>ERZ887942.2443-NODE-2443-length-11514-cov-58.903046_pt1 | contig 11514 bp, 1 predicted proteins | sample MGYA00521099_ERZ887942 | MGnify/ENA primary metagenome ERZ887942 (study PRJEB32303, sample SAMEA104408605) | aquatic metagenome | biome: Brackish water; feature: Pelagic; material: water | place: Baltic Sea | collected 2014-06-07T06:48:00 | depth 16,251 m ... | reverse complement strand
TGGGGTTATACTATGCTGAAAGAAAAGTAAAACTCCCAAGCCTTACAGAAATAGATGACAGTATATCCAATAAACTATCTCCGGATGAACTGCAAGCAATTGGAGTAGCAAGGGCAATGCTTGACCAGGCAGTAAGTACACCAGAAAAAGAAAATCAGATAACCTGCAAAAGCCACCTAAAAACAGGCTGCCGGTTTGGAAAAATACAGGCCATCTACAAAAACCGACAAGAACTGGAGGACATAATTATGCCAAAGGTAAAATGTTACCAAAAACAGAACCTAACTACGGAAGAAGCGGGACAAATAAATCAAGCGGAATATGAGAAACGACATAAGGAAGCCAATGAACAAATTAACCATCAGGCACAAAACACAATGGGAAAAATCACAGATCTTAACCAACTTAAGCCACAGGAAGTTCAAGAATTTATGGAATACAGCAAGTCCACCGCTGCCCTACATGAGTTCTTTGCAGGACAGACAGGAATGCATATAGACAAATTGATTCCACAAGCGGAATTCCTTAAATCCCTCAAACAAATCGATCTGGTAGACTTCGGAGGTGATAGAGAAGTAATGATCAAGCACTGGATAGACCACCCGATCATGCGGAAAGATTTTGACCGGTTTTATTCAATGTTCAAAGACAGAGCCTTCCAAAACGTATCAAAGAGATGCTCCGTACCAGACCACCCGCCAAGGCATTATTTCAACAATAAGGATGACTGCCCAACACCCCTACACAACCCGGAAACAGGACTAGTAAAACCCGAGTATTTGGCATACCTATGTAGCCAGCTCGTTGACGAAAATTCAGAGATGCTGAAACCAAAGTATCACCTGGAACTCACTCACCTAGCTCTGGTTCTGTACGTCAACCAAAACTGCATCTCACTACACAATAGCCATGTAGGGTTATTCAGAAAAGATGTCTACATGGCAAGAGCACTAATGACCAACACTGCTGAAATTGCAGCAAAACCAAACAAGGCCCAAACAGAAATAGAGGACTTAGACATCACTGACAAACTAGAAGAATTGAAACACAATAACAGAATAATAGAAACAAGTTACAGCCCATATACCACAAATGTAAGAGTAGTCCCAAAGTCAAAACCAGCAAAAACATTACAATTCTCTAAGGAAAGTGGAATCCTTGATTACCTGCTAAGTCTGTCAGAAAAGCAGTTGGATGAAATCCAGGAAACAAGTGATGCAATAACAGAGAAAAAGTTGGAACTGGAAAAGGTTTTAGTCTCTGAAGAGGATGAACAGATGTATGCAGATATGATAGAAAAGACAAAAAGGGAACAAACGGAAATAGAGGAATTGGAAAGACAACAAAAGCTAAATATGCCAGAGGAAGTAGTAAAAATTAATAGAATACGGCGGAAAGATCAAAGCAAGAAGATCCCCATGGGAAAACCAACCATCCAAGAAAGGGGGACAATAAAGATAACAACACCGGCAACAAAACTAATTGTCACTAACATCCAGAACCCCGACAATACGGAAAAAATATGGGAGAACCCGTCAGAGGAAGATAAGGTCGAGAGCAGGAACTTCTGGGAAACGGACCCTGACGGATTAGAACCAATATGCGAGAAAAAGACCAGATTCGGTTTCACAAGGATTATAGAATACGACCAACCCAAAGGTAACCAGAAAGGAGAGAATTGGAGAATTAGCCCACTGCTCTTTGAATCAAAAGGGGAAGCCGAAATTTATAACCTACTGAATAAACGACAAAGCATAGGATACGACTCAAGAGACACTCTACTCAGCAAAACTGATAAATTACTAGTAGAGAAGCTTTTCGACACAAAAAGGAAATTCAAACCCCAGTATGTAGCAACACTAAAACTAATAAACGGAAAATGGTCAAACAACAACACCTTAGCCACCACACATGCTCTAAACAAGCTTATACAGGATATGTCAGGAAGGTCAGCAAACAACAGGATTGCACAACATGAAGGCCGAGAATGGCAAATACTAAAGACAATAGCAGAAAAATATGGACAGGAAAATGGAGATAGAGAACGAGAACATCAGGAAACAGAAGTAAGAAAACTAATAGAGAGAAAACGGTATGAGGAAGAAATAGAAACAGAAGAAAAAGACCACCACCAAGAGGAAGCACTACGGATTATGAAAATGGGCCTAATCCCCACTCGGGCCCCAGCCACGCTAGTTTCGTCAAAGGATAACTCATCACCATTGACAGCTATGATATCGGAAGCAAGGAATAAGATACATCGGCTTATCACAGCTACATCCCCGGTAACACTAGACAAGGTCACACAAGTCAGGACACAGGAACAACAATCTAAACCAAACATAGGGCTCATCAGGGATGTGGAGACACACTTGGGAAGAGCAATTATGCACAGGGATTGTCAGGAAAGTAACCTCCTAGCCAATGTAGGCATACTGATTTCAAATGGTAGAAGATCCCTGAATAACCTACACAGACATGTGGCAAAACAGAAAGTAGAAAAGGAGGGAATGGATATAGTTAAGACTATGCTGCCAGATGAAGTACAAAACTGGCAAAAAGCCTCCACAAAGCAAGCAATCACAGCAAAAGGAGGAGTTGACAAGTTCTTTACAGCAGTAGCAGACTCTTACCAAATACCAATCATGGTAGCATTTGGACTAAGTAAACAAAGAATGATAAGAGAGGAACAACGGCCATTTTTGGAAACCACAAAAATTAAGATCTATGGGCCAGGTTATCTGACAGACAACCAAAAGGATTATGCCTGCCTGGGCTTTGAGGAAAGTTCAAAAGAAATTTACCAATACCGTCCAACCAATAAGACGTACGTAAGGGACCTAATAGGAAACAACCAAAGAGGAAAGGAGATAACGGAGTTCACGTTAGAGGAAGTATTGAAAGGAATACAAACAATCGCGGAAGAAGACAATGAACTGAAGAGCAGAGACCGGTTTATACGGGCGGACTTCCCGCATCTACAAATCAGAGCATGGGTGAGAAGGAGAGCATACAGAGTCATTGCCAATAGCCAACAAAACAATAGGTTCCAACTCCCATGCAACACAGTCTTCCAAAGTAATGAAAAGATCGAAAATTTCCTAGCAAATTCAGACGCATTCAGTAACTTCGACCTCACGTCATTCTATGACCAAATACAATGCGATGCCCTGACTAGTCTTCTTAACACCATACTATATATGGGAAGGGAGTACTCCCCCCTAGTGTGCCCTCAAGGATCAACAAATGCACCACTAGCAGCCACTAATATTGTCAGGGACATGCTACACCATGTCAACAACTCGCTAATCACCCGAGATATGGTAAAACCAAGGACAGATATAAACAAAATGAAACTAGATAAACCATCACGGAAAATGACAATAGAAGAGTCGTACGGAAATGTAGCACCAATTGATCTACCAGGAGCAAAACTCCTATATGAAACAATTCAAAGAGACACGTTGGAAGACGGAAAAACATTACGAGGAAACACGGAAAAACACTTTCTCCCAATGACACCGGAGGAAAGACATGAGGCAAGGACAGGCCAGGATAAGACATCACTTCTCGGCACAGTGGCCTTAATAGACGACTTCACCATAGGAAATAGTTATCCCAAAGAATGGATGAAGACAGCAACGGAGGAGGATAGAAATAGACTAAAGTTTACCATACACACAACAAGCCTGCACCAACTCTTCATCAGTATGATGCAGATGTCAGAGTACAACAAGGAGAAAAATATCCTTCAGCCAGCAAAACTGAACATAAGAAAGTCAACACACGGTGCAGAAATGGCAGTCTTTCTCGGAAAAATATTCAGACCAGGACAGAAAATCATCGACCTGGCACATTACAAGAATGCCAGCTGCCTAAAGACCTTACCGGAAACAGGAGCACTACTAATAAGTGCAATAGCATTTATGAATCACTTCACTAAATCGATACGCAATTTCGCGTCAAATTCAGCAGCACTAAGAGCATTTGCAGACAAAATATCAGGAATAAAGAAGATAGCATGGGAAGATCACCCAGACATGGTCAAGGACTACCTAAGACTAGTAGAATTAATCCATGCCCACTCAGGACTAGCAGTCATCCCAAAAGACCTGAACCAAATAGATACCCTCCTACTGGCATCGGATGCAAGCAACAAAACCATTGGCTATAGTCTAGGAATAGCACTCAAACCGGAAAAAAAGGAAGACACTCCGGAAGACACAATAGGACAGACAGACATGAAATTAGTAAGCTATAATAGCAGGAATCTGAGCACTAACATTCTCAACAGCCAGATAGGATGTAAAGAAGTGATAGCAGCTGTAATGGCAATCACTTCAGAAGAACCACTATTAAGATTATTAATCAGTAAGCCCAAATTCTTATTGATCGATAACGCTGTGTTGGTCGGCCTACTGAATCAACTAGAAGATGCTGACCAACTAGCCAATCACTTTCTTGCCCACCCAGATTACAAAGAATGGGTTGAAAAGTTATATATGTTGGTCCACAAATACAAGATCAAAGTCCTACTAGTATCAAGCGCCCTGCAAATGGCAGACATACTATCAAGACACAGCACAGCAGACACAGAAACAGAAACGGAAAAGGAAACAAAAAGAATAGCCAAACAAGCAAAGGTAGATTTCAGCAAATGTACGTCCCATACCAGCCGATCTACGGAATGCGAGATCTGCCCAGGATGCAATGTATTCTGTCAAAGAAAGGGAAACCACTCGGACTGTAAATTCAATATTAGAAACCAAGCACAGGACCACCCAAACATCCCCTGCTATGCGTCATCAGAGCCTGCAACCATCCAGGTAGACGGAAAAGAAGTAGAGTACAAAACGGGGACCTTGAAGTTTACCCCAGAGCACCATACGGAAATGAAGGTAGAAAAGATTATAGAAAGATGTAGTGATTTTGAGCGATGGGATATCGAGGACATGGCTAATGCAGACGACCACCGTCTACAAGGAATACGCCAACGAGTAAAAGATGGTATGGTCACAGAATTTGGAAAGAAGGAAATAGAAGCAATGAATCAGTTAATGCGTGACTTAGAAGAATCAAGAGTAAGAAGAATAGGACAAGGTGTGTGGGAAAAGAACACTAACCCTATCACAAAGCAAGGAGAGCTCCCTGAAGGATTCAAATTAACGGAAAGAGATGACCAGCAAATTGCACCAGAACATAACGACACAACTATAGTTCTATTTGCATCACTAACAAGAAGCTTCAAATATAACACAACATACAACAAAGGCCTGCAAAAGACAGCAGTAGAGCAGTTCTATAGGAAAGCAGGCCAAGTAACCAGATATACTGTGAACAACCAACCTTACGTTGTGGTCACAGTTCCCCCATACCAACCAGGAGAGACCACAGTATCAGGTGAACAGATATTTCGACTACTAGCAGCTACTACACAGAAATTGGAGGAAGAAGACAAGAACAGAAACATAATATTCGATGCGGACTTGCTGTGGCTGTACTTCAAGCTGAAACCAGAACTAGCCTTGACAGCAATCACAATGGCAATGGCCCATGCAAAAACACTGTTCACATCAGTAACAGTTCAAGCAACAACAAAGCTTATGAAAGAAACAAAGAAAACGGAATCCAACACCCTACACAAACAACTCCCAGTAATTGTAAACAAACAAAGAGCCTTCAACATCAGCATCCCACTAGACAATACAGGGAGAGCAACGAACTTAGCGGAAACAATCCGTGAAGCGACTAACATAATACTAACACCAACAAACTATGCCATTGAATTCAATGAAGGAATGGCCAGATACCACGACAACCTAAATCTGAGTATGGCAAATGCAATCAGGATATTCAGAGAGAACACGTCAACCAGAAACGGAAAGTACAAACAAAATTACCTTCCCAGACATTACATTAGACCCGCATCAACAAGAGGACAGAGGAAAACACAAAAAAGACTTATGGAAGAAGAAGTGGAAAGAAATAAGGTCTTCCAAGATAGACTGGAACATGGAACGGGAGAGGAAGAAGAGGACGAAATGTTCAACTCGACGGAAATGAATGAAGTAACCCACCCACAGTTCCAGGACCCAATAATACAAAGAACATTGGCACACAGAAAACTGCAACGTTACCAAGCAGATGACGACAAAATATCATACATCATTGAAACAGTAAATGAAAAACAGAACAGAAACAAGAGAACCTTCTTGAAAAGACCACAGACTGGTAGGAAGGGTACTCTCGAGTTTTACCTTGTGGACAATGTACTATACGCATACCAGGAAGGAGAAGGAAAGGGCAAACCAGTTCTGCCCCAAGGCATGATAGTCACGGAAGTATATAGGGCACATAGAAATACCGGACACAACGGAGGAGAGGTAGCTATAGAATATCTCAGACACAAGTTCCACCACTCAACAGCCACAAGTGAAGAAACTTTGGAGGAAATTGCAGGAAAACTCCTACCTTGCCTAACATGTATGTACAGGAAGAGACTGACACTGACACGAGGCGTACTGCCGTACGCTGAAAGTAGGTCTATCCTAATGACATTAGGAGGAGAACCGTGTTCAGTTTGGTCACATGACATCCTGCACCTAATTAGTAAAGACGAGTATGAAATCCCTGAAAAGTATTTGTCACTCATATGCTGTAATGGCTGTGGGATGGCCCATACGAAACTTGGAGCAGAGGCAACTAGCGGATTTATTTCCCAACATTGCCTCGACTTCATTTTTTTTAGTGGATTCACACCCCGTCTTCTAATCACGGATAAAGCAGCGTCAGAAGTAAAGGGTAGAATGGAGGAACTTATTGTAAACTTAAATGTAATAATCAACAAAGCAAACTACAAAGAACTAAAGAGAGAAAAGGAAGAAATAGAAAAAAGGCATAAGGAACGAGCAGAAGCCAATTCAGAAAAGGAACAGACGGAATCCATAAACGAAGGAGAAGACGGAAAATTGCTAGAGGACTTAACCACAACGGAAAGAAACTTGGTACTAAATGACGCATCAGAAGACGACCAACCACCACTGGGAAATCTAGTTAGAACTCACAACCCGGTCAGCTACTTAAGTCAGCATCCACAAACAGGAACATCACTAGGAAAACTGGACAGAATGGGAAGATCTCTGGACGAGTATTTGAGAATCAGGATGTCAGACACAACGACACCAAGAGCAAGAGATGGTAGCTACGTGGCAATGCTAATTTCCTCGTGGGTCTATTGCAACAATTTCCTGATTAAGGACCCAAGGACAGGCATAACACCAGCAGAAGCACACCTAGGGCTCTGGAGAGCAGAAAACCTTACAACCCTCAACCGAAACATCATAGAAGGACCCACACTAGACAGAAACTCGACAACAGGAAAGTTGCAACACCTACTAGAGAAAGCTTACGAAAGAAAGAAAATGGTAGACAACATCACAAAATCAGCAAACGACTTAAGACGTAAACAACTAAACCAGAGAGGAACAGTATTGGAAACAGAAGACATCAGAGAAATGTTCCCGCCACTAACCGTTGTACTATTAAAAACGGATTTGAATAGGAGTAAGGTAGACAAAAGATCACCAAACCTAGGTCCCTTCTTTGTAATATCACACAAGAACAATGTCATCAATATGATGGAACTGAAAACGGGAAAAATCCTGAGAAGATCATACAGAAATATCGTAAACCTCTTGCCATCAGACGAACTCTTATCAATGGATGCATTCCCAAAGTGGATGGACAATCATCCCCGCAGCATAGTAGATAATGACACCACAACATCGACAATGTCAACCCAAGAAGCAACGGAAGAATACAAGACAGCCCTAAACAATATTGCCGAGCTATATAGCTTCCTGGCCCCAGTACTTCCCTCAGTAGCAGAAACAGAGAAAACAATCAACTTATATAGAAAAGAAGGACAGGAAGAAAGTAACAGGAAAGATAAAACAAATAATACAATGATCATGGAAGAAGAAGATCCCAATCAAGAACTAGACACAGAAGACCAGGAAGGGGAGGACATGGAAAACAGCACCAGTGATGAGGAGGAACAAGAAGAAGAGAATAATGAAACAGAAGAGGAAGAAAGCAACAAAAAACGAGTAGGATGGAATATGGATCATTTATCGGAGGAAGCAAAAAAGAAGGAAGAGCAAAGAATGGAAACAGATGTGGCATTTGACATTGCCCCAGCAAATGACATCCACGTACCACATGATGAAGCCAACCTAACACCAGCCACACACCTGCAAGAATCAAAAAAGAAAAAAAAGGAAGAAGTGGCCCTAAGGGCACCAAGGCGCTCAGCACGACCCAGACCAGGGATCCCGCGCAGATATCAAAATTAGAATTTAGTCAATCAGCTGTAACTATCCAGACACCAAACAGGGCTAAGTATATAAGGAGGAAAGAAGGAAAGGAAGGAATAGAAAGCAGGAGAGTTACCCATAATCACAATCATCTCATAATGTAAATAATCATACTGTGTACTTACAGGACAAGTATGTCGATACTGCCGTTGATGTTAGTATTAATGACGTTGGCCATAATGACGTTGGCACAGGATCTCAGGTGGACAAACAAAGGAAAAGTGAGAGTGAAAAGACAGATCAATGGATCGGACCCTGACCCGGACATGGCGGACGTGGCAACTACCCTGGAAAACTTAGAGTACAAAGGTGATATCAGGATGCTAGAGAAACAAGACGAAGAATGGCTCCCAACATCAGAGGGCCCAATGCAGCAATATGCTATACCAAGTAAAGACACAGAACAAACCCTAGAAGAAGCAGTAACAACCTGCAGAACTTTAGGAGGACGACTATGGGACAAAGATCCCCAGTACGCAAGTGGATTTGACGAGATTGAACTGGAGAAAAACTACTGGATTCTATCGGAAGACGGATCCATGGCGCAATATACCACAACGAAAACCCCAGAAAGCATCTTTGATGAAACGTGTACATACGCAAAAGTCAAAGCAGACAGGAGGATCGAAGTCGCAACACTTAACCCAATAGACGACGAAACACCAGGTTGTATAGATAATAACATCAAAGGTTTAACACTCTGCCTCAGACCTGTGAAAACCTACACATATGCAAATGACCCAAATTACAGAAAAGACCAACAGGAAACAAAAATACTTATAGGCACACAAAAAGAAAGGGCTACAGAACAACTACAGAACATCAAGGAAGAGCTGACAATGAATAACTTCCAGTCAACATCAGCCAGAACCAAAAGCATAGAGACTATCAAAACTATCAGAACCAACATTAACAACATAAAGGAGGAGGACGCCAAGCCTTTCCCCAACTTCAGGAAAATCAAAACAGACTGGAAAGACATTATGACCCAACTCCAGGATCTAGAAGGGATATCAACAAAACTGCATCATGAAAAACAAATCAAACAAATAAAAGATGAACTTGCAGTAGATAGAGGACACCAAGCAACAGAAAGGCAGAGCTGGGACACAAATTGGACAAACATGATGAGAAAAGTTGAAGATAACAGGAAGAATATACAATTAGCAACCAGAACAGAATCAGAGCCAGAACCAGAAAGAGAACCCACCACAAGTGAGCCAGGAGAAGACTCAGAAGAAGATCAGATGAGTACCACATCAAAGAACTATTTCAGATGGCTCAAGGAAAATTTCACACTAATGACAACAAACTACGACAAATTTTGTAACGAGTGGCAGCTAAACTGCAAAGCTATAGCAGTGACAAGCGTGATCATGATGGGGGTAGGCCTGGCCACCATGATAACAGCCATCATACTAGCAGTCAAAGCATACAACCTAACCAAGGAAGTGAATGGCTTGACCGAGAGAATGAACAGAATATACGAATACATGGACCTAAAAACAACCAAGGAGAAACAAGAGGAAGATGACGGAAAGTGGACATTAATTATCACTCAGAATCAGAACAACACCCACAACAATTACACAGCAAACCCAACAAGAAACAAGGCCCAAATAAAGGAAAACTATACCAAACTAACCAAGAGGCTTAACATAGCAGAAGAAGTTCTACTCGACCGCGGAATCAACATCAAGGAAAACCTGTATGACAACCCATACGAGAGACAGAGGGACCCAAACATGCTGTACAGAGGACAGGGAGCCACATCCCCATTACTGGGCCAGTGACGGATCATGAAAAATGGAATAGAGCAAAAAGTGACATGACACAGAACCACCTGAGTTCAGTCGAGTGACCCGTAAACATGATAGTATAGTAATGCACAGTAATACAGTAACGTACGTACAAGATAACCAGTCAGGTGAAGGGATAACATTTGTGTTTAACATCAATTTTAGTGTATTGGAGCCGGATCTGGCAAGATTAAAGGAATTGCCTAATTGCCTAATTGGACAAACCTCGAGTCTCGCTGAATCCGTCACCAAATCAAGTTATATACGTATGAATTGAATGATTTAGAATGCCAGTTAAACCAGTTCGAATAGTTCCCGTAATAGTAAGTAAGAGTTATATTAAATTTTGTATGCAAGAATCTAAAAATGAATAAATCGCCAGAGTAGACTAAAGGACAAACAGACAAACAGACGACACATGACAAGAGAGGGGGTACGATACAGGGTCCACCTGTTGGATTCGGTAGCGCCGCCTCCTCCCTCCCAACTCTTCAGTCTCGGCACGTACGTCCAACAAGGAGGTTGTGTTTGGAAGACCATGTCCCACCTACGGATTCCTTGGCTTTTGCCGGGTCCCAGGCTACGACTGTTACGTGTCGCCCAAGTACGTGGGGCTGTGAGTAGCGTACGGCAGTGATGCGTGTAGGCTATAAACAATCGAATCCACACCCAGAGATAGTACGGTGGCCCCGCCTTCTCACCCCTTTCCGGCCATGAGTGACTGGACAGAGGAGATGGAGGATTTAGGGGCCCTGTGTGATCAGAAACCACCAACCCAGGGGGGGGCTGTGTCACAGTGAAACACCTACGCGAGAATTGATCATGAAAGGACACGGAGCGAGAAGGGCGATGGTGCGACGGAGGAGAATGCGATGTTAGAAGGCTGGCAGGAAAGCAGAGAGTCTCAACCACCTGCAGAAGCGATATAAAACCAGCCCTTCAGCCTTGCAGAAACCACAGAAAACCTAGGGAAGTGAACGGATTAATTACCCGGACAGGACCTCTAGGGACAAATAAAGAGGGGAGAGAGTACGTGATTACACGGAGTACAGGTTACACGGACGGTAACAGAAGTGGAACGGGGTAGTGTGCTGACACTACTCTGGTAACTGTAGGATACCGGGCAGCGGATGTCCGTGCCGGTGAATTGCGTGAAAGTGAGGCCAGTTAGCGAGGCCCCCCTACTGTGACCAGGCCGGAAAGGGCCTTTGGAGCAATCCATTAGGAGCGTCAAGAGAATGATACAGCCCACAGAACATACAGTATTGAGCCTAAAAGTCTATTGCAGTGTTATGTAACGTATGTATAGGTAGTAAAAGTACAGTCATGTCATACCATCC
>ERZ887942.2439-NODE-2439-length-11525-cov-5.825719_pt1 | contig 11525 bp, 10 predicted proteins | sample MGYA00521099_ERZ887942 | MGnify/ENA primary metagenome ERZ887942 (study PRJEB32303, sample SAMEA104408605) | aquatic metagenome | biome: Brackish water; feature: Pelagic; material: water | place: Baltic Sea | collected 2014-06-07T06:48:00 | depth 16,251 m ... | reverse complement strand
CGTGCCACAATATGGTTATGGAATTGCGACAATTACGATATTTTGTGGCCGTGGTCGAAACCGGCAGCATGGGGCGCGCGGCGCGCGCGCTCGGTGTCGTGACGTCGGCGCTAAGCCAGCAAATCCAACGGCTTGAGGGCGAGCTGTCCACGGTATTGCTAACGCGTTCGGCGCGAGGCGTGACGCCGACTGAGGCTGGTCTGGCGTTTGCCCGCCAAGCGCAATTGGTGTTGCGCCACGCCGATGAGGCTGTTCGGGCGGCGCAGCATGCACGCCTCTCGGGTCAAGTCAGTGTTGGTTTGACCCCAACCACCGCAGGCGTTTTGGCGTTACCGTTGCTGCGCGCCATGCGTGAGCGCTACCCTGATGTTCACCTGCAATTGACGGAAAGCTTGTCGGGCAATTTGGTCAGTCAACTTAATACGCGACAGGTCGATTTGGCGATTGTGTTTCAAACCGGCGAGCGTGGTCGCTGGGATAGCACGCCGCTTTTGAAAGAACGGCTTTTTTTGATGGGCCATGAAGACCTGTTGGCCAAACTGCCTGCCGCGGTTTTGTCGTTAAAGTCGCTCGGCGAATTACCCTTGGTGTTGCCTGCGAGTCGTCACGGCTTGCGGGCGGTATTAAATGCTGCTTTTGAGCGCGCCGGTGTCAGACCGAATCTGATTGCCGAAGTTGACGGTTTGGCCGTTTTGATGGACATGGCGCGCGCCGGGCTTGCCGCCACCATACAACCCGGCTCAGCGCTGGCTCGCGCCAGTGACCCGACCATCAAAGCGATGGCCTTCTCGCAGCGCGACATGGTGCGTCCAAGCTTTATTGCCAGTTTGCCCGAAGACGAGCTGTCACCAGCTGCCTTAGCCACACGGCGTGTGATTTCTGAGACTGCCTTGGCCTTGGTGCAATTGGAGCAGTGGCCCGGCGCGCACTGACAGCGTTCTTGGTGGCTTTAATGCGCCGGGGCGCCATCATTCACTAATTGTGAACACCTAGGGTGGTTTGTAGGACTGGTGTACAGCGATATAGCGGCGTAAAGTGGCAACATATCGGTCAAAAGCCTGAAATATCAGCCAAACAAGACCTGAACTAAGCATTTCAAACTTGGATTAAACAATCATGACTAAACAGTGGGATGTCATTGTGGTCGGTGGTGGCAATGCGGCGCTGTGCGCGGCATTGACGGCCCGTGAGGCAGGTTCAACCGTGTTGATGCTGGAGTCCTCGCCTTTTGAGTGGCGCGGCGGCAATTCGCAGCACACGCGCAACTTACGGTGCATGCACGACGGCCCGCAGGACGTGCTAATCGATTCCTACCCTGAAGAAGAGTTTTGGCAGGACTTGCTCAAAGTCACGGGTGGCTTGACCGATGAGAAGTTGGCGCGGATGGTGATTCAAGAGTCATCACGCTGCCGCGGTTGGATGCAAAAGCATGGCGTGCGGTTCCAGCCGCCATTGTCTGGTGCCCTGCATGTGGCACGGACCAATGCGTTTTTCATGGGCGGTGGCAAAGCACTGGTCAATGCTTTTTACCGCAGCGCAGAAAACCTCGGTGTGGACATTCTTTATGAGACCCCGGTTGATGATATTGAGTTTGATGGGTCGCGGTTTGTGGCAGTGCGTTCGGGTGAAAAGCGTTTTGAAGGTAAGGCTTGTGTCTTGGCCTGTGGCGGGTTTGAGTCTAACCGCGAGTGGTTGCGCGAGGCTTGGGGGCAAAATGAGCGCGGCGAATGGCCTTCTGATAACTTCCTGATCCGTGGCACGCGCTTTAACACCGGCACGGTTTTGAAGGTGATGATGCAAGCCGGTGCCGATATTATTGGTGACCCGTCACAATCGCATTGCGTGGCCATTGATGCGCGCGCACCGCTTTATGACGGTGGTATTTGCACCCGCATCGACTGCGTGTCGCTTGGCGTGGTGGTGAACCGCGATGCGGTGCGTTTTTATGATGAGGGTGAAGACTTCTGGCCCAAGCGTTATGCCATTTGGGGGCGTTTGGTGGCCTTGCAGCCGGGCCAAATTGCATACTCAATCATTGACTCCAAAGCCATTGGCCGTTTCATGCCACCCGTGTTTGAAGGCACCAAGGCGCAGACGATTGGTGAGTTGGCCGACAAGCTCGGTTTGGATCGTGCTGTCATGGAAAAAACCGTGGCCGATTACAACCAGGCCTGCGCGCCGGGTACGTTTGACCACACGATTTTGGATGACTGCCGCACCGAGGGCATCGAGCCCGCCAAAACCCATTGGGCATTGCCGCTTGATAAAGCCCCGTTTTACGCCTATGCAGTTAGACCGGGCATCACCTTTACCTATCTTGGCCTAAAAACCGACGACAAGGCCAGTGTGTTCTTTGGTGGCGAGCGCAGCCCGAACCTGTATGCCGCCGGTGAGATCAATGCCGGTAATGTGTTGGGTAAGGGTTATACCGCGGGTGTTGGCATGTCGATTGGCACTGTGTTTGGCCGTTTGGCTGGCGCACAAGCAGCCATCGCGGCACAAAAACAAGACGCAGGAGTAGACCATGTCGTCGCTTGATACCTTGACCGAACAGGCCATCAATTGGCACGACAAACCGTTGTCGAAAAATGAAAAAGAAGTGTCCCGCATCATGACCATCTGTAACGCTTGCCGTTACTGCGAAGGATTTTGTGCGGTATTTCCTGCCATGACGCGGCGCTTGTCGTTCGATAACAAAGCTGACTTAAATTACTTGGCCAACCTTTGCCACAACTGCGGGGCTTGTTTGCACGCGTGCCAGTACGCGCCACCGCATGAGTTTGGTGTCAATGTGCCGCAGTCGATGGCAAAGGTTCGTAAGGAAACTTACATTTCATATGCATGGCCGGCGCCTTTGGGCCGCTTGTATGAACGAAATGGCTTGACCTTGTCTTTGGCCACGGCCTTTGGCGTGATTTTGTTTTTGATTTTGGCTTTGATCTCGCAGGGCACCCTTTGGCACGAGCCATTGGCCGGTGATTTTTACGCGGTCTTCCCACACAACACCATGGTGGTGATGTTTGGTAGCGTGTTCTCTTTGGCGATCTTAGCGATCGTGATTGGGTTGGTTAAGTTTTGGCGAGACACCAGTCCGGGCAGGCCATCCACACCAGCCATGTTTGAAGCCACCCAAAACGTGTTGCAGTTGAAGTACCTAGACGGTGGTCATGGTCTGGGCTGTAACGACGAGGACGATCGTTTCACGCATCGCCGACGGGTGTTTCACCACCTAACCTTTTACGGCTTTATGCTTTGTTTAGCGGCGACATCGGTGGCGACGATTTACCACTATGTGTTGGGTTGGGAAGCGCCTTACGGCTACACCAGCTTGCCGGTGATTCTTGGCACGGTGGGTGGCATTGGTTTGTTGATTGGGCCGGCGGGTCTCTTTTGGTTAAACAAACACCGCGCGCCTTTGCATGGTGACCCCAGCCAACAGACCATGGATCGTGGTTTTATTGCGTTGCTCTTTTGGGTGAGCCTGACCGGTTTGGCTCTTTTGGTATGGCGTGACACCTCGGCCATGGCACTGCTTTTGGCAATTCACTTGGGCTTTGTGATGGCGTTCTTTTTGACGATGCCATATAGCAAGTTTGCCCACGGCTTTTATCGCAGTGCCGCGCTTTTGAAGTGGTCGATTGAAAAGCGTCAGCCCAACAATTTAGGCTTGGGTTCGGAGTAAACCGCGCCGATTTTTCTTAGTCGTGAGGTTGGTGCATAACATCAGTGAATGTGCATCCATGGCAGGATCTGTTGAGACAGATCCTGCCATGTTCATTAAAAAATCCCACCGCCGTTTAATTTTCTCTGTGCCTATCAAACGCTGCCAATGCTTTGTTTGACGTGCCAACCGAGAACATCCATACGGTCTTGCCCAAAAAACGTCTCACCGGCGTAAACCATGGTGGGCACACCCCAGTGACCAGCTGCTGTTAGTGCGTCTGCGTTGGCTTTTAGTTGCTGTTCGTGGTGGTCGGGGTTTTCGGTGACTTGAGCAAGCAGTGTTGACCAATCGAGTCCCGCCCGGTGGCAAGCGTTTTGAAGATGGTCGCCTTCATGCCATTGGTCCACAGACCCATCCCACAACAACCGTGAGACCGCTGCGCAAAACGCCAAGCCGCCGCCAGCTTCTTTGGCAGCAATGCCCAAGTGACCAAGCCAGCGGGCCAGCGGTTGATGGGGGGCCACTTCAAGTGTCACGGGGTCTTGCGTGATGGGGTCAGGGACGGGGCGGCGAAATGGCATGCCAAGAAAGGCGGCATAACGTTGCGTGTCTCGCATGAAGTACGGTCTGGCCAAGGGATTCATGGTTTTGAAGTAATTGGCGTTGCGCATGATGTTTGGGTGCACCACTCGGATGTCAACGCCCACACCGGTTGACTCACTCAATGCTTGAAGTCTTGGCAGCGCCAGGTACGAATACGGGCTTCTGAATGACCAGAAGAGGGTGATGTTTGAGACCGGTTCTTTTGACATGGGGGGCTTTTTAAAGGGATCTATTTAACGGGTTTGAAATGGCCATGTTGAAACAAACGGCAGCACACTTAAGGTGTAAAAAGCGAGATGTATTGCTAAACGCTTTGTTAAATTTATTATGAAGGCTATGGTCTGATCGTTTAGGGTGGTACGCGGTTGCGAATGCAGCTTCATGATCACCCCTAATTTAGTTTTAATGTTGGGCACCAAGGCGAGTTATTTGGAAACATGAGCGCTACGCTAAGTGCCATTCAGCTGGTTATGGTTACTCGGTTGCACCCAGCCTACTAGCCAGCCTATCCGTTAGCAACAGCAACGGCTGCGCGACATCGCGTGATGCCCATGCCGAGTTGGTGGTTCGGCATGGAAGGTTTTTTCACAAACGCATATTGAGCGCTATGCGTATTAATCACGGATTGGTTGATAGGTAAATAGACGGATTAATCGGCAAACTACCTTTTCGGATTTCAAAGTAAAGTGCATCGTCAGCCAATTGACCGGTATCGCCGACCAATGCCACGGTCTCGCCTTTGCGCACCATATCGCCGACTTGTTTGGTGAGTGATTGGTTGTAGCCATAGATGCTGGTGTATTCCTTGCCGTGGTCAACGATAATCATATTGCCGTAGCCGCGCAGGGGTTGGGCAAACACAACTTTACCTGGGCCAATGGCCTTGACGGGTGTCTGAGCGGGTGACTTATAGACCAAGCCACGCCAAGCCGTTCCATCTGGACCTTTGGAACCAAAGACGTTGGCTGGCTTTGTGGCAATAGGCCAGCCAGCCCCTTTTTGTTTCAAGCCGTCAAGCACGATGGGCCCGTCTGAAGCCAAGGTAGACCGAGAGGTGGATTTCGCAGGCATTTTTGTGACAGCAGCAACGGCAGTTGGTGTGTTTGCGGCCGGGGCAGTCACTGTTTCTGTTATTGGCAAGGGCTTAGGCGACGAAGAGGGCGTTACAACCGGTGTGGCTTCACCATCTTTGTCGGCTTCAGCTTTTTTGGGGACTGGGTTTTGAACAGGTTCACTCACCATCGGTTCATTGTTGACTGGCGCGGCTGGCTCAACCGCTGCAAGAGCCAGGGTTGTTTGATTGACCGAATCATCCGTTTTGGTGATGGGTTCAGGCCTCAACGCAGTCGATGGTTGAATCTGTTCAGGGGGTGACAGTTTGACGATAAACGCGGGATCGCGAAACAGCACCGATAGCGGGTCGGTGTTAACGGCGTATGTCACGACCTGCCTTGGTCTGTCATTAAAGAGTTGTCCGACAGGGTCAGGTGGTTCTGTGGTCACTCGCGCGGTCGATACCCGCATGGGGGCGTTGGGATCAAGAACAGGGCTTAACGGTTGCTGCTCTGGCGCAGCACAACTAACAAGCAACGTGCTCATGGTAACCGCCACGGCGACAGTGCCAAGCCTCAATGAAGACGTCATGCCTTGTTGCCTCACGAGCGGTTCCCTTAGTTGCGAGCCAAGCTTTTATTCCAAGCCAATGGGCTATTTTACAGGCCTGACCAAATAGTCTGAATCGGTATCAAATTCACCGTCGTCAAGTTTAACCACAGAGAACTTTGGGTTGGTGTTGATCACCTTGGCGGTGCCAATTTCGATTTCGAGCGCGCCTAATGACTCGCCGCTTTGCGGGTCTTTGATTTCTTCGCCCATCAGAAACACCACAAACGCCTGACCTTTTGTGACTGAAGACGAGCCGCGGTTGATCACAGCCATGTTTTTACCCATAACCTTGGCCACGCGAATGGGGTAGATGGCTTCAACAAGTTGGTCAACGAGTTTGACCGAAGCATTCGATACGAGTTTACTTAAGGCTTGGTTGCCAACGGCACTAGCACCTTTGTAGGTCGCCGAAAACTTTTCTGTGCCAGACCATTTCAGTTTGCGTGAGGAAAACTCAATCACCTCAATGGATACGGTGCCACTAACTGAGCTTTGCACCAGAACTTCACCGGTCAATCGAATCGTCTCACGCTGGTTGTTACTGATGCCCAAACTTGGAAAACTGGCCACCACGAGATAGTCAGCCCCGCTGGCTTGGCCAAGACGAGCAACTTCTGCAGCGGCGGCATCCGATCCTGTCACAAAGGCCTTCTCTTGTTCAAACAGCGCTTGATTGTCGCGGTTAAGCACATCAAACCGGCGGCTGCCAACCAATGCCTGCTCGATGTTGTTAATCAAAAGGTCACGAAACCGTTTTTCTTGAGTGACCACAATCATGCTGCGACGCTCAGACTTGGCACCCATCTGTTCGAACTTGGCATAGCGCAAGGTAACCGTTGCTTCCCAAGAGGGGCCGTTTTGTGAAACGCTGTCAATCGTATAGCCCAGAATAGGGCTGTTGTTTGGCGAGTTGACCCGTTGAGTGACTTCTTTGTTTAGTACAGACAAGTAAGCATTCTCGTTGCCTTGATTGGTGGTGGCTTCGGCGGCCAGGCTTGATGACGTTGACTGAGCGCTTAGCTTGATGCCAAAGGCTTGACCTGCAGCGCTGACTAGCGCGGCCTGTACGGCCTCATCGCGTGATAGGCCATTGCCAGTGGCTGTCATGGTGGCTTCGGTAACTTGTGCTTGGACCTGCCCAGATAGCAGAGCCAATAAAGCAATCAAGAACGCAGCGCTGAGACTTTTGAGGTGTTTAGAAATCAGCAGCATTGTTTTTGCTCTTGCTTTTACGTACGGTGGCATCCGTTGGGTTTTGTGGGGTTTGCGGTTGAGCAGCGGGGTTGACGGCTTGGCGCTTGCTGTCACCCGTGGCCGAGCGGATGGCATCAGCGTACTGCGGTGACCAGGCGAGCACTTTTCCGACCATCTGTATGCCTGGCTGATCTGGGTAATCCATGGTCCATTGACCAATCTCACGAACGCCTGTGATGTTGATCGTCGCTTTGGCGGTTGCCGTACGAAGCTGCGCTTCAATAATCTCGCTGACCTGCTCAGTCGTGACATCATTACGGGTTATTGTGGCCACTTCGCTAGACTCTTCATTGACATTCGAGCTGTCCATCAGTGTCATGCTGCCCTTCAAATACAGTGCGATTTGTGAGCGAGCCGCATCTTCAGCAAAATTAAGAGCCGTCTGCTTGGCGCGTTCTTTGGCTTGCGGTGTCGAGCCCGTTGCCACGAATGCCCATTGACCGTAACTGACAAGTGACGGAAATCCATCCTGATCGTTTACCACGCGTAAGCCAGCGATAAATGGAATATCACCGTCTTTGATTTCTTCCCGGATAGTGGATTTCAAAGTTTTGCCTGAAGCGTTTTCAGGGTTGGCAATGACGGGTTTTCCGGCGGCAACGTCTTGTGCGAATTGGCGCATTTTGTCGGAGTAAACCGCAATGGTGGCAACGGCAGCCGTGCCGTTACAGTCAAGCGCTTCAATATTTTCGATGGGTATCATCCCTGCAATCTGACCCATGGCCGTGGTCACGCTTTTGCGACCCACGCTTTCGCGATAAATGTCTAACTTCTTACTGGGTTCAATTTTTTCTATGGCTTCAATATTGACGCCCTCCTCGCGCAAGGCGCTGTCGAGTTTGGCTTCAGTCAGCGCGAAGAGCTTATCACCAATACGCATCAGCCTGCCTTCGCGTTCTTCCTCTTGAAGTTTCATCTGCTCCATCGGTGGTGCAGAATCAAACCGCCGCGTTGCGAGTTCAGTTTCGGTTCGAGCCTGACGTTCTTTGACAAATTTAGCTTGAGCGTTCAATAGTGCCTTGTCATAAGCAAAAACCCGCGACTTCCCAAAACTTGAGCTGCTCGACTGCGACATCACCATCGTTGGGTCACTGATCGCGAGCACGATCTCGCCGCGCTCTGAGCGGGCCTCTAGTTTTTGCCCTTGCTCGGAATCGAGCCAATTGTCTAGCTCAGCGCGCACGATGTCAGTGGCGGCTCGAGTATCCGTGCATTGCACGGGTTGGGCCGCTGCTGATGTTTGTGCCCAAACCGCTGTTTGAGCCCCAAATGCTGTGACCACGGCTAAAACGAGTTTTGGCAACGGTCTGTGCGCCGTGGTGTGTTGAGTCATGTCATCGTGCATGTTGCAGTCCTTTCGGCTGGGGTGCCAGTCAATTACCATGCAAAGTTTTTGTTTGAACCCAGCTTTTTAATATCAACCAGTGTGGAGAAGGCGATCTGTCCCGTGTTGGCATCTACCGCACGGAAGTCAAATTCATATTCTAGTCGTTGACGACCGCCATCGCCGCTGACATTGGTGCGTTGGCGAATTTCACCAGAGAACTCCAAATCGGGTGCTTGGACCGTGCCCGCCTTGGCGACGGTGCGCTGGTCGACCAACGAGGATTTTGAGAGTTGGCGCGAATCAGCCACAAACGACGTGCGATCCTGACCGGTGAAGCCCGAAAATGAAAACTTGCCTGAGTTAATCAGTTTGTTACGCATGCGCGATGTCATGCTGCGTGTGTCGATCTTGAACGTGGTGTCGTTAACCACATCGCCCAGTGTCGCGCGCCAACGGCGACCATCGGCTCGATTGGACACGGGCGACGCCAAAAATTCATCAACGGCTGTCTTGGCGGCATAGTTAAAGTCCTCGGTCGTCAAGCCAAATGAATCCATTGCGGTTGGATCACTGGCGTTTCCACCAATACTTGAGACCACGTCCATGGTGGCACAACCAGACAGGGCTAACCCGACGGTCGAGATAGCCACCATGTTCTTTAGTTGGGATAGGTTCATCGTTTTCCTAATTATCGATAGATTGATCATTTGGTCGGCGTTGCGCATTATTGGCGGCTGGCACTTAACACCGGAGCAGGTCTGGTTGGCAGTGGCTTGGCGTAAATGGCAGGCTTGCCTGCCACCCCAGACGCCTTGATCAGCACCAGCACGTTCTCGGCATCGGGCAGCGGCACATCTGCAATCTTAGAGCCATTTGGCGCACTGACGCTCAATTGACCAGAAGCCGGTCGGTTAAGCACCGCCACCTGAATGGAGTTAGGCAAGTTGGCCCAAGCCCGGACGTCTGCCTGAGTGCTAGCGGCTTGGGCAGCACCAACGCCAAGTTTAAGCAGTGCCCCAAGAAGTGGGGCGTCCTTGGTCTCGCTGTCAATGACAGCATTAGCCGCCACTTGTGCGGCGGTCTTGATCACAGTCGAGACCACGGCTTTGGTGACAATACCCGGGTAAGCCACATCAAACTCCATGCCCGAGATGTTGGTGATATTGGTCATCTCTACCGTGGGGGCTCCTCCCAGTTGTAAGCGACCAAACGCGGGCTGGCCAGGCTGAAACTTGGGTAAGGCGATACCTGAATAGGTGACCTTGTTGGTGACGAGGAACAAAGGCAAGTCAATGCGAAACTCAGTGAACGACGGGCCTTTGCCGTCTTCGTAGAGCACATAGACTTTGCCTTTTGATTGAAAGCCAGCACCCTGTAATTGATTGGCAGTGCGGTTGGCCAATTGAGCGCCAGCGTTGCTCGAAGAGGCTTTGGCGGCCTCGCGCAAGGGGTTGATAACTTTGCTGGCGTTCTTGTCCGCACTAGCCGATGAGGTGGCCCGAAAGACGCCGGACATGAATTCGCCAGCGGCCACACGGATTTTAGCGTCAGGTTGTCCACCGGGCACGTTGGCCACGCCTTCTATGAATTGGCCTTTTGCGGTGTCAAGGCTACTTTTGGCCTGCTGAGCGTTTTCTTGGGCAATCTCAGCGCGATTTTGTCGCGGACATCTTCGCGAAAGCTTGCAAACTGTGCCACGGCGTTGCTCATGCGCACATCAAATCGATTGAAGTCGACACGGGCGTTTTGTTCATTGCCCATCATGATTTCGTTAATGGCCTGATAATAATCGACCATGCCGCCTTCGAAGATCTTGCCTTGATACGCGCCGAATGCGCTAGAGGTCAAGGTTGTCCCCAACAAATTCATGACTTCAGATGGGGTGTCAACAGAGTCCTCTTTCCAGGCAAGCTGTTTACTCGCCACTTCAAAGGCACGTTTGCTCTGCGCCCACATGCCGGCGTCGTTGAATGCTTTACCCGCTTCTAATGCATCTAGCAGGTTGTCTTCATCATAATTGGGTTTGCCGTCTTTCAAATAAACCGCGGCAATCGCCTGATAGTTTGATGTGCTGAGGTGGTTACTCATCGCCTCAGGATCGTTGGTGCGGGTGCCAGCACAACCGGCAAGCAAGACCATTAAGCCAAGTAGTGCAATGAATCGCACATGTATTGATAAGAATGTTTGGCTAGGCACAATTGCGCAACAATGTGTTGTTGTTGTCATGTCAGTCTCAGTCAAAATGCCAGTTAATTTAACTTTGCATATCGGTATTGATTACCAAAAAAAGAATTTATACCATTAAGTATTTCCTTTTAGTTGACAGATACCACGTTGCCCATAGCGTCAGTTAGCCTGGCGAATTGATGCGTAAACAACCCAAACCCATCCATAAATGACTTCAAAGACAGTCGTCGACAGTCTGAAGCAACGATTTCACGATCAGTGAAATACGCCATTTATTGAGCGTTTTAAACAAGATGTCGTTAATTTAAAAACGCCGTACTGAAACGCCAAACCTTATCGATAGTGCAAGGATCGATGCCGGTGCAATGAAATCGCGTAATAATGCTTCGGACACTTGGACATGTCACTGTCAGCGTAGGGGGCGCGAACCCCAACATACAGGGGTCTTGGACAAAAAAAGGCCCGGAGATTATCCGAGCCCTTTGCGGTATTTGGTGGAGGGCAGGCGACTGGTTTCGAACCAACCCTCGAAGCTCCAGGGTAATGCTGGGTATCAATCAGGAAAGATTTGGGTAATTGCCACAATCAAAATCCCACCTCTTTCTGATGGCGTACGGCTAATACCGTGACGAAGCGCTGGTCAACCCGGTAACGAACCACATAGCCGCTGTCGCCAAAATCAATGATCCAGTCACGGAATTCATCTTCCATGTCTTCAACGGGGCGCCCCAATCCTGACTGCTTCTCCAGCACTTTGATACCTTGGCGGATAGCCTTCGCGGCGCGTTTTGCAGCGTCAAGGTCCTTGGTCTTGAGAAAGTCATA
>ERZ887942.2433-NODE-2433-length-11556-cov-5.182941_pt1 | contig 11556 bp, 10 predicted proteins | sample MGYA00521099_ERZ887942 | MGnify/ENA primary metagenome ERZ887942 (study PRJEB32303, sample SAMEA104408605) | aquatic metagenome | biome: Brackish water; feature: Pelagic; material: water | place: Baltic Sea | collected 2014-06-07T06:48:00 | depth 16,251 m ... | reverse complement strand
CTTGGCCATTATTATTGACAATTATTACCAAAACTTAGGAACGCAGGTCAAATACATTCCAACAAATAGACTCCAAGCAGGTGACTATACCATAGAGCTGGATATTAATGGTAATTTGGTCACGGAAACCTTTACTGTTGATTAAATATAGTATTCTGTGAGTTTTAAATGTTTAACCTTTATTTTCTTTTTCTCTATTGTTAACGCTCTAAATGCTCAAGTCACGTTAGAGTTAGGTGCAGAAAAAGATAATTCTATTTTTTCGGAGAACCTTTCAAAAAGTAATGGAGCTGGGCCAAGTATTTTCGTTGGAAGAATTGCACGAGGAGCAACATTTAGAAGAGGATTGGTAAAGTTTGATTTATCTAGTTTACCAGCAAATGCTGAAATAGAAACTATAGAATTAAATTTATCTGTTTTTATGTCGGCTAGAAATACAATTACAAAACACAGGTTTGATATTCATAGATTGATAAATGACTGGGGAGAAGCTAATTCTTCTGGTTCGGGGGGAGGCGCTGCCGCTCAAACTAATGATGCTACCTGGGGTAGTAATTTCTATAATAACTCAAATTGGACAAACTTAGGAGGTGATTTTGAGGCTTCAATATCGGCGTCTGATTCTGTTTTTTTTAGTCAAGCAGGTCATACTGCAAGTTGGTCTTCGATAGGAATGATTGCTGATTTAAATTATTGGAGAAAAAATCCTAGTAGCAATTTTGGCTGGGTCTTAATTGGCGATGAAAGTTTGGATAGCTCCGCCAAAGCTTTTTTTTCTAAAGAGGCTGCATCTTTTTATGAACCCTTTAAGCCAAAACTTAAAATCACTTATTCACTTCCCTCTGATCGTACAATTGTTCTCAATGAAGTAAATCCAAATAAGAAATGGATAGAGATGTATAATGCTGATAGCGTTTCCAAGGACATAAGTTCGTATACACTCGTTAACGGAGCAGACACCTCTACAATTTCTGGTGGAAACATTTCTGTTTTGAATGGGAGTTTAATGCTGGATTCTGCTGCCTATGTGGTGCTGAAATGGCCAAATATTGACGAAAGTGTAGGTGAACTGGCTTTATTCAATGCGGATACTTCTTCAGGTGATTTGATAGACTATGTTCAATATGGCTCTGGAAATCAATCTCTAGCGAATAAGGCTGTTACTGCAGGTGTTTGGGATAGTGCTGCTACTTTTAAGGCGTCTATTTCTGATAGCACTAAAAGTTATTCCTTAACAACAGGCCAAAGTTTTTCTAATGGGGCAGCATCTAATTCCACACATTGGCTTACGCAATCTGAAACCCCTACATATGTCAATAATCCTTGTCTTAGTTATTTAGTGCTTCAGGGCAGTCTAGTAGAAGCAGATTACTTCGCTTCAGACTCTATTCAGTTATCAGGCATTTTATCTCCTTCAAAGAATATCCTCATAGATGCTGGAAAAGCCGTTCACCTTAACCCTGGCCTACTCATTGAAAGCGGAAACGTTTTTGGTGTAAAGATAGGCGGTTGTCCAGAGTAGTTAGGCGGTTTCTGAATTCTGCTTTCTAAAATACCACAGTAAGCCTCCTGTCAAAACCAAAGAAGCAATTACTGCCGGCATTGGGAACGTCTCCAATTCTTCTAAATCAGTACTGATGACTCCAATGGTGGATAGATAAAACATTACTACGGCAAAACCATTATTGAAAATATGAGCAGCTATAGGTACCCAAATGTTTCCCGACCAAAGGTAGAAGTAGCCAAAAAGGGCACCTAACATTAGGCGAGGCAGGAATCCATAAAACTGCATGTGTATAGCTGAGAAAATAATGGCCGCCACCCAGATGGCTACATGTGGATTTCCAAAACCCTTATAAAGTTTTCTTTGTATTAAGCCTCTGAATATTAGCTCTTCCCCTATACCTGCGAATACAGCGATAACTACCAAGCCTGTGAGCATTTTGGGAAAGCTATCGAAATTGGTAAGGTATTCCGTAAGCTGTGCCATGGAGTCTTCCATTCCTCTAAAAAAAGATTCTAGGGCCGACATGGATTCTGGTAGACTCATGCCTTCATTGACTTCTTGAAGCCATCCATTTAGAGGCATAAAACACAGTTGCGTAAGGAAAACTAGAATGAAAATGACCGGCTTTGGAATAGCTTTGAAGTTTAATTCCGTCAAAGCCTTTTTTTCAATCACTCTCCAGTAAAAGACTCCGGCCACTATGAAAGTTATGAGAGCCGCGGCACCTTGGCCCAGCATAAGAGCCCACCATCCCGCTTCCGAGGCCATCAGTTTACTATTGATGTCGCTCATGTCTTCTAGACCTATACCACCAATTCCAATCATGAGCCCAGCAGCCACTATATTTCCAATCACCATGGCTACTAGCACAATACCTATAATGATTAGTATGCTAGAAAGAGCAGGCCTGTCAGCTTTTAATTTGTCTAGGATGGAATTGAAACGCATAGTTTAGGGTTATTTTGATGTAAATTTGCGGTTTAAAACACAAAATACCTAAAGGGATTGGTCAAAATAGGCAACATAGAACTGGGTGATTTTCCACTTTTACTAGCACCCATGGAAGACGTCAGCGATCCTCCTTTCAGACAAGTCTGTAAGGAGAATGGAGCTGATATGATGTACACAGAGTTTATCTCATCAGAGGGCTTGATTCGTGACGCGTATAAAAGTCGTCAGAAGTTGGATATTTTTCCCTACGAAAGGCCCATTGGCGTTCAATTATTTGGTTCTGATGTGGATACCATGGCAGAGTGCACAAAGATTGCAACTGCCGTTAATCCAGACTTGATTGATATTAACTATGGTTGTCCCGTAAAAAAAGTGGCTTGCAAAGGTGCAGGAGCGGCCCTATTACAGGATATTCCTATGATGGTTAAAATGACCGAGGCGGTAGTGAAAGCCACAGATTTACCCGTCACTGTAAAAACCCGTTTAGGCTGGAATGAGGAGACTAAGAATATTGAGGAGGTAGCGGAAAGGCTTCAGGATATTGGCATTCAGGCTTTGACAGTCCATGGGCGTACCCGTGCTCAAATGTATAAAGGCGAGGCAGATTGGCGTTTAATCGCTAAAATTAAAGAGAACCCCAGAATCAATATTCCGATTTTTGGCAATGGTGATATTGACTCTCCTGAGAAGGCTTTGACTTATAAAAACAGGTATGGCATAGATGGTATAATGATTGGCCGTGCGGCCATTGGTTATCCATGGATTTTTAATGAAATTAAGCATTACTTTGCTACAGGTGAATACTTAGCAGCTCCTTCTATGAAGCAGCGTGTGGAAGCATGCCGACAGCATTTGAAATTCTCTATAGAATGGAAAAATGAACGATTGGGTATTCTGGAAATGAGAAGACATTATTCTAACTATTTCAGAGGGCTACCGCATTTTAAGGAGTATAGAATGAGATTGGTTCTAAGCCTCGAGCCAGAGGAGTTATACAGTATTTTGGATGAAGTTCTCGCTCACTTTGACGGCTATTTCTTAGAATCCAAAGCTAAAAAAGTAGAATACGCTGGTGTGGATTGATCCATAATACTTTACTCTTCGTAAACTCAAATATGAGATTTAGACTTGGCCTCTTTTTTAGCCTTCTTTTGGCAAGTAATTCCTTTGCTCAAAATAGAGAATATGCCGTGAAAGTTTTGGGTATAAGAGTAGGGACTATCATGGCCACCAAAACGGCGGAAGGTAAGAATTTCACCTATGGACTAAGTAGCGAAGTAAATGTCAATTTTTTGGTTTACAGACTAACTGTAGATTACAAAGTGAGGTCTAGCTTAGATAGCAATGGTCTTCATAGCTCTAAGGTGTCGGTAATCTCAAATAGAGGAAATTACATCACAGAAACTCTAAAAACCGAAGAGGGTTTCTTAGCAACTTGCCAGAGACCAGAAAACGAAATCAAAAAGGAGATTAAAGAGGAAGTCCTAGCCACTTTTGCCAGTACATTTTTCAATGAACCTGTGGCTTTAAATCAAATCTATGCGGAGTTTTATGCAGATTTCATTCTAATAGAAAAGCTAGGTAATGGCAAGTATAGAGGTGTTTTAGATAAAAATGAGGACGAGTATTATTATGAAAATGGGCTTTTGGTGAAAATTATAAAGAAAAATCCCATAACGAACATGGTGATAGAATACCAGCCACCATCAAATAAAATTGCGGGCTAATAAAGAACAGAGAATAGGTGGTTTTAATCTTTGCGACTATATTCGCTTTGATAAAAACTTAATCCTATATCATGCGATCTATACTCTTCGTTTTGCTTCTAGTGTCCACCTCCTTAGTGGCTCAATTGCCTAAGTTAAAAATTTCAGAAAACAAGCGATTTCTTCAAACGGAAGACGGGAAACCATTTTTTTGGACGGCCGATACGGCCTGGGAATTATTCCATAGACTGAGCAAAGAAGAAGCATTTGATTATTTGGAGAAAAGAGCTTCTCAAGGGTTTAATGTAGTACAAGCCGTTGTTTTGGCAGAGCAAGATGGTCTTAGGGTGCCAAATGTAAACGGGGATTTACCTTTCTATTCTTTAGAGACTTTAAGACCTAATGTACCTTACTTTACACACATAGAGGCCATCATGGCCAAGGCCGATTCTTTGGGTATTTACATTGCTTTTTTACCAACTTGGGGAGATAAATTATTTAAAGAGTCATGGGGGATTGGCCCAGAAATATTCACTCCAGAAAAAGCAAAAGCCTACGGCAAATGGCTTGGGCTTAGATTCAGAGCTCAGAATAATATTATTTGGGTTTTGGGTGGAGATAGAAACATAAGAGAAAAGAGCAAAGACGTAAAGGTTTGGCGAGAAATGGCCAAAGGCATAGAGGAAGGCTTGGGCGTTTTCCGTTCTGGTATTTTCACTTTTCATCCTCAGCCTGCTTCTCCAGGAGGTTCATCCAATTGGTTTCATAAAGATAAGTGGTTAGATTTTAATATGCAGCAAACTGGACATTGCCCAGATAGTGCTTCTTATAGAAAAATCACACATGATTATAACCTGAAGCCTACAAAACCTACTTTGGATGGCGAGCCACTTTATGAGCATATGCCTCTTTGCTTCAATGAGAAGAAAAACGGTTACAGTCAAGCATCAGATATTCGTAAAATCATGTTTTGGAATGTTTTTGCTGGTGCTCTAGGCCAAACTTATGGATGTAATGAAGTATGGCAGATGTATGACACAGATAAAAAACCAATTATTAGTCCGGTGGCTCCATGGCATACGGCCTTAGATTTGCCAATGGCCAATCAAATCAAGCATTTGAAAAACCTGATGTTATCCAGACCATATTTTGACAGAATCCCTGACCAAAGCCTCATAGAGGGCGAGCAAGACGATGATGGAGAGTATGTGATTGGTACCCGAGATGATTCCGGAACATACGCCTTCGTTTATTTTCCCACTGGTAAAACGGTGAATATTAACACTAAAAACCTGACAGGCCAGAACCTAAAGGCGACTTGGTATGACCCAAGAACTGGAGCTTCATTTATTCTGGGACGGACACAGAATTTTGGTTCTTTTTCTGCTACACCTCCTTCTTCTGGTAGAGGAAATGATTGGGTGCTTGTGATTGATGATGCAGCAAAAGGATATGATAAGCCAGGCAAGGTGGCCTATTAGGCCTTTCGGTATCTAAAGTCGCATTTGTGAGCACCATTCGCAATGGTACCAGTGCGTATGAGTTCCATGCCAGAGAAGCCAGATGTTACCTCGTCTACCTCACATAGAATAGTGGAGTACTTCTCCATTTTATAATTCTTAAAGAGCTTACAGATGCCGCAGTCTAAAACATCAAAGCCGTAGCCAAAGCTTAGTGTTTCTGAGTTTTCTGTCAAGAAATTAGCCTTAAAACCGTCTGGATGGGATATACCTTTCGAGTTTTTATGGAGTTTGCTAATAAAAGGCTTGGCCACTTTACTTTTCATAAGCTTTGGTAACAGTAGTTTATACCATTTATGAATCCTGTTTTTTGGTTTGGCATAAGCTTCTGCCACTTCTAAGCAAAGGGTATTAATTTTCTCAAAACTAACTTCTCTAGACTCCAAAACCTGGATCATGGCTAAGAAATAGCCGGCAAAAGGCAGCTTTTTGTCTAAAGGGTTTTTAGATTTCAGGGCAAATTGGAAAGAACCACTTAGAGCATCATTTTTTGTTTCGATGGTTTTAATGATATCCTTGAAGTCGTCTGGGTAACTCGTTTCCAGTACTTTCTTAAAATAGCCCCTGAAATTATTTCTGAGGTAAATGATGGCTGCTATGGCTGCTATGGTGTCAGCAATAGGGAAAAGGAGTAAAAACCAAAAAGACCAATGTCCGGAGTAGTAAAGCAAAGCTATAATACTCCATTTGGACGCCATGAAAAGGAGTCCGTAGAGAACTGTCTTTTTAATCTTGGCTTTCATTGGTTTTGTCATTGCAAAGTAAAAGTACCACTTCCTTTTAAGAAATAATGCCAAAAATATATAGTCAGTTGCTTAAATGCTCTATAAAGAGCCATTTGGATTCCCTAAATTTGGTAACCAATTAAAAAAACCTTTTTGAAATGAAAAAAATACTATTCCTGTGCCTAGGTATCTGTTCCGTTGCTTTTGCCCAAACACCATCTGCACAGCATTCTCCATTTTTAACATCAGCCACTCCAGAATCTGTTGGTATGTCGGCTGAGCGTCTTGGCAGAATAGATCAAATGATAGAAACAGCGGTAGCAGATAATGTTATTCCAGGTGCGGTGGCCATTGTTTGCAGAAATGGTAAAATAGTCTACCAAAAAGCCTTTGGCCAATCAAATGTTGAGGCTAATAAGACCTTTCGAACCAACGATATTTTTAGAATAGCTTCTCAATCAAAAGCCATCACTACCACAGCCGCTATGATGCTCTGGGAAGAAGGGAAGTTTTTTCTAGATGATCCCATTTCGAAATACATTCCAGAGTTTAAGAATCCTACTTTACTTAAGAGTTTTAAAATGGCCGATAGTTCGTATACGACTCTACCCGCCGGTAGAGAAATTACGGTTAGGCAGCTTATTAATCACACTTCTGGTTTGGGTTACGGGGTGATTGATGGCGACGAACGTTTTAAAGCCATTTATAAAAAAGCGGGCATTACAGATTTGTTTACTACTGAGCCTATCACCATTGAAGAGAGTGTTAAGAAATTGGCCAAATTACCTCTTCATCATGTACCTGGAGAAGCTTTTGTCTATTCGGAGGGTTTAGATGTCTTGGGTTATTTCATAGAAGTAGTATCTGGTATGAAGCTAGATAAATACTTCTCAGAGCACATTTTTAAGCCATTAAAAATGGACGATACTTTCTTTTACCTCCCTATTGCTAAGGAAAATAGACTCGTAGAAATTCAGACAAAAAAGGAAGACAAATGGATGCCTTTTACAGATGATTTTTATGATGTGAATTATCCTAAAACGGGTGCTAAACTGTTTTTCTCTGGTGGAGCAGGATTATCGAGTACCGTAAAAGATTACGCTACTTTTTTACAGATGTATCTTAATAAAGGTGAGCTAAATGGTATACGCTTACTCTCACGCAAAACCATTGAATTTATGCTAATGAATCAGGTGGGTGACCTACGAGGAGATTCAGATGATTTCGGCTTAGGTTATGGGCTTGTAAACATGGCTGGGGCTGCTAAAGGCGGTGAAGGTAGCGAAGGAACTTTTATCTGGGGAGGTTATTTTAATACTCAATACTTTGCTGATCCTAAAGAAAACTTGATAGGAATTATCATGAAGCAGACGCAACAAATAGGTGGAGACTATACCAGCGGTATGTTTAAGCAGTTAGTTTCACAAGCCATTGACGACTGACTTTTGGGTGTTTTTCTCTTTCAGTAATTTTAAAGCAAGACAACCAAGACCTCATTTTATTCATCCCTGAGTCATGCAAAATAAAACTCGACGTTATGATATTGATTGGATTCGTGTCATAGTCTTTGACCTTCTTATATTTTATCATGTCGGAATGATCTTTGTAGAATGGGGCTTTCATTTAAAAAACGATGTCATTGTAGATTGGATAAGGTGGCCTATGATTTTTGTGAACCAATGGCGTCTTCCTATCCTTTTTGTGGTCTCAGGAATTGGTACGAGCTATGCCTTGTCAAGTAGGACTGGAGGTGCCTTTGCTTTGGAACGATTTAAGCGATTATTCATTCCACTGGTGGTCGGTATCTTAATCATTGTACCTCCTCAGGTTTATCTGGAGAGGATTTACAATGGAGCAGACTTTAGCGGATTCCTAGATTTTTATCCATCCATCTTTAATACCGGTGCATATCCCGAAGGAAACTTTAGCTGGCACCATCTGTGGTTTTTGCCTTATCTGTTTTTGATGTCAATAGTGTTTTTATGGCTACGAAAAGAAGGAAATTCGTTTATAGTCTTTTTGAAGAATTCAATAGGCCGGAGAGGATGGCTTATTTACCTTTTCGCTATTCCTTTAGTGCTAGTTGACCTTTTTTTAGAGGGTGATTATCCTGTAACACATGCCTTGATAGGAGATTGGTATGCTCTTGCATGGTTCTTTACCTTATTTGTTTATGGATTTATGCTTGTTAGGCTGGATGATATCTTTTGGGCGACGGTTGAAAAACTACGACATGTATCTGTCGCTATTGGATTAATAGGACTGCCGAGTTTGGTATGGCTTTGGTATAATTTGGACCCTAGTTTCTGGATACCGATTGCACGCCAGATAAACTGCTGGGCTTGGATATTGGCCATTTTTGGCTTTGCCTCTAAATATTTAAATAAATCTAGTAATACTTTAACTAATAGGAATAGAGCTGTTTATCCCTTCTATATCTTACACCAGACCATTATGATGATTATGGCATATTGGTTGGTAGACGTGGACATGCACTACGGTTTCAAGATGGTCATCCTAGTAATAGGGGTATTTGGGTTTACTTGGTTTCTTTACGAATTTGTGATAAGAAGAGTCAAACTATTGCACCCCTTATTCGGTATAAAATAGGGGACTGAGTATTTTAGAACAGTGTTCTTATGAAACCAGAAAAGATTCTTACGCTTCACCCACAAGGTAAAAATGGGGTAAATATTGATTTAGGAAAGTATAATCGTTTAAAGGATTTCATTTTAGATACGCTTAGGAGGGAAGGTGAAATGACTTTCACAGAGCTTTTTGATCAATCCAAAGAAGTGCTTCAGGCTACCTTTAAAGGTAAAGTCGGGTGGTACTTGGTTTCCGTGAAATTAGACTTAGAGGCAAGAGGCATCATTGAACGAATGCCTAAAACTAGGCCACACGTGATTCATATAAAAAAATAATGACACCTTAGATTTCTCCAAGGTGCCCTTATTCACTTAACAAACCATTCTTTAGTTAGTACCCGCTGTTCTGAGGGAAACTGGCATTTCCTCCATCTACAAGGTCAATTTGCCCCTGAGGGATAGGCCTGTAGTTATGCATTTCTTTAATATTTGGACCACCTAGTTCATTGTACATTTGTACACGCTCCACTAATTTGCCCCATCTCTTTAAGTCAGTCCATCTATGGCCTTCTCCTAAGAGTTCACGTGCTCTTTCGTCATAGATAAGTTCCATGTTAACGTCTGCCGTTGTAAGCTCCATGTCTGCCTCCATACCCGAGAAGGCAGCTCTTCTTCTGACCACATTGATATGCTCTAGAGCTTCGGCATTTTTGTTTTGCTGAATTAGGGACTCGGCCACCATAAGATGAATATCTGCTAGTCTTGTAACCATGAAGTCTCTTCCTCCTCGAGTTTCATTAATACTCGCTCTTAATGGGTCTAGGAACTTAGCCAATACGCCAAATTGCTTAAACTGATACATACTTGGTGTGTAAACCTGATATGGGCGTTTAGCTCTTTCCTCTTTAGACATTTCAAAGCCTGGCATGTAAATAGCAGTATCTCCAACAGCTAATGTGATGTTGTCCTTAGAATCGTCTAAAGTCGTTGGGAAGGTGCCTTCACGTGTTGCGTAAAATACCTTTCTGAAACTCTTGTCATATCTGGCATCTACATCTCTGTTTACCATCGCCTGATTGTAGGTATAGTTGGTAGGCCTTAATCTCTTCCAAGGTCTTCCCACAGCCAATACACGGCTCATACCTGGCTGCGTATCATACTCCATCAAGTAATAAAGGTGCCATCTATTACCAGCCCCTCCTGCGGATAGTAAATCATAATCGAACTGGACCGAGAAAATAGCCTCAGAATGTTCATCATTGCCAAGCTCCCATAGAGAAGCAAAATCTGGTAACAAAGATCTCCCGTAATTATTAATGACATTTTTACCAAATTGCTCCGCAGAAGTATAATCAGAAGCAGAGCCAAAAGAACGGGTTGCCCGAGTGATATGCACTTTGGCAAGCATGGCCTCTACGGCTAACTGCGTATATCTTCCCCATTCGCTTGAAGATTTTGGAAGGTTTGGAAGAGCTTCGGTGTAATCTTTTAATACTTGAGTATAAACAGCCTCCTCGGTGGATCTTGCTATTTCTGTAATAGGACCAAAAGACTCTGTAAGCCTTAAGTCTAAGCCACCGAAGTGCTGAACAAGTACAAAATAATAATGTGCTCTTAAGGCCTTAGCTTCTGCAACTCTAGTAGCCAAAACTGCCGGCGTAATACCTTCAATGTTTGGCCCTCTTTCGATAATGGCATTACACGTGTTTATTCCTCTGTAAAACTCTCTCCAGAGGTCACGTACCCATCTATCACGAGGATCCAAATCATTGTTATAAAGGTTGTATTTTTTATAACCACCATCTGCTCCTTGAGTGTAAGTGTCAGTTCCCATTTGCATCATGGTCATTCCCAACTCTTGAGCATAATAGGCTCTCAAATAAGAATAAGATGCTCTAGAGGCGTCTTCAAGGCCTACAGGAGAATTTATATAATCGTTGCCGATATCGGATATTACCTGTTCAGCAAGTATATCTTCGCAAGACTGGCCAGTTAACATTAAGGCCATTGAAAGGACAGCTATTTTAGAAAGCTTCCCTAGTTTTGAAATTGATTGAAATATATTTTTCATTGTCCTTATCCTATTTAAAATTTAACATTTAAACCGATGGTACTTGTCCATGTAGATGGCGTCACACTACCACTAATTTGTGCATCTATATCTGTTTCTGGGTCTATACCACCCCATCTAGAGATATACGGAGAAGCTATAAACGGCTGCTGAATAGAAGAGTAAATTCTCAATGACTGCATGCCTAGTTTAGAGGCAATGCTTTCAGAGAACTGGTAACCAAGGTTTATATTTCTCACTTTTAAGAATGAACCATCAAAAATGGCTGAAGAGCTAGCGAATCTAGGACTTTCCTGGTTTTCATTAGGTCTAGGAAAATCATTTGTAGGGTTAGTAGGTGTCCAATAATCCACTAAGATGTTATTGTATCTTCCGAAGAGCGTATTGTTACTCGTATGGAAATTACTTCTAATGGTTTGTCCTACTCTGGCGAAAACAAAGAATGACAGGTCAAGGCCTTTGTAGGAGAATCTGTTTGTGATACCACC
>ERZ887942.2431-NODE-2431-length-11563-cov-5.555527_pt1 | contig 11563 bp, 4 predicted proteins | sample MGYA00521099_ERZ887942 | MGnify/ENA primary metagenome ERZ887942 (study PRJEB32303, sample SAMEA104408605) | aquatic metagenome | biome: Brackish water; feature: Pelagic; material: water | place: Baltic Sea | collected 2014-06-07T06:48:00 | depth 16,251 m ... | reverse complement strand
CGAAGCATGTCAAAACCAATTCCTTGCTCATCAAGCAAGTCTTTCGCTTCCATTGTGGCATATGCTGAGGTACCAAAAAATAGAATTCCTTTTGAAGAACTATTCCTTTTTTGATAAAATTCTGGTCTAGGTACATAGGATTCGGCAGTTTTCCATTTTTTAATTAAACGATCTATGTTTCGCTTATAGGCTGCACCATCTTCTGTGTATTTGGCGTATTCGTCTCTAGATGTTCCTCTGGTGAAGAATGAGCCCTTTGAAGGATGTGTGCCGGGAATGGTTCTGTAGCAAATGCCGTCATCGTCTACATCTAGATACCTACCATACCTTTCTTCCATTTGATCCAGATCTTCTGTATTGAGTACTTTGCCTAGATTGTATTTTTGTTTATCGTCCCATTCTAAGGGCTCCGAGAGGTGGTCGTTCATTCCCAGATCTAAGTCGGACATGACAATCACGGGTGTTTGTAAACTATCCGCTAGGTCGAAAGCTTGAACAGTCATACTGAAACATTCCCTTGGCGTACTGGGAAACAATAAAACCTGTTTTGTATCACCATGTGAGGCATATGCACAGAATAGTAAATCAGACTGCTGAGTACGTGTAGGCATTCCTGTTGAAGGGCCACCACGCTGTACGTTAATTAGCACAAGAGGAATTTCTGCGAAATATGCTAAGCCAATAAATTCACTCATAAGAGAAACCCCAGCACCGCTGGTTGATGTAAAGGCCCTAGCTCCATTCCAATTAGCCCCAATAGCCATTCCAATAGCAGCTAGTTCATCTTCAGCCTGAACAATGGCAAAATTATTTTTCCCTGTTATTGGGTCAACTCTTAGTTTCTTACAATATTTTTCAAAACCATTAATGACAGATGTGGAGGGAGTGATGGGGTACCAAGACGCAAAAGTAGCACCTGCATAAACGGCACCTAATCCACAGGCGGAGTTACCATCAAGCATGATTCTGTCTCCTACATTGTTTCTTCGTTCTAGGCGAATATTCAAAGGATGGTGATAGTTTTCTTTGATATAATTTGCCCCCATATCTAGTGCTTGGAAATTGGGCAGGATTAATTTTTCCTTTTGTGCGAAAATTTTGCTGAGAATTTCCTTGACCACATCCAAGTCTAAATTTAATAAAGTAGACAAGGCCCCAATATAAATTACGTTTTTGAAGAGTTGCTGATGACGTGGATTACTATAGTTTTCAATACAAAGTTTCATCATGGGGACACCAATGTAATTGATGTCATTCCGGATATACTGGTGATGAAGAGGTTTAGTGCTATCATATACAAAATAGCCACCTGAAAGAACTGAGGCTACATCCTGAGCAAAACTTTGGGGGTTAACTGCCACCATGATGTCGATGCCTTCTCTTCTTCCTAGATATCCTTTTTCGCTTACCCTAACTTCAAACCATGTTGGTAAGCCTTGAATATTGGAAGGAAAGATGTTTTTCGAGGCCAAGGGAATACCCATCTTAAAAACAGCTTTCGCAAACAGATCATTGGCACTTGCAGAACCTGTTCCGTTAACGTTGGCAAACCGAACGACAAAGTCATTCACCTTACTCACTTTACTCATAATATCTTGGTTGCTTTTGTAACGCCGTATAAATATTTCTGCATATCCCATGCTGAGGTTGGACATCGTTCAGCACATAAGCCACAGTGGAGACATACATCTTCATCTTTGACCATGATCCGCGAAGTAGGTAAGGTCTCGGAAACATATAAATCTTGTGAAGTATTTTCTGCGGGTGCTAGGAGCCTTTTTCTTAAATCCTCTTCCTCTCCGTTTGGTGTAAAAGTAATGCTCGACGTAGGGCAGATGTCCATACAAGCGTCACATTCTATACATTTTTTGTCATCAAAGACAGTTTGAACATCGCAGTTTAAACAGCGTTCGGCCTCTTTAAATGCAGTTTTCAGGTCAAAGCCTAATTCCACTTCCACCTTACGGTCTTTTAAGGACACATCCTTCTTCTCATGGGGTACTTTATATCGGAGATCATCTTCTACGGCACTGTCATAGCTCCACTCATGAATACCCATTTTTTGTTGTAGTAAATTCGTCATCGGAGCAGGGCGATCTGCCACATCCTCGTTATTACAGAACTTGTCAATAGAAATAGCTGCTTGATGACCGTGGGCCACAGCCGTAATGATGTTTTCAGGTCCAAATGCAGCATCGCCCCCAAAAAACACTTTGGGAAGAGTAGATTGAAAAGTTACTTTATCAAGGACAGGAATTTCCCATTTGCCGAATTCAATTCCTAGATCTTTTTCTATCCAAGGAAAAGCATTGTCTTGACCTACGGCTACAATAACATCATCAGCCTCAATGAATTGATCTGGTTCGCCGGTTGGCAACATAGATCTTTTCCCGTTTTCGTCATATACAACTCTAATTTTCTCAAATATCACTCCAGTTAATTTACCATCTTTAATGACAAACTCTTTTGGTGGCATATTATTCAGAATTGGAATATCCTCGGACTCCGCATCCTCAATCTCCCAAGGTGAAGCTTTCATCTTTTCCCTTTCGCTTCGTACTACTACACTTACCTGTTTCCCACCCAAACGCTTTGATGTACGGCAGCAATCCATGGCAGTATTACCACCTCCAAGAACAATTACTTTTTTACCAATTTTTTCAAGATGTTCAAAGGCAACACTGGCCAAAAAATCCACTCCGATATGCACATTTTTGCCTGCTTCCTCACGACCTGGTAAATTTAAGTCCCTTCCCTTAGGAGCACCAGTTCCAACAAAGATGGCATCATAATCTTTCTCCAGAATTTCCTTCATACTGGAAACGTAATGATTGAAGTGCGTGTCTATTCCCATATTGATGATGTTGTTCACCTCTTCATCCAAAACTTCTTCAGGTAACCTGAACGAAGGTATTTGGGTACGCATCATGCCACCTCCCTTGTACCATTCATCGAATAAGTCTATGGAATAGCCTATTGGAGCCAAATCACGTGCAACGGTCAATGAGGCAGGCCCCCCACCGATTAAACAGATTTTCTTGCCATTTCTTTTGGAGGCTGGCTTTGGAAGCAAATCTTTTATATCACCCTTATTGTCAGCTGCTACTCGTTTGAGACGGCAAATTGCAACAGGTTCTTCCTCTACTCTGCCCCTTCTACAGGCTGGTTCGCAGGGTCTATCGCATGTCCTTCCTAAAATGCCAGGGAAAACATTTGATTCCCAATTCACCATATAGGCATCGGTGTATTTTTCTGCAGCAATAAGTCTGATGTATTCTGGCACCGGCGTATGTGCAGGACAGGCATATTGACAATCTACAACCTTGTGAAAGTATTCTGGATCGTCTGTATTTGTAGGTTTCAAATTTTGAAATTTTACCGTTTTTCAAATGGAATGATACCATAATGGCAATCCATTGATTTCATTCTAATTTCTTTAGTTGGGTTCTACGAAAAACCTACTTCAACCGGGTTGAAACTTGAAAGTTTCCCAAAAACGTCTGTTTAAAAGTATTACAAATGAGTGAAATAAGTAGAATTATTTCAACATTATTTTGCACAAATAAAATAATGGAGCTTATTCATATACTATTCTCAAAGAGCATTTATTGCAATGATATCCATTCCAGTGATAATATGAACACATCGTTCCTACGTTAAAGTTGTTTAAGATGGGAACAGAAATACAAAGAGATGCTTGCCTTGTCGGTCTTTTGATCAGAAAACGGGGCATAAAAAAAGCGAAGAGTCATCTGACCCTCCGCTTTCTCCAAATCAATACTTGATATCAAACATCACAAATTCTAACACATCTTTCTAAGGAGGCTAGCATACCTGCTTTGTCTTTTGGAGTGGGAATAAACTCTTGGCCTAAGTACCCTTTATAACCAGAATCTATAAGAGCCTGCACTACTGCAGGGTAATAGATTTCTTGCGTTTCATCTATTTCCTTGCGGCCCGGCATTCCGCCTGTATGATAATGACTAATATACTTGCCGTAGGTTCTTATGTTTCTAATATGGTCGCCATGCATGCTCTGCATATGAAAAATGTCATAGAGCAATTTGAAATGCTCTGAATTGACCATTTCGCATAAAGAAACGCCCCAGTCAATGTGGTCACACATATAATCTCTGTGACTATCTCTAGAACTCAGGAGTTCCATCGATAAAATGATGTTGTGTTTCTCTGCCGTAGGAATAATCCTCCTGATAACATTGGCACAGTTCATCATGCCTACATAGTCATTCATGCCATTTCTATTGCCAGAAAAACAAATGAGCTGAGTAAGCCCCGCCGCTGCTGCTTTAGGAATTAAATCCTCGTAAAAAGCGACAAGGGTATCGTCGTTTTTAGGATTACAGAAGAAATTGGAAAGACCAGTTCCTTCTGGCCAGTCTCCCCAACCAATCGCCGCCGTAAGGCCGTATTTTTTCAAAACAGGCCATTCTTCTGGACCAGTAAGTTCTATAGAAGCCATTCCTATGGCCTTCACACCTTGGCACAGTTCTTCAAAATCTATGCTGGAGTAGCACCATCTGCAAACAGAGTGCTTTATGTTGTTTTTGAGTTCTAGTGTGCCTTCCATGCTACCTTTATTTGCCATGGCAGTGCCGGATAAAGAGGCTGCTGCCACTGTACCAATGGTTTTTATTACGTTTCTTCTTGAGGTCATATCGTTCATTTTATGTCAATTGGGTTCTTATAAATTTAATCATTCCGGATTACAAACGCAATCCATTAATATAGCTTGCTATTTTCAGTACGTCAGCTTTAGGTATATGAGGCATGGCGGCCATTGGTGTGGCATAGCTAGGCCAATTTTCAGGCTTTGGCTTGTATACTAAATTCAAAATTTCTGTGTCAGAATACTTTCTTTTTGCGATGTCAACAAAAGAAGGCCCTATTACTTTTTTTCCTTCCGAATGGCAAGCCAAACAAGTATGTCTTTGGAGGAGAGGCTTGACTTGGGCATATGTTGGAGCTACTTTCTTGGTAGATTTTGTAGCCGTATTTTTTCTGTCTGGCGTATCCAACTTTTTAGTCGTTCTGGTAGGCGATAAAGGCTTAGCTTTGGCCGAGCTCCCAGTTTTTAAATTGGCACTACTCATTTTTTCTCCATCAGGAATATTATTCAATGTATAGTAAACTGTAGGATGAATAAGAGAGTAATACCTCCCTGCGGCTCTGATGCCATCTAAGTTTAACTCATGGATGTAATACTTACGGAGCCCGTCTAGTACAATTCTAAGTCGCTTTCCGTCTGCTGAAAGGTTAACCCCCTTAATGTTTAAATCTTCCCTATTGATGGGAGGTGAACCATAAGCCGGATGGTGCTTATATAAGAAACTAGAGGCCGAGTAAGAAGCTAGATCCTCTGCTGATTTCCTGTCTATTGGCAGCGTGAATTCTACCTCAAAGCCGTCTGGCATGGCTTTACACTTCAGCATTTCAAATGGCATTTGACCATTCCATGCTAAACGCTGAAGACCTTGATTAGCATCTCCAGCCGATCCCCAACCACGGTTGGTTTCTCCCACAAATAGACTTCCGTCTTTTGCCCAATCCATTCTCATGACACCAGATTGGAAGCCACTTCTAAAATCCCATGCGGCACCTTGGTACTCACCATTGATCTTTTCCATGAATACTCTCATAATCTTGGATTGGCCTTGGTCACCAATAAATATCTGGTCCACAAAAGGGCCAAAGGCTCCTTTCGTTTCGTCCTTAATGATTTCGGAATTAGAGATACCCAAAATTCCATGTGGTAGCCAAACAACGGGTGTCTGTACGGAAGGGTATTTTTCTTTCAATTGCCAAAGCATGTCCGGAGTTTGGTCCTGTACATTTTCAGGCTTTATATAAGAACCAGTAGCGTTTCGCACTTTTCTATTATCTCTTTCTGCGTAAAATTGCTCTTCTGTGAGCGTAACAGGGGAGTTTTCGTCTACCCATGCTAAACTGGCTGGGTGACCAGTAAAAGCACCTTCTTTAAGGTGCCACATACCTCCAGAACCCATCCAATCGCCTTGATTGTCCGTATAGAAAAGCTCACCATCTATGATGCCTAATCCAGCTGGAGAACGCATACCTGCAGCCCACTCTTCTCTGTGCCCATCAGGAAAAACTTTAAAGACGCTTCCACGTGTGGGTACTCTAGCTTCTCCTCGCCACCACTCTTCACTACCAAAAGCTACATTTCCACTCACGAAGAAATTTCCGTCGGGGGCAATTTTAGGTCCGAAAGAGTACTCATGATAATGACCAGATACAGGCCAAGCGTTTATAGTTTCGTAGGTATCGGCTATGCCATCTTCATTTTCATCGATAAGTTTGGTTAGTTCTCCTCTTTGTGTACAAAAAAGTGCCCCATCTTTATATGCCAAACCTAGTACTTCATGAAGGCCTGAGGCAAAGAGTCTTAAATATGGGTTCCTACTCGTAGGGTTTTCCATAATCCAAATTTCCCCTCTTCGAGTGGCCATGGCCAGCGAACCATTTGGTAGAGTACAGAGTCCTCCCACTTCTAGAATAATTCCTTCTGGAATAGGTGGGGTAATTATTCTATAAAAGTCCTCTTCTTTAGGAGATTCCTGACCTTGAACTGCTAGGCAGATTAGGCTAAGGAATAATATTTTTATGTTTTTCATCTTTATGAATTTAGAAAAGTATGTCATAAGTTAATTTCTTTTTTGCCATTACAATGAGCTGTTTTTTGTCTCCATTCGTCACCAACTGAACATTTTCATTGGCATTTACTTTTATGAAGTAATCCTTATTATTAACGGCATATAGACCATCTTGAATTTTTTCAATTTGATTTGCTTCGCTGAGCTTAATCGCTAGTTCTGGCCTTTCACTTTCAATGCTGATAGTCCTTTCAAAAGTCTTGTCTTCTTTGATGATAATTTTATCACTTATTTTAGAACCATGTATTTCATAAAGAAAAGTAGGTCTATTAGCCTCATCCATGGAGTAGCCTCTTGGTCTGAAACCTGTGCCTAAAGTATCCGTAGGCCATGAAGTCAGAGATGTATTAATGGTTACATCATTGTCAAAAAGTGTGATAGAGCCTCTTGGTTTGGAAGAACCATCTCCACGGCTATTCCACATGGGTGTGGCATCTAAGAAGTCTCCTCTCCAGATTTGTAAAAGTGCTCCTCTGTCTAAGTCATATGTAAAGTGGAGGTTTTCTGGCGTACCAACACTAATCGCATGCACGATACGCTGCTTCTTACCATCCTTCTCAAAGTCCATGAAACTTCTAAGATTGGTATTGGTTTTGGCGTTTACCAGAATCGGGTCTGTTGGTTTATTGCCAAGCATTGACCCTTGAGAGTGAAGTGCTTTTTTTCTAAAACCAGGGCCTGCTACATATAGTCCTAAAGTAGGGCTCATCCAAGCATCATATTTAGCGTTGTAAAGTTCTACTTTATGCTTGCCAGCTTTTAGTTCAATGGAGCCAGTCCTGCGATCATTTGGCCCAGTGTATTTATTGGACAAAACGGTTTCTCCATCAATTTTCAAGAAGTTATTGGCCGATGAAAAAACGGTAAAATCGTATTTTCCGTCCGCAGGAGCATTAAAGTCACCCTCAATGTTGTAAGAATAATTATTTGGCCTTTTCATAAATTCCCAAGTGAGCTCTGGCATTTGACCCGTTTCATCTACTGGTATATTGTAGGGGTCTGCCGCTGGGTCATAGGAAATATAGGAAACACTGTAGCTCAAATTCTCTAGGCTTGCTGCAGGTTTGTCAAAATTATTGATAACAATATTTTTAAAGGCTAAAGCACCATGGTCTCCTTGGAAACGTAGAGGCCCCATAGCAACTTCACCCGAACCATAAGCTCCTCTGGTAACACCAGAAAGCTCTACGTTTTCATGCAGGAGCATATCATTTAACTTGATGGCAAGAATGGTGGCGTTTGATATTTTGTTTCCTTTATCATCAAAACGAGGAGCTTTAAAAGAAATTTCCATGTGCTGCCAAAGGCCAGGGGCCTTTGAAGCATTCACTCTGGGTGCATGTCCGTCATACCCTTTTTTACCTTCTGGTTTAGATTCATCCCACCGGTGGTATATACCTCCACAATCTCCATGCATAGGATTTTTTTTGCCCCAGCTATCTAGTAGTTGAATTTCATAGCGACCTTGCATATAAACTCCAGAATTTGACTTTTTGGCCATCATGAAATCAAAAGAAATGTCTAGATCACCATGCTCAAATTCAGAAACTAATTCATACTTGTCTCCATAAGTGCCATGCTCGTGGTCGTTTACCAAAACGCCAGTTCCTGGTGTGGTTTGAATATCGTAATCTTTGAAAGGATTGGCGGTGGCATCACCCGCTATTATCCAGTTGCCGCCTTTATTCTTAAACTGATTTAGGTTTTCGGAGAGTATTTTTCTCTGAGCAAAAGTGAAAATGGGAATAAAGCTCAGAAGACCAAGTAGAGTGAGTTTTCTCATAGGTATAGGTTGATTTTTAAAATATTTCTAAAGTAAAGTTAATTTACTTTAAGACTCTAAATAAATTTATAGGAAAGGATGTCATTCACCTTTTATCAAAGCCAAAATATCAGACATTTCCTTTGGGGAAATTGCTCCTTCCAGGCCATTAGGCATGGCAGATTGTTTTGCTATTTGGCGAGATTTAATGGCTGTTTTTGAAATGGTTTCAATTTTCCCACTCAGTGTTTTCAAACTTACTGAGTTTTCGTTTTCAGAAGTAATTATTCCTGATAGATGATTTCCGTCTGTAGTTTCAATTTCCCATTGGCCGTACTTATCCGCGATAGAATTATTCGGGTTGATTATTTCTGTAATGATGGAATGTTTATTCCTGCTTTTTAGTGTGGCTAAATCTGGCCCAAAGCCTGTACCGCCTTCACCATTTATTTGATGGCAAATGGCACAGTTTTGCTCAAATAACTTCTTACCGTTTTGAGCATCCCCTATCATATCTGCTGCTGGTAGGTAATTTTGAAGTACGGCTTTGCGGTCTTCGTTAATGGCAAATACCTCCCTTGCGTAATTTCTAATATTGGTATCATAATAATTCATCAAATGAACTATTTGAGGCCACTCTAAATCTGCCTTTGGAATGTTACTCAGCTCAACTTGTTTAATTAGCTCAGGGACAGAGTTTTTGTGTTCAATCAGATGTCTAATCCATGCTTTTTTTGAGGGTATTGGAAAATCTGCGTACTTGCCATTCATAAGGTCTAATTCGGATGTACTCATTGAACTCGGAAGAGCTTTTATGCCTGCTAACTGCAGTGCTTCATTTTCTGAATTAAAGATGTTGTCAAGGATTCTATCCTTGATTTTTGGGTTTCCTAAAGTAGAAAGTAATGCCATCACATCGATTTGAAATTCGAGGTTGCCATCATTCATTTTCTCAAATATTAAATTGGTATTTAAGTCATTTGAAAATTTATTTGCTCTAAAAATATGAGTGATGCTTTTTCTTAAATCAGAGCTTTTACTTTTTAAAAAGCGACTTAATAGAAGGTTTTCTTCCTGTTTACTTAGCGTATTTGGAGTGTCATATTCTTGAATGGTTGATAAACCTGAGAGCATGGAGGCTTGCCACCAACTATGTACTGCATCATCTTCATTTAGAATGTTTGATATTAAGCCTTTGCCCCCTTTTTGGTATAGTGTGGCTGCAATATGTGCGAAAAATTCGCTTTTATTATGGGAGGGATCTTGGCCAAAATCTCTGACCGCATTTTTGAATAATAATTCTTCAAAATCCTTTGAAGCGGCAATGGCCGCAATACCAATCCACTTATCATCTATGTTTTCTTTCAGGACTTTAGATTTTAATTCATTGGTTTCCGGAAAATCAAAAAAGGCAGAAGAGCAGAGCCATTGGAACCTAACCCTTTCGTTTGGGTCTTGGGCTGTTTTTATGATAGCAGATTGTAAATCAGCTGTATGAAAATCGGAATTTGCCCAAACTCTATCCGCTATTTGAAGAGCATTCTCACGAACCCCTGGCTCTTTAGACGCTAGGCCAGATATCAAATCTGCAACGTTTAATGCCTTCCAATCGTATAATAGCCATAAGGCGGCGATTTTGGCTGGTTCATTCTCAGCCGTTATAATATCATGTAGAACTTTAGCTGCTTTCTGGTCTCCTCTTTGAAAAAGTAAACGCTGGGCTGTTCTACGGTACCACCCGTTTTTATGATTTAATAAGTCGGCTAATTCAGTTGTACTTCGTTTAGACAAATCAAGAGCATTCATCCAGTCCATTTTAAGACCACTCTTAGGTGTTATTCTGTATATGCGTCCTTTTTTTGTACCCTCATAAAGTGCTCCACTTTCATTTACCTCATCGCTCATCCATTCTGGATGCTCTACTATTTGACGGTAATAATCAACCACATATAAGGCTCCATCTGGACCTACGTAGAAAAATACTGGCCTAAACCATGGGTCTTTTGAAGTCAAGAATTCTCTCTTTTCTAATACTCTTTTTCCAGTAAAAGTGGCTCCCTCGCTTTCAATGTTATCAATGTGTACTAAGTTATGAACTGGCTCTCCAACGAGCGTTACATTGTTAAAATCGTCGCCAAAGGCTCCACCGTCATACCACGTAATTCCGCAGCTAGAAGTAATTTGGCCTACATCGGTGAGTAATTGGTGATTTGGATTCTCTGTTATTGGGAAAACCTTGGCGGCATTTCCATGATCAGAAAACTTTTCCATCGCTTCTTCTATGGCCAAATTTGGGTTTGCATTCACATATCGAGCATCCATAACTTCGTGGAATAGATGATTTGCATTATCCGTGTAAAATCGGTGACCCCATGGGTCAGTGGTGTGGCCATATTGTGATTCACCTGAGAGCGTTTCAAGCTCCAATGACTTTGGTTTAAAACGAACACTTCGTCCGTCGGCGTTTCTTGCTAAATGTGGTGATTCTGGTTCATTTGGAAACCTTATTTCGGAGCCTTTGTCTTTAAATACATGTTCATAAGCAAAAGAGTTTATAGCCCCTGAGTGAGCGACGTAAATCCAATTATCCACGCCAAATTTGGGCGTATTCATATTGTGCTGTGGATTAGATAGTGAGAAGCCAGTAATTACCGCTTCTTTAATATCCGCTTTACCATCATTGTTTTTATCGGCTAAGTAAGTTACGTCAGGAGCATCTGCCACTAAGAGTCCATCTTCCCATTTCATTAGACCCATGGGTAATGTCAGGCTATCGGCAAAGACTTCACTTTTATCAGGAAGCCCATCACCATCTGTATCTATCAATCTTTTGATTTTACCAGATTTGGTTAAATCCAGTGGATAACCGGGCATTTCAGCAACATACCAATCCCCATTTTCGTCAATTTCCATAGCTACAGGGTCCGAAATAAGGGGTTCGGCCGCTACTATTTCAATGTTGAATCCATTCATGATTTCAAAGTCGGAAAGGGCTTTCTGAAGCTCTGGGCTTTGGTCAAAATAAACCGGTTTTGGTTTCTCACATGAAACTAGAATAATCAGAGATAATAGACTTAAATATTTCATAGGATCAAGGTTTACTGTAATT
>ERZ887942.2430-NODE-2430-length-11565-cov-21.772980_pt1 | contig 11565 bp, 7 predicted proteins | sample MGYA00521099_ERZ887942 | MGnify/ENA primary metagenome ERZ887942 (study PRJEB32303, sample SAMEA104408605) | aquatic metagenome | biome: Brackish water; feature: Pelagic; material: water | place: Baltic Sea | collected 2014-06-07T06:48:00 | depth 16,251 m ... | reverse complement strand
AATCCACCTCTAAATCCGATAATAATGTTTACACACAGAGTCCGACAGGCTATCAAGCGTTTAAATAGCCTTCTAAAAGACGATTTTTCTTGTTACCGACGGCTCTTTTTTTGAAATCCCACAACACAAGCTTATACTATGAAAAAAATCCTCATCACTCTTTCACTCAGCTCCTTTGCGATTGCCAGTAGTGGCGCTGCTACCATTTGGAACGCTGGAAAAATCGACAATGCCCAGGAGTGGTCAGGAGCAGGCGGTGGCACTGGTCCGGGCACCGGTGGCGAAGAAGTCCGCTTCGTCCAGGAGAATGGTCCCACCAACGCCCTTCCGGGCAACCCGGCCAACACCGGTGGAGAAGGCGCGGGTCGCGACATCGATGATGACTACTATTTTGCTGGATCCTATCCCGGGCCGATCGGCATCGTCGCCACCAACGAGGCGAACATGGAGCGCGCATGGACCGGAAATGACAACGATCTGCGTTTCCACTTCAACTTCCCGAACACGGTGAGCGCGACTGATCTAATCACGATCACCTTCGGCATTACCAACGGTTTTGACCAGCCTGACGCGATCGGCTGGGACATTGAAGTCGGCATGAACGGCACGCCGATCTACACCCAAGACGTTGTAAACGGTGACCAAAACGGTGACTGGACTTCGCCGGGCTTCACCCTCGCTGATGTCGGTGGCGTCGTTGGGCCAGGAGCAGATAACTACGTGACCTTGCGCGGCACCAACACCGGCAGCACCTCGCGCTGGTTGAGCCTCGACTATGCGCAGCTCGATGCCACCGCTGTTCCCGAGCCATCTTCCAGTGGTCTTGCTCTCCTGAGCATTGCTGCACTCGGTTTCATTCGCCGTCGTAAGTAAGCGACCTAATTTTTCAAATGCCGGAATCCTCACGGGTTCCGGCATTTTTTTTGTGTTGCCAACGAGAAGCTAAAACAACCCGGGCTCTCCCGCCTGCTGATCCAGGTATCCCTGATCGATCACCAAATTCCCCGCGTCGATTGCCTCGTGCACGAGTTCATCACACCTCTCGTTCAATTCATTCCCGGCATGCCCCTTCACCCATTTCCAGATGATCTTGTGACCGGAAGCCGCTTCATCCAAGCGTTTCCAGAGATCCTGATTGAGAACCGGCTTTCGATCTGACTTGAGCCAACCACGCTTCTTCCAGCCCTTGAGCCATCCCTTGACCATGGCATCGACGACATATTTTGAATCCGAATGCAAGGTGATCTCACAGGGCTCTTTCAGCATCTCCAGCGCCGAAATGGCAGCCATCAGCTCCATTCGGTTGTTCGTGGTATGATCAAAGGCCCCCTTCAGCTCCTTGCGATGCCGCCCGAAGGTCACGACCGCGCCGTAGCCTCCCGGTCCGGGATTTCCCCGCGCTCCACCGTCTGTGTATACGACAACCTCTTTCATCGCTTCACTTGAATCTTCGTTTCGCAAAGTTTGCTCACCGCCTCAAAATCTTCCTTCGAAGAAAAGGCTGACTTAGGCAAAATGAAATACTGGTCCTTCTGCAAGTAGAGCAGAATGCCCTTGGGAGACAAAAAGCGATCGTCGAAATCCCGCCACTTCAAGGTCTTTTCATGCCCTTTCGATTCCTGATGAATCTTCTTTTCCGTAAAGGTCCATCCAAGCTCCTGCCCCGCTTGGGGCGATGACTTGGAACCGTGAATCAAGCGGTACTGCCAAAACACCTTCCTCATGAACAACAACGGCCCCACCAAAATGCAGACAAATCCCAAAGCCTGCTCGCCCAGATAGAGCAGCAAAGCCCCAATCGGCACCAGAATCAGGTAGAAGTAGCGAAACAGCAAAAAGATCGGATGCCGATACCTCATGTGCATCGCCGACCCAAACTTGAGTGTTTTGACGTCAAACAGACTTGTTGCGTGATACTCGTTCATTTCCACAAGCAGGCATAGCCCGTTGCTTTGCGCTGGACAAGACAGGGATCTCTATGAGGTTTTAGGGATTATGAAAACGACCGTTTCCAAACTCATCCTCTGTTTCACGGCAACCGTTGCGACTCTCTCCGCCCAAGAGGCCTGGCTTCTCGAGATGCCCAACAAATACAGCGACTACCTCATCAAAAAATCGATCGCGGGAGACTACGACACCGTGGCTGGAATCATCGAAAAAATCCCCGGACTGATCGACAAGAAGCAAATCCGCGAACTCGAGCTCGTCAAGTGGAAGGCCGAAGACGGCAAGGTCAACAAAAAGGAGAAGATCACCGAAGGAACAACCACTTACTATACAGGTGCCCGTTACTACTCAATTGGTGGAGACAAACTCGATCATCGAAAAATCACAATCACTTCCCCCACGACCAAGAGAAACTTTCGAATCGAGACCTTTGGATTCGTCCCCCGTGCCTGGACCCCCACCTTTGCCAACCGAAGTGACAAACTCACCTTGATCCTCCTTGAGCGGCACGCAGAGGCTTCCTCGGCCACAGTCTCTCTGACGAACCTCCGCCAGCTGGAATACGACGCCGGCTCCGCCAAAGAATCCGTTGCCTGGTATTCCAGTGACCCCCTCGACGGAAAAGATCTTTCCTACTATTCCATGGCCAGCCTCGCTGCCAATCCCAAAGTCAAATTTGGAACCAGGATTTTCACTTCGCTGAAAAAGGAAGGTCAATCCCTTCTTCGCATCGAAGCCAATAGCAGGCATCCCAAAGTCCCCGAAACCATCGCCCTCCATCACAACGAAGCGAAGTTTGAAGGACACTCCCAGACCAAGGGTCCCCTCAAAAAAGAAACGATCAAGATCGCTGACAAGGCCTACACCAAGGATGGGGAAGCAGGTGCCTGGACCCTGACCCTGACCGTCGGGGAGTAGGTCCGTTTTCAGACATCTCTAAATGAAGCTCCTTACAAACCTCATCTTGATCGCTTCGATTTTTTTACGCTTCTCTTCTCTGTTCAGAACCTTGGATCGAATCGGGAGAGAGGGTTAGCCCTCAGCCACGATTTTTTTCGCAGACTTGATTAAAGTGGCTCTTGATGAGCATCGATCTGAACCAGAGATCACTGAAATTGATCACTTCTTCTCCAAGCCAATCTTGCAATACGGCGGAAAGTCAAACTGATCTCCATTGATTCGGGGATCTTTATGCTTGGTCAACTCAGCCATGAGCCGGGCGTGCAGGGCGTCTCTGGTCCGTTGATAATCGGAATCCTTTGCGACGTTCTTAATCTGATGAGGATCTTTTTTGAGGTCGTAGAGTTCCTCCGCAGGTCGGGGACCAAAGCCAAGATCCCAATGAAATTTGAACTCCGGTTTGTCTCGATTCAAAACCATAAAGGCTTTGGTGGGACCGGCATCAACATCAGCAAAAGTCAGGCGGGTCTTGCCTGCGAGGTCATTAAACGAAATGGGACCTTTTTTGAGGGCGAGAAGGTCACCCATCGGAGCGCGCTCCGGGGTGAAATTAATGATATAGAGATGGTCGGCGGTTCGCAGGGACCGCATCGAGTATGGCAGCTGTCGATCGCGGGCGCTTTCGACATGAACCTCGCGACCGATCAGGGCCCATGAACGGAGACCTGAGTGGTCGCCCGCCTTGAGAGCGGGCAGGAGGTTTTCGCCGTGCATGGAGTCTGCTTTCCCGACACCCGCAGCAGCCAGGAAGGTAGGAGCGAGATCAATCAGCGAGATCGGTTTCTCGATCGTTTGCGCGGCCTTGATGTGCCCGGGCCAGCGAGCCGCAAAAAGAACACGTGCCCCGAAGTCATAGCAATTGGTCTTTCCACGTGGGAACCCGGGAGCCCCATGGTCACCCGAGATGACAATGAGGGTATTATCGTACTCCCCCATCACTTTCAGCTCCTCGAGAAGAACCCGGCAGCATTCATCAAATGCCATCGCTTCGCCGAGGTAATCCGCAAGGTCTTCCCGAACGATGGGAACATCGGGCAGGAAGGGTGGCATCTTCCCCTTCAGTTTGTCGGGATCGAGTTCCCAGAGATTTTTTCCCGAACCCTTCGTCCAGGAACGGTGGGGATTGGTGGGATGAAAGTGATAAAGGAATGGCTGGCCCTTCTTCCGCTTCGCCAAAAAGTGACGGAAGTTGGCCCGACATTCCTCATAGAGATCTTCCTTTCCTTTCGGAATGTCACTCCCCTTGCTGACATACTGGGAAAAGCCATTGACCTTCCGGCCGGCCTGATTGAACTGGGGTCCAAAACGCTCTCCTCGAACATGGTCCTTGTGGGTTAAGCCAATATGGTAACCGGTCTTCTGAAGGATCTCGGCATAGCCGGTCACGTCGTTCCAGGGATCGTTTTTGTCCGGTCCATGCCAACGATTGTGTAGCTGGGAGCAGGAGCCATTGGTAAAAAAATGACGGCCTGAAATCAAAGCCGCGCGACAAGGGGAACACGATGGTGCCGAGACAAATGCGTTGGTGGCAAGAACACCCTCGGAGGCGAGACGATCGAAGGTCGGCGTCGAAATGATGTCATTGACCGAAGGCTGTTCTTTTGAAGAGTAGGCTGAAGCGTATCGGCCAAGATCATCTGCGAAGAGGAGAAGTATATTGGGCTTTTCCCTGGCAAGGGCCGCGCATGACAAGCAGGTGAGGAAAACGAGAGTAATACGTTGCATCAGAACCATTCAACAGGTTCGAGGAACAGGATGCAATACCAGGTGCGAAATGCCCGTAGATACCCCGACCCGCTTATCACACCATGTTTTCAAAATCCGACTTTCACTCCCGCCCTCGATTTTCCTCATTTCGAATTCTCAAGCTCGCCACTCCGCTTCTCCTTCTCATCTCAACGGCATGGTTTGCCTTCGGAGAAAAAAAAGAGACTCCCCGGCCCGAGAAAGTCGGTTGGTTTGAGCCCGTTCAACAAAACCTCGAAGGATGGACCATCCACGTCGACCCGGCCCTCTTGAAAGGTGGCAAACATGCCGACGAGGGCGAGAAGGCCCTCAAGATGCTCGCCAACCATCTTCAAAGAATTTCCATCCTCCTTCCCGGGGAGCCTCTCGAAAAAATGAAAAAGATGGAGATCTGGCTCGAGCACCAGCATCCGGAGTTGTCGGCGATGCAGTATCATCCGGGAGCCGGATGGTTGAAGGATCGGGGGTATGATCCACGTCTTGCCAAAAAAGTTCACATCACCAGAGCCGCCGCCTTGTATTCCAGAGATCAACTTCTCAAGCACCCGGCGGTCATCCTTCACGAACTGGCTCATGCGTATCACGATCAGATTCTTAGCTTCGACGACAAGTCGATCATCGCGGCTTATGACTCGGCCATCGAAGAAGGGATCCTTGAGAAAGTTAAGCTCTTCAACGGCCGCACCGTCAAACACTACGCCGCCACCAATCATAAGGAATATTTTGCCGAAGCGACCGAGGCCTATCTTTATCACAACGACTTCTACCCCTTCGTGGCAGCCGAGCTCAAGGATCACGACCCCAAGGCCTTCAAGGTCATGAAAGAAGTCTGGGGACCAGCGGCCGTGAAGTAGAAACTTCAGCATGTCATTCCGCTTGCCGCTCCTAAAAAGCGAACGCAAAACAACGAGAGACCAAAAAATTTCCGCGGTATCATTCTATTTCATCTGATACGAAAGAAGGCGACGGTCTAAGGAGTCCGGCGGAATCGATAAAAACGGCGGTCTTCAACGTTGGTATCTGTGAAGATTAAAATGCTTCCGGTGGCGGAAACCGCGTCACCCAGAGGCTCCCAATTGATGAGGTCGCGGCTGACCTCGCCCAGGTAAAGAAAGCCGGGCTCGGTCACAATCGAGAACGTCAAAATCGAACCATCGATTTGCAGAGTGGCGCTCGGGTTGATCGCAGCGGCACCATTGATCGTTCCAGGACTCGGGCCCGCCAATGCAGCGACCTCATCGCCAAGCCTGCCCATCGTCTTGTCAGGCGACTGTCGACCAAAGTCCACCCGGTCAATCAGCGAACCATCAGGTGCTGAAAGCAGGAGACTCTCTCCTCCTCCGGCGAGCTTAAAGGCCGCATGCAGATCCGACCGAAGACCTGGATCATTCTGCACGGTCTCATCGTCCGCCCAGACGAGACGAAAACCTCCCGCAGGAATTTGATAACCCGGAGGAATTTGAAACTTAAAAGGATCAGCCGGATCGTCGCTCAAAAACCACCCGGAAAGATCCGCAGTCAGCAAATCCGGGTTGTAGAGCTCAAACCAATCGTCAAAGTTTCCATCCGCAGGATCAGGAATCGTTTTCTGATTCGAGGCCATCCACTCATTGATGACCAAATCAGGCCATCCTCCACCTCCGGTATAAGTGACCGTCAAAAGCCCGCTGTCGATCTCCTCTCCATCCGATCCAAGCGACCTCACGATGAGGACATTTTCTCCGGGCTGCAGGACGAACGAAGCCGTCCAGTCACCCGCCGAAGTCCAATCGAGATCCAACGGAATGCCATTCACCTGAATAGCGGTGGCGCTCACCGGAGCGCTCCCGGACAACATCACCGATTGTTCCGTAGTCGAGCTGCCATCAGCCGGGGCCGTCACCGCAAATGGTTCATTCACGGCATTGAGCTGCGGTTGAATAAATGCGGATCGCCGGTCGATCCAGGTTATCACCGGGAGGCCATACGGGCCGCTCGGGGAAAATGGAGAAGTGAAATTAAGACCGGCATCAGCATAAGCGGCTCGCTTTGCCTCAAGAATCGGCGTGACCGCAGCCCCGGAAAAAAAGCTCCCAAACGATTCCTCCATCGCCCGCCAGTAGGATCGGATAAAGGCCGGAGTCCCATACATCCGACGCAGGTTGGCATCCACATTGGATGGAAAAAGAGCCTGATTCGTCGGGTCGTTAAATACCCCGAGGCCGACATCAAAATCCCAGGTGAATTGCACCCACTTTCCTCCGTCCGGTTTGTAGAGGTAGGTATTTTTCCAGTTTGGATTTCCAAAGGCATCCCAGAAAGAAGCAAGATCAATCAGCGCCCAGGTTCGCATCCAATTGTCCATATCGATGACTTCCGCCAGGCGCCTTTCATAGTCCGGACCGGTGTCATCCGCGCGTTGCATCAGGTCCACGATGCTCGTGTCATCAAGGCGGGTCCGGCTGCCCCGGGCACGCGCCCCGATGGTCCACCGGTATCGGGCCGGCCGGATCATCCCATCGGCCTCAAAGACATCGATCACGTTTCGCACAAAGGGCCGGGTTCTCACTCCCGAATCACTCGTCTCGTTGTCATTGCTCGTCTTGAAAAGCTCCCCGTCGTCTCCGGGGAAGTGCGAGTTCGCCAACACCCCGTCCGGTTGCTCGGCATCGTGATAGATGGTGCGACGCCGGATGCCGTTCATATAGAGGTAGACATCGCGACGGTGCAAAGTGGGCAGCTTCAATTGATCCGCAAACCAGTGCATCAACTGTTCACGCTGGTTCGTGGCATCACGGACCGGATGATCAAGAGTCAACTTATCGGCTCCAAGAAACTCATCCCCGGGTGGAAGGGTGACATCGTAGGAAACCGTTCCGGTGGTTGGAAAACTGTTCGAGTCCTTGTTGCCTCCGTAGAAGGCCCCGGCGCCGTAAATCGCTCTCACGCCATCGTAAACGAAGGTGATCGGAAAGGGGTCATTGCTCCGGAAGGGCTGGGCATCCCACTCGTTGAGGGAAGCTTGGGAAATCCACATGCGGTAGGTTCCAAAAGAAGGCCCGTTGTCCGGTTCCCCCACTCTTACCAGGGCCTCGCCGCCGGGAGGAAAATCCGCCGAAGCCGAAGCCCGATCATTTGCAATGATTTGGAAAGCAAGCAACCCACCATTCCCCTGCCCCGGAATCACCCCTGAAAAAATCTCATCACCAGCGGTCAAATCAGCCCCCGCTCCGTCATCGTTCATTGGCGCGTCTGTCGTCGTCCCCGATGGATCGAGCCGGTATTGCAGGATCACTCCATCCAGACCATCGGAATCAGAGACCCCGGCAAACACCCTGATCTCCTCCCCTGCTTTCGGCAACAACGGTCGATGGCTCACTCCCTCAATTTCCGGCCCGGCATTGGCCACCAGCTGACTGTTCGCCGCGGCCGGCGTGCCCAGGTTCGATGGGACCTTGAGACGAGCGGAAGCTTCCAGCCAGTTCCCTCGAAAGCGCATCAGAAATTCAGGATGTCCGGCAAGCCAGCGAACCTTCGCCCTCAAGGTGGCCTTTGAACCGGACGACAGGGTTCGGGTGAGCGGAGCACGGGCACGGTTTGGCCCGGGATCACCCCGGCGGCTTGCAATCAATCTCAACGAATTCGCTCCTGCAAATGCCTCGCCTGTCTCAAGTTGCGAGCGGCGCTGATTCCCCTGAAAAAACCAGCCCGATGTTCCACTCTCGAAATCTCCATTCGCAAGCACATTGGAACCACCATCCGGAATCACCTCAACCTGATCGACCAAAGCCTCACCAGGTCCCAGCAGAAACATCTGCACCTGATTCGCCGGAGCCGCACTGTTTCCGTGGGCCAGGGTTCCCTTGAACTCCACCGTGGTCCATTCCGATTTCGCCGACTCATCACTATCAGCCCAATTCGAAGGGCCAAATGAACCTGCCCGCGGATCTCTTCTTTCCAAAGTCGCGCCACGCCCATCGGCAAAGCGATGCCATCGATCCGAGTCCCGATAGGTCAACTCGTCTTCGACCACCAAAATTCCGCCCTCCAATCGTGAAAGCGCAATCCGTTCACCACCATCCGCCAAGCTTCCCTTGAAATCACCAAAAACCATCCCGGCATCAAGCCCCGGGTGGTTCGCAAGCGTCCGGGTGCTACTTTTGGCAATCACCAGGAATCCTCCGGGAGCGAGCCGGGTCCCCTGCGGAAAAATAAAATCAATGCCATCGGTAAAAGCCCAACCACTCAGGTCCTGCATCACACTCCCCGGATTATGAATCTCAATCCACTCGTCCGCATCACTGTCGGTGGGCGGGTGAAACATCAATTCATTGATCACCACTTTGGCCTCCGACTGCCGACGCAGCGGCCCGTCACTTCGTAAACGAATAAAAGGAACATCAGTCGCCGCTGCCGGAACGATCACCGCATCAAGAACCCGCTGCACAGACGGGTCCGAAAGATAAACGGCATCGCCATCCGCTCCGAGCGCGAAGCCCAGAGCCGATTCACTGAATTGCAAAGTTCCTCCAGCCGGAATTGAAGTGCCGTTTGGAATCATGAAAAGCTCCAGGGTATCCCTGGCATCGCTCAAGAAGCAGCCGGACAAATCCATCGCAAACGGAGACGCATTTCTCAACTCGATAAAGTCCTCCAAGGGAGGCTCCGAATTGCTCAGCACCGAGGAAACGAAAACGTGATCCAAATCATCCGAGGGCACGGCATCACCCGTCCCGGGAGAACCTCCGATACCGTGGCTCTCTTCCCACGCACGAACATCGTCTTCCCCGTAGGAAGGACGGGCCAGGATTAAGGAATGCCCGGCTCCGTCAGCCGCCGCCGGCCAAGGGGAATCGTCGTTGTAATTCACCTCCTGCACGATGGCATCCGATGGCTTCCTTAATCGAATCCGTCCGCCATCATTGGAAAGGTTGCCCGACCAAGGCCCGGCCAATTTCATAATTCCAAACTCTGCTTCAACATCCTCCGGCATCCGTGCCACCACCAAAAACCCAAAGCCCGGCACCGAGGTTCCGCTTGGGAAAAGATAATCAACTTCACCACTCAACCGCCAACCGGAAACGTCTTCGGACCAGGGCTGGGAGTTATAGAGCTCAATGAATTCAAGCTCACGGCCATCAATCCGTTGCGCCGGATGGTAAAGAATCTCGGAGATGCAAATTCCAGTCCGTCGGGAGGCGGGACCAAGCGGCTCATAAGTGAGTTCCTCGCGGGTCGGAAATTCAAGAAGATCGACCGTGATGTCAGCTGGCTCCGAATCCACCAAGCCATTCGCATTGGTCACCCGCACCGTGTATTCGCCCTCTTGATGCCATGTGGCAGAAGCAAGGGTCAGGCTCTCCGAAGTGGCCCCGTTGATCGCCACGCCATCAAGAAACCATTGATAGGTCAGCGGCTCCGGCCCACTCACTTCCACCTCAATGACAATCTCTTCCCCTCCATCCCATACGGCCTGCGGTGACGAAGTGATGACCGGTGGCGCATTGGGATCGACCGCACTTTTCGTCAGAGTGAATCCATTGATCGCCGACTGTGAAAGGCCTGCGGTATTTCTCACCTGAAAGGTTCCGGTCGAGCTCGTCTCAATCTCAAAAACCATCGCAAATGACTGATTGTCGAGCAAGGGATCCTGGAAATTAACCGAGGCAACGGCCGGATCACCTGTTCCTGCCGTGACCGACCAAACCTTATCGGCAGGATCGGACGCACCGGGATCCCAGGCGTATAGCGTGAATTCATAAAGCTGGTTTGGATTCAATCCACTAAAGTCCAGGGTCAGAAATCCCGTGGGCGTTAAGGCAATCAACAAATCCTCGTAAAGCCGCTGGTAGGTATAACCCACCGGGTTGCCATCGTTGCTACCACGGTTTGAAGGGAGCCCAAAGCCCGTCCTTGCGGTTAGCTGCACGGTTGTCGTCCCCGAGGTCAATGCCGGGTCGGTGGAAAAGTCTGCGGTGGAAGTCGCCCCCGACAACGGGGAAGGCCAGAGATCAAATCCCGCCTGATCATCCTGCACGAACTCGATTGCCAGAATTTCGGTCTGCCCCAATGAGGCAACACAGGTAAAGATCAAGATGAGGGTGGCTTTTACAGTTCCGGAAAGCATGGGTCTCGGGGGTTTGATTGATTGGGGAAAGTGACGATACCCCTCTCCTTTGACAGAGAGGGGTATCTAGGCCGGGCGGCTCCAGCAAGCCGCCAAAATTTTAGGAAGGAAGAATTTTATCTCCTGCGCCTTACCGAAAGTCCGATCAATCCTTAGAGAGTAGGCAGGAGAGATGAGGGCCCGGAAACGACGGCATCCTGTGAAAGGGTGAAAGCATTGATCGCCGGGCCTTGAAGCGCCCCCGGGTCTGAAAGAGTCAAAGTGATCAAGCTGCTTTTCTTCATAAGTTTAATGGCGTTTAAAGGGCATTCGTCGATCAGATTTTCTCTCGCTTCACGAGACTTTGGCGATCCGGGCCTGTCTCGCAAGAATCGTCTCCCCAATCCTCCTGCCAAACACAGGGTAGGTCCTTTCGATCCCCACCCTATTGGAATGGCCGGCAAGGATGAAAACTTTGACCGGACCGCAGTGGGTCGTCCGGTCGCCAGAGAAGCGTCTGGCGGAAGTCATCGATATGGACAAAAGGAAACAAATTTAAGACCGCGTATTCATCATGCGGGAGCGCCACCCACCCGGAGCACAAAGGACCAAGCTCAAATGATGATCCGGAAAAATTCAGCGCAAACGCCTCGCCGAACCTTTAAACGAGGCAGTTAAGAGGAATGTGACTCTTCCGGACTGCAGTATGCCGGCCTGTTTTAGGGGCTACCTCCGCCTTCGATGCTTTTCATTTCTTCATCACAAAGAATCCCCCCTCTCTTCCTGATATCGCTCGAGGGATTCGCTCCTTCTTTCGCCCCATCGCT
>ERZ887942.2429-NODE-2429-length-11570-cov-6.022492_pt1 | contig 11570 bp, 8 predicted proteins | sample MGYA00521099_ERZ887942 | MGnify/ENA primary metagenome ERZ887942 (study PRJEB32303, sample SAMEA104408605) | aquatic metagenome | biome: Brackish water; feature: Pelagic; material: water | place: Baltic Sea | collected 2014-06-07T06:48:00 | depth 16,251 m ... | reverse complement strand
TGGCGATCCATATCCTGGATCTCGACTTGAAGATTCCTGAACTGGCCAAGCAACTCATCCGAGGACTTTGTCTCAACTTCAAGTTGACCACTGACTTCCACCTTCTCGGATTCGGCATTAATCGCCCGATTTTCGAGCTCCTGAAGCAAGTTCTCAGAAACGGCTGCCTCACCTTGAAAACGTGTAATATCTTCGTTCAGGGCAGACTGCTTAACTTCATCCGTTTTTAGAGCAACTTCCAGATGAGAAACTTCCGTGCGGAGTCTCGTGATAACGACCTCACTCTCATTAATGAGCCGCCGTTCGTTTTGCAAATTAGCTTCAGCGGATGCAATTCGCGTTTGCACCTCGCTCAATTCTTCAGTTCGAGACCTATTGATTTCGTCCGAGTTTCCAACCAGGTCCATCTGCTGCTGGCGAACCTCCACATCGTCCTGCGAGCGATTCTTAACCTCATCGTGACGACGGACCAAATTTTCAATTTCCTGGTCAATCTGCTCTAGGCGATGCGTCACATCCTCAATTCGTGACAGTGCAAACTTCGACTGACTCTCCGCCTGATCTTTCTTCGAACGAAGATCAAAAATCCCCTGCTGCGAAGATTCGAGTTCGCCATACAACTGCGTGCGAGACTCCCGCTGTTCTTCAAGTACACTTTCTTTTGTGCTAACCGAAAGCTTCAAAGCCTCAACCTTACCGGTGAAGTCTTTGCTTTGCTGGCTCGCTGAGTTCAGACTGTTTTCGATCACCGAAAACTCATGACTACTCAGGGCAAGATCGAGATGCTTCAGACGATGAGAAACGCGTTTGTAACGCAAAGCCTTACTGGCTTGCCGGCGCAAAGAGCCAATCTGTCGAGATACTTCTTCGATAACATCTGTAACTCGCGCCAAGTTCGCATCGACATGCGACAGCTTGTTCAGCGCTTCTTTCCGTTGCGATTTGTAGCGAGTGATTCCGGCAGCTTCCTCGAAAATAATACGTCGCTCTGAAGGATTGGAAGACAAGATCTGGTCAATCTGGCCTTGAACCATAAACGAGTAAGACACCTGCCCTACCCCTGTATCCATAAACAGTTTACCGATATCCTTTAAGCGGCAGGACTTACCGTTGATGTAATAATTACTCCCACCATCACGAACAACACTGCGCTTGATTTCCACTTCATGAAACCCCTCTCCCAACTGCGCTTCGCAATCGGAGAAAATTAAACTCACTTCACACAAGGAGTGTGGTTTCCGCTTGTCCGTGCCTTCGAAAATGACGTCTTGCATCTTGCCACCCCGGAGCGCTTTCGCACTCTGCTCACCAAGTACCCACCGAATGCAGTCGGCAATATTACTCTTGCCGCAGCCATTCGGGCCTACGATAGCGGTTACTCCAGGTTCAAGCGATAATTGGGTATAATCGGCGAAACTCTTGAAGCCGTTAATTCTGACTTCCCTTAGGTACATGGATAAAAAAGAGGGGAAGATTTGTAAGGGGTCGGCGATTCAGCAACCCTTAATTTCAGGAAATATTGGAGGGGCGTAATTACCTTCCTAAAACCTTATTAAAGAAGTAAAACCCCAACCCCTGAAATGCCAAATTAGGCACCCAAATCAGTAGATCGGGTCGAAGACTAGGATTCTTCGACAACCATTCTACCATGATGACCGCAAGGTAATAAACCAGTGCGAGACCGAGGGCTATCATAAAGTTAGCGTAGCTTTCACTCCTTCCGACCTTGATACCTAGAGGAATCGCAAGAAACGTGAACGACAGAACTGAGTAGGCCAAGGCGAAATTCGTTTGCACTTGTGCTTGAACACGAATGACTTGCTCTCGCTTCTCTTCAGGATTCAGGTCCGTATTTGCCAACGTCCTCTGACGCTCATCCAGAAGATCATTAAAGTTAAGCGACGATATTTTACGGTTGTAGGTCGAGCGACCGAGGAATCGATCAAGCGGCAGCTTTATGCGACCTTTTTCGAAATTGCCGGCCATCAGAGGTTTATCCAACCCATCCGGATCATCTCGGTCCCGATTCTCCGCATACCCGTCGTAAATGGTAAGGATTAACGCATCCTGTTCTTTATCGAAACTGAACTCGCCACGCTTGGCCCTGACAAACTGATGCACGTTGCGATTGTCATCCAACTGCCAGATCCAGAAATCCCTGAGGTCAGTCTCTGTCTCTTCACGAATGTAAATCACCCGTCCAGGAAAATCTCTGATAAACGTGTTAGCTATGATTAATCTTAATGGATCATCACTGATCGTCGTAATCATTTTTGCCCGATAGGCAGACCTCGAATTTGGCCCGAAATAATTATTGATCATGATGGATCCGCAAACACCCATAACCGCGATCGCGAGAATTGGCGAAGAAATCCTCCACAAGCTGAGTCCCGCACAACGCATTGCTGTAATCTCATTCTGCGAAGACAATTTTCCAAGAACAAGTAAAACACCCGTGAGCATTCCAAGCGGCAGAGCGTATGAGATTAAATGGGGAATCAAAGTCAGCAACATCTGGAAAAACTGAACCCAATCCAGATAACCAAGAACCAGAAGCACCGCAACCTCCTTAACCGCCCGACCTGTTAGCAAGATCAGCGTGAACAGACCCACTGACATCATACATGCGATAAGCACTTTGCGGAAAATATATAAATTAAGCGTTTTCACTCAGCCGTATTTCGATCATTGCGTTAGGGATCAACCAAACACCAGAGAGCTTCAACTTGACAACGCAAAATAATAGCCATTTCCAATTCACACTTTTTCAAGCTGCATGAAATATCTACCTGAGAAAACGCTTATCCACGGTGAGAGCTTGGAAGAACTTGAAGCATTCGCCAAAGAAACCGGTCAGCCCAAGTTTCGCGCCAAGCAACTTACCGAGTGGCTATACAAGAAACGCGTCAAAAGCTGGGATGAAATGACGAACCTGCCTGCAGCTTGGCGAGCACAATTGGAAGAAAGCTTTAGTCTGTCGGCTGTAAGACCCCTTTTTAACTCCGAGTCGAAAGACGTTACCAATAAGCTGCTCTTGCAACTTGGAGACGATGCATTCATCGAAACTGTGCTCATCAGAGCGCCCATGCGCGGCGTCGGACAGAAAGATTCACGTATCACGGTGTGTATATCAACCCAGGTGGGCTGCGCGTATGGCTGCAAATTTTGCGCGTCAGGGCTCATGGGCTGGAAACGGGATCTACTCCCCGGTGAAATTGTCGCTCAGCTCCTAGAAGTTTGTCACCTGGAAGACGACCGAACACCTCGGGCAAAGCCGGAAATTCCGTCTTTTGATAATATCGTCGTCATGGGAATGGGTGAACCGCTTGCCAATTATGATAACCTCATGAAAGCGATTCGGATACTCAATGCTGACTGGGGCCTCAAATTCGGAGCAAGGAGAATTACCGTATCCACCTCCGGATTGGTCCCACAAATCAAACAGCTCTCCGAAGAAGACGTTCAGTTTCGCCTGGCGATCAGCCTGCACGGTGCCACCAACAAAGTGCGCGCCAAGATAATGCCTATCAACCGCAAGTATCCGCTAGAGGAACTGATTCCAGCAGCAAAAGCGTTCGCATTGAAACACGGTCGCATGCTGACGCTGGAGTATATTCTCATAGAAGATATCAACGATTCATTGGAAGAAGCTCACGCTCTCACCGCCATTGCTAAGCAACTTCATGCTCACGTTAATCTGATTCCTTACAACAAAGTCGAGGGGTTGTCTTGGAAAAGACCCAATGTCAGACGACAAGATACCTTTGCCAGCATACTTAAGAAGGCAGAGATCTCCCACACCATAAGAAGAGAAAAAGGTCACGATATCGACGCAGCATGTGGCCAACTGAGGCTAAAAGAGGAAATTCCGGATAACTTGGATGGCGTCCGCCTCGAATTCTAGAATCCAGAGAAAACAGACTTTACATATCAACATATCATGATACGTTGATATATATTATGAATAGCCAGCCTATCACCTCTCTTTTAAAGACAGGCAGACCGATAAAGTCTCTAGAATTTTTCCCTCCTAAGTCAGAAGATGACACCCGACGGCTTTTCCTGGCTGCCTCGCGTCTCAAGGAGTTTGCACCCGATTTCGTATCGGTCACCTACGGTGCCGGTGGATCAACCCGACAACTCACGCAAGGGATCACGGCAAGACTTCAAAAGGAATTGGGGTGGCTTATGATGCCCCACCTTACCTGTGTTGGCTCGACCAAGGATGAGCTAAAGGATATTATTCAAGCATTTCACAATGAAGGTTTTAGAAACATCATGACGCTTCGCGGTGATCCGCCCAACGGCCAGACAAAGTTTGTGGCAACGAAAGATGGTTTCCGATACGCTAGTGACTTGGTGGGATTCATAAAATCTCACTTCCCTGATATCTGCATGGGTGTAGCCGGTTACCCCGATAAACATCCGGAATCCCCATCACTCGAAGAGGATATTAAGCACCTTAAGTTTAAAGTGGATCAAGGCGGCGATTTCATAACGACACAGCTGTTCTACGACAACCAGCTCTACTTTGAATATGTCGAAAAACTAAGAGTGCTCGGAATCGACAAGCCCGTTCTTCCGGGAATCTTACCTGTGTTGAACGTCGCGCAAGTACAGCGGTTCGGAATCACGCTACCAGAGGCTCTCAACCAGAAACTTCAAGCCGCAGGTGACGAGAAAGCCGCCCAACAACAAGTGGGTGTCGAATGGGCTGTAGATCAAATTGCGGAGTTACTCGATCACGGTGCACCCGGCGTGCATTTATACATCATGAACATGAGTAAGTCTGCACTCGGTATCCTCGAAGGCCTCAGATCAAAAGGACATTTTCTCGACTAAACCGGCAGGCTCAGCCTCCGGCGAGTACCACCTGAAAACCAGCTTCCTCCAAAATTTTCTGCACAGCGACACGGTTGTCACCCTGAACTTCCAGGGTACCGCCCTTGAGCGTGCCACCAACTCCGCAGGAACTTTTCATCTTCTTGAGCAACTGTTCACGTTCTCTCAACTCAATGTTTTGCATTCCGTAAATAACCGTTACCGTCTTACCGCCGCGGCCTGATTTCTCACGTTTCAAATCCAACCGACCGCGGGACTTTTTCTTTTTCAGTGGGGGCGCCATTTGCGGACTCGGTTCGACCTGAGGGGCATCAGGGAGTGCACCTAAATCCAACGAAGCAAACGGGTTACTGTCTAGAGACCCGCCTCCCTGGGTCGATAATCGCTCTTTTCGCTTACCCATGATATATTGCCAGGCACCAGTGTCCTAGCCTTCGATAAAAGCGAGTGCCTTCTGGTAACTTCTGTTATCCAGGTAGTGTTTCAAATGGCCTTTGATTTCGTCATTTCGCTCTTTTTTCAAGGTATCAATCGCCAAAGTAGCGTTAAGTATTCCTTCTGAGTCGGCATCAGCAGACGCAGTTAAAAGAGCTCTAATATGTGCCGCAATTTCTTCTTGGATCATTATCTCTAATTATCTGGCGTATGTATTAAAAAATCGAATCTTATATCACAACAAACTGCTCCGGTGAGCTTGCAGGGTCAAACTCGTTTACATACCTTTCAACCCTTTTATCTCTTAAACTACCTAAATGAAGAATCCCACGTTTGCCACGCAGTGGAATGCGGAGCTAATCGACCAATACTATGAGGCTTGGCTAAGTGACCCGGCTTCCGTAGATTCTCACTGGCAAGCCTTCTTCGAAGGCTTTGAACTCGGCGAGTCGAGAGGCGATGCTCCTCAAACCTCATCTGAAGGTAGTATGAACTGGCTGGACAAAGCCAAAAAGCAGACTCGCGTGGACAGCCTGATCTACGCCTACCGCTCTCTGGGACATACCTTGGCAAAGATTGATCCTCTAGGTCAGCTCAACCTTGAACAACCACGACTGGAGCTTTCCAACTTTGAATTAACGGAAGACGACCTCGAGGACACGTTTCAAACCGGCCACTTACTTCATCAACAGTCGATGAAGCTTAAGGAAATCATAGAGCTCCTAAAAACCATTTACTGCGGTTCAGTCGGCGTCGAATATGTCCATATTCAAGAGACCGAAGTTCGCCGCTGGATTCAAAACCGCATCGAGCCCACTCAAAATAAGCCGAATTTCACGGACGATAAGAAAGTAAGGATACTCACCAAAGTTCTCGAAGCCGAAACGTTTGAACGGTTTCTACACACGCGCTACCTCGGCCAGAAGCGATTTTCACTCGAAGGGGCAGAAACGCTCATCGCAGCACTCGACGGGATCGTCCAACACTCTCCCACCGTTGGCGTAGAAGAAATACTGATAGGCATGGCCCACCGCGGCCGCCTAAACGTATTGGCAAACGTTCTACGGAAGTCCTACGAATTTATTTTTCAGGAATTTGCCGACAACTACATTCCTAACACAGCATTCGGCGACGGAGACGTAAAATACCATTTGGGTTTTCACTCGATGGTCACAACCAACGCCGGACCCCAGCTCGAAATGCAAATTGCCGCAAACCCAAGCCACTTGGAAGCGGTGAATCCGGTGGTCCAAGGCAAGGCGAGGGCTCGTCAGAGGATCCGTGGCGATATGGAGAGAAAAAGAGTACTTCCCATCCTGATTCATGGGGATGCAGCCTTCGCTGGACAAGGAGTGGTTGCAGAAACCCTCAATTTTTCACAACTTCAGGGATATCGCACAGGCGGCACGATCCATATTATCGTAAATAATCAAATCGGATTCACTACCCTTCCTCATGATGCGCGTTCCAGCAAATACGCGACCGACGTGGCAAAAATGATCGAAGCACCGATATTCCACGTAAATGGGGACGATCCTGCATCGGTTGTGATGGTGGTAGAACTCGCATTAGAATTTCGTCAGATATTTCAGCGAGATGTCGTCATCGACATGTATTGCTACCGCAAACACGGTCACAACGAAACCGATGAACCCGCATTCACCCAACCAACGCTTTATAAGGAGATCCGGACTCACAAGAGTATCTCCCAGATCATGAGTAGTGAATTGATCGCAGCGGGAAGTCTGACAGAGAAGAGTGCTGAGCAGATCGAAAATAAGTTTCAGGAAACGTTGGAAGCCGCCTTCAAGAGCGTGAAGTTAAAACGTGAGCAAACTGACAACGACCCTGACGCAGCAGCGGATATAGAAGCATTTAAGGCTGAACGTAAACGTCTCAAGAAAGTGGGCACCTACTACTCGTTTGCACCCACCCCCACAAACGTCAGTAAAGATTTACTCGATAAAGTCGTTAACGGACTGACCACAGTCCCAGATACGTTTAAGGTTAATCCAAAAATCAAACGACTCATCGATGGACGTCGTAAGGCATGGACGGACGATCTCCCGATTGACTGGGCCTACGCCGAGTCACTCGCTTTCGGTACCCTACTCGTCGAAAACACCCCGGTTCGTTTGAGCGGGCAAGATTCAAGGAGAGGCACCTTTAGCCAGCGTCACTCGGTTTTCTACGATATGGAAAACAGAGATCGATACATCCCGTTAAAAAACGTCGATGACCACCAAGCACAGTTCTGCGTTTACAACTCAACGCTTTCTGAAGCTGCGATTCTTGGATTCGACTACGGCTACTCTCTCGACTACCCACAAATGCTTTGTCTTTGGGAGGCTCAATTCGGAGACTTTGTTAACGGCGCTCAGGTAATCATCGATCAGTTTATCACCGCCAGTGAAACTAAATGGCAACGGGTGTCTGGAATTGTAATGCTCCTTCCTCACGGGTACGAAGGACAGGGACCAGAGCACTCATCCGCCAGGCTGGAACGGTTTCTCCAAGCGGGTGCAGAAAACAATATCCAGGTCTGTAATCTATCTACTCCCGCTCAGTACTTCCACGTATTGCGCCGGCAAATGCGTCGCGACTTCACGAAGCCTTTGGTCATCATGGCTCCGAAGAGCATGCTAAGAAATAAAGACGCCGTTTCCAAGTTCTCTGATTTACAGGAATCCGTCTTCGAGGAAGTGCTGGACGACGAGCATGCCCCTGAAAAACCAAAGCGCATCATTCTCTGTTCAGGTAAGGTTTACTGGGACCTCTACAACCACCGGAAAGACAATGACATCAAAGACTCTGTGATTCTTAGGATGGAACAACTTTATCCGTTTCACAAAGAGAGAGTCGTAGAACTGGCAGAAAAATACAAAAGCGCCGACACGTTTGTATGGTGCCAGGAAGAGCCACAGAATATGGGGGCCTGGTCAGTCATGTCTCCTCGTCTGGAATCGATATTCGGAAAGAAACTCGAGTATTCAGGACGCAGCTACAGCGCAAGCACGGCAGTAGGATCACTCACGCTCCATAAGTTTGAGCAAAGTGAACTAATCGAAAACGCCTTCACCCTTTAAGCGAATAACATTTATTATGGCAATTGAAGTTAAAGTACCCCCTGTGGGCGAATCCATCAGCAGCGGAATATTAGCTGTGTGGCATGTTAAAGACGGCGATCAAGTAAAACGCGATCAAGTGCTCTTTGAATTGGAGACGGATAAGATTACCTCCGAGGGGTTAGCCGAAGCAGCGGGAAAGATTTCACTCAGCGTCGCCGAAGGTGACGATGTCGACATCGGGCAAGTCGTTGCAACCATCGATGAATCGGCTGCAGACGACACCCCGCCCCCTACGAAAGAAGAAGCAGCACCGGCCAACGCCGAGACACCTGAAGTGGTAGTCGAAGAAGCTGAAGCCACAATTCAGTCACCCGCAGTACGCAGAATCGCGGCAGAGACAGGAACAGATCCGGCAACCATCGAAGGCACCGGAAAAGATGGAAGAGTCACCAAAGGCGATATGCTCAAGACGGGCGAATCACCAGCCACAACGCCACCACCTCTCCCACCAACCAAAACCGGCCCCACCGAAAGCAGAACCAGTCGCAAAAAGATGAGCGGCATCCGCCGCAAAATAGCCGACCACCTTGTTCGTGCTCAGCAGGAAGCAGCCATTCTAACCACTTTCAACGAGGTGGATATGACTGCAGTGATGAACCTGCGGAAACAGCACCAGGAAAAATTCGTCGCCAAATACGGAAGAAAACTGGGATTCATGTCCTTCTTTGTTAAGGCCGTTGTGCAAGCGCTTAAAGATGTCCCGGGGATTAATGCTCAGTTGGATGGACAGGAAATCGTGACCAACCACTTCTACGACGTTGGAATCGCGGTTGGAACTGAAAAAGGATTGGTCGTTCCAGTCGTAAGAGACTGCGATAAAAAGTCATTTGCAGACATTGAGGGAGATATCATCGGTTACGCTGGAAAAGCACGCAATGGGACTCTTTCAATCGATGACCTCCAAGGTGGAGTGTTCACCATTACCAACGGCGGCATTTACGGATCGATGCTATCGACACCGATACTGAATCCTCCACAAAGCGGGATTCTCGGTATGCACTCGATTCAAGATCGTCCCATGGCGGTCGACGGTGAGGTTGTCATACGTCCTATGATGTATCTGGCTTTATCGTACGATCACAGAATCGTAGACGGAAAAGAAGCGGTTACCTTTCTCGTAAAAGTTAAAGACGCGATCGAGGACCCCACTCACCTACTTTTTGAGATTTAACTATGAGCGACCACAATTTTGATGTAGTTGTTATTGGTTCAGGCCCCGGCGGCTACGTAGCCGCAATAAGAGCTTCGCAACTCGGATTAAAGACCGCCTTGGTAGAAAAGGGAAATCTCGGTGGCACCTGCCTCAATGTCGGATGTATACCTAGCAAAGCACTTCTCCACTCTACTGAAATGCTCCACTTCGCTGAGAAGAAAGCGAAGAATCATGGCATCAAGCTTGAGGGAGTTTCATTCGACCTATCCACGATGATGGGTCGCAAAACAACGGTCGTTGAAACCTTGAAACAAGGCGTTCAAATGCTCGTAACGAAGAAAGGCGGCACCATATTCCAAGGTTTAGGCGTAATCCAGAATCCGGATACGGTGATTGTGAAACAAGACGACGGAGACCTCACACTCTCCACGAAAAATATTATTATCGCAACGGGTTCGACTCCTATCGAACTCCCTTTCCTGCCCTATGATGGAGAGAAAGTCGTATCCAGTGATCAAGCGATTGCATTCGATTCGGTTCCTGAAGAACTAGCGGTTATTGGTGCGAGTGCAATTGGATTGGAACTCGGTTCAGTATGGGCACGGCTCGGATCTAAAGTAACCGTCATCGAGTATCTCCCCAAAATCGCACCCACCTTTGATGATGATATCTGCAAATTATCAGAGCGTGTATTCAAACGCCAAGGACTCACCTTTCATACCGCAACGCGAGTAACCGGAGCAGAAACAGCCGGAGAAAAAGTCGTTTTGACTGCCGAGAAAAACGGCAAAGAAATAACAATCGAGGCCGACAAGGTATTGGTAGCGGTAGGAAGAAAGGCCAACTCCGAAGGGACCGGCCTAGACTCTGTTGGTATAGAACTCGACGATAGAGGCCGAATCCCTATTGACGCCCATTTCAAAACAAGCGTGCCAGGGATTTACGCGATCGGAGATGTAGTCGCGGGGCCCATGTTAGCCCACAAGGCCGAAGAAGAAGGGGTTGCCGTTGCAGAAGTGATAGCAGGCAAAGCCGGACACGTGAACTACGATGTTATACCAGGTGTCATCTACACGGATCCGGAGATTGCATCCGTTGGTATCAGCGAACAACAAGCTGTGGAGCAAGGTATCGCAGTAAAAACAGGAAGTTTTAATTTATCTGCCAACGGAAGAGCGATCGCCTCCGATATCACCGAGGGAATGGTAAAAGTGATTGCTGACGCTAAAACCGACCGACTTTTAGGAGTGCAAATACTGGCTCATGGCGCATCCGAGCTTATCGCCGCAGCCGTGACCCATATGGAATACGGCGGAAGTGCGGAGGATCTGGCTCGAACCATTCACGCACACCCAACTGTTTCAGAATCTATGAAAGAAGCGGCATTAGGAGTGGATGGTAGAGGCATTCACAGCATCTAGTTCCCAATTCTGGTACTTCTATTGACTTTCGAGAGAATGATTTGAACGATTCCTTCAAAAGACCGTCTTAATTATTACACTCTATCGAAGTCCAGACTTTTGCCGAAGGTTAGGTTCATCCGCGCGTAGAAGTTATCAACTCACCCTAAGCTTCCTACTCTAACATGTTACGCGCCTTTCCAACATGCCCACAGCCGTTTCCATCAGTATTGTAGTCCCCGTATACAACGAGTACGAAAACCTACCCGTCCTCACCAATCGATTAACTGCGGCCATGGACAAGATCCAATTCCCAGCTTGGGAAGTGCTGCTCATAAACGATGGTTCAACGGATGGAAGCGAGGCGAAAATACAAGAAATCGAGCAAGAAGACTCTCGATTCAGAGGGATACACTTTGCAAAAAACTGTGGGCAATCATCGGCCATAGACGCCGGATTTAAGCACGCCCGCTATGACCTTGTAGGAACCCTCGACGCTGACCTACAGAACGATCCCTTCGATTATGAGATTTTGCTGCCACAGATGGTGGACAATGTAGGAGTTGTCTGTGGAATCCGAGTCAATCGAAACGATACCAAGAGTAAACGGAT
>ERZ887942.2423-NODE-2423-length-11580-cov-6.767375_pt1 | contig 11580 bp, 8 predicted proteins | sample MGYA00521099_ERZ887942 | MGnify/ENA primary metagenome ERZ887942 (study PRJEB32303, sample SAMEA104408605) | aquatic metagenome | biome: Brackish water; feature: Pelagic; material: water | place: Baltic Sea | collected 2014-06-07T06:48:00 | depth 16,251 m ... | reverse complement strand
CCGGATGGTTCGATCGGTGGGGATCAGGTTCGTCTTGTTGATGCGGTGGACGTTGAACAGAACGACTTTCTGGTCGTCAACCAGTTCTTTGTGCGGGAATCAAACAACAAGCGGATCCCCGACATCGTGGTGTTCGTGAATGGTCTGCCGATCGCCGTGATCGAACTGAAGAGCATGGCCGATGAAGACGCAACGATTGACCAGGCATTCCAGCAAATTAAGACATACAAAGCTGAGATCCCGCGGCTGTTCGACTACAACGAGCTGCTGGTCGTCAGTGATGGCGGGGCGGCTCGCATGGGTTCTCTGACGGCCGGTTGGGAGTGGTTCAAGCCATGGCCAACAATCGACGACGAAACGCCCGTCAAAGGCAAACTGGCATTGGAAACACTGATTCGGGGCGTCTTTCATCCCAGTCGATTAATCGCCATCATTCGAGACTTCGTGCTGTTTGAAGACGATTCGGAAAGCGATCAGGTTTTCAAGATTCTGGCGGGCTATCACCAGTTTCATGCAGCTCGACGAGCAATCGCAGCAACTGTTGAAGCAACAGCTGAAACAGGCAACCGTCGAGCTGGAGTGGTCTGGCATACTCAGGGCAGCGGCAAGTCGTTTACGATGCTGTTCTATTCCGGCCTGGTGGTATCACACGCGCAGATGAATAATCCGACGCTGGTGGTGCTGACTGATCGCAATGACTTAGATGATCAGTTGTTTGGCCAGTTTCAGCGTTGTTATGACATCCTGAGGCAGAAGCCCGTTCAGGCAGATTCTGTGGAACATCTTCGTGAATTACTAAAGGTGAATTCGGGCGGTGTCATCTTTACGACGGTCCACAAGTTCGCGGAAGAATCGGGCCAGTTTCCGCTGTTGACCGATCGGCGAAACGTGGTTGTGATGGCTGATGAAGCTCACCGCAGCCAGTATGGTTTCAAGGCTCGCCGAAGCGTCGACAAGGAAACCGGCGAGAATCTATTCAGCTACGGATTCGCTAGGAACATCCGCGACGGACTGCCGAACGCGTCGTTCATCGGGTTCACCGGAACACCGATTGAAATGGACGACAAGAACACTCGAGCCGTCTTCGGTGACTATGTCAGTGTCTACGACATTCAGCGAGCGGTCGAAGACAAGGCCACTGTGCCAATCTACTACGAAGCTCGAGTTGTCAAGCTGTCGTTTGACGATGCGTCAATTGAAGCCATCGATGATGACTTTGAAGAAGTGACCGAAGACGAAGAAGTCACGACTCAGGAGAAGCTAAAGTCTAAATGGGCCGCTCTGGAAGCAATGGTGGGCGATGACGACCGGATCGAAGTTGTTGCAAAGGATATCGTCGATCACTTTGAAAAGCGGCTGGAGTCCATGGACGGCAAAGGCATGCTTGTCTGTATGTCTCGGCGGATCTGCGTCGACCTGTACAACGAATTGGTGAAACTGCGGCCAGACTGGCACAGCGAAAACGACGATGAGGGCTTTCTGAAGATAATCATGACCGGATCTGCCACAGATGGTCCCGATTGGCAACAACACATTCGAACAAAGCAACGCCGAAAAGATTTGGCTTCGCACTTCAAAGATTCTCGAAGCCCATTCAAGCTGGTGATCGTGCGAGACATGTGGTTGACCGGTTTTGACGCTCCGTGTGCTCACACGATGTACATCGACAAACCGATGCAGGGACACGGATTGATGCAGGCGATCGCTCGCGTGAATCGTGTCTTCGGCCAGAAGCCCGGTGGCTTGATCGTTGATTACATCGGGATTGGCGACGCACTCAAGAATGCGTTGAGAACCTACACAGAAAGCGGTGGGCAGGGGCAGACGACGATCGACACGTCCGAAGCGATCGCGGCGTTGCAGAAGCACTACGAACAATGCTGCGACATGCTGCACGGGCTGGACTATTCAAAATGGATTTCGGGCACTGCCTCGGAACGTTCTACGCTTCCCCAGTTGGCTCAGGAACACATTCTGCAGCAGGACGACGGCAAGCCGCGATGGATGGCTCACGTCAACAATCTCAGCAAAGCCTTCGCTCTGTGTCCGACGTCGGACTACGCGTTGCAGATTCGCGAAGACGTGGCATTCTTTCAGATCGTGCAGACGATGTTTCGAAAGTATTCCACGTCTGGAAAGACGGGGGCCGAACTGGACCTGGCCATTCGGCAGCTGGTGTCGAAAGCAGTGGTTACAGCTGACGAAGGCGTAATTGATGTCTATCAGGCAGCTGGCATGGAACGCCCGGACGTTTCGATTCTGTCTGACGAGTTTCTGGAGGAAGTCAAAGCACTGCCCCACAAGAACCTGGCTGTGGAACTGCTGAAAAAACTTCTGAGCGACGAAATCAAGACTCGCGGCAAACGCAACGTTGTTCAGGCGCGAGCGTTCTCAGAACTGCTGCAAAACGCGATGAACAGCTACCACAACAGAGCGATCACAAATCAGGAGATCATTCAGGAACTGATCAACATCGCTCACAAACTGCGAGAAGCAGCAGACCGAGGTGAAGATCTGGGACTGACCGAAGACGAAATCTGTTTTTACGACGCCTTGATTCAAAACAATTCGGCCCAGGAGCTGATGCAGGACGACCAACTGAAAGTCATCGCGACCGAGCTCGTCATGACGGTCCGCAAGAATGTCAGCATCGACTGGACTCTGCGAGAAACCGCCCGATCCAGAATCCGAGTGATTGTGAAACGCATTCTCAGAAAGTTTGGTTACCCACCGGACTTGCAGGATGCCGCGGTGCGACTGGTTTTGGAACAGGCTGAAACACTGAGCAACGAATGGGCCGTTTAATTGGCGGTGTCGTCCCGTGCTGTTTGCCGAAGTGTGGGCTAACAGGCACAGAAACCGACGCTGCTTTTTACGAATCAAGAATTCAATCGAACGGACTCGCTCAATATTAGTCAGCAACGTGTTGACTCCACAGACTGCTGATTACGTTCTTCGCAAAACACTTACCGAACAGCATTAGAGCGTCGCAAGACTCACAACTTCGCGCCACAGCTTTTCCGGCACAATTACCTTGCCCGAAGCGTATGTCTGGATCTTATGCGGTCTCAGGATATTGTTTATCTCTGTTTCGATTGCGATCTTTTGCGCCTGAGTCAATTCTTGAAAACTGACCCATCCGCGGAACGACGTTTCGCACTTATTCCAGAATTCTTGCGGGGCGGAAATCTCTTTATTTGTCCGGTCAATTTCGATTCCCAATGGCACAAGCACGCTGTCGATCTTTGAAAGCAACAGATTCTGTTGTGATTTCGACAAGTCCTGAATCATGACGGCCCTACTGCCCAGCCGACCAAGTTCGCCTGTTATTGGATTAACGTTTGGAAAACTGGACCAATTGTCGACGGTCGTACCATTGCTGCGCGTTCGACCGTGTTCATCAACGACAGTGCCATTTGCCTTAGAATATTGTGCAACACGAACCGCGTCATGTTCCTTGAGGATCTGGCTCAAACGAGATTCAGGTTCGATTGGTGTTTCTGAGAGGGAATAGTAGTAGCCAATACCTCCAAGGCAAATTACCAACAGCGCAGCAGGCCACACTGAAGTGTTTCGTGACTTTTGTGGCATAGCAAGACACAGACCCGAATCGCGGGAACTATTGAAGCCCAGCAAAACTCAAGAGAGCTCCGGGAGACGATTGATCAGCGTAACACTGGCTACCCGGTTGATCAATCTTGCGAGGTCTCTAAAATTGCCACGCGGCTACCGGTAGGCTTGATCACCTACCGGGAATCGTGGCTTTCCTGAGCTACCTGCCGCCTTTTCTTGAATTCAGGATGTTCGCCAGACAGGAAGGCGACGACAGTGATGGAAGATTCGGGGACGCTATGTCAGCTACTATTCGATGACCTTCGTGAGCTGCAATGCCAAGGTCTGCCCGAAACTCTCGCGTGCGTCTACAGATACCCGAACGACTCGCATCACAAAGGCTTCTCTGGGATTGTTGTCCAGAATGCCCTCGGATGGTCTCCAGTCGAAGTCTTCTCTGTCGTGGAAGATGAAACGGTCACGGACTGCTTTACCTACTCTACGGTTACCGGACCGACAGAAGGCCTTGCGATTCATCAACTCCGAATGACGTTGATGCAACATACGATTTTCTTGGCCGCCTTGCTGGGAGTCGAAAGGAAAGAAATTGTCTCCCGCTGGATGGTCGCGCTGGCACAGACAGATGTTGGTTACACACCGGGTTCGCTTGCCGTTTTCGGAACGGACGGAATCACGAAGGGCACATTTGCTGCCGTCCCCAATGTGATAAAGGGGTCCATCGTGCTGTTGACGATTCTGACGAATACTACGGAAAGCGCTTCACAAGTAGTCGAGCACGCTAAACCGCTCGAAGAAGCAGGCACTTCGGAAGTGAAGTCAAGTGCAAGCCCGGTAACCGAAGTGCGAGGAGAAGAAGTATTCTCGCATCCCCGCAGCAAGCGTGACTGGTTGCAGATAAAGGGAATGACTAATACAGAATGGAACAGCCTTCGACGTGATAACGCAGATAGATGTAAACGCGGATCCGAGGGCAAACGCAAATGGAAACTGGCTCAATCGCTCTGTTCGGAATACGGCATTGTCCCGAAAGAATTCGCTGCAGTTGAATCTGTCAAGAAGTGTGAATAACTTCAATAACTTCAAGAAGTGTGAATAAGTTCTGCGGCTGACTTTTGCCGTGAATTATTCGCACCAAGCCCCGATCATGCCTCCGTCCGCAATCGCCGCGTATGGAGGTTTTTCTTATGGAACGCAAGTACACACCCGACCATGTCGGTCGGAGATTTGGCGTTAGTCGCACCACGGTCGTCGAGTGGTGCGAAGCTGGGGTGATGCCTGCAATCAATGTTGCATCCCCATCAGCGACGAACAGGCGTTGGAGAATGTCAGAAGATGACATCGCGGCCTTCGAATCTCGTCGGGAAAACCGTCAGGCGGTGATGTCGTGATTACATCATCGCCCCCTCCCGAAGTCACTCTTCCTCTATTGCTCGACAAGGCAGGTGCAGCACGCGCCGTCAGCGTTTCAACGCGACAAATTGACTTGCTTGTTGCTGCCGGACAATTTCCGCCATTCGTTGTTGTCGGTCAATCACGCCGCTGGCGATCCGCAGAGCTGATTGCATGGGCGAATGCTGGATGTCCGCCGATGGCTGAGTGGTTGTGGACTGTATCGAATTCTCGTGACAAGGAAGTCTCGAGCACTTCGTCTGATTAGACGGACGTCCTCGCGGTCGACTAAGTCTAAATCAAATACCCAGGACTGGTCAGTGCCATTGAAAGATGCTGCCTAGTCGTTATCTCAAAGAACCAAAATAAGGAGCCATCATGTCAAGTGAAAACAAACCAATTGAAAGTGTCTTTTCGGCATTCTTCTTTGAACAACTCCCGATCCACCGTGAAGCCGTGAAGATCATCTCGGGTGCGTGGAACAGAAAGGGGCAAAACGTATTCTCTCGCCGGATCGTTCTGTGGCGAGAGCCAGAAGATTCGCCATCGCCTAAAAGCTATTCGTCAGGAAATTTTCAAATTAAGATTAAAGGAACACCCAATCGAGGTTGCGTATGGATTTGGGAAGGTGCTGCTGATCCGCCGGTTTTTCGATTTGCTGCTACGACAAGAAAACTGACCGAACGGCAGGCTAAAGTTGTGCGCCGACTGCTTGCTAACCTGTTGGAGCAGATTCAATGAGTTTGGCAGTCTACAATAAGACCAAGGTGAAAGAGTCATTGACCGGCTACGGTCGAGCCGCATTGATCGAAGTAGCGGGGCTCGCTCCGGAAGTGCTCGATGGTCGTCCTCATCCATGTCCAGCGTGTGGCGGTAAGGATCGTTTCAACTCTGATCGACAAGGTGCGCTGGAGTCCGATGGCAAGGTGTTTTGCAACAAGCCGAACTGCCTCACTGGCGACGCATTGCACGTCATAATGAAAGTCAAGCACCGTACTTTTCCCGAAGCATTACAAGAGCTAGGTGACTGGCTGGTTAAGCATCGACAACTGTCGCCAGAAGAACTCAAGGGAAAGCGAACAGCAACACGACACAAGCTGCAAACGATATCGACGTCCTCCAGTGGCGAGGCTTCGAAAAACACTTGTACAGACTCGACTTCCACCGTAAAGCATGCCTCAGACAAAGTGCGACAATCGGACACATGGAAAAATGCACTAAGGTTGGCAATCGGCAAGGGGGACAAGAATCCCAAACGCGGTGCGTGGCGCGAAGAGCAACTTCGAATGTACGCCGAAAACAAGCGAGGAATTAAAGCTGAGCCTTTGATAGAGTCCAAGGTTCAGGTGATATACAAAGGCGGTCATGACGGATTTGTTATTGTTTTCATCGGGGTTACCACAGCAAGACACATCACCGGATACCAGATCGCTCGTTGCGATGGACAGGATTTCAACGAGACCTGGCCAACACCGCGAAAAACGCATACAGCACAGGGGTCAACTGACGGCTGGTTCATCCCAGCTGGCATTGATGCGGCGATCTCAGCAACAACCATAATTAAGTGCGAAGGGCCATCAGATACACTGGCCTTGCACGGGATACTGCCCAAAGGCTTCGTAGCGATCGGGAATCTCTGCGGAGCTGGCTCTTGGCCGAAGAATGACATTCAGTGGCTAAAGTCAAAGAATGTAATCGTAATCCATGATGCGGACAGCTCAGGTCAAGATGGCGCCACAAAACTATGCAAGGCAATCTGCGAAACGGCATCCTCGGTGAAGAACTTGAAATTGCCATTCGAAGTCACCGACACCCATGGAAAAGACCTTAGAGAATGGATAGCGGACGGCAGAACATTTGAAGACATCGCCCAGCTAGCCCAAACGACACCAAACTTCACGTTGGCTGTCAGTAATGATTTGCAGGAAGACGAAGAGCGTCAGAAGCGAATTGCCGCTGAGCGTGAGCGTTTGGCATCTTTGGCTTCGAGTGAATCTGCAAGAGAAGAATTCGAACTTGCCAACGGCAAACAATTCGAAGGGGAGACCCTAGCGTTTCCCTTGTCGATAATCACTAAGACTCTCAATCTGGCAACGAACTCTTGGCCCAAGACATGTGGCGGTTTGCTCTTTCATTACGACGAAAAATCCAACCGATTACGACGATTGGATTCAACTGCCAAGTTATTCGCCTGGATTGGCGATCAATTGGTGAAGCCGCCCGCCTGGCTGTCCAGTCCGTTATGCCACACAAAGCAGGAGTTCTACGCTCATCTTGTCGATTGTCAGGAGCAATTTGATTCGATCGAGTCGTTGCCCCACGAGCCTGCAGTGGCTCGGCAATTCTACGCACATCCAAAGCTGCCAGAATCCAGCGGTAATAAACTGGATCTACTTCTTCAACGTTTCAGTGTCGCCACCGAGTTGGACCGAGTTCTCATCGCAGCACTTTTCGCTACGACCATTTGGGGCGGAGCTGGAGGGGAACGCCCAATTTTCCTAATCTCAGCGGATGGCCAAGGTGCTGGCAAGTCAACGTTGGCAAGAGTTGTGGGAACGCTTGCCGGTGGCATGTTGGACATCCTGCCCAACGAACGCCATAAGCAAGTAAAAGAGCGAATGCTGAGCCCGGACGGGCGACTGTGCAGACTTGCGTTGATCGATAATATGAAAGGCCAAAAGATATCGAACGCGGAACTGGAGGGAATGATAACGGCGCCCAGAATATCTGGCAGAGCTCTATACATCGGCGAAGCAAGCAGACCGAATTTGATCACATGGATGATCACGGCGAACGCTCCGGATCTGTCCCGAGACCTAGCGCAGCGAGTTGTCAACATTCAACTTAAGCGCGCCCTGTATGAAGCCAATTGGGTCACACAAACAATGGAATTTGTTGACGAGCATCGATGGGAAATTATTGCTGACATCGCGGGTGTTCTACGAGGGGCATGTGTTCCTTTGCGGCGTCACACTCGTTGGGCCAATTGGGAGTCTGAAGTTCTTAGTCGCCTGTCTTCGCACGGTGACGATCTAATCACTCTTATTAAGGAACGCCGTAACTTGCTGGACGCTGACAATGCTGAAGCGATCTCTATTGAGGAGGCATTCAGTGAACGCCTCGTTCAACTTGGCTACGCCCCGGAAACGGACCACGTTCTGTTGCCTTCTCACGTAGTACATGAATGGTTTCAGGCGATCCTCGGTAAGCCGATTACAAAGAATAGCGTGTCTCGAAAGCTGAATGGAGATATTGAAAACGGACTCATCACCCGGCTGATTCGTTCGCGGAGAAGCGATTTCAGGGGTTACCAGTGGATCGCCACAGCAGACTCATTGACGATCCACGCAGATATCGACGTGAGAATTCGGCAACAGAACACAATCGACACACGGCAAGTGGATTTTAGCAAAACCACGGTCAGTGTCACACATGACGCATTGGATGACGCTTTCAGTACTGATGCGTCATGTGATAGTCCAATGTTTTGCAGCTCTGATCTTCACCATGACACAAATGACACATTGATCTGAAAACTTTTTGCAGAGAGTGAAGCAATGTGTTTGTGGAGTGATGACGTTTGTCTTGGCCACAGAACGGAAATTAGTCATTCGCGTCATATGCGTCGCTCGACGGACTCGAGCCGCACAGTTTGAGGTCAGGCGAATGCCGGTACAGCGCATTCTGGATTGGATGCTGACTTCGTTCGAAACGTGATTCGATTCGTGCACCACGCGGTGTTGAGCTAATTTGGAGACTTGGGGTTCACGCCAACAAACTTCCGGTTGCTTTTTTTGATGGGGAAAATTCACGAAATGGGGCAAAGAACCAACGGAGATTTTGAGATCCAGCGGATTTGCGGGGTAGCGACACTCGCGAATCAGCAACCAATTCGTGGCACATATATGCAACAAATTGGAAGAGCATTTATTACCCATGTTTATTTTGATGCCCATAGCCATAACAGAGCTATGGGAGTCTTTCAGTGCATCTGTGGCCAGAGAGTTGTGCAAACGCTATCGGAAATTCGAACTCGTCCAGGAGGTGCTTGCGGCTGCCGAAGGTTCAACCGGAAAATTTCCCCATACAATGTGCACGCACAGAATTCCATTGCCCCAACGGCCCGCGACTAGACAGTAGATATTGGAAAAGTTCGGTCCAGCATCAGCCAAAATTCAGCCAGTTTGACGGCAACAGACGCCAATGGGTAATCTCGTCAATGAAAACGCTAAGAAACAATCAATGGTTCGAGTCTTGCTTATGGCTATTCTTCAATACCAGTGTCACAAAATGGCCGAACGACAAATTGGCCAAACAATGGCTCCGGTTTGGCGTACCGATCCGAAGTCATTCGGAACACCTCAACTGGTATCCCGACTGTTCAATTCTCAGCACTATGTTCGAATGCAATAGCTAGTGAACAGTCGCCTCACAGTCGATGGGGGAGGCGGGGGGTGGGCTCCTCCCCAGACGATCCGTCAAAAGTATTAGGTAGCTGTCTGACTTTTTTTTCGTGCAAATTAACTCTACCCACCCAGTGTCCACTCTTTCGGAATCACATGAAATGTAGAACCTAACGGCGTGCCACCTTGCCGACGGTGGACGCCCGATAGTCAGTGGCTAATTTGGTCTTTGTACGACTCCTCGATAACAAACGAATTCACTCTAAGAGTTACTGGTTCCTGTGAGCCCACAGAATTTAGCGACTCAGTGTGCAACGAATGTTCACAGATCCATCGCAGACGCGTTAGATCTGGCGATGTCTGAACCAAGGCAGTCACTTAGAACGCAGCGCTACTATGCGGTGCATAAACAAGGCTGAGCACTGCAGTCCCAATGGCGTCGGAAATTCACGAAAATAGACAACTTCCAAAGTCAGCCAGTGAGAAGGAACGTTTTTAATCACAAATTGTGTATTGACGCATAATTAATTACACGTAGGCTTTAAATGGTCACAGACAAGAAAGTGCTTGGAGTTAAGACATGGATGAGGATAAGCACGAAAGGAAACGTCCTGGTCGCCCCCCCAAGCCAGCTGGAGAAAAATTTTCAACTCCCGCCAGGCAACTTGGGAGGGTAAGTGATGAGGATTGGCAGTTGCTGCAAAAAGCAGCAGAGACGGCGGGAAAGACTTTTACACAATGGGCGTTGGACATCCTTCTGAGAAACGCAAGGCGTCAAACAAAGGGTTGAACGTCGTTGCACTATTAAGCGACCTGATATTGGAAGTTGAGGACTATGGCATCATTAAGCAGAATCAAAGACACGAAAAGCTGGCGTATTCAGTTTATGTGCGTCGCAGAACCGGGCAAACGCCGCACGCTGAGGGTCTCCGGTTTAACCAAACGCCAAGCCGAAGAAGTCCACCGACACGTCGAAAGCATCGTTGGAGCCCGCCTGCAGCGAACAAGATTGGAAGATGTTGATTCCGCATGGCTTGGAAGCCTGACTGATAAATTCCACGCAAGATTGGTCAGAGTGGGACTGGATTCCTCGCGTATCATCCAAGTACCTGAAGTTCCAGAAGAACCAAGCAAGTTTCTTTTGACCGAATTCCTGCAGGATCACATCGATGACGGACGGACATCGCAAGGCAAGAAAGCAGCTCAGTCAACGCTTGCCACGTGGCGGGGAACTCAGTCGTTTCTTGGCAGCTTCCTCGGATCTGACCGACTGATTGGTGACATCACCGCAGAAGACGCTCACCAGTTTCGACGATGGCTCGACAAACGGCGGATTAACCATAAGACGGCAGGCCGAAACGGCAAACCCATGGCAGAGAACGCCAAACGGAAGCACATCGCGAACTGCAAAATGTTCTTCAATGCTGCGAAGCGGCGTGGATTGCTTGACCGTAACCCGTTTGAGGCTCAGGTCAGCAGTTCGGAAGCCAATCGAAGCCGAGACTTTTACGTGACTCCCGAGATCACACGGAAGCTGCTGGACGCAGCGCCTGACACCCAGTGGCGACTTCTTATTGCTCTCTGGCGACTGGCAGGGCTTCGAAAAATGGAGGTCTTCAATCTAACGTGGGGCGACATCCAATTACAGAACGGAAAGATGCTTGTGCGCTCAACCAAAACGCAACATCACGAGGGCTGTGAAATTAGATACGTACCAATCCGTGACGTTCAGCGATACCTCGAAGAGGCCTTTTCGGATGAGCTACCTGAAGGTCAAGCATGCCTACCGGCAGACGCGCCAGTCATTACACGATTCAGCCGCTCCAACAACAATCTCGACAAGCCATTCAAAAAGATCGTCGAGGACGCGGGGCTGATTCCATGGCCTAAGTTGTTCCAGAATCTAAGGTCCAGCTGTGAAACTCAGTGGCTCAAAGAAGGCGCGCGGGCTGATTTGGTTGCCAACTGGATAGGGCATTCGGTGAAAGTTCAGAACAAGAACTACGTTCAGCACACTGAGGACGACATTGTTTCGTTCAACTCGAAACCCGGCTTCAAAAGTGACTCACTTTCCGACTCAGATAACGTCGGAATTGACGAGAACAGGCGGGAAACCGCTGAAAAACGTACTCACTCGAAAACCAACAAAAACGCTGAAACCCAGTGTTTTTCCTACTCAAACGAGCACAACACAGTACCCCGGGCGGGGATCGAA
>ERZ887942.2416-NODE-2416-length-11600-cov-21.414638_pt1 | contig 11600 bp, 7 predicted proteins | sample MGYA00521099_ERZ887942 | MGnify/ENA primary metagenome ERZ887942 (study PRJEB32303, sample SAMEA104408605) | aquatic metagenome | biome: Brackish water; feature: Pelagic; material: water | place: Baltic Sea | collected 2014-06-07T06:48:00 | depth 16,251 m ... | reverse complement strand
CGCCTGCGTGATATCTGATATCGTCGCGGATGGAAAGGGAGTGGCAATGACCTAGGGTGATTTTTTATGCGGGTCGGGCCGGATGCTGTTCCGGGAGGTGTGAAGGTTCCGGTGATGAGGGCTAATCACCTCTTCGAATGTCGGTTATGTGACAATACTGTGACATAATGAAGTTGTGAATTCGTTGGAAACGTGCGTTGATCTCAATCGGCTGGAAGAACTCCGGCAAAAACCATGGCAATATTGCACAAATGACTAGTAAACTAATCCAAGTAATCGGTGTAGGCGTTGCAGCCTCTGCCGGCAGTGCCCTTGCGGGCGACCTCTCTGCTGATCCCATCCAGGCACCCGCTTCCAGTGGTGGCGGCGGCGATTGGTGTGAGACTCTCGAGGACATCGGGAAAGTCTACACGAACAAGAAAAACCCCTACATACAGGAGGTGAAATTCTTCGGCCGTGCCCACCAACAGTGGACCTACTCCGATGGTGATTATAACGGGAGTGACTTTAGCGGGAATGGAGATGAACTCCGTCGCCTTCGTTTTGGAGCTTCCGTTGAGTTCCTCAACGGGTTCAAAGCTGTTGGACGAGCCAACTTCGAAACTGGAGGTTTCCGCGATACCAGCATTGGCTACGACAATTGGGACGAACTTTTCCTCGAGTATGAATTTGGCGATGTCGCTGGCTTTGATGACGTGGTCCTTGGTTACGGACGTTACAAAATCGGTTTTGGAGGAGAGGAAAGAACGTCTTCGAAGAAAATCAAGACCGTTGAGCGCTCTAACCTGAATAACTTCTTCGCCAACTCCCGGTCCACCGGTGCCCGCCTTGAGTTTTCGAGAGGGAAAGTTGACTTTACTGCAGGAATTTACACCACTGATGGAGGTCCCGAGACCTTTGGTCAGTGGGATGGTGGAACGGCCTACCACCTGGTCGCTGAGTTTGAAGCGCTTGGGGGTGATGTCACCCTTCAGGGATTGTATCACGATCAGAATGATGCTGAGAACGACTCGACAGTTGGATACGACTGGGCGGTGTCAGCGACTTATGAAACTGAAATTGGTAACTGGGACCTCTTCACCAATGCCACTTACGGGGACACCCAAGATGGTGATGTCTATGGAGTGGTGATCATGCCGTCTACGTTCCTGATCGAAGACAGGCTTGAAGCCGTTGTCCGTTATCAGTGGGCTCACTCGACCGGCGAGCAAATTAGTGCCGGAAGCGGTAGTCGAGGCCTCCGTCGGATTGCCATGAACGATGGCGTCAATGCTGGAAAGGGGCCTGCCAAGGGGAACGACAATCACACCATCTATGCTGGATTGAACTACTATTTCTGTGATCACAATCTCAAGCTGATGACTGGCGTTGAATATGAAACGCTGGACGGAAAAGCCGGCGACACTGAGGCCACGACTGTCTGGGGTGGTCTGCGTTTCTACTTCTAGGAGTCGATTAATTCACCAGATTCTTTTCAATGACCGGCGGGCACCTCGAAAGAGGTGCCCGCCATTTTTGTGACAGGTCTGTTCCCAAAAAGGCCAGCGGGATCGCTCTCAAGCAACATGAACAACCAAGAGCCGGAGTCGCTCTACCGATCGCCCACCACACCATGGGTGGGCGTTGCATTGATCGTGTAGTAGAGGACTTTTCCGGTGGCGTCCTCGGTCGTCTTGGAGACTGAATTCTGTACTCCGATTACTTTCCCTTCGGCATTCAGAATCGGCCCGCCACTCATCCCGCCAACCGGGGGAAAGCCAGCCTCTGGCTTGAGACTCATCGCTTCCGGATTGGAGATCGTGGCAACCACCAGCAGCGGCGAGAGTTGACTTGCAGCAATTCCTTTTGATTCGTCGCCCTTGTGAAACGACTTCACTTTCCCCTCTTCGTCGAGTCCCAATCGTGCGGGATAGCCCAGGAAAGCGACCATCTTAGTCGACGTTACCTTCCCCGTCACCACGGGTGATTTCATCGCCGCCTTCTGATCCTCTTTCCCGGTGATCCGCAGGATTGTCCAATCCCTTTCCCCCTCATTCATTACCTCGGCAGGTAAAACCCGACCGGCTGTCGTGGTCAGGAGGATCATCTTCTTCCCCTCCTTGGCGTTCTCATTCAGGAGATGTTTCGCGGTGAGGACTCGTCCGCCCTTCAGAATGATTCCCGTGCCGTGATTCGAGCTATAGCCGTTCTTCACATACGAGTGCCGCACTTCGATTCGCACGACCCAAGGAATGATGGTTTCGAGTTTCTTGGAAAACTCCGGCGCATGTTTCTTGAGGTATGCCTCACTCAAGGCACTCCCTCGTTCATAGACCAGATTTCGATCCACGAACCACTGCTTTTCCTCCCCTGCCGAGTGAAATATTCCGAGAGCGAATGCGGCCAACCCTACGACAATTACCAATTTCATTGTCTTTTCAAGCTAGTTGGCAGCCAGTCACCGACAAGTTCCGAAACTGAAAGCTTCCACTGACCATTACCAAAAGGCCAAAGGTCCGGATGCGTGGTCGAAATTCAATCGGCTTGCAGAAGGGGAGAGAGCTACGACTTCCTTTAGACTCGGCACGGAAAAGCTCAGGGAGCATAATCCAAAAAATCTTATGTATTGCTCTATGTTTGCGCGTCTCTCCTTGTTTTCATTGCTCATTATGACTGTGCCAACGTTTGCCTGTTGCACTGCGTGGAGATTGGGTGAGGAGCCAGTGCAGATTACCGCTCAGGAAGTTCTCGTTGTTTGGGATGCCGGGAAACGAACCGAGCACTTTGTTCGCAGGGCAAACTTCGAAAGTAAGGATGCTCGCGAGGATTTTGGATTCCTAGTGCCGACCCCGACCCAGCCAAAGCTGAGCGAAGTTCCAGATGTCGTGTTTCATCAACTTGGTGAGATCATTAAGCCCAAGGTGAAGGTCGAGAAGGTCACCAGGTTCAGCTTTATGCCTCTGTCTTTTTCATTCCTTGCAAGTCGTTATCAGCGTGCTGATTCGAAGGAGGCTATCGTGAAACAAGCTGGTGTTGAAGTTCTTGATAGGGCGGTTGTCGGAGGATTCGAAGCTGCCGTTTTACGGGCATCCGAGACCGAGTCCCTCCTCGAGTGGCTTGAGGAAAACGGGTATGACGCCCGTCCTGAATTACGCGATTGGCTCAGTCCATATGTGCAAAAACAATGGATTGTGACTGCTTTCAAATACGCTGGTGAGCCGAATCGTTTTACCGGTTCACTTACCCCTGCGTCGGTCTGTCTGTCTTTTGAAACGGACGCTCCCTTCTTTCCATACCGTGTGCCGTCCGACATCCGGGTGAAGCCGGAGAATGGTTCGCTCCTGCGACTTTATTTTGCTGGCACGGAGCGAGTGGAAGGCGAGTTCGAAAGTGGGCTGGATCATTCGTGGAATGCCTCTACAAAGTTTTCTGATCGTGACGAAGGTGTCGCCGATGTCATTAAGCAGGTCACCGCGCTTTCCCATGATGATTCCGAGGTTCCGGAATCTACCTGGCTCACAGCCTTCGACGATGAAACCTGGCCGGGAGGTGCGGAAGATCTCTATTTTAAACCTTCGCTCGAGAAGGATGCGATCACTCCGCCACCTATTGTGAGATCGGAGATCACAACGATTCACTTTCCCCTCGACGTCATTCTATTGTGTCTCGTTTTGGGGATCGCTATTTACCGGAAAAATGCCAAACGTCGGACTCGTGCCGCCTAGCCTCTGACAGCTCTGTGCAACTTCACACTCTGCCCAGCGTCCCGGTGATCCCGCCGAACGATTCCGTCTCGACACCGAGTCTTTGCAAGACGGTGACAAAGAGTTGGGACAGCGGAAGTTCTTCGACCGCTACTTTGCCTTGCCATCCCCGGTCGCTCACGATTCCGGCGCCGGCCTGATTGTCTTCATTTCCTTTGCCGAATTTGAGATAGCGACCATTTTTGAAGCCGAGATTCTTGCCGCCGGCAGAGATGATGGGGTAGTTGCGGGAGAGGTGGAAACTGCTGGAGGCGGAACCATGCATTGCAAAGGTGTTGTCGAGCAGGCTGCCCTGTCCGTTGGGCTCCCGAGTGTCCTTGAGCTTCTGTACGAAACGGCCAAATTCTTCGGCCTGATAGCGATTGTAGGTGCCGAGGTTTTCCCAGCCTTTTGGCTTCTTAACGGCATGGGTCAGGCCATGGGCATTTCCGAACCCCACCGCCTTTGAAAGCAGGTCGTGTGACCCGCCACCATTCTCCCGACCCAACTGAAAGGTCGCCACGCGGGTTGAATCACTCAGGAAGGAAAGATAGATCAACTCATACATGGTCTGGAAATAAAGCCGCGCCTCTTTTGGACCTGCCTCCAGGGTTAAATTTCGGGTGTCCACTTTGGGGACCGGGGTATCAATCCACTTGCGGGCTTTCGTCAACTTCACTTCGGTATCGCGCACGGCATCAAGGTACTGCTCCAGCGTCTCTTGATCGTGCTTGGAAAGCTTCCTTCCAAATGAGCGCGTATTGACAATCAGGAGATCGAGCGCGCTTTTACTTCTGGCCAGTTTGGCGGCGGCATCCTTCCCGCTGGTCACAAAAAGCAGATCGAAAATCTGCTTCGGATGATTCATGGCCGGGATGGGCCGTCCTTCACGATTGTAGGATTGAGTCTGTGCGCCACGCGGGCCACCCACTCCTCCGTTGGTTGACATCACCAGCGAAGAATGGCGGGTGAATTCTCCCGCTTGTGCGGCGTAGACCTGGTCGAGGGAGATCGAATTTTTGTAGGCTCCGTGCCCGCCGGTGGCCGCCCCGGTGAGATACTGATCGGCATTTGAATGGCCGTGAACCGTTCTTGCCGCCGGGTGTGACAGTCCTGAATAAATCGTGATTTCCTTGCGCAAAGGCTCGAGGACATCGAGCACTTTGGTCAATTCGAAATCTCTCTCACCGCCCCGGGGGAACCAGCTCCAATCCTTCCAGGCCGGATCCGCTTTGACCGGCAATCCGACACCATCAGGATGGTAGACACTCACAAACCGCTTCGGCGCAGTATCTGGACCGGAATCATTTGCCGCAAAGGTTTCAAGCCATGGCAGACCGAGAGCGACACCGGTGCCACGAAGAAATTTTCGACGGTTCATGGAGGCTGCGTTGGGATTCTTCATTGGTTTCTGGCTCCTACTTTGAGTGGAAGATACTGCTGTTGACGATCAGGTGTATCAAATCACCCAAACGATCTCCCTTTTTTCTAAACTCGACAGTCAGGCTGTCAATCTCAGCACGATCACTAAAGGACAAGGGCCGGCCAAGAGCATAGCTGGTCATTTTATGAACCATCGCTCCGGAAAATTGATCCTGCCGATCCGCAAGGAGGTAGCGCTTTAGGCCATCCATCCCGGCGATTTCCTGCTTGTTGGGAAGAGCTGAAGTCGCATCCACCGGTTGATTCGCAATTTTCGTCCGGAAGGTGCCCAAGGCATCGTAGTTTTCAAAAGAAATTCCCCAGGGATCAATTTTGGCATGGCACGAGAAACAGGCCGGACTATTCCGGTGATCTGCGATGCGCTCCTTGAGAGTCATTTGTAAAATCCTCGGATCCGTGAGATCGACTTCCGGGACATTGGGCGGCGGCGGTGGCGGGGGATCATGCAGGATACGTTCCAGCATCCAGACGCCGCGTTTGAGAGGATGGGAATCTTTGCCGTCAGAGTTCATCGCGAGAATCGCGGCGCCGGTCAAAATCCCACCACGATTGGTTTCAGGCTTGATCGGAACCTTGCGAAAATGAGGTCCATAAACGTCGCGAATCTGATAGTGACCGGCCAGGCGTTCATTGACCACCGCGTAGTCCGAGTGAATGAAATCCATAACGCTGCGGTTGCGATTCAACACTTCATCAAAAAAGGCAACGGGCTCTTCCTGTATGGCCTCTAAAAGCGAACTGTCCTTCACATGCGTGACACTATCCAGGCCATCGAGGCCGAGCCATTGGTGAACGAAATTTTGAGCAAATCGATTTGAGCGTGAGTCCGTTAACATCCGTTTGACTTGATCCGACAACACCGTTGGATCTTTGAGTGTTCCCTTCCGGGCGAGTTCGAGCAATTCCTCGTCAGGGACGCTGGACCACAGAAAGAATGAGAGGCGGCTGGCCAATTCCAGTCCACTGATCGTTTGTGGATTTTCCGAATTACTGGCTGGGACTTCCTGAGCCAGATAGAGAAATTCCGGGGTCGCCAGGACCGTTGCCAACACCTCCAGCATGGCCTCTTCCAGGTTCGCAAAGTCGGGACGGTATTCCGTAAAGAGGGCCATGAAGGGATCCACTTCCTTCGAAGTAACGGGACGACGCCAGGCCCGCTCCATGAATTGCGTTAACACTTCACGACCATATTTCTGCTCATTCGTTTTATGGTCACTTTCTCTGAAAATATCTCGATGAGTTTTGGGCGGCCATTGTTCGTAGTAGGGCGCGCTGATTTCGATGAAATCGACGAGCACCTTGAGAGGTTCCTTATTTCTGCGTCCGCTGGAAATATTCTGAATCGTCAAAAACTCATCCCGCCGGGGGAATTTCTCGATATTGTTTCGGAATGGATTACGTTGAATCTCGCTGAGAGGAATATCAAAGTGGATCGATTGCGGACTGTCGGCAGAGGCCGTGACGGGCATATCGCGGTCGCTGATCACTTGGGAAAAGTTGGCGTTATTGCTGGTGTGAGCACTGAAATCCAATCGCAGGTTGGCATACTCGTCCGTGTTCATCGTCGACCGCCCGGCACGAATGGTCACGCGCATCATGCCTTCATCAGGAAGGTGATTGCTGAGATTGAATTTCACTGAACGTTTCCTCTGATCCAGAGAGACACCTTTTACAGGCTTCTCACCTTTCTTTAGCTTCTGACTGAGGGGATGCACTTCCCCAATATCTTCATTGCTGTTCACCGACAGTTTCTCGTCCTGCATCGGCAGACGGTAGACAACCATTTTAGGACGCTCGCCAGAGACCGTGACATGTTTCAGAGCCTTCAGGCCGATCTCGCGATACATTTCGAATTGCATCGCCGACATCTGCAGCATTTCCGAACTGTTCTTGAAGCCATCCCCGGATGCCGTTTCCGCAGGGAGGCTCCCGACGAGGGAATAGGTTAAGCCAAGCAGATCCTGGAGTGCATAGTTATATTCGTAGCGCGTCATGCGACGAAATGAGGAATGGCTCTCTTCGTTACGCCGCACCGCCGAGGCTTTTTGAATCTCCGATCCCAGCCACCCGGTGATCTTGGTAAGGTCTTCATCCGCCAGTTGGACGTCGGCATCTTCAGGCGGCATCTCGCCATTGCTCAAGACATCGAGAACCTCCAGCCACCAATCGACATCGCCCCCTTGCATGAGATCAGGATCCAGGGTGTCGATGCGGAACTTGCCCTTGGCCTTTTTAGGACCGTGACACGCCACGCAGGTCTTGGTGAGCACCGGCGCGACATGCTTCTTGAAGTCCACGAGATTGGCCGTCGAAGGTCCGGCGGATGCCGGGGCCTCTTTGCGCAATACCGGTGCCAACAAAGCTGACTTTGCACGTCCCATTTCCCGGGCTCTGTCCAGGGGAGGCAGTTCGCTTGATTGCGATTGCTTTGCCGAACTCTCCGCAGAGCCGGGAGCGGCACCGTGTGACGAAGCGGGAGCACACAAGCAGCAAATCGCGATGCCGCCCAACGCTCCAATTCTGCTCAGGGGAAACGTGCCGATTTTTCTCATTGTGGATTACCGCTCTCGGCGCGCAGGTCATCATCGCTTCCATTCCGCAGAGTGGTCACGCCTTTGGTGAGTGAGGTCGACTGATCCGACGCAAGAAGCGCGGGAGTGACGACGATGATTTGCATGGAGATATTTACTGCTCCCATAGGTGAAAATCTATCGACGAAAGTTTGATAGAAAGGGGGAGTCTCTTTCATCACGGGCCAACTCCCTACCTGATCCTTCCTCGATCGCTTTAGACCTCCCTCCCCTCGTGCTTGGCCATCATGGCGACACCATCGCTCAGCGCCCGACACATTTGGATAAATGATGAGGAGATCGTGCTGGAGGTTGCTTTATCGGTTTGTCAGAGAGTTTAGTGTCATTGGGCACCTGAACGTGGAACTGGGTAATGGAGGCACTGCCACCGAGCTTGTTGGGTAACTGCCAGACACGGTGGTGAGCTATACTTGATCTTGTAATCGGAACAGCACACCCGCGTCATTTTGCAGGAGAGTCTTCCGGACCCTAGCGCTTCCTGAGCCCATGACGTGGTTGATTTGAAGGCTCGTGATGGTCATCGACTCCTTGCGATCACAGATCCCCCAACTTGACAGCTGCCTTCATTCGGGTCATTGCCATGGCAAATGGAGAAAGGACAAAATGGAGAAAGGACATAAACGATCCGCCTCATGGAGGGCTTTCCTGATCGTATGCTTAAGCTTCTCCTTTTTCAGAGTGAGCCTGGCCTTAGAAGTTCCCGTTATTTCTCCAGCGGGAGGAAACGTGCAGGCACCCGCTCTCTTGTCGATCTCTCATGCCAATCCATCGGGTGCCATTTTCTACACCACCGATGGGACCGACCCTCGCGACGCCCGGGGTCGTGTCCGCCGAACTGCCCGCGTTTACCGTCCTTCTCGCGATCGAAAGTCCTTTGGGGGGCCGCCTTCAATCAACCGGCCAATGACCGTTCAGGCCAGGGTCAAATCCGGCAACGACTGGAGTGAATTAGTCGCTGCTGCCTACGTGGTGGATCAGGATTTTTCCTGCCTTCTCATCACGGAGATCATGTATCATTCCACGGCCTTGAACGGGACTCCCCGGAACGAGGAGTTCATCGAATTTAAGAATCTCGGCGACACTCCGTTGGACCTGTCCGGAATGCGCATTGTGGACTTCAGCGAAGGGATGGAGGACCTTTACGAAATCCACACCTTCCCGGAGGGGCAAATCGCTCCTCCTGGTGGATTTGTTGTCCTCGTTGCAAATCCCGGGAGTTTTCGTTCTCTCTACCCCGGCGTGGCTTATCACGGCGTCATTCCCCCGGGCAAGATCAAGGAGTCCCCATTCAACAATCAATGGGGGCGAATCGCCTTGGTCGGTGCCGACGGATCGGTGGCCACCCAAATGCGATATCAATCTCATGCACCCTGGCCGGTCGTGCCGGACAATCATGGCTATTTCAGGCATCAGCCGTCTCCGGTGGGATTCTCTCTCACCCGAACGACCCTCGACCCCAAGGCGGACCCCGAGCACTTTAGCACTTGGCGGGCAAGCTCGGCACGCCTCGGCTCTCCGGGTTCGGATGACCCGGAACCCAATATCCCCCGGCTCGTGATTAACGAACTCCGCTCCCGCTCCAATGGGTTCCTTGTGGACGCTGTGGAAATTTACAATCCCACCTCCGCAGAGGTTCCCATTGGTGGTTGGTGGTTGAGCGACCAGAGGGATTCTCCCTTTTCGTTTCAATTTCCGTCGGAAATGGTGGTGCCCGCAAAAGGCTACCTTGTGGTGGACGAACTCGATTTCGCGGCTGCCGGAAGTAATCTTGCTTTCAACTCGGGAAATGAACGCTGCTATCTTTTTTCGGGGGATTCCGATGGTGAGTTGACCGGATACTCCAATGGTTTCCAATTTTTCGGAATTGATCAAAATGCCTCTTTTGGTCGCGTCGAATCATCGGATGGGAACGACTATCTTTTGACCGAAAAGTTCCCCAGCTTTGGAACAAAAAACAGCGGGCCGGTCCTGCCGAATCTCATGATCACGGAGATCATGTATCATCCCGGGAAAGGTGGCTTTCCATACCTTGAATTGCAAAATGTCACTCCCGAGCCGATCCCACTCTGGGATCCGGATTGTCCCGAAAACGTATGGGTGTTGTCTGGTGTTGTTGAGTTAACGAAGAAATTCCGCTTTCCCAAAAATACCATCGTGGCTCCCGGTGGATTCGTGATTTGTGTTCCCAAGGGGACCGAACCCATCGACGTTCCCGGGAACGTCCAGGTTTTCAGCTTTTCCAGGAAACTCTTCTCCGGGACACGGGGCGCGGTCTCTCTCTGCCGACCCTCTGGAACGAGCGGGAAAAGCCCCCGCTATATCATCGTTGATCAAGCGAAATACCAAAACACCAGTCCATGGGATCCCGGAGCAGCAGGAGGCGGACAAGGACTTGAGCGAATTGGCATGAATGCCTTCGGTAATGATCCCGCGAGTTGGTGTGCCGGTCCCACCGGCGGCACTCCGGGAGCGACCTGGAAGGGGACTTGTCCGGGCCCTTCGGTCCCGGAAATTTTGCCTCAACCAAACAAGGAATAAGCGAGCTCCTGTTTCTCGTTCACCGCGCCAAGGAGCGGCAGATCAAAGGCAATCTTTAAGCTACTTCAGCACTCCCTCAAAGAATTGATCCGCCCTTTTCACCATCTCGTCAAACCACACCTGCTCGACCAGAAATGGATGGGGCGCACCCTTGACGAGCGTCACTCCTGACTCGATCCCCAGCGCCTTCATCTTTTCCCGAAAATCTTCCGCCCGTGTGCTCGGGTCGTCTTTCTCCCCGGTCATAAACCAAATCGGCGGATCATTTCCACCGAGGTGCACCAGCGGTGAGGCCAGGCGATATCGCTCCGGTTGCTCCTCCTGGGATCCACTCATAAACTGCTGCCAAATCGATTTGGTCTTCGAAACTTCCCGCGTTCGCTTTGACAAAAAATCGGTCTGAGCTCCCATTGGAAAAGCCGCCTGCACCGCGCTGCTGAACTCCGGATTGCCCCCATCGCCTTCCAGCTCTTTCACCCCGCCCGACGTCGCCAGCAATGCCGCCAAATGTCCGCCCGCCGAATGCCCGATTGTTCCAATCTTGTCCGCATCAATCCCAAACTCCTTTGCATTCGCACGCAAAAATCTCACCGCCGCTTTACAGTCATGGATCTGCGCTGGAAACGGAATCTCGCCACTCAGACGATACGAAATCGTCGCGGCGACATACCCCCGGTCTGCCAGAGCCTGCGCAACCTTTGCGTGATTCACCCGGCTGCCTTTTGCCCACCCTCCGCCATGGATGCACACCACCGCAGGCAGGGTGCCCCATTCTCCCTTCGGACGATAAATGTCCATCTCCAGAGTCCGGTCCCCATACTTCGCATAGGTCACATTCATCTTCGATTGCAACCGGTCCAGAGTCATCTTTGGGATTCCCGTCCTCCCGTCGATCCGGGGACGGGACACTTCCCCGGCCGGCCGGGCATCCCTTCGCATTTCCTCCTGAAAAAGAACCACCATCCCGCGCAACTTCCGCAATATTTTCGGATTACGCACCGCCTTGGATTCCGCGGGGTCTTGCGCGAGATCATAAAGAGTCAAACTTGGATTGATATACAACTTCCAGTTCTGCCACCGCACCGCCGCCAAGGCTCCCTGGCTCCCGTGATAGAAAAAAGCATCGTTGTATTCATTGCGATGAATCAAAGAGGCCCATTCTCCATCCGGGTTCCACGGCCGTCTCAACGGGACCGCTCCATTCAGGGATTTCTTCATCCCCGCATGAGGTATCACCTTTGTCTCTCCCTTCAACAAAGGGCTGAGATCCCGTCCGTCGATGACCCGCTTTCCGGGCACCTCGATT
>ERZ887942.2414-NODE-2414-length-11622-cov-6.699749_pt1 | contig 11622 bp, 6 predicted proteins | sample MGYA00521099_ERZ887942 | MGnify/ENA primary metagenome ERZ887942 (study PRJEB32303, sample SAMEA104408605) | aquatic metagenome | biome: Brackish water; feature: Pelagic; material: water | place: Baltic Sea | collected 2014-06-07T06:48:00 | depth 16,251 m ... | reverse complement strand
GCGTGACTACCTGCCCGCTCGCTGGCGCCCCGGTCAACTCCGGCATCTCCTTTCGAAACTCGAACGCGAACCGGAAGGTCGCGAAACGAACCTCGGCCATGCACTTGAGGAAGTTGCCAAGCTGAATCAGAAACGCAGCCTCGTCCTCATCATTTCCGATTTCCTAACCGACCCCGTAGAATGGGAGGTCGAACTAGGCCACTTGGTCGCGATGCAGCACGATGTCCGCGCCATACAAATCCTCGATCCGGCAGAGCTTTCACTAGACTTTGGATCCGCTGCTCAGTGGGAAGATCTGGAAACCGGAAAGCGTCTCTACATTGACCCTGACGTCGCCCGAAAAGACTACCTCGAGAAATTTTCAGTTCACCAGGCACAGGTTAAAAAAACCTTCGATCAACGTGGCATATCCTTCCAAACGGTTTCTTCAGATACTCCACTCGACTACGTCCTACTCGACATGATCAAGGGCGGTGGCCTCGCTAAACAAACCACCCGCGCGAACCAAAGGAGGTCCGGATGAGTTTCCTCTCTCCCTGGTTCTTACTCGGCGCCGCAGCCATCGCCGGTCCGATCATCTTTCACCTCATCCGACGAGCGACCCGGAATCGTGTTCAATTCAGTACGACCCAGTTTCTCAGTGCATCGCCGCCGCAGCTTCAAAAGAAAAGCAACCTGCAGCACCCCTGGTTATTACTCCTGCGTTGCCTCATCATCGCCCTTCTTGCTTTTGGATTTTCGAGACCGTTTTTCAAAAGCGACGTTCCTGTCTTGAGCGAGAACACCCAGGAGAACCACACCGTTTTGATTCTGGACGAGAGCGCCAGTATGAGTCGCAACGGACAATGGAATGCGGCGAAATCACAGCTCGTAAACTGGATCGAAGAAAACGGCGTGGATCACCGCCTCAGTATCCTCGGAATTTCTGATCAAGTGAGTCACATACTCTCCAATGAGCTTTGGCAAAAAACGCTGACGGCCGAACGCGTTTCGTTGGTGAATGGTATTTTGGAAGACCGTGAGCCCAGCTGGGGTGGCACCCACCTCGATTCTGCATTGGACGCAGCCTTGGACGAGCTAGAGCAACTCGCCGAAAACACCGGCACCGACGCCCATCGAACCATCCGCGTATTTTCTGATCTCACCACAGGGAGTCGCTTATCGGGTTTGGCCGGACGGGACTGGCCGGATAATTGTGTGGTTGAATTTGAGCCTACCGTCGGAGGTGAGACTCTGAACGCCGGCCTGCAATGGCTCGGCTGGTCAAGAATCGGCGAAGGTCCCCGCAATGCACGACTGAGCCTTATCACTACTGGCGGCAACCAAACCATCACGCTCACCGCCAAGGACGCCATAAGCGGAAACACCATCGGCGAACCGCAAACGGTGTATTCACAAGTTGGCGATAAACGCTTACTGTTGATGCCAATTCCAGCCGAACAAACCAATCCATTCACGATCGAGCTGACTGGAGATGCCGAATTCTTTGACAACACGCTCTACGTAGCGCCCAAGAAGATCCGCGAAGCCACACTCACTTTTATCGGGCCGCAAGCTTCTGACAATCCCAAGGCATCGAGATTCTATATGGAGCGAGCGGTCGTCGGTTGGGAAGACCCCAAGATTTCCATAGCGTCTCCAGAACCCGATTGGGAAACGAACCCCGACAACCTGCTCCTCATCGGAGCAACCCCGAGCGACGCGCAGCTTAGCCAAACCAAGTCATTTCTCAACGATGGCGGAACCGCGCTCCTCCTGTTAAAAGACGCCGCGCAGATTCCACTCATCGAATCACTCACGGGCGAAACCGGTTGGCAAAGCACGCCGCTCAGTCGCAACTACGGACTCCTTGGCACCATCGATTTTGAGCATCCGACATTTAGGGTGTTCGCAGATCCCCGCTATAACAATTTTACCAACATTCGGTTCTGGAGCGCTCAACCGTTACTCGCGCCCGATACCACGGACGCTCGCATCCTTGCCAAGTTCGACGAAGGTCCCGCAGCCATCGTCGAGTGGAAGGTTGGCAACGGATCCCTTATTGCCTGGGCAGGCGACTGGACACCACAGGACAGCCAGTGGGTACTCTCTTCAAAATTTGTGCCCTGGTTCCAGGAACTCATTGAAAAGTCCTTGGGAGGTCCTTCGATGCCGAATATGGCGTTTGTGAATGACGCAAGTAAACTGAGCTCCGGCGAAGACGCCTGGGCATCCTTGGATGGATCGAGCCTTGAAGCCGCAGCCCGAAAAACACCGGGACTCTATCAGCTCAGCAAAGACGCCAACACCCGTTGGGTAGCATTGAATATCCCTCACGAGGAAAGTAGAATCGATGCCCTTCCATTTGATACTTGGGAGAAGCTGGGCGTTCCTCTTCAAGCGAGCCAGCTCATTGTGTCACAGGAAATTTCCGAGCAACAAGCCGCCGTTAAGAATGCGATCGAGCTTGAAGGTGAACAGAAGATTTGGCGCTGGTTACTCATCGGTGTCGTCCTCTTTCTCATCATCGAAAGTCTTCTCTCCATAACCATTAGTCGCAGAGGATTGGCGACCGCAGAAGCATGAGCGCAACCGATCCGATAAATCCCAAACGCATTGATCCACGTATCCGCAAGGAACTGCTGATCACCGCGCACCGCCTGAAGGAAAATAAGGTGTATATCGCAGGAGCAAAACGCTGGCTGGTAGCGTCCGTGCTGGCACTGATCGTTCTTGGGATTCGCTTTACCGTTCCTGCGTTTGGCGGGTTTGCATTTCCTCTTATCTGCGGCCTGGTTGCGGTCACCCTCTTTCTTAACTACATCGGCAAGCTCAAGACTCCACTCGATTATCTGGAAGCCGCTCAAGCCGTAGAACAGAATTTCCCGGAAGTGGAAGGCCTTTTAAGCACCGCACTCCAGCAAACCCGTGACGGAGACTCCTACAATTTCCTCCAGGAGAAACTCTTTCGGGAAACGCTCCACTACTCCAATTTCCAATACTGGGAGGATGTTGGTAAGAAAAAGAGTGGGCCGTCCAAAGCCGCATTCCTTGGTGCCATGAGTCTGCTACTGGGACTCGCCGCCATCACTTACTATACCAAAGACGTGATCTTCTCGATAAACACACCGAGCATGCCGGTGCTCATATCCTCGGTCGAAGTCACTCCGGGTAACACCGCAGTGGAACGCGGTTCGGCCATCGTGATTGCAGCCCGATACAAGGGAGACGTTCCCCGGTCGGCTACCCTTATCGTACAACAAGACAACGGCACAACACAGCGGCACTCCATGGCGCAGAGTCTGTCCGACCCTGTATTCGCCTATACCCTACAGTCGATCGAAGAGGCCGCTCACTACCTTGTCGAATACGGAGGCAAGGAGACCGAGCGTTACCGTTTGGAGGTTTTCAATTTACCCGCCCTAACACAGGCCAACGCGTTTCTTAACTTTCCAGACTACACAGGACTGAAGGATCGACTCATCGAAGACACCCGCCGTGTCAGTGCCGTGGAAGGCACCCGACTCACCTACGAGTTTCTCGTCAATAAGCCGTTGGCATCCGCAGAACTGATCGACCGGGACGGTAACGTCCTCGCCCTCACCCCATCGAATCCTGAAAAGACCCGCTTCAGCACGGAGATGCTTTTAACAGAAGACCTTCGCTACGACCTCCATCTCACCGACGACGCTGGCAGAAAAAATACCTTCCCGCCGGATGTAAGGATCACCGTTCGTGAGAATAAGAAACCGGAGATCAAATTGAATTTTCCACGAGGCGATCAGGCCGTCTCACCCATTGAAGAGTTAGCCCTGGAAGCAAGCGCTCAGGATGACTTTGGGCTAGTTGACTATGGTCTGGCCATCACGGTCGGCGCAGACAACCCGAACTTCGTCTCTCTCAAATCCGACGACCCGGAACAGCTGGAAGCTGATTTCGAAAAACTCTACGCTCTCGAAGATGCCGCCGTCGAAGTCGACCAACTGGTGACGTGGTTCGCCTGGGCCGACGACATGGGAGTCGAGGGAGAAGTTCGACGAAGCACGAGTGACCTGTTCTATGCTGAAGTACGACCGCTCGAAGAGATTTACCGCGAAGGCGAAGGTGGGGGTGGCGAAGGTCAGGGACAGGGTGGCGAACAGGAAGCCGAAGCGCTCGAACAACAGCGTAACATCTCGATCGCGACCTTTAAGCTGAAGGACCGTGGAGAACGCGACTCAAGCTTTCTTGAAGATACGCAGGTGCTGCTCGAATCGCAGCAACAAGTCAGCATGCAGGTGCAGGAAATGATCATGGAGCTTCAGGAGGATAAGAAGCTACTGGCCGCCGCGACCGATGCGTTGGATTTTATGGAGAAGGCCGTCGACGCTTTCGGTGAAGCACTCGACGAAGAATCCGATGGACCGATCGAAGACGCGTGGCTGGCAACTCAAGGTGCTTACCAGTCACTCCTACGGTTGCGCCCGCGGGAAATGAACGTCAACCAAAGCCGGCAACAAGGCGGTGGCGGCGGTGGCAACAACCGCAACCAGCGTCAGCTCAATCAATTGGATTTTGGTGAGGAAGAAAACCGCTACGAGACCGAGAGCCAGGCTCAGGCGATGACGACTCCTCAAGAACGCGAAGAGCTGGAAGTACTCAGCAAACTGAGCGAGCTCGCACGCCGGCAAGGGCAAATGAACGACCGCCTCAAGGAACTGCAAACCGCCTTGGCAGCCGCCGAAGACGAAGAAGAACGCGAAAAGATCCAACGGGAATTGAAACGCCTCGAGGAAGAACAGCGCCAGATGCTCACCCAAATGGACGAGGTGCGACAACGCATGGACAACATGCCTGCCGACCAGGAAGCACGCGACGCTCGTGAACAACTCGAAGAGACCCGCGAGGACATGCGCAACATCAGCGAAGCGCTTGAAGACGGAGAAGTGTCCCAGGCACTCGCATCTGGAAGTCGGGTGCAGGAAAACCTCGAGCAGCTCAAAGAAGACTTTCGACAATCCACCTCCAGTCAATTCTCCGACGCCATGCGACAGGTGCGCGATGCAGCCCAGGAGCTCGCAGAGACTCAACGAGAACTTTCTGAAGAGTTGGATGCGTTGGAGAACGAACAGGCGCCCCGCCTCGATGGATCCGGCGAACGAGCTGAGGTCGCTGAACGTTATAGCGAGCAACAGGAAAACCTGGAACAGCTCATGAATGACCTGCGGCAGATCACCGAAGATTCTGAATCTGGCGAGCCTACGCTGCACAGAAAGCTTTACGATCTTGTCCGGCGTCAGAATCAAAGCGACGCGCAGGAGAATCTGGAGATCGCGGAAGAATTGGTCAGTCGGGGATTTCTCGAACAAGCACAGGACATGCAGCCCGGTCTGCAAGCGTCGCTCAATGAGCTGGAACGCGCCGTAACCGAAGCAGCCGAATCCGTCATGGGCGATGAAACGACCGCCTTGCGCTTTGCCCAGGAAGAGCTGAGTGATTTATTAAACGAGCTGGAACAGGAACGACCGGAAGGGAGTGAACTCGCCGACGCAGGTTCTCAAGGGTCTGGTGAATCCTCCCAACCAGGTCAGGCTCAGGGACAAACTGGCGGCGAACCTGGCGAATCTCAAACCGGCTCAACGCCTGGTGAAGAGCAGGACGGGCAACTCGCGCAGGCGCAAAGCCAACAACCCGGTCAATCTCCCGGGCAAGGTCAGGAAGGCCAACAACCAGGACAACCCGGCGGACAGCAACCGGAACAATCCCAACAACCTGGAAGTGGACAACAACCCGGTCAGGGTGGTCAGCAAGAAGGAACGCAGCCAGGAGGACAACTGGCACAAGGCGGTCAACAACCCGGCCAAGGTCAAAGCCCTGGACAACAACCCGGTCAAGGTGGACAACCGGGTCAAGGCCAGGGAGGTCAACCGAGCGGACAACCGGGACAGGGACAACGGGGTGGCCAGCAAACCAGTGGCGGAGGCGGTGGTAACAATCAGCTACAAGACCTTCAGGATATCATCCGTTCCTTTGCGGACGGTGGTAACGGTGCCTGGGAGGGCCCCATAACCGGCGATGGATTTGTCGATTGGAATGAACGCATGCGAACCATCGAAGAGTTGATGGAGCTACCCGAGGCTCGGGAACAAATGCAGCAAGCTCGCGAGCAGGCTGAGCAAATGCGCGTCGAATTTAAACGCCATGGCACCCCACCGCAGTGGGGGGATATTGACACCACGATTCTTCAACCGATTCGAGAGGTGGAGTCGTGGGTGCAACAAGAACTCCTGCGTAAGGACAATCCCGATACCCTTCAACCGATCGATCGCGACCCGGTCCCACCCAAGTATTCCAACTCGGTCAAAAGCTACTACGAAGCCCTGGGAGGCGATTAATGACAGTCGCCGCATTGACATTTTTGAATGCCGGTTGGTGGTGGGTACTGTTACCCTTGGCCTGTCTTCTTTGCTTCCTCACCTGGACGGCCTGGAAACCGATTGGCAACAAAGGCCTCCGTGACTGGTTGCCCTTCGGATTTAGAATCCTGGCGATCATCCTTATTCTACTCTTTCTTTTGGAACCGCATTGGACCCGTGAACGAGCAGCCCGGGGTGCCAATATCGTAGCGGTCATAGCGGACAATAGCCAGGGCCTTCAACTCAAGGAAACCGGTTCTGAATTCACGCGGGGTGAAGGGTTAATGGATCAGCTCAACGGTCTGAATAGTGGCTGGTTGGCGCAGCTCACCGACGACTTTCAGGTTCGACCGTACCAGTTCGACCGCGACCTGCGCCGCATTCCCGAATTCGCCCAACTCGACTTTCAAGGTGACCGGAGTAATTTGGGCTTGGCCTTAAAGAACCTGAAAGACCGTTACGACAGTTTACCGCTGGCGGGTGTGGTCGTCTTGACCGATGGCAATGCGACCGATCTCGATGAAAACTTAACCGACCTTGCCGACCTGCCGCCGGTTTACCCGGTGGTTGTGGGAACTCCCGGTTCTATGCCCGATGTCAGTATCGACCGGATCGAGCTAAGGCAAACGGCGTTCGACGATGCACCTGTTACCCTGACAGCGGACGTCGCAACCCGGGGTGGATTCAGAAGACCCGTGGAAGTGAGTATCAAGTCTCTCAATACCGATTCTCTTCTCGATAGTTCAGAGACCGATGACCTGCTACCCCCACCCGTCCGTATGTCCGCCCGGAGTTCCAGTGATCCTCAGGGAATCGACTTTCGCTGGAGGCCGCTGGCCTCAGGCATCCAGTTTTACGAAGTGGCAGCAGAACCATTGGAGGATAGTGTGAGCAGTGACGAACTCCCCTCTCCCGAGGAGGCTACCGAGCTCAACAATCGACGCTTGTTCATGATCAATCAGGGGCAGAGCGAATACCGCATCCTCTATGTGAGTGGCCGTCCCAACTGGGAGTTCAAGTTTCTCAATCGCGCCTTGGCGGAGGATCCACAGCTCAATCTGGTGGGGCTGATCCGTGTGGCCAAGCGGGAACCGAAGTTTGAGTTCAAGGGTCGCTCCGGTGAATCGAGCAATCCGCTTTACCGCGGGTTTGGCAGGGAAGAGGAAAGCGAGCGCTACGATCAACCCGTGCTCGTGCGTGTGAATACCCGCGACCAGGATGAGCTTCTCGGAGGGTTCCCGAAAACGGCGGACGACCTGTTCGAATACGATGCTGTGATACTTGATGATTTGGAGGCGGAGTTCTTTACCTTTGAACAGCAAAGCCTGCTTAGACGATTTGCCAGCGAACGCGGCGGCGGGCTCCTGATTCTCGGTGGCGCCGATTCACTGGATAACGGCGGTTATGCCGATACACCCTTGGCTAGCGCCCTCCCCGTTTACCTCGACCGCAAGCCGGCTATACTTCCCGGAACCGATCTTCAATGGGAGCTCACCCGCGAGGGCTGGGTAGAACCCTGGGTTCGGGTTCGCCCGATCGAATCGGAGGAACGCCAGCGTTTGAATGCCATGCCACCGTTCAAAGTACTCAACCCACTCAGCGGTTTGAAACCTGGCGCGCAGGTGCTAGCTGAAGCCGTCGATCGGACGGGTAACCGCTACCCAGGGCTGGTTGCTCAACCCTTTGGCTCTGGTCGAGTCGCTACGCTCGCCATCGGAGATATTTGGCGCTGGGGCATGAAGGGTGCCGAGGAACAGGTCGACCTCGCCCGATTCTGGCGTCAGCTCGCGCGTTGGCTGGTCACCGATAATCTTGAGCAGGTAGAACTCGCCGCTCGGAAAGAGGGTGAAGTGATGCAACTGAAGGTCATCGCCCGGGATAAGGCTTATTTGCGCATCGATCTCGCACAGGCCCGTGTGACCATTAAACGGGTGAACAAAATTGAGTCCTCCGAAACCGAGGAAGTAGGCTTCGAGGAAGTCACCGTTTTCGCCGACCCGGTATCCGATCTTTCCGGCCATTTTAGCACAGAATTCCTCGCCCGCGATGCCGGAGCCTACCTGGCAACTGTCGAAGTGACCGATGCGGATGGAGCCGTCGTCGGCTCCGCTGAAGCAGGGTGGGTACTCGATCCTGCGGCTGATGAGTTTCGTTCACTCGAACCCAACCGAAACCTTTTGGAAAATCTCGCTGCTAAAACCGGAGGTGAAGTACTGGGCTATCCACAACTCAACCGCTTGGCTGATCTTTTATCCAGAAACCCGGCACCGCTTACCGAGACCTACTCGTCTCCGCTTTGGCACAAGAGCTGGTGGTTTCTCGCCATCTTAACCTGTTTCCTGCTTGAGTGGGGCATCAGACGAATGCGAGGTCTGCCGTGAGATATTTACTCCTATTATTATTGGGTTTCACTTCACCCGTCATCGCGGTCGACCATAACGTCCTGGTCATCGTGGGCGCACCGGGTGAGGAGCTCTATGCCGAGGGTTTTGAAAACGCGGCCAAAGCCTGGGAAGAGGCAGGCGACGCAACCAATGCGGTTATTGATTTTATCGGACGAGACGCCAGCGACGACACCACTCCCAAAGAACAAATACAAACGTGGATCCAGGAGCTGGATACCGACTCCCCTGCCCCTGCGTGGATTGTCTATATTGGTCACGGCACCTACAATCGCCGCGACGCCTTTATCAACGTGAGTGGACCCGATATTACTGCCAAGCAATTGGCGGATTGGCTACCGACGATGGATCGAACGCTGATCTTTATCCATGGAGGCTCTGCCAGTAGCCCCTTCATGAATGCGCTGTCTGCACCCAACCGTATCATTATTACCGGTACGCGTAATCCCGACGAGATCAACTACACCCGCTTTGGTGAATACTTCGCCAATGTGCTCGCCCGGTCCGATGGCGATATCGACCAGGATGGACAGACCTCGCTATTGGAAGCCTTCCTAAGCACCGCAGATCGGGTTGAATCATTTTATCAGGATCAAGGCCGCCTCGCTTCCGAACACGCCTTGATCGATGACAACGGAGATCAGTTTGGCACCCCACCCGATTGGTTCCGTGGCGTGCGAGTCACCAAACAGTCCAAGGACGGTAAAGAACCCGATGGTTTCCGCGCCCACCAAATAGCCCTCATCCCATCCGCACAGGAGAAACTTCTCACCGCCGAACAACGGACCGAACGCGATGCCCTGGAAGCCGACATTGAGGTTCTTAGAAAACGTAAGGATACTCTGGAAGAAGCGATCTATTACGAGGTGCTCGAAGCCATCCTCGGAAAGCTCTCAAACATCTATTTTCCAAAAGATGAAGACGGTAACTTGATCGAGCCGATCGTTGAATCGGATGGGTCGTAGTGTTGAAAAGTTTCTTTGATCTCACAAATACTTGAATAGCCTATAATGTTATTCAGGTTCCCTTGTTTGAATGTTTACGTTAACCCTCGTTGGCTCCTGACCAATTAAAGCGAGTTTTGAATGCGGCTTTAGCCGGAGCGATTCATTATCCTCTGAGCCCCTCCTCCATTCTAAACCGTGTGCGATTGTGACGTTAATCTAGAACTGAGAACCTAATATTATATTTCATACATCTTACTATTCTATAGCTATTTACAATCTTCACCTACCTCAACAATGAGTCTGACACTTTCAGGGAAGACATCATCGCCCAACCCCAAAATCCTCTATCCAAAGCCATAAAAGCTTGATTTTCATACCCACCATTTCCCGTGTTGAATCGCATTCGCGAAAATGCCCACATGCTGAATGCGATACATTAATACTGTTCGAAGAGAGAAATGAATAGGTGGACATACAGGATACTAGCACTCGTTTTTGTAACCCTCGGATCGTTTTTGGCCTATGACGTGATCACCTCGATAATTAGAGAAGAAAAAGTTCAAGTAATCGAATACGTCAGAGTCGTTGCCTGCTTCTTTTTTTGGTAGTATCACTTTCCTCAAGAGCCTTTTCAGTGAAGAAGCTCTAGAAGAAATGAGAAAAGAAGAAGAGAAAAGTAATCCCTCGGCTCAATCGACGTTTAAAGTGATTGGAATTATTATTCTAATTCACGCTGGCTTGATCTCAGTATTAATGCTTTTAAGCAACTTGAGAAATGGATAAGAATTCGAACAAGACAGTTGAGATAAATTCCGAGCAGGCGGGGGTTTCCCACGCCATTAGGCTTATGTATATCCGTATTCATCTTTTACCTACATGGAATTCAGCTCGGAATTTCTCACCGTAGCGTTAGAGAAGTGAAATCGAAGACACCTATTCGAGATTACGTTTTTATGGTTTTCGGGAGCATCTAAATAGGGTCAATGTTCATGGAGTTGTTGCCCAAATCCTTCATTTGATACTGGATAGCGACAGAGAGATTTGTTAGTTTGTAGTCACTATGATGGGAAAGCATCTACCTCAAAAGAGCTTGTTCAGTTACAGTGTCGATTTAGATAAACGAGTTCGTCAAAACCATCCTCTTCGTAAAGTAGCCGAACGGATTGATTTTTCCTTCGTCCGCGAAGAGGTCAAAGATTGCTACGGCACCAACGGTAACGAAGGGATCGATCCGGAGATTATCCTAAAACTAATGTTTTTATTGTTCTGGGATAATGTTCGTAGCGAGCGTGAGTTGAAGCAGATCTTGCCTGAACGTTTGGATTACCTCTGGTTTTTGGTCTACGGTTTGGATGATGAAGTGTCTGACCACAGCGTGCTTTCCAAGGCGCCGGCACCGGAGGTGCCTCCGATTAGTCCGCTTAGCGTTCGCTGAAAAGATTATTGACGCTTTAGCGTTAAAACGTTTTTAATGGGACTATGAAAAGAGCAACCGTATATTTCGAAGAAGAATTGCATCGCGCCCTCAAACTAAAAGCAGCTGAAGCATCCACCTCTGTTTCTGACTTGGTAAATGATGCAGTCAAAGTAGCCCTCGCCGAAGACCTTGAAGACTTACAATCTTTCAGAGACAGAGAGTCGGAGCCGACCTTGGACTTTGAGAGTTTCCTGAAAACCTTGAAGAGCGATGGACGGATATAGAATCGAAATCAAAAAGTCCGCCGCGAAAGAGCTAGAAAAGATAAAAGGAAAGGACCAGGAAAGAATCGTTGAGCGAATACAGGGTCTTGCACAAGACCCAAGGCCGCCTAGCTCAAAGAAGCTATCTGGAGAAGATAAATACAGAATCCGCCAGGGAAATTATCGTATCCTGTATCAGATATTTAATGACACTGTACT
>ERZ887942.2413-NODE-2413-length-11625-cov-12.879257_pt1 | contig 11625 bp, 9 predicted proteins | sample MGYA00521099_ERZ887942 | MGnify/ENA primary metagenome ERZ887942 (study PRJEB32303, sample SAMEA104408605) | aquatic metagenome | biome: Brackish water; feature: Pelagic; material: water | place: Baltic Sea | collected 2014-06-07T06:48:00 | depth 16,251 m ... | reverse complement strand
TCTCCTGTTGGTGACTCAACAACGGCACACGGCCGATGTCTCGCAGGTACGAACGCACGAGGTCCGCATCGGGGAGCAGAGCCAAGGGCGCCATCGACAATTACGAAACACTTATGTTTCCTAATCTACCACTTTTAACGATTTTCTTCATGTTGGCACCCCTCTTCTCCCCTTGACAGAATGAGCCATTACGCCTTCAAAACGGCGGTAGCGACCATGGCGTTTGTCCTATCCAACGATGATCACTGATCGATGCCGAGGAGTGAACCGGTGACCCGCCAACGGCTGCAAAAACTGATCGCAGCTGCAGGAGTCTGTTCGCGACGACACGCTGAGGACCTGTTGCGCGAAGGCAGGGTCAAGGTGAATCAAGTCACAGCTGGACTTGGCGACCAAGCCGATCCGAACATCGACCGCATCGAGTTGGATGGCCGTCCCCTATCTCAACCATCGAGCCCCAAGCTGATCCTGCTCAACAAACCCCCCGGTGTGATCAGCAGCTGCAGTGATCCTCAAGGACGCCAAACGGTTCTCGATCTCATTCCAAAGTCGCTCAGGCGAGGCCTCCACCCTGTTGGTCGGCTGGATGGAGACAGCCGCGGAGCTCTCCTTTTAACCAATCAAGGTGCAATCACCTTGCAGCTCACCCATCCCCGCTACTCGCACCGCAAGACCTACAAGGTTCAGGTGAGAGGTAAGCCCACCACCACCGCACTGAATCGCTGGTGCAACGGTGTGGAACTGGATGGCATACCCACACAACCAGCAGAGGTCTCACTGCTGAAACAAGGAGGAAACCAAACCCTTTTAAAAGTGATCCTCAGGGAGGGCAGGAATCGCCAAATCCGCAGGGTGGCAGAGGCCCTTGGCCACCCGGTGCTTGATCTTCAACGAACAGCCATCGCCTCCATTGATCTCGGTTCTTTACCTGAGGGCCACTGGCGTGAGTTAACACGTTCAGAATGGACTTCCATCCGTTTAGAGCGGAACGAGTGCCCCTCATAACGGCATCGCCGAGATGAAGTTTCCCCTCCCTTGGCGACGTCACAACAACAGGCAACACGCTCCAACCTCGCTTGAGAGCCGCAACAACTCCTTAGAGGAGGCAGGTCAGCTGCTGCGCGAACAAAGAGAACGAAAAGGCCTCAGCATGCGAGACCTTTCAAAAGAAGTGAGAATCACAACGCCGGTCCTAGAGGCCCTCGAACGCGGCTGGCAAGACCGCTTACCAGAAGCCGCCTATCTCGTGGCGATGTTGCAGCGCTTGGAGACCTACTTAGACCTTCCAAGCAACAGCCTTAGTGCAGCCCTGCCTAACAGACCAGGATCGAATCGATTGGCGACCAATGGTCGAGGCACGCGCTTCACTCTCGGCAGCATCGATATCTTCACCACATGGCAAGGGAGCGTGGTGTACGGCGCTGTGATGATCGGCTCGATTCTGGCTCTGAACCATCAACAAAGACATCTGATCAATATCAACGCCTTCTCTCCAAAGCCCATCCCGATCAATACACCCCTGGACTCTGACCAAATCTTGAAGGGATTGCGCCCACTGGAGGAAGAGCTCACAGCCAGCCTCGGACAGCTCGATCTCCCTCTCGATCAACCAACAAGACCAGGCGTTCTCGAAATCAACCTCACCCAACCACGGCAGATCAGCCTGAGCAGTGAAGGAGGAGATCGAACCAACCTTCAAGGCGCTACCGGAACAGTGACCTTGCAGCTCTTACCCCCAGTTGACCTCAGCATCAACCCTCCACCAGGCGAGGCCGACTCCGTGCGCTGGAACGGACAGGCCCTCACTCCAAAAACCAATCAACCTGGTTCCTATCACCTGCCCCAGGCCGCAGCTCTCTCGCCATAACCCTTGAGAGCCCCTTGCAAGGCCTCATCAAAAGCGCCCATCCTCCAGCACCAATTGCCGCCAACCGTGCCTGGAGTATTGAATCGTGCTTGATCATCCAAATGCAGCAAATCCTGTAAGGGAGACACCACAAGCTCAGCAGACGTTGCCATCCCGAGCTCCATCAATTGCCATCCGGGTGCTTCCACATGACACCCAAGCAGCTCACCCACCTGGCGCCGAGACGATTCATCAAGTCGCTGCCACCATCCCATCGTCGTGGGGTTGTCGTGGGTACCGGTGTACACCACCCACCTGCGACCTTTGATATTGCTTGGCAAATAGGGGTTACGGGGGTTGCCATCAAAAGCGAACTGCAGCACCTTCATTCCCGGTAGACGAAAGCGATCACGAAGCCGTTCCACATCTGGGGTGATCACGCCAAGATCTTCGGCAACGATGGGAAGCGTCCCACCCGCGTCGCGACGCAGAAGCCGCAGCAATTCATGGCCGGGTGAGCGCTGCCACTCCCCATTTTGAGCCGTGTCGTCATCGCCAGGGACCGCCCAAAAGCCAGCCAGAGCACGGAAATGATCCAGACGCAACCGATCGGCAAGTCTCCACTGCCGCTTCAAGCGATTGCGCCACCAACGAAATCCAGTACGCCGATGACGCGCCCAGCTGTAGACAGGCGTCCCCCAGAGCTGACCAGTCTCTGAGAAATAGTCGGGTGGAACGCCACTCTGCAGCCGTAAACGTCCATCGGCAGCAATCGAAAACAAGGATCGATGGCTCCAAACATCGGCGCTATCGCGAGCCACATAAAAGGGCAGATCTCCAAGAATCTCGATGTTCAAATCCCGAGCTTGCACGCGCAGGCGTTGCCACTGTCGATCGAGATGCCACTGGAGAAGTTCCTGCTCCAGCAAGGCCTCACCATGCTGGAGCCGCCACTGAGCCAAGGCAGCAGGTTGTTGAACTGCGAGCGGATGGGGCCAAGACCACCAAGGCAAACCGTTGTGTTGATCACGCAGCACCACGAAATTGACGTGATCGGTCAGCCAATGGGTTTGGTCAACCCTCCAGCGTTCAAATTGTTGTTTGCGCGCAGAGGATTGCTGAGGCCAATGGGCGGCAAGGGCTCGGCCCAGTGCAGAAGCACGCGCATCGGCCAGCTGGAAATCCAGCACAGAGGTAGCTTCCGCCTTGGCATCAGCTCCAGGAAGACTCTCGAGAGCACTGGACGCCAAAAAGCTCTCCTCTGCCAAATCTTCGGCATCTAGGAGCCACGGATTCAAGGCAAAACTGGAGGGTGAGCTGTAGGGCGACCCTGTGCCATCCGGCGGAGCAAGGGGCAAAATCTGCCAGACGGACACACCATGGCCCGCCAAAGCCTTTATCCATTCGCGGGCAGGCCGTCCAAAGCTTCCACACACAGGTGAATCTGGCAAAGCCGTGGGATGAAGGAGGACACCAACCCGCCGATCCCTTTCGCTTCTGGATTGATTAACCATCGAAGCAAATCATTCGCAGTGCCAGACGGTCGAAGGGAATAAAAATGATCCGACCTTTGTGATCTTACGGAGCGTCTTAACAACGATCGAAGCTCGTTGCTCAGGCTGATCGCAATGACGGTGGTCTCCTAGCTGGCGTCGTTTGTAAATGAAAGATTCACGCTTTAGCGTTGGTCCAGATCGACCGAGTCACGACGTGCTCCCCCCCCTGTTACCGCGCCATGATTTTCGAGAACGCTCTCCAGATCAAGTGAGGGTGGCCGTTTTCGGGGCCACCGGATACATCGGACGATTTGTCGTGAAAGAGCTGGTAGAGCGTGGATATCAGGTGATGGCATTCGCCCGCGAATCCAGCGGAATCGGAGGACGAAAAGGTCAAGCCGATGTGGTGGCCGATTTCCCCGGTGCAGAGGTGAGATTTGGCGATGTCACCAATCCGGCGTCACTAGCAACACATGCCTTCAACGAGCCCACCGATGTGGTGATTTCTTGCCTTGCATCAAGAACGGGCGGCAAGAAGGATTCATGGGCGATTGATTATGAAGCCAACCTCAACACCTACAACGAGGGACGGAAGGCTGGGGTAGCGCATTTCGTGATGCTTTCAGCCATCTGTGTACAGAAGCCAATTCTAGAATTCCAAAAAGCGAAGCTTGCATTCGAAACTCGGCTCCAGGAAGACACAGAAATCACCCACACGATCGTTCGGCCCACAGCCTTTTTCAAAAGCATTGCAGGCCAATTTGAGAGCTGCAGAAAAGGTGCACCTTATGTGATGTTTGGCAATGGAGAGCTAACAAGTTGCAAGCCAATCAGTGAAAAAGACCTTGCATGCTTCTTGGCTAATTGTGTCAATGAAACCGATAAAGTGAACCAAACCTTGCCCATCGGAGGGCCTGGCCCAGCCCTCAGCGCTCGCACACAAGGAGAAATGCTCTTTAAAACACTAGGCCGCGCGCCCAGAATGCTTTCGTTACCAATGGCAGTGATGAAGGCACCCACTGCACTTTTAGAAAAAGTGGCAACGCTCGTACCAGCTGTCGAAGACACCGCCGAGTTTGCCCGTATCGGTTGCTATTACGCCAGTGAATCTATGTTGGTTTGGGATAAGAAGCGTGATTGCTATGACCCCAACGCAACCCCTTCGTTTGGAGAAGACACCCTCGAACAGTTTTTCGCAAGAATTTACAAAGAAGGAATGGCTGGACAAGAATTAGGGGATGCTGCTCTTTTTTAAAGAAGCTTTCTAAAGACGCTCAAGCAAACCTTCACAAACGACACAAATAGACTACATATATAACATCAACATTCCTTGCTTAGACATATTATTATTGACCTAAAATTACCTTAAAAATTAAGTTGCATCGTCCTAAAACCATTAGCAAAGCTGATATCAACCGAGGCTCTAACCCCTGATCAAGGTCCAGTTGCCGTTCACTTTTGGGACTTTGATTCCCAATTCAGCGAAGCTGAGCAAGACTGTTTGATCAATCACCAAACCATCACGCATGGGGGATCCAGCGTTGAGTGAGGACTCGCAGAAAAAGCCAGCCAAAGGTTGGTTGGGCGACCGCCCCGGTCGCAGTCTTCTGCGAATCAGTGCTGCATTGCTAGGCATTGCCTTAGCGGGCACAGCGCTTGCAACGATCTGGCCCAAACCAGACCCTGACGGCGCCGATGTGCAGTCGTCCGAGGGGCCATTAGCCCTCGCGCCTCTGCCCGAACAAGCCGTGATGGTGTTGGTTGTTGGCCTCGATGCAGACACCTTGAATGCCCCCTCCAACAACGCAGCACCTCAAGGGCCTGCCAATGCCGACAGCTTGATGCTGGTGAATATCAGTACGAAACAGCCTGTTCAGATTCTGCAGTTGCCGACAGAACTGGCCGTTCAACTGCCAGGAATCGAGGAGATGCAAGCTCTTTCTAAAACGTGGCAACACGGTGGAATCGCTCTCACCTCTGACGTCGTTGGCGAGCTGATCGATCTACCAACGAACAAGCCAGATCGCTACTTAGTCCTCTCCAGACAAGGCTTGCGCAGATTTGTGGAAGGACTTGGAGACATCGAAGTTACCCTCAACCAAACCTATAAGTACGAGGACAAGTCCCAGGGCTACAGCGTGAACCTGCAGGCCGGTCTGCAAACACTCAACGGTGCTCAGGCAGAACAACTCGCACGTCACAAAGCCAAGGCCAATAACGACCATCAGCGCAGAGTGAGGCAACAGCTGCTGCTCCAAGGCGTGCATCGGCAGTTAGCGGAAATCGATGCAGTCACCGTGGTGCCAGAGCTGCTCAATGTGTTTTCCAATCAAGTCACAACGGATATCAGCAGCACAGAGATGCTCAGCCTGATTGCTGCTGCGATCAGTGCGCCCTCACCACCAGTGATTACCGAGCTTCCTCTTGCACCTCGGGTCGGTCAGCAGATGCTGCGCGAATTGAAGCCAGATCTCAGCCTGCCAATTTGGCCAGATCAGAACTGATCCCTGGGTTCATGCGTTTCCAGCGCTGCTGGATGGAGCGGACCAGTGCATCAGAAGCCTCACCACCATCTGTTGGGTCCAACAGGCCACACCAGGGCAAACCATCCATTCGGCGGGCCGCCGAATCCCAGCTGCCCCCAAGTTGCGCCAAACCAACCAAAGGAATGCTGAGCGAGTGACACAAGGCAACGGAGGCAGGTGCGATGCCAGGGATCCAACCAGCTGCATTGGGCTGGGCTAACAGCAAAACGGGACATCGCCAAGCGGCTAAAGCATCAAACCAGCTTCCAGAGGAGCCTTGCAGCATCGCCGCATCACCGCTCAAACGCAGCAACGTGGGTCGGTTTCGTTCGCGCTGACGCGATGCCAGTGCCTGCAAGCCACTGTGGGGTTCCGAACCACAGGCCAATGGAACTAATTCAGCCGAAAAGCGATCGGCTAGATCGTGGGCACCCTCGCGCATCGAGAGCTCAGGAAGGGGGCCAGCGCCAACAAGAGCCAAGGTGAAATCGAGCATGAAGCGACCTTAGGGAGATCCGATCCATACCGTTTATGGATAGGAAGGCGATGCAGCACTACGATCGGTTCATCGCCGATCTCAAGCGCGGGCATCGTGACAAGTTTTCTCACCGCTGCCCGAGCCGATCAAGAGAAGTTGCAGCACGACACTCGACGTCTTCGCCTGTTTAGCGGCACCTCCAATCCAGCACTCGCCCGCGAAATTGCGGCCTACCTTGGTGTCCCCGATGGCCCGAAGGTCTGTAAGCGCTTTGCCGACGGTGAGCTTTATGTGCAAATTCAGGAATCGATTCGCGGCTGCGATGTCTTCCTGATCCAACCCACCTGCGCTCCGGTGAACGACAACCTGATGGAGCTGCTGATCATGGTGGATGCCTGCAGACGGGCATCGGCACGACAGATCACCGCAGTGGTTCCCTACTACGGCTATGCACGCGCAGACCGCAAAACAGCCGGTCGGGAATCGATCGCTGCCAAGCTCACCGCCAATTTGCTCGTCAAATCAGGAGTCGATCGGGTGCTGGCAATGGATCTGCACTCAGCTCAGACCCAGGGGTATTTCGACATTCCCTGCGACCATATTTACGGTTCTCCCGTGCTTGTGGATCACCTCGCCGCCCAAGACCTGGGAGAGGTGGTTGTGGTCTCTCCTGACGTGGGTGGTGTGGCCCGAGCCAGGGCCTTTGCCAAACAAATGAACGGTGCTCCTCTCGCCATCATCGATAAGCGCCGAACCGGTCACAACATGGCTGAAAGCCTCACCGTGATTGGCGATGTGAGCGGTCGCACGGCGATCCTGATCGACGACATGATCGATACCGGAGGCACGATCTGCTCTGGTGCCAAGTTGCTGAGAGAGCAAGGCGCTACTGGCGTCATTGCTTGTGCCACCCATCCCGTTTTCTCTCCACCAGCGATCGAGCGATTGTCTGTTGATGGACTGTTCGAACAGGTCGTGGTCACCAACAGCATCCCAATCGCATCCAATCACGTCTTTCCCCAGCTGCATGTGCTTTCTGTCGCCAACATGCTTGGCGAAGCGATCTGGCGCATCCATGAAGAAAGTTCTGTTAGCTCGATGTTCCGCTAACTCAACCCAAGCTTGATCTGTGGTGTTGCGTCACTTCTTTTGGGCGGTCAGCCTGCCATTCACCCTGCTCATGGCCCCGCCAGCCACGTTTGGCCAGGGCACAAACGTGCTGCTAAGTAAAAGTCGTTTACCGAGTGTTGAGCGAAAACAGGCGTTGGGGGTCTGGCTCACCAACAGTCCTAGCCCGCTGTACTACGACCAGCAGAACATCAAGCAAGCCGTCGATGAGCTTGAGCAAGCAGGATTCTCCGTGCTTTATCCCAATGTTTGGAGTCGTGGAACGACCTTTCACACCAGTGAATTTGCACCGATTGAGCCCGCCCTAAAGAGCGCTGGCGTCACGGTTGACCCCATTTGCACTCTGAGCAAAGAAGCTCACAAACGCGGGATGAAAGTGGTTCCCTGGTTTGAGTACGGATTAATGGAGCCCGCCTCCGCAAAGGTGGTTCAAAACAATCCGAACTGGGTGTTGTCACGGGCTAATGGTGACCCGGTGATGAAAATGCACGGCAAGGAGATGGTGTGGCTCAATCCTGCACACCCACAAGTGCGAGAGCGATTCATTGGTCTCGTGGTTGAGGTCATGAAACGCTGCCGGATGGACGGCCTGCAACTCGATGACCACTTCGCTTGGCCTGTGGAATTGGGCTACGACCCTTACACATCTGGGCTTTATGAAGCTGAATTCGGCATTGCTCCCCCCCGCGACTACACCAATCGTTATTGGATGACCTGGCGTCGCCGCCAGCTCACTGGTCTTCTTCGCGAACTTCGCATTCGCTTGGAACAAGAATCGCTTCCAGTACGAATTAGTTTGTCACCAGGGCCATTTCGGTTTGCCTACAACAATTGGCTTCAAGATTGGGAGCTCTGGGCGGTAGGACAGCTGATTGATGATCTCGTGGTTCAAAACTATGCCTATTCCCTCAGGGGATATGCCAAAGATCTCGACCAACCCGCCCTACGCAAAGCCCGCGGATGGGGCATCCCCATCCAGATTGGCGTCTTAGCTGGCTTTGGCAAACGAACCACCTCGATGAATATTTTAAAAGAGAAGGTTCGGCTAGCAAATGATCGTGGATACGGGGTGATTTATTTTTACTGGGAAGGATTATGGGGAAAACATTCTGGACCAGAAGGGGCTCAATACCGTAAACAAGTCTTCAAGCAGATGGGCCCTGAACAATAATTAGAGCCCACCAATCAGGGCGAATGAAAGTGATTCCAATCAGCTTATGATCAGAGGAGAGTCGAGCAAATTCGCCCACTCTCTCCAATCATCAAGTCATATTTTAGTTGAGCTACCTTTATCCCAACATCATCTGCACAACCTCTCGGGTGTTGGAGGAAAGCTGGGCAGAGGAGAGTTGATGCAGGGCTGCCTTTACAAGCGCTTGGCGCTTGGGGCTGTAGGTGCCCCAACGACTAAAGACCTTTGCCAAGCGCGATGCGGTAATCGCATTGCGCTGATCCAAGGCAATGATTTGTTCCGCCATGAAGCGATAGCCACTGCCATCCTCTGCGTGAAACACCAAAAGGTTGCCAGCGAATCCACCCAACACCGCACGCACCGCATTGGGCGCCATCGGATCAAAGCGTGGATGCTGCAAAAGGGAGGCCACCCGTTGCAAGCCATCCGCCCGAGGCGTTGATGCCTCCAAGGCAAACCAGCTGTCAAAGATCACTGGCTTCTCTTGCCAACGATCGTGGAATTGACGCAACGCTTCCTCTCGTTCTGGGCAATCCAAAGGCTGAAGAGCCCGCAGAGCGGCACGCGCCAAGGTCATCGACGGACCACCGACGGCAGCCAAAGCAGCTTTGCGCACCGCTGAATCACCAGCTGCAGCCAGCCAGGCCCAGACCAAGCCGGTAAGTTGCCGCTGCCCCTGACCCTCGGGCCAAGCCAGTGCAAGATCGGGCGCGACACCATTCAGCCGCTCCCGCAACAGGGGGGCCAAAGACTGACCAAATTGCTCGCGCAGCTCGCACGCCGCTCGGTACAAAGCGGGGGGGTCAGCCTCCTGCTGAAGTGCTTCCAACTCAGGGCCGCCGGGAAAGGCCATCAATGTGGAGAGCACCGCTGAATCCTGTTCTCCATCTGGAGCCAAGAGCTTGGTCAAAGCCTCCAACATCTGGCCTTCCAGATCGGCATTCGGACTTCCAGAGGCCCGAGCCAACAACAGCCTTCGCCAGAGCTGCTGCCCCGCATCCCAACGGGCAAATGGATCGTTGTCGCAGGCCAAAAGGGTGAACAGCTCAGCTGGCTCTTGACTCGCTTCCCAGTGCACTGGAGCAGAAAATTGCCTGAAGAGTGAAAGAGCAGGGGGCTGTTCTGAACACGGCAGCCCCTTGAGTTCCAGCGTGTGCTCCTCCTGATCAAACACGAGAAGCTGCTCTTCCCCAGGCTCCCCATTGGCTGGGACCACGGTCCATAGCAAGGGAATCACCAAGGGCTGCTTCTGCGGCTGCCCCGGTGTTGGAGGCGTGCTTTGACGCAAGTTCAGGCGCAACACCCCGCTGGTGGAATCCCAGGTGCGCTTCACGGTCACCGTGGGAGTACCGGCTTGTTCATACCAACGTTTGAACTGATTTAAATCAAAACCAAGCGGCTCACCTTCAAGACATGCACCCTCAGCAATCGCCGCTACAAAATCGTCCGTCGTGGCAGCTTCTCCGTCATGGCGTTTGAAATACAGCGCCATACCACGCATGAATCGTTTCTCGCCCAGAAGCGTTCTGAGCATGCGGATTAACTCAGCACCCTTCTCATAAATCGTGGTCGTATAAAAATTATCGATGGCTTGATATGCATCTGGCTTCACAGGGTGGGCTGTTGGACCTGCGTCTTCTCGAAACTGCGTATTGCGGAGCATGGCCGCATCCTCAATACGCTTTAAAGCCTCTGAATGAAGATCAGCCGTAAAACATTGATCCCTAAAAACAGTGAGCCCTTCCTTTAAGGACAGCTGAAACCAATCACGGCAGGTGATGCGATTGCCAGACCAATTGTGGAAATACTCGTGGGCAACAACACTTTCAATCCGCTCAAGTTCGGCATCTGATGCTGTTTCTGCATCAGCAAGAACCAACTTGGAGTTAAAAATATTGAGGCTTTTATTCTCCATCGCGCCCATGTTGAAGTGGCGCACCGCAACGGTATTGAATTCATCAAGGTCATATTCCAAGCCATACACCTGTTCATCCCAGGCCATCGATCGCTTCAACGACTCCATGGCATGGGCTGTGAAGGGCTCATCGCCTGGCTCCACGTGAAGCCTCAGGCTCACGTTGCGTCCCGAAAGGGTGACGAACTGATCGCGAACCTCGTGAAGATCACCGGCCACAAGGGCAAACAGATAGGAGGGCTTCAGGGACGGGTCCTCCCATGTCACCTCATGGCGGGTGGGATCACCAGCGAGGGGCCCAGCGCTTAAGGCATTGCCATTGGAGAGCAACACCGGATAGCGCTCGCGATCGGCCTCGATGCGAACCGTGAACCGACTGAGCACATCGGGACGATCCGGGTGGTAGGTAATCCGCCTAAATCCCTCGGCTTCGCACTGGGTGGTCAACATCCCCCCACTGGCATAAAGGCCCTCAAGCGAGGTATTGGCCTGCGGGTCAATCCTGCACACCGTCTTGAGCTGAAAAGGCACCTGCGGGGGCTGGTGAATGATCAGTTTTTCCGAAGTAATGCTGTAGTCAGAAGGTTTGAGCTCGTGGTGATCGATGGCAATCGATTGCAAGAGCAAATCCACCCCTTGAAGCTCGAGGGCTTGCGGCTCCGATCCCAACACCTGAGTCAGCTCCATGCGAGAGCTGACCTCAACCGAATCAGAGCCGATCACCACATCCAAAGCAATGGATGGAATGCGACAAGGAAAAGGCTTGTAATCCTTCAGCCGGATCGTCGGAGCAGTGGTGGAGGCGGAAGCCATGGGCAGGAGTCTCTACACCGATCTTGGCGTGCAGGCGTCACTGCCGTGGAGGCACCAGGCCTGGACTAGGTGTCTCCACTCTCACTCCGAGAGGATCGGCTTATTTTTTTGCGGCCTTCGCTTTTTTCAACGCTTCTTCCACCTTGGTCTTGACGTCGGCAGGCACCTTGTCGGGACAAAACTGCATGGCACCGGTGATGATTTGAAATTCGGCACCCGCAAACAGCTGCTC
>ERZ887942.2411-NODE-2411-length-11630-cov-5.097451_pt1 | contig 11630 bp, 5 predicted proteins | sample MGYA00521099_ERZ887942 | MGnify/ENA primary metagenome ERZ887942 (study PRJEB32303, sample SAMEA104408605) | aquatic metagenome | biome: Brackish water; feature: Pelagic; material: water | place: Baltic Sea | collected 2014-06-07T06:48:00 | depth 16,251 m ... | reverse complement strand
TGATGAGGCTTTGTGACCCTACGGGGAATTGAACCCCGGTTTCAGCCGTGAAAGGGCCGTGTCCTAACCGCTAGACGATAGGGCCGACTGGTCCCATAAATCGTTCCAAGAAGTGTAAAACTTACCTGTTTTTGACATTATGTCTCAACCCGTTTCCGAATTGAGATGCAAAAGTAAGCTCTTCTTTTATACTACACAACATACCCATGATTATTTTTCATATTTATTTTCCACAAATTGTAGTACACTAATCCTTAATGATTTAGTCCAACTTATTGTAATTTTGGGGCTCTGACCTATGAAAAAACAGCTTTTCTTCCTCTCGTTCTTTCTTCTTTCATTCACCCTGAAAGCACAGGAAATATTAAGTCCATCGGATTTCTTAGGTTACGCCTTGGGCTCCAGATACACCTTCCACACTAATATAGAGGCTTATTCGGACTATATCGTGGCCCAAAAGCCCACCTCATTTAAAAAATACATCTATGGTAAATCGCTAGAAGGCCGGAATTTATTTGTGGTATATCATGCTCAAGAAGAAATAATAGACCAACTAGAATCCATACGAAAAAATCATCTCGGCCATTTAGGTATGGCTCACAGGGCTATAGAGAAAGAGAAAACACTCATTAATTGGTATAGTTTTAATATCCATGGAGACGAGGCTTCCAGTTCAGAGGCTGCCCTTCTTTATTTATATTCCTTGGCCACTGAAACCACCGGACATAAGGACCTTATGATTTTGGATCTGTGCCTAAATCCAGATGGTCGAGAAAGGTACGTTTCCTGGTTTACAGGAGTCCATTCGGACAAAAATATATATGACCCTCTTTCCGTAGAGTTGAATCAGCCATGGCCAATGGGACGCCTTAATCACTATTATTTTGATTTAAATAGGGATTGGGCTTGGCAAAAGCAACATGAAACTAAGAAACGACTAGAGCTTTATCACACATGGATGCCACACGTTCATGCCGATTTCCATGAAATGGAACCTCATAAGAGCTATTTCTTCCCTCCTCCAGCTAAGCCTCTTCACGAGGCTATAGAACCCTGGCAGATTAATACTTTGGGGCATATAGGTGACGATTTATCGATTTTATTCAAAGCAAGGGAATGGCCTTATTTTACAGAGGATGAATTCGACCTCTTATACCCCTCCTATGCAGATACTTACGCCACATATAACGGAGCTATAGGGCTAACTTTAGAACAGGGTGGCGGTGACCAGGCTGGAATTTTCTATATTAAACCAAATGGAGACACTCTTACCCTTTTTGATAGGATTGAGAAGCATTATGAAGTAGCCAAAGTAATTAGAGAAACGGTAAACGAACTCAGCGAACAACTCATTTCCAACACTCAAGATTATCACTCAAAGGCTTCTGAAGATGGCTATGGGGCATATAAAACCTTTGTGATTAAAAATATGGTTTTAGCAAAGACAAAAGCATTAACTGACCACTTAGATGCCTTGGAAATCAAGTATTCGCTTGCTCAAGAAAGCATAGAAACGAAAGGGTATGATTTCTACTTAAAGAAGTCAATATCCTTTTCTATTGAAAAGGGAGACTTACTAATCTCTAGTTTTCAGTCTAAAGGACACCTTGTAAGTATTCTTTTTGAGCCTCAAACAAAACTAGCTCCTATTAAGACCTATGATATAAGTGCCTGGTCTCTACCTTATTTATATCATTTAAGAGCTTATGGCATTGAAGGAGAACTTAAGATTAAAGAAACTTCTCTTTTTGATTCAATATCAATCGAAACATTTGGGAAAGAGAGTTTTGGTTTTAGTGCCCTTTGGAATTCAGCTTCGTCCGGCATGTTTTTGAGTGACGCTCTTCAGAAAAAGGCAATTATTTCACTAGACTCTTCTGCTACTGGGGTAAGCTTAGTTTGTCTTAAGGAAAGGAATGACAACTATGACGGAATCTTAAACTTAGCCCAGGAACACTTCCTAGAAGTCAAAAAACTATCCAAAAAAGAAGCTAGAACCTTGAAGAAGGTCTCTGACCATAATCTTGATCTGCCTAGAATTGCAGTTTTGATGGGTTCCAACATAAATGAAAAAAGCCTTGGAGGTGTTCTGTTTTATTTAGAGAAGACGCTTTCACTGCCCTTTAGTAAAGTATGGGAGGCAGATTTTAAAAGACTCAACCTTACCAATTTTGATGTCTTAATCCTACCTAGTGGAGATTATAGCCCACTGGACTTTAGCGATGACAAAGTGAAAAGATGGCTTGCCGACGGAGGAAAATTAATTCTTTTAGAAGACGCCTTGGCTTTTTCGGACCAGCTTCGAATAGCTGGTTTACAAGAAAAAAACTGGGACAATATTAAGTACTCAAAGAATAAAAAAGCACCTGCCAATCTACTTCAAGGAGCTCTTTTCAACACAGCTATTAACCCAAGAAGTCCTTTAAGTTTTGGTTTAAAGGAAGGCTTTAATTTCTTCTTCACCGATCTTCCGGCCTATTCTGTCAGTGGCTCTAAAAGCTTACTCCCATCCAAAGTGGACCTTTCAAAATACTTGAGTGGCTTTGTTGGAAAAAATGTCCAAAAAGAGCTTGATGACACTTTTGTTTTAGGTTCTTACTACTTCGGTAGCGGGATCATTTATCAATTTGCCATCGACCCGCTTTTTAGAGGAATATTAGAAGATGGAAAATTATTGATGAGCAATGCTCTCTTTATGCCAATCAGATAATTATTAATAAGGTTTCAATTAAAAAGAAGAATTGTTTACCAACTAAGAGAAAGACAAACTACAGTTCTTCCGGTACAGTACCACTAAAGTAATCACCATTATTTACTTCAATATAAACTTCTGGGTCATCAGCTGCATCTCCTGAAGAATCCCATTTTCCACCTATATCTCCCTGATTGTTCTGAGAGTCTTGGGTACTTCCTCCATTATATCTAAAATCAAGAGCAATTGGTTTATTTCCAAGATCACAGCAATCTTCCACATTGGTAAATCCACATTCACCTGTTGCGTCCTTAATACTTGTTATAACTTCTGCATCAAAGGGTCCACAATTTGCTTGGTCAACTCCAATTTCTCCAGGATCTAATTGCTCATCTGAAACTTCGACAACTGCTTGATCACTATCTAAACATCCTGTGGCATTATCAGTAACTGTTACCGTATATGTAGTAGTAACAGATGGGCTAACTGTAATACTTTGCGTAGTAGCACCTGTGTTCCATAGGTAACTATAATTACCTACTGCATTTGGTATGCCGTTAACCCATACATCAACTAGTGAAGTAACATCCCATGCATAGTCCTTCTGAGAGGTTAATAATTTAGTGTCAATTAATGGGTCGCCTGGATTTAGAGCTCCTAGTGTATTCCAGTTTATACCTTGATCATTTCTCTCCCATGTTGCTTTATCTCCATTCCAAGGTGCAGTAATTGGATAGACACCAACGTTCACGTTGCCGTCATCCTTTGTACGAAGAACAAGCTCAGCTTTATCAATATCTCCAGTGATTCCACTTAAGTCAAAATCAAGTAAGGATCTATCATTTTCACTTCCGTCATAACCTACGGCTATATCGTCGTGATTGTGATCCCAATGATCCTGCTTGCTTTCTATTCTAGCTCTTTGGCTAGCGAACAAAATAGTAGGTGTATTAGAACCATTCTGGTAAATTAATAATCTTGGGCCATCAGAGCCATCTTTCTCAAACTCAATGTTATCTTCGGTTGATGTACTTTCATTAACTGTTTTCAATAAGAACCCGTTGTCACTGGATGAGAATCCTACACCCGCAGTAAGAGTTACCTCACCACCTGAACAAACTATTTGGTCTCCACCGGCATTCGCAATAACTCCGGGATTTACAGTCTTGGTAACAATGTTAGAATAATCAGATCCACAACAGTTTGTAGTAACTCTTCTGTACTGAGTCGTGGTAGAAATGTATCCAGGATCGTATGTTAAACCATTGGCGTCACTAATAAGCGTCCAGTTACCTGTGCCCATTTTAGATTCCCAAGTATACTGAATTCCACCAGTACCTCCATAAGTGTCATTACCTTCCCCTTCCGTAGCATTTAGCACTAAAGAACCAAATTGATCTCCGATTACAATTGGTGCAGAACAGGATGTATGTACTTCCACATATTGTAGAAGAGTTCCTCCCTGCTGGCTATAAATACTTATTTCAACTGGGTTACTAAGGTTAGAGTTTCCATTTGTTAGGGTAAACTCTGAGCCTAGAGCAACGTTGCCAGAGAATTGACCATCATTGGCTACAACGTATACATTGGTATCACCATTTGGTCCGGAACCAGAATCATTACAATCCCATTTCCCACCCTTAGTTCCTTGATTATTTACTGATTCAGAGCAACTTTCTCCATTATATTGGAATGTCATGGAAGTAGGTTTCCCTATTAAACCATTCTCACAAATATCATCTCCCGTGATTACAACACCACCACAATTTTCTCCAGTAGGGGTTGTAAGATTGACAATCTCTTGAGCATGGTAACCTACACATTTCGTTTCGTCATATCCTATTTGGCCTCCGTTAGGTTTTTCAAAATTGGTAACCACTGTGGTAGCTGTGGCCGAACAACCATTACTTGCTATAGCTGTTACAGTATAAGTACCTACGATTGTCGTAGTAACAGTTACCCCATTTTTAGGTGTAAAACCAGCTGGTCCGGCCCAGCTATATGTTAATCCAGAAGTAGACGAAGTCGCCGTTAATGTAACCGTCTCATCTTCACAAAATGGAGAATTGTTTTCTGCACTTACACTAATGTCAGTTGATTTATTACAAGCGATAATTTCAATATTGTCAATATCCCAAGCTGAAGTTTCAACGCCATTTCCAACTGGTGAAAAGGCTGTTAACTCAAAACTATAAGTAGTATTGCTAGAAAATTCAAAATCTGGATCAGCACTTAAATCGATATTTTCTGTAGTCCAATTAGTTGGGCTTGTACTACGATTCAAGGACTCATATACCAGCGTATTCCCTTTATATATTCTAAGAGAATATTTTGTTGGGTAGTTATTTGAAGCCGACCCTCCACTTGATGCTGGCTCAGGAGAATAATTTAAAGTTGGCGTAGCTCTTTGGTTGAATTTAAGAGCCGTTATATCACCCGTTTGAGATGGATTAAAAGTGGCACTAAACTTAAGTGCCTTGTTCCAATCTGCACTAGAAGTTAAGCTTGCAGATATGCACATGGCCCTGTCAGAATTTGCCTGACCAGTAAATCCAACTACACAACTATGGAAATTTGTTGATGGATTTTCACGATAAACATTCGTTGCAGTTACTGAAGCAAAATTTCCTGAATTAGGATAATCAGGCAAAAACTCACTATATGTATAAGCTTCTGAAAGTGCCAGACAATCATTTAGATTCCACTTAACAACTGTTAAAGGATTACAGGTCAAGCATACATTATTATTACAATTAGGATCTACCGTAACGGTTACAGACTGTTCTGCACTACATGAGCCTAATGCACAGGTAACTGTATAAGAAGTAGTAGTTGTTGGGCTTACTGTAATGGAGGAAGTAGTCGCTCCGGTATTCCATAATAAAGTTCCACTACAATTAGATGCTGTTAATGTTGCAGACTCTCCAAGACAGATATTTGCATTACTTACATTCACAACTGGCTGAGCAACTGACGTTCCGCAACAACCTTTCAATTTAATATTGTCAATTTCCCATACTGTACATCCACCAGTTGGATTAAAGCCAACAATTTCAAAATCGTAAGTAGCAGCTGCATCAGAAACAAAATCTTCAGTACCTCCAAAATCAATGGTCGCCGATTTCCAAGTTTTCGTTAATCCAGTAATGTCTTGGTCGTGAACTTTCACCCCATCTCTGTATACATAGATTTTTAGAGACCTAGAGCCTCCATCATTGCATTGATAACCGCTTCTTTTATAGTTGAAAGTAAGCTTGGCCAAATTGTAAGCTTTGCCAGATCCTGGTGTAATAGTCGTACTAAACCTTACCGCCTTATCGTCTCCTTGACCTGGTGCTGAAGTAGAATTAACTCCATTAATACACATGGCATCTGAACCATCCATTCCGTCGGCACATGAGTGCTTATTAACATCAGGGTTTACACGATAAACTGTAGTGGCTTCAATATCTCCACAACCTTGATTGTTAGTTTGAGCTGTGAACTCTCCGTACCAGTTTCCACCAGTGCCAGTATTACAAGCATTCAAATCCCATTTGACTAAAACATTATTCCCATCGCAATTTGGAAGACAAACGGGTGTTCCTCCACAATTACTATCAACAACAATATCAACCGTAGCCGTGGCAGTACATGTTTTACCTCCAGATGTAAATAAAACTGTAACCGTATAAGTTCCAGACTGATTTACTTGAATGTCATTTATTGTAAATGACTGAGAAGAGCTAACTGTGGCCCCACCGGGTGCTTTCCAAGTATAATTCAGATTACAATTGGTAGGTACTTCCCCTTTAAATTGAGCATTAAATGTAGCAGAACCATCAAGACATACAGAAGAGGCCGATACGGTGGCTTCAAGTTCGAATGGAACAATATTATCTAAGTTGAAATTAAAATCTCCGTGAGAACCCTTTGCTGACCATCCATAAGTACCTCCAGAAACGAATGATACTTCGTACCAACCACTAGCCCCAAAATTATTGGTATTTACATTGGCTCCTGTACCTAACTGAAATGCAGGAATGCCATTGTTATCGGTATCAGAAATATTGATTTCCATACCATTATATATACCTCCTGAAACTCCACTAATAGTACCCTCTGCTGTTGTGTAATAATAAAGGTCATTACCATAGGTAGTACATGAGTTTGCCTTTGGGCTATTAAGTGGTGTATTCTGTGTTCTTCCAGATAAGTTGTATACTATATCAATACAGTCATTAGAAGTTCCTCCAACGGCACAGGCTTTACCATAAATTTTAGCCGTTCCATCACAATACTCTTCAAACTTTAAATCTGAAGTAGTAAAATGCTGATAGTTTGGTTTTCCCTGAGAGGAATTCATGTTTAACCAAACAGAGTAATAAGTAGTTGACGCTTGGTCACATGCTCCTTGTCTTAGATTATCTGTTAAGATTCTAGAACCCGAAAGACAAACTGGATCATATGTACCAATATCTTTAACCGTTAAAACGTATTTTACAAAAGACCCACAAGGGTCTAGCGGTTTGAAACTAGCATAATAGTAATAGGTACCATTGGATGAAGGTGCTGTAATCTGAAGTTGAGCAAGACCATTAGACGCTACTGCCTCACCAACATAAGTTTCATTTGTAAGTTGTGATAAGGATGAAACATTTTGAGTAGAACGTACCCACTCTACTTTTGTCCGTTAGGGGCAGTCGTAGTTAATGTCAAATCAAAAATTTGATTCTTATTGACTTCCGAAGTTACCGGGTCAGGATCTTCAAGTTTTAAAGAAGAGCAATATGTCAATTCAACTGAGTCAAACTTTAATGCTCTGGAATTACTATAACCAACTATTCTAATTTTTACCGTATTAGCTGGAGCATTTGAAGTTATTGTATTGATAGCATCTAGAGGAGTCCCGTTGTCGTTATAAGAATTGGTAACAGTTCTTTTTGCAGATGTGCCAAGAACATTGTTACCCGCATCTAGAAATTCAAAATATAATTGTGCTGTACCACTAACATTATGAGTGGCCGCAAAAGCATCCATTGAAATTGATTGACCTCCAGCATAAGGGGCGTCTACTATTTGAGTGACATAGTAATTGCCCGAGTTGTCATTATTGTTTAGGATACCATAGTTCCCGGTTTGGGAATTATTAAATAGAGCAAAGTTACCGTTAGATGGACTCCAGTCATTTGGAATACCATTACTTGTACCACTATTAAAATTCCAATTAGACGTAAGATTAAAACTACACTGACAACCCGAAGTCGTGAGTCTCATTTCCTTTACAGGAGAATCTTTCATCTTAGAAAAATCCACCTTGGGATCTCCATTAGAGTCATAGAACTCGGGATCAAGGAACTTCACTGTTTCAAAGCCATTCTCATAGCCTGAAAGCTTTACAAGTCCTTTTGTCCAATCGTTCGTAGTTAGGGAAGACATCTCCTCTATTACATTATTACCATTTGTGGTTTTCAGGTTTTGGGCCTGAACACCAAAATTTGCCAGAACAGCAAAAATGGTCATGAAAGTAAAAAACGACGATAATCTTGTGAAATGGATTCGGTTCTCCAATCTCACGGTTAACGAGTTATAATTTCTCATTTTTCTAAGTAGTAAAAGTCCTTTCAATAGAACAGTTTTTTAATTTAAAATCACTCAAGCGACTCTATTATGAGTCTTATCAATTTTCACAGCTTCTTTCCTTTTTAATTGGTCTTTATCAAAAAAATCTCTTCGATAAAAATTATGCCAAAGGGCAGAATATCAAATAAAATAAATTGCAGAAATAAGTAAAACGTCTCTTACGTTCTTAAAACGCCTTTCAGCGTCCTTTCTAATAATTAGTTTTCACTCATCTCTTTAATCATGAAAACAGGTGCAAATACCATGCTAAAAATGTCATTGATACAGCAATAATTACAATTCATCTATAAGACTCAGTTTTGGAGGCAGGTCACTATCTTTGCCCATTGCAAAACGTGAAATCATAAAAACAGAATAGTATGAACCTTTGGAGCAAAAGCAATGATGACAGAGTCATAGAAAATATTGAAACCTTTACTATAGGTAGAGACCGAGAGCTGGATATTCACCTAGCTTCTTTTGACGTATATGGCTCTATGGCTCATACAGTAATGCTGGAGACGGTAGGACTACTAAAAAAAGACGAGCTAGATAAGATACTGGCAGAGTGCAAAAACATATTAAGCTCAATTGAGGCAGACACTTTTGAAATTGAGGAACATGTAGAGGATATCCATAGTCAGGTAGAAATGACTCTTACAAAGTCACTGGGGGACGTTGGGAAAAAGATTCATAGCGGCCGTTCAAGAAACGACCAAGTTTTGGTAGATCTTAAGATGTATCTTAGAAATAAGATAGAAGTAATCTGCAAAAAAACAGACGAACTATTTAAGGTTCTAATTGAGAAAAGTAATGAACATAAAGACGACCTCCTACCCGGCTATACTCATTTACAGATTGCCATGCCTTCTTCTTTTGGGCTTTGGTTTGGAGCATATGCAGAGAGCCTGATTGATGACTTAACGCTTCTAAAAGCAGCATATGATATAGTAAACAAAAACCCGCTAGGAAGCGGTGCCGGTTATGGTTCTTCCTTTCCTCTAGACAGAGCTTTAACTACGGAGTTATTGGGGTTTGATGACCTGAACTATAACGTCGTTTATGCTCAAATGACCAGAGGGAAAATGGAGTATGCTGTGACTTCTGCTCTTAGTAACCTAGCCAATACCTTATCAAGATTGGCCATGGATGTGACACTCTATAATAGTCAGAACTTTGGCTTTATAAAGTTACCTAAAGAAATGACCACTGGTAGTAGCATCATGCCTCATAAGAAAAACCCAGATGTGGCAGAAATTCTAAGGGGAAAGACCAACTTACTAAAAAGCTTACCGACAAGTCTAAATAGTCTATTATCAAATTTACCCAGCGGCTATCATAGAGAATTTCAGCTTTTGAAGGAGCTTGTAATGCCCGCATTTGATAATTTTGAGGAGTGTTTAGACATCGCCACATTTATGGTGACGAATATGGAAGTGGAGAAGAATCTTCTTGAAGACCCTAAGTATGACCTCATTTTCAGCGTTGAAAACCTGAACGATTTAGTCCTACAAGGCATCCCTTTCAGAGATGCCTATATTCAAATGGGACAATCTATTAATGAAGGAAATTTCAGCCCGAAGCGAGACTTAAATCACACTTTAGCCGGGAGTATTGGAAATCTTTGCAATGATAAATTAGAAGCGAATATGAGCAAGTTAATGACTGACTTCAATTTTCAAAAAGTGCATCTAGCTTTTCAAAAGCTTAGAGAAATGTAATACAAAAAGAAGCAGGTTTAAAACAAGAAAAGGCGACCAATTGGTCGCCTTTTCTTATATATAATTTCTTCTATTAATTAGAAACAAGAGCTATCTCCGTTTGAACAGCACTTAGAAAAACGCTTACCCATTTTGTTGTATTGCGTCTCTGAGATTTCAATGTAAACTTTTCCATCGTCGCCTACTTTCATTTCCTGCTCTGTGAAACTAGCATTCAAATCAATTGGCAGATTAATATTCTTTTCAGAAGCTTGAGTTCCGTCATCATCACATACCTCTGTGGCATGCGTCAACGTACTAGAACCTGTCAGCATATACTTTAGAGCTGAAGCTCCAGCCACATTATACTGACCTAAACAAAGGTATCTGTCAGCAGACTCTCCTAAAGAAAGCTTACCCGTTTTCTTAGAATGAGCTATTACGGTAACTGTATTAGAATGCTCTTTACTTACCACTTCACTTATGGCATCGCTACCTGTAAAGAAAAGCGTTTGCTTCTTTTTACCTATCACACCATCACCCTTCATGGCCACCATAGAAGAGCTAGCATTATCAACTTCAGAAGCCGAAAGTCCTTCCAAATCGTCACTAGCCATATCTGCAACACATACTCCGTAAAATTTCTTTAAGACTTTAAAACGTTTGGCCGTAACATCCATCTTAATGGCCCCATTATTACCGAAACTGGTTTGCCCTTCCTCCACATTGAAGTCAAGATTCACTGGAATGGTTAAATCAATAGCTGAAAGAGCATTACCATCTTGATTATCTACATTAAGCATTTCTGTAACGGTAGTAGTTCCAGAAGCTTCATATTCATAACTAACATTTACAGGTACACTTACTTTGCCAATACATAAATCAACTCCACCGTAGGAAGCTACTAAATTCACTTCTTTAGTTCCCATTACACAGTCTCCACTAGAAATGTTTCCAGCACCAGTAAGTGTTACATTTTGCTCCATTGTATCTTGACATTCTGGGCAAGGAGTACAATTACAAAATGGACTGGCAGCATTATTAGATGACCATGCAGAGAAGTTATTACACTCTGGGCAAGGCTGCGAACCATCACAAACTGGAAAACCAGGATGAAAAATATTACCACATGTTTTCATAATATACACATAGCATGGCCCATCTTTAGATGCTATTCTAAAACCTTCAAAATCTCTTCCGAAAGTGGCTTTGATATATTTATTACCTCTAGCTCCTATCCAGCCGTTAGTTCCTGAATAAAGTATCTCTGGAGTAATAGAGCTTTCAGCAAAAGAAGGGTCTGTAATTCCATCATAACCCAAAGCCATCAACAATCTATCTATCTCGGCTCTGTGTGTTCTATTTCTTCTGTGTGCATTTTTTAAATGTGCAAAAGCAGAGGCTGAGGTATGCCTTCTTATTCTCCCGAATTGAGGACTACTACCTAATCTATTTAGTGTTACATAATTTCCGTTATCTACTCCTGAGGAGAAAAATTGGTCTAACCTATCTACACATGGAACAGAGCCCTGGGCATCTGAAGTATTACTCAATGCGAATGTTAGCAAGAAAGCACTGATAAGAATAAATGTCTTTTTCATTGGAAAAATTGTTCTTATTGAATTTATGAAAAGTAA
>ERZ887942.2410-NODE-2410-length-11631-cov-6.425104_pt1 | contig 11631 bp, 10 predicted proteins | sample MGYA00521099_ERZ887942 | MGnify/ENA primary metagenome ERZ887942 (study PRJEB32303, sample SAMEA104408605) | aquatic metagenome | biome: Brackish water; feature: Pelagic; material: water | place: Baltic Sea | collected 2014-06-07T06:48:00 | depth 16,251 m ... | reverse complement strand
CACCGACCGCAACTGCTCTTCGACCGCGCGCCTCGACCGCGCGGACCGTGTCGAGGCAGGCGGTCGCATCGAGATCGAGTACGGCGACATCAAATCCGTCGGTCGCAAGCCTGATCGCAATCTCGGACCCGATGCCCTGCGCGGCGCCGGTGACGACCGCAATGCCGTGTGCTGTGTTCACGCAATCCCCAGTTCTTCAGATGCCCGCTCGGCGAGCAGGAATTTTCGCGGTCGACCGCTCGGCGTCAACGGCACGTGATCTGCATTCAAGGTTCGGACATATTTGGGCACCTTGAAGCGAGCGAGTCGTTCGGCGCAATGGGCAATCAGCGCGTCGTGATCGACTGCGACACCGTCCGCTGGAACCACCCACGCAAATCCGGCCTCGCCCATCCGCTCGTCGAGCACCGGCACGACATGGGCTTGGGCAACTGCGGGGTGGGTGGTCAGTACCGCTTCGACTTCGGCAGGCATCACTTGCTCGCCGCCGCACCGGTAGCACTCCTTACGACGGCCGGCCAAGGTGATGTAGTCGTCGTCATCGAGCGTGCCCAGATCGCCGGTACGAAGCCACCCGTCGTCGTCGAATGCCAGATCATTTTCCTCCGGCTTGTTGTAATAGCCCGCCGTGACGCCGATGCCGCGAACCATCAACTCACCGATCTCGCCGCGCGGCAACTCGAGGCCCGTGGCCGGATCGACCACGCGATATACGCAGAGCCGACCCCCGTTGGCTGGGTCGCCGGCCACCCCGACATCACGCAATCGGCCGTTCTTGGTCCGCCAGGTTTCGATCGTGTCGTCCATCCGCGTGACCGTGGTCGAAGCAGTCGTCTCGCTCATGCCGTACCCCGTGGTGACCTCTACCGGGCCGAACACCTCCAGGATGTCTTCCCAGATGCCGCTCGGAGACACCCCGCCCGACGACATGATCGAGGCCAACGCGCTCAGGGGCCATGCGTTGGCGTCGCGCGAACGGGCCGCTGTAATGACGGCCTGGGTCATGATCGGGACCAGCAACAGGTCGGTCGCTTGATGCGCGACGACGCTGTCCAGCGTCGCGACCGGATCGAAATGCAACTGCGGGATGATCGCACCGCCGACGAACAGCACCGCGAGTAAGCCTTCGACGTAGCCGAACACGTGGTACATCGGCAGCGAGAAGGAGATTCGGCGGCCGTCTTCAAAGGCTCGACCGTACGCGCTGCCGTAGGCGGTGCGCATGAACATGTCGTGCGTGAGCACGACGCCCTTGGGCGTGCCCGTGGTGCCCGATGTGTAGAGAATATCGAGGGGTGAGTCGGGGCCGAATCCGTCCACCGGGTGCCAGCCATCCGATGACGACGCCAGGTCCGCGAGAGTCGCGGCCCCCGACCGGCCCGAGCCCTCGGCTTGCACGACCCAGATATTGCGAAGCTTCGGCAACCGAGCGCCGCCCGTGTGTTCCCAGCCGGGAATCAACTCGTCGAGCGAGTTGAGGTGGTCGACTCCCCGAAAGCTGTCCATCGTGATGAGGGCGACTGCGTCAGATTGCTCGAGCACGTATCCGAGTTCATCGCGCCGATTCAGGAAATTGATGGGCACGGCCACCGCTCCAGCCCGGGCGATTCCGAGCTTGACGGCAACGAACTCGGGTTGGTTTCCCAACACGATGGCCACGTGCTCACCGGGCTGCACACCGGCCGAGACGAGTCCGTGCGCCACGCGCTCAGACCACTCTTGGATGGCTCGATACGTGTATGTGACGTCGTCGGTGATGACAAGCGGTCGATCTGAAAATCTCGCGACTGCGGCATCGAATACTTCCGCCAGCGTGCGCGGTTCCCACGTGGGGAACCGCGCCTCAAGCGCAGCGCGCCGCTCGGAGAACGGCTGCAACGCTGCGGCCCTGATCACGATTCCTTGGAGGCTTGGTAGGCGTCCCAGTACGTCCGATGCGTGTTGAACTCTTTGTCTCTGTCAAGCACCGCTGGCTTAACGCCGCCTTCACGCCAGAGTTCGGTGAACCGATCCATGCCCGGCCCAGCAATCCCCATCGCGTCGAGATCGTTCGCGGCTGCCATGCCGGTGTGCATTCCCTGGGCCTCGAACCAACGGTTGGTGACTTCTTTGTGTGAGTAGATCGCGTCGAGCGGGACATGAGAGACCCGGTTGGCGTATGCCTGTGCAACGGCGTCGACTTCGTCGCGTGGCACCGCTCGGTTGACGAGGCCAAACTCGGCAGCTTCGGCGCCCGTCATGTTGTCGCCGGTGAACAGCCACTCCTTTGTCTTGCGCATGCCGAGATGAACAGGCCACATGCCAAACACGTGGATTTCGCCCATGGCCCGCGCTTCGGGTTGGCCGAGGAGCGCGTCGTCTGCGCAGAACACGATGTCGCACACGCCGATGAGGTCGAGTCCTCCGGCGACGCAATGGCCGTGCACGACCGCAATCGTGGCTTGACGAATTCGGAACAGCCTCATCCACCGCTCACGTGACAGGTGGAATTCACGCCGCGACCAGACCGGCGAGCGACGGTGCGGCCGGGCCTGCACCTCATTGATTGCGCTGTCGGCATCCCACAGGTACGAGAATTCGGTGAGGTCGTATCCGGCACTGAAGTGGTTGCCGTTGGCCTTGATGATCAACACCCGCGTGTCGTCATCGCGATCAAGATCGTCGAGGACGAGGTCCAACTCATCACGGAGTTTGACCGACAGGGCGTTGCTCTTCTCGGGCCGGTTCAGCGTCAGCGTGGCGATCCGATCGGCCTTTTCGTAGATCAGTGTTTCTAGCTCCATGAGCAACCTCGGTTTCGTGTGGTGGAGACGGATGTGTCCCGTCGACAACGTAGACATCATCCATGAATATGTCAACAGTTATGTTGACACGGGTCGTCGATCTTCGTACGATCGGGCATCAGTCACCGTTGAAATCATCGTGAGGCGCCATCCGTGGCACCACCCGGGACATCAGCCGTGGCACCACCGTGAATACCAGCCACAAGGAGCATCCGCTTGAGTAACCAGACAAACCACGTCGATGTTGTCGTCGTCGGAGCAGGTTTCGCGGGACTCCGCGCGTTGCACACACTGCGCGGCCAGGGCCATCGCGTCGCAGTACTCGAGGGTGCATCAGGCATCGGGGGCGTGTGGTACGCCAACCGATATCCAGGAGCACGCTGCGACGTGGAAAGCCACGACTATTCGTACTCGTTCTCTCCCGAACTGGAACAAGAATGGCGTTGGAGCGAGCGGTACTGCACCCAGCCGGAGATCCTGCGCTACATCGATCACGTCACGGACCGTTTTGATCTCCGACGCGATATCCACCTCGACACTCGGGTCGTCAGCGCGAGCTTGAATGAGGAGACGTTGGGCTGGACCATCGTCACCGAGGCCGGCGCCACCTGGACTGCGCGCTACCTCATCATGGCGGTGGGGCAGCTGTCCAAGACCAAAGCGCCGATACTCAGCGGCAGCGAAGAGTTCGGCGGCGACATCCATCACACCGCTGAATGGCCCCACGATGGTGTCGACTTCACGGGTAAGCGCGTCGGGATCATCGGCACCGGATCATCGGGAATGCAGGCGATTCCGATCATCGCCCAAGAGGCCGCGTACCTCACAGTCTTCCAACGCACACCCAACTTCAGCGTGCCGGCGTGCAATGCCATCATCACTGACGAAGAAGATGCGGCGGTTAAAGCCGACTACGCCACTCGCCGTGCCCAAGCGCGCAACTCCCCCAGCGGGCTTGGGTTCGTCACCAACAAGCAGTCCGCACTCGAAGTCGATGACGACGAACGCAATGCCGCTTTCGAAGCGGCCTACCATCGCCTGGGATTCGGTTTTGCGTTGGCTTACTACGACATCTTGTTGAATGTGAAGGCCAACGAGACCGCAGCCGAGTTCATCCGCAACAAGATCGCCGCGCTCGTCAACGACCCCGAGACGCTCAAGAAGCTGACCCCGACCGACCATCCGTTTGCGGCGAAGCGGCCATCGGTCGACAGCGGCTATTTCGAGACGTTCAACCGCGACAACGTCGAGCTCGTCGACATCCGTACCGATCCGATCGAGCAACTCGAGCCAACCGGAGTTCAGACTGCGACCAAGCTCCACGAACTCGACGTCCTCATCTACGCAACAGGTTTCGATGCGATGACCGGCTCGCTCTTGAAGCCGACGATCACGGGCCGCAACGGCGTCACGCTGAACAACAAGTGGTCGGCAGGCCCCGTGACGTACCTCGGCATCGGAACCACCGGCTTCCCGAACCTGTTCATCATCGCCGGCCCCGGGAGCCCGTCACTGCTCAGCAACGTTCTGTTGTCGATCGAGCAACACGTCGACTGGATTACTGCGCTCATCGCCCACGGTGACGCCGCCGGCACCACGTCGATCGAGGTGTCACAAACTGCCGAGGACGACTGGGTCGCACACGTCAACGAGCGAGCGCTCGAAACGGTGTATCCCTTGGCGCGCTCGTACTACATGGGCGACGAGGTCGAAGGCAAACCACGGGTGTTCATGCCGTACTCGGGCGGCGTACGCGGGTACCGACGTATTCTCGAAAAGGTGGTGGCCGACGGCTACGACGGCTTCGTGTTCTCCAACCCCTGACCTCGAGCACGACCACGCAATCTCATCAACGCACACAGCACAACAAAAGGATGTCCATGACGAAGCGAACAATTCTGATCACCGGCGCAGGTTCCGGCTTCGGTAAGGGCGCCGCGATCGAGTTGGCGCGACGCGGCCATACCGTTATCGCAGCAACGGAGACCCAGGCCCAGGCTGACGCCCTGGCCGCAGAGCAGCCTGCGCTGGCGACGTTGAAACTTGACGTCACCTCGACCCACGACATCTCCGCGGTGCCGGCACTCGGGGTTGACGTGCTGATCAACAACGCCGGGCTTGGCGTGATGGCCCCGATGGCCACGGTGCCAATGGAACGGGTGCGAGCGGCGTTCGACGTCAATGTGTTCGGAATGGTCGAGATGTCCCAGGCCGTGATCCCAGGAATGCAAGAACGGGGGTGGGGCCGCATCATCAACGTGTCGTCGGTCGCTGGCGTCTTTGCGTCGCCGCTTGGTTCGCCGTACAGCATGACCAAACATGCCGTCGAGGCATTCACTAAGAGCCTGCGCGACGAAATGGCTCCGTATGGGGTTGACGTCACCAAGGTCAACCCGGGCCCCTACAACACGGGCTTCAACGACCGGATGGTTCAGAACATCGACGGGTTCACGGCCGCCGACGATGCATCATCAAAGGCAATCGCCGGCATGCTCGCCGATGCGGTGTTGCCGAACCAGCTCGACCCGATGGACGTCGTCATGGCACTCGCCGATCTCTCCGAAGCCGAAGAGACACCAGTGGAAACCATGTTGCCGCCGTCGGTGCTCGACGATCTTCTCGCCATGCTCGAAAGCTAAAATATGTTTGGAAAAGCCACGTGAGCACTCATCACCACGACGATCACCAGGTCGACCCGCCGCGAGTAGAACAAGTGGCCGACAACGTCTACGCGTACATCCAGCCCGATGGCACGTGGTGGATCAACAACGCCGGGTTCATTGTGGGCAACGAGGGGGTGATCGCCATCGACACCTGCGCCACGGAGAAGCGAACGCGGCGGTTCCTTGAACATGTCGCAGGCATCACCGACCAACCAGTGCGCGTCCTCGTAAACACGCACCATCACGGCGATCACACCCACGGCAACTACCTCACCTACCCTGCGGCAATCGTCGGCCACGACCGCTGCCGTGAAGCAGTCATCGCATCCGGGATCACGAGCTATCCCGGCGTTTTTGGCGATCCGGCACCCGAGTGGGGCGATCTTCAACTCGCCCCGCCGATGCTGACGTTCTCCGACCATATGCATGTGCACACCGGAGATCTGGGCGTCGAACTGCACTACATCGGCACGCCCGCCCACACCGACAACGACGTTGTGGCCTGGCTCCCCGAGCAGCGTGTCATTTTCTCGGGCGACCTCGTCTTCAACGGCGGCACACCGTTCGTGCTGATGGGGTCACTGGAAGGCTCGTTCACTGCCATCGAACGGCTTCGGGCTTTCGGTGCCGACGTCATCGTTCCCGGTCACGGCCCGGTGTGCGACAACTCAGTTCTCGATCGGCTCGTCTCGTACTACGAGTTCGTGCGCGGGGTTGCAGCCGACGCCCACGCATCAGGCGTCAGCCCGCTCGCGGCGGCATTGGATACCGACCTTGGCGAGTTTGCTGGCCTGAGCGACTCGGAGCGAATCGTCGGAAACCTGCACCGAGCGATGTTCGAACTCGGTGGGGCTCAGCCCGGCGCAGCGATGGATCTCGCCGCAGCGATTGGCGACATGATCACCTTCAACGGTGGGCGTCCGCTGCGCTGCCTGGCCTGATCCCGCGGGCCGGTGCCAGCAACATGAACCGAACATCGAGTCCGGTTGATGTCCGAAATGTCAGACCACCGCGGCGGGGTCGATGGTATGCCGCCACGGTCGCCTCGACCGGGCGTTGCACGGTCGATGAACATCGAACTGGCAGTCGAAAGCGCGCCGGATCCCGCACATCATTGTCAGCCTCGACGCGCTACGCACGTAGAAAGGAGACTGGTCGCGTGTGGACATCATGTCCGTGACGATGCGCCATTTCATCGGCACGAACTAGGTTCGACGATGATGTTGCGTCGCCGATCCAGTTCTGAGGTTGCCGTGATGAGCCGGCCCGGCGGCGTCGTGTTGTCCGGCGGGCACCGGGCGGTCGAACGCTTCACAGAACGATTGAAGGACGCGGCGAAGTCACTCGACACAGCAACAGCGACGACGGTCATCTCCGCCGTCAAGGCGGCTCTCGACACCACGAAGCGGCTCAGCGGTGACGGGTCGACGCTCATCGAATTCTCCCCGCGTGCAATGGAGTTGCTGCGCGAGCACGGAGCGATCCCCACGGGGGACGGCTTCTTCCGGAGCATGGTGCACGACGGCTCGAGCTTCGCTGGCAACCTCGACTGGAAGCCAGTGACTGCCGGAGCTGACCTCGTGTCTCTCCAAACAGCTGCGGTCACGTTGGCACTTCAGGCATCGATCAAGAACCTTGCCGACGCCGTCGAGCGAGTCGAGGAAAAGGTCGACGACATTCGCGACCTGATTCGAACCGACCAGGTCGGCCAAGTGCTTGCCCACCACCGAGTACTCGCACCCCTGGCGGGCTCGATCATGGAAGGCGGAGCACTCAGCTCGACCGATTGGGACAGCGTCGATGATCTCCGACCGCTAATCATCTCAACTGTCGAGCGCACGCGTCTGTACATGGCGAAGCGTCTTGGAGCAGCCGAGGTTGGGTGGACGGCACAGAGCCGGTCGAGCCAGACGAGCAAGATGCTCGAGTCGGAGTTCTCGAACACGCTCTCGCTACTTGCAGCTGCTGAGCACAACCTGGCGAGCTGGCACCGTGTGCGGATCGAACGCGTCCGGCAGGTCGAGCCCGAGCATCTCGAGGGCACGGTCGCCGATGTGGAGCGCGAACTCGCCCAGCAACGCGACCTCGACCAAGAGCTCGTCGAGGCGTTGTCCGCCTTCCTTGCAAACGCGGGCACGGCGACCGGGTACGAAGGACTCGAACCCATCGCGCGCCGCCGACTGGTGCGCCGCATCGACACGATCGGTTCGAGTGTCACCGAATTCGCTCGACAACGGTCGCTCGACGATCCTGCTCTCAGTTCCGCTGAGTTCCCGACGCTCGTCGAGTCACTCAGCCAAGTGCGCGACACCACCACGTCAAGTGCGAAGAGCATCGGACGTTGGGCACGAAAGCAGAGTGCACCAATCACCGCGCCCGTCGGTTCGCTTGGACGGCGGGCACTCGGTCGCTCGAATGCCGGCGACGACGTCGATCCGGAGTCGACGCGAGAGCTGCCCGCGGCGGAGGACTGATCCGTTTCCGCGGTGTGTGCGCAGCGCCGCCAACAGTGCAGTCACCTCGCCGGGCTAGAGGATCTTGGGGAGGGTGCGTGGGACCCGCACCAGTGGCACCTGGCGCTGACGTCCACCACGTCGGCGCGTCGACAGTCCACGCGGGACCGGATTCGAGGTGACCGCTGTGTCGCCTCGCGCAACCAAGTACGCGTAGAACCCCGAGATCGACGACAACCGTCGAGCGATCGTGCGCGCCGACAACCCGGACCTTCCATCGGTGATCCGCACCACACTCCGGTCGCCGCGCTGTTCAGCCAGGAAGTCGAACACGTCCGCCGCGACGACCTCGACCGGCGCCTTCTTGACAACCGAGAAGAACGTCTTCAGATCATGGGCAACCGCCCGCAGCGTGTTCGGACGGCACCGCCCCGCCACGAACGCCAAGTACGAATCGGCCAACGGGTCACCAAGCGCGTAACGGGCCTCTCCACTCAAACTCAAAGAACGGATCAGACACGGGAACTGGTTCATCGCACCACGCTCCCAGCAGCCGCCGAACCCCTCGTGGATACCGTCAATATCACACGTGTATTAGGCGTTCTGGGGCAGTGGCGGCATCTGTGAGCTGACACGGGACCTCGCGCGATCGCGACCACCTACCCGATCAGGCCCGAACTCACGCCCAGATCCGAAGCGCCGCATTTCGGCCCGTGCTCGCCTTGCACGAACCATCTAGATTCGCAAAGGTACGACCGAAACTCAGGAGAATGGAGATGGCGAAGGACACCAACAAGCGCTAGCGGAAGGCCTAGGTGCGCAACCGATACCAACAGGAGAAGAGAGAACAGTATCGAGATACCGATGAGACGTCGTGAGAAGCTGACGACAGAACCCATCGGGTGAACACGGAGAAACGAATGAATGGTCCGATCAAGTCGACGTCGAACCGATGATGCTTGTCCAACGCTGCACTCGGTGCGCTCGCAATCATCTGACCGCCCATGATGCACTCCGTTGTCTGAGGTTAGAGTCACGCTCCAGCGAGTGGAGGCAGTACCGGCCTGTCCCATCCCACTTCGATCCGGACGAGCCCGCCTTCGTCTATTTGATGACGCACCCCTCAAAGAACGCTCTGAAGATTGGCGTCACTCGCGACAAAAGAGACGCCAACACCCATGCGTTGGAACGCGTTCAAGACCACAAGCTGGAGGGCTGGCGCGAGCTACACGAGTGGTATTTCGCGGTGGGCTTCGACGCCCTGGACTGCGAGGAGTTGGTTCTCGATCGATGGAAGAACGTCTACTCCAGTCCATCGGCCGTGGACCGAGCCGAGACCGCAACACCTCGCCATCGATTGAGAGATGTTCCCGCACCGCAGCAGCGCTTTCGACGAAACCGGTTAGATCGGTAAACCAGTCCATGCCGAAATTATCGTTCAGCGTGCCACTGGATGATCTCGGACTGCAGCCACATTTTGCAGCGCCCTCGGCCGAGATCGACGACCGGGCGGGGCATGTCGGCGTAGCGGCGTTGGTAAAGGGAAACCGTGTTGCGTTGAGCGAGACCGAGTAAATCGGCCACGCCCTGAGCGTCAATCAGCTCGTCGGTATCCACCTTGCGACCCACAAAGTCGAGCCTACAACCGTTGACATTTCGACGCGAGCGATGGTAGCCTACGCTTGTAGACAACAGAACTGAAGTGGCCCCGGCGGTGTTGGTAGCACCCCGGGACCTGGCCGGAACCTACGAGGAGGCGCCGACATGAGTGACGATACGCGACCTGACGTCAGGTCGCTCGAAGAAGCGGTTGCACGCGCCGGTGCGGTCCTCGCAGAATCTTGGGCTTCGACGAGCCAGGCATTGCGCGTCAGCCAGATCCTCGACCGGTTCGTAGCGTTTGCTCGTGCGGGATTCGACGTGGAGGACGCCGGCTTCGTAACGGCGGAGATCGCAGCAGCGTTCGTGCGATCGAATCCGCCGGACGGCAGTGACCCGTCGGTGTCCTTGCTTCACCTGCGACGGTCGGCGTTACGGCTGTTGTTTCGCTCGCTGCGCGAATCGGGGGTGGCGGTTGGGGACCCGACGTTGGATCTCGTGCTGCCGCCCAGGTCACCGCTGATGACGCGCCCGCTGGCTGACGACGAGGTCGTGTTGTGTCGTGGCCATGCGTTGTGGTCGCTGAGCGATCTGCGGCGGGCATCGGCGTGGGCGCTCGCCGAGGCAACGTGTCGATCGGTGGAGGTCGCGCAGATCCGCGTCACAGATCTTGACCTCGACGGTCACCGCGTCTGGATCCACGGAGGTCGGACGACGGCGCCGCGTTCGGGGCATTTGACGGACTGGGGTGTCGGTCAGCTCCGGCGGCGAGTCGAGACGTTGCCCGCCGACCCTGCGACTCGCGTCGTGTACGGGGGTTCTGGTGACGTTGGGACCGGGCAGGTGTCGGCGTCGGTCGCGATTGGTGATGTGTTGACGCGGGCTGGTTTGGCGGGGGAGCGCGATGTGCGGCCGGCGTCGGTAGCGGCGTGGGCCGGTCGAAAGATTCACATGGAGTCGGGCCGTATTGATGAGGTTGCTCGCCGGTTGGGTATGTCGAGCCTGGATCGCACCGCTCGGTTCATCGCGTTCGATTGGCAGGACGCCAGTCGATGAAGGCACGGTCGGCTGGTGTCGCGTCGTTGGAACGGCTGGAGGCGTTGGTCGCTAACCCTGCGTTGTACGAGCTGGCTGGGCTGGTGCCTGGGCAGGATCCGTCGAGTGGTGGGCGTCGCCGGTTGTATCCGGTGTTCATGTGGTTGCTGTACGACGCGTTGCTATCGGTGTACGGCTCGGCCCGCCAAGTGGAAGTCGAGTTGGCTCACCCGCTCGTGTGGCGGCATCTGCAAAGCCTGATCCGGCACCGGTTCCCTCATGTTCAAGCGCTCTGGTTGCCGAAGGCGCCGATGCGCCGCCACCACTACCTGTATGCGCGGACGCGATGGCTGACCGATCCCGGGATCCTTGCTGAGCTGCGTGTGATGCACCGGCGATTGGCGGCCGAGCAGGCGAGAAGTTTGGGGTTGTTGGATCCGGACGGGCCAGGATCGTGGACCCACCCACACCTGTCGCGAATGCTCTACGCCGACGGCAAAGTCCTGGCGCCTCTCTTCCGGGCGCAGCCCGGTGATACTCGGCTCAACAAGACGACCGGAGAGCTGCGCCCCTTGCGTGCCGAGCCCGATGCCGGGCTGCATTTCGAGGGGACCGGTGAAACAGCCTGGGGGACCAAGTGGGTCCTGGTCGCGGTGCGCTCGAATGATGTGCATGGCCGGGTGATTGTTGATGTCGACTGGGTGCCGACACCTGGGGGAGAGGCCGCTGCGGCAATGGACTGCTTCAGTGCTCTCGCACCGCACTGCCCCGGCGCGCAGGGCGTGCTGTATGACACGGCTCTTCGTGGTGTGCATCATCAACGTTTGATGCGTGATCACGGGTGGCTGTCGGTCAACAAGGTGACCGCTGCGAAAGCCGGGTCGAAGAAACCGCGGCGGGGGAAGGGGCGTCGGGTGCCGAAGTCGACGTTCGTTGAGCAACGCACCGTTACTCTCGACGACGGCACCACGGCCACGATCGATCTGTTTGCCTGCGACGGCGCTATTGGCATTGCGACGTTGACCGATTCGGGTGAGCAACGCTTTGATGAGCTTGTTCGGGTGCGGACGCAACGGCGCGAGGACAAGTCCGGCAAGT
>ERZ887942.2409-NODE-2409-length-11632-cov-5.555412_pt1 | contig 11632 bp, 8 predicted proteins | sample MGYA00521099_ERZ887942 | MGnify/ENA primary metagenome ERZ887942 (study PRJEB32303, sample SAMEA104408605) | aquatic metagenome | biome: Brackish water; feature: Pelagic; material: water | place: Baltic Sea | collected 2014-06-07T06:48:00 | depth 16,251 m ... | reverse complement strand
GCGCTGCCGGGCAGTCATTCGATCAGGCAATCAAAGATATGAACCTGGTTGCTTCAGACTATTTCGGCAAAGATCTCGAAGGCCTCAACGAAACCCGAGTGACTGATAAATCCCGCGTTGAAATGGGAGAGATCGAGGTAATCGAACAAGCACCGGAGTAAACGAAAAGCATGCGACCAAACGTTTTCGGTTGGCCTTCACGGCGGTATGGACCCGGTCTATACCAGATTGCCGATGTGTCCGGTCCATAACAGATTGCCAAGCCTGGCTTTAGTCGGAAGCCTGGGTTATGATTCACGGGAAAGTTCGATCAAGGAAGCGTAAGCAACCTGGGAAGTAACGACACTGCGGAATCCTTTTCGCTGGAAACAGTATTCTCCATGCCGATACCGAATCGCAGGGATCGGTCGCAATATGCTATTTACTTTGGTTGTGGAGCTGGAGGCTCGGCGTTTACAGGAGGCTAATACTGACCTTCACTGATGCTCCAGCCGCCATCGACTGAAAGGACTTGGCCGGTGGTAAACTTGGATCCTTCACTGAGGAAGTATATGGCGGCTTGATCTAAATCTGAGGGCATACCGATTCGCCCTCCGTCAAGCGGTTGCTTGGTTTTTATAAACTGCTGGATGGTTTCATCTTCGGCGGCCCGTTGGGCCATCGGCGTCTCGACCAAAGCAGGGGCTAACACGTTGAAGCGGATATCCTGATCGGCGTAATAAGCGGCCACTGACTTTGTGAAACCTATGATAGCTGCTTTTGTTGCGGCATAGGCATGGCTGGCAAAGTATTTGGGGGAGGGAGAGTATCCAAGGACGGACCCTAGATTTAGAATGCTTCCGCCATGGCCGAGTTTGAGGAAGCGTTGAGCTGCCGCCCGGTTGGATTGAAATAAGGAGGTCAGATTCCAGTTGAGAGTTTTTTCCCAACCTTCGTCGGTGATCTCATGAAGAGGGCCGTCGCCGTATTTCCGACCGCTTCCGCCGGCTACATGGTAAAGGCCGTCAAAATGTCCGAATGAGTCGATTGCCAGATCGATCGCCTGGTCGGCGGTTGTAGTTGCTGTCGCGTCTGCTGCCAAGGTCCGCACGGAATCGCCTAATTCACTGGCAAGGGCGTCGCAACTGGTTTGAGACCGACCGACCGCGATGACTTTGGCTCCCGCTTTCACAAAGGCTGTTGCGGCACTTCCGCCAATACCCGTTGTTCCGCCGATAATGACGATGACTTTGCCCTCAAGTAACATAGCGTGAGCCTAGTCTTGTAGCGCAGTTTCGTTCAAGGAATAAGGGAACGGTTGACAGAGAAACCGATCTGGTAACGCTCGCAGCTTATGGCCCGCCCGCGTTCGCAAAAAGTCATTGAGTTGAAAGAGAAACTGATCCGCAGGATTGAGCACGGTTACTATCAACCGGGAAGTCGCTTTATGTCGAACCGTGCCTTGGGGCAGCGGTTTGAGATCAGTTACCAGACAGCAGACACCTTGCTCCGCGAATTGGTTACTGAAGGTTATTTGTTTCGGAAACCGGGGAGCGGCACTTATTTGCGAGGAGAGGCGTCCTTGCTTACGGGTGTCGAACTGATCCTAAACGAGCGCGCGAAACGGGAGGGCAGTTTTGGGGCTTTGCTGCGTGATCGCCTGGTTCAAGGTTTTGAACGGGTTGGGATCGCTGTAAAGATTCGTTGGGATAGTCCATCCCTTCAGATTCCAACGGACAGTCTTCCAGTGTTTTGGGAATGCCTTCCCTTGCCGCGTCCGTCGGTCGAAGTGGGGCGGTATTGCCTACTGATTAACCAGGCCCCTCCCAAGGGACTCTCAGGTGCTTATGTGGATGCGGTGAGTGTCGATGATCATTCCGGTGGTATTGCTGCGGGTGAGTTGGTAAGCGATCGGACGGAAACAAGGGGCGTTGCGGTTCTGGGTGGCCCGGAAACGGATCAGCGCTGTCTCGATCGAGTGAGTGGCTTTCTTGAGGTTATTCCTAAGGCGAGGGTTTACTATGCGAATTCCTGGTTTTATGAAGACGGTCTGAAGGCAGCGGCATTTTTGTTTAAGCAGCCTCCTAAAGTCGTGTTCTGTGCGAATGACCGTCTGGCCCAATCGTTGGTAGACTATGCCAAGTCCAACCGGATACCGTTACCCAAGATCATTGGTTTTGACGACGCCCCGGTTGCCGAGCAGCTGAATCTGACAACGATCGCTATGCCCTGGGCAGAAGTGGTCACAAACGTTGTCGAAGTCGCCCAGAAACGGATAGCGGGCGACACGTCGACAGGCAGTTCGAGGGTCCTCGCACCTCGACCGGTATTGCGAGCTAGTCTATAGTTGGTGAATGTGACTCGCTGAGTTTCGGCATTGCGGGGACGCAATGGCCCTACCGTTTGGTAGCTTGCGGTGGGTAGGGCAATCGCTTCCAGCTATGCCGTTGGGTGGAATTGTTCACGAACGTGGTTGAAGTAGCTCAGAGACCGATCAATGGCGGCACTGAGTATCTCGGCATTGCGGGGACGCAATGGCCCTACCATTTGAGTAGTTTACGATGGGTAGGGCAATAGCTTCCAGCTATGCCGCTGGAACATCTGCTTCCCATCGCCAAGGCCATTCTTCGAACTGGGTTACTAGTTTTGCGCGAACTGGGTTTTGCCGAATATAGTCGGCTTTGGCCTCAATGCTTTCCCAGCCGCGTAGACGATGATCAAAGAAATCGCGCTGCCAAACAACATTAGACTGTTTGGATAGATAGGACTTCCAGGCAGTGATGAATTGTTTCATTCCTGTGGTCTGAGGAAAGGCCACTAACAGGTGAAGATGATCCGGCATGATAACCAGAAGCCGACAAAACCAGTTTTGTTGGGTGTGATGAAATTTGACTGAGTCGAGGATTAGCTCACCGAGTGGAGTTCTTGCAAACTGGTTGAGACCACGAGGGTTTCCGTTGATCGTTATGAAGTAGAGTTCGGATTGTGAGACCCCACTGGGTGGAGTATGGACGAGCTGTTTCCTTTGAGGGAGGGGATCGGACATCGTTGCCCAGTCTCTTAGGTTCAAAGGACCCGGCAACGTTTTTGTATGCGGCCTGTTGTTCTATCAGCGTTCGTCTAAGTGGCGACACTGAGTAAGTCGGCATTGCGGGGACGCAATGGCCCTACCGTTTGCGTAGTTTGCGACGGGTAGGGCAATAGCTTCCAGCTATGCCGTTGGGTGGAATGGTTCATGAATGTCGTAAAAGTGGCTCAGCAACGCATCAGCCAACACCTCGATCGCGATATTAAGTAATCCTCGCGACACTGAGTATCTCGGCATTGCGGGGACGCAATGGCCCTGCCATTTGCGTAGTTTGCGACGGGTAGGGCAATCGCTTCCAGCTATGCCGTTGGGTGGAATGGTTCATGAATGTCGTAGAAGTGGATGAGAGACGGATCAGCGGCGGCATGTCGACCGCGATATCAAGTAATTCTCGCGACACGCTGAGTTTCGGCATTGCGGGGACGCAATGGCCCTACCGTTTGGGTAGCTTGCGGTGGGTAGGGCAATAGCTTCCAGCTATGCCGTTGGAACCTTAGGTCGTTTTCGGCTGGCACTTTTCGTCCAACTGTCGATGGCTACCGACCTGTACGGTTTGTCCACTATCAGCGGAGCCGATCACCGCGAAGACAGCGGCGAGTGTTTCCAGATTATTACGGGCTGAGTTGAATGGCTGGCGGTCTTCTTCTATGGCGCACAGCAGTTCTCCCATCGTACCGCGAAAGCCGTCGTTGAACCATTCGCCTTCGAGTTTGGCGGTGGCGATACCTTCCTCCGTTTCGAGAGTTACTTCGTCGATTTTGCAGACGGCGCCGGAGGCATTGATAATTCCTTGGGAGCCGGTGATCGTAAAGCGTTCGAGATTGCCGTGCTTGCTATGGCCGTCGAATCCGAGCGTCGCGAAGCCGTTGGTAAACTGAATAAGGGCGCTACCCATCATGGAGGGTTCTAGGGTTTGTTCAATTGCGCGGCTTAAGCTTCCGTTGGCTCGTTCGGCCGTTTGGTCGTTGAAAAAGTTAACCGCCATATCGATCCAGTGGACGGCGAAGTCGTAGAGGATGATGTGGTGAATGGTTTCGAAGGGGGTTCCCTTGATCCAGGTGTGATCCCAATTGAGAAAGATGTTGATGCTGTGGACGTCACCGATGAGACCTTCATTGATGGTTTGTTGCATGTAACGCACGTAGGGTGCCCAGCGACCGTTTTGGTTGACGGCCAGCTTGAGGTTTTTTTCGTCGGCCAGGTCGGCGAGACGGGTTGCGACCTCCAAGTCGAGGGCAAATGGTTTTTGACTGAGCACATGCTTACCCGCATTCAGCGCGGCTTCGATGGCAAGAGCACGTGGGCCTGGATGTAGGGCGATATCCACTACGTCGATCTCTGGGTTTTTCAAGAGTTTATGGTAGTCATCGTAGCAGATTGCTTCCGGGTAAAACTCAGATCTACGGGCCTCGGTTTTTTCTGGGTTTAGATCGCACAAACCAACTACGTTCAGGTTGTCCTGTTTGTAAGCGCTCAGGTGATGGGTGGTGATACCGCCGCAACCGATGAGACCAATCTTGGGGCGGTAGCGTTTTGGGAACCGTGGTCTGTAATCAAGTTGAGGTGCCGGTATTACATTGATCTCGGATTCTGATTCAAGGGTGTAGTTGTTGTCGTCGGACATGTGCTTAATATTGGGGTTTTGGGTGTCCTGAGAAAGCGGCAGAGCAGGGATGCTCTTGCCCTACCAAAAAGCCGTGAATAGGTAGGGCTACTGCGTTCTCGCAGTGCCGTTTGGAGGCTGTAACTTGTAATCGGCTTCTCACAGCTTAACCGTTGATTTCGTTTCCGCGCTTTTGGCGGCTGCATCCACGATGATTTGTCCTATGCGCGAGGTGTTTGCACTGAGTGGCCCGTCTATAGGTAACTGATTTTTCAGGCAATGAAGGACGTAAGGGATGGGTGCGTGGAACGGGTGAATCAAGTCATCGGATGGGACCGTTTTACCTTCCGGGCAGTCGCGAGTCTGTATTCGAATTGTTGGTTCCAGATCATAGGAGGCGATGGTTCCTTCCGATCCTACGATATTGAACCCACACTTGGGTTGTGGCTGGTGAGTCCATGGATCGGTGAAGGTTCCCCATCTGGTTTCAAACTTTGACAGGGTGCCGTCCGCATAGCGGCAAATGGTGATGCTATGTTCGTCGACTTCGAGGGTTGGGTCACCGCCGGTAATGGTCGTAACTTCCTCCGGTATCCTTCCGCCGTTGTACCAGGCAGCAAGGGTGGTTCCGTAACCGAGGTAGTCGAGTAACGAACCACCGCCTTCACTTGTTTTATAGAACCAGCTTTCGGCTTTTCGCTCTGCGGTTACGTTCAGGACGACTTTATCCGCGCCGTGGGCGAGGGGACCTCGGTTTCCATCGTAGAAGTGAACTTCGCGAACGGTCCCAATGGCACCTTCATTTACCAATCGGTAGGCCGTTGCATGAGAGGGATACCAACGCAGTGGCCAGTTGATGATGAGTTGCTGGCCTTCGCTGATGGCCGCCAGCATACGGTCAGCGCCCTCCAGATTATCCGCAAAGGGTTTTTCGATAAACAAGTGTTTCCCATAGGGGGCAATCTTCTCAACGTATTCGGCATGCCGTGCCGTAGAAGCGCAAATGATAACCAGATCGGGATCCGTCGATCGCATGCAGTCATCGATATCGGTAAAGACGCGATTGTCGGGGATCGAAAAATTCCCAATAGCCTCCTGCATGCGGGCCTTATCCTCATCGCAAATACCGACGATTTCCGCATTCGGATGGTCGAAGGTCTGTCGAAGCAGATCACCCATGTGAAAGTGATCAAAATTGATTCCGGCGATTTTCCAAGTCTTGCTCATGGCTGATAATTACAAGTGTTAGTGGGACTAGTGAATGTAATCAGTTTGGTTTATATCGGCGCAGCGAGGACGCTGTCTCCCTACCTTTAAAAAGCCTAGGGGGTAGGGCAAGAGCGTCTTCTCTCTGGCGTTACCCATATTGTAGAGGTTCGTACTACAAAATTTCATGCTCCTAAATTAGCATAGTACTTTGCGATTCTACGTCCATGTTCATCGTAGGCAGACTGGAATAATGCGTTGGCCCGCTCAGAACCAACCACCGCTCCCGCGGTAAGCACTTTGGGCGGCTGACCGGCTGCGGTCAGACGGAGGGCAACCTCTGCCTTGATAGAATTTACGATGAGGCAACCACCGACGGTTGAACCGGGAGACACCGGTGTGTCCAATCCATCAACATAGACCATGGCGTCGCCTACGGGAGCGCCCGAATCGAGGACCAAGTCAGCGAAGTCAGAGAGCTTCTTACCGCGTTCATCCTTGGTCGTAGAAGCTTCCGAGTGAAGTTTGCTGATTAAGGCTACGACTTTGACGCCTACTTTTTGAAACTGCTCGGCCATTTCTATTGGCACACGGTTGGAGCCGCTGGAAGAAACAACCAGAGCACAATCCTGATCACTGAGATCAAAGTTGCGCACAATCTGTTCGGCGAGTCCGGAGACGTTTTCCAGATACATAGCCTGCCGCTGTCCGTTGGCTCCAACGACCAGGTTATGAAAGGTAAGAGACAGCTCAACGATGGGATTGAAGCCGGGAAACGATCCGTAGCGGGGCCACATTTCCTCGGTAAGAATGCGACTATGACCGGAGCCGAATAGATGAACCATGCGGCCCGCGAGAATGGTTTCAGCAAACCAATCAGCAGCTGTGTTTATGGCGTCTTCCTGGGCGGCAACGGCGTCGATGAGACCGCGAGATTTTTGGAGGTAGTCTTGAGTGGGAGTCATAGTTTTAGGATAAAGGATGCGAGATGATTGGAGCGGGAGTAGAGATCAGGATAACGATTAAGATTATGATCAGGATAATGATTAAGATTGGGGATTAGGGAAAGTAGCTCGTTCGGTGTTGGGAAAAATTCTGCTCCGGCATTGCGGGGACGCAATGGCCCTACCGTTTTGGTAGCTTGCGATGGGTAGGGCAATAGCTTCCAGCTATGCCGCTGGGTGGAATTGTTCATGAACGTGGTTGAAGTGGCTGAGCAATGCATCAACGGCGACACGTCGACCGCGATATTAAGTAATTCTCGCGACACGCTGAGTTTCGGCATTGGGGGGACGCAATGGCCCTACCGTTGCCAATTGTTTCGAGGCGGGTAGGGCAACAGCTTCCAGCTGTGCCGCCAAGTTGGGATGTGTTCTTAACTGACAACATGGGGTATTGAATTGGAGCGGGAGTAGAGATCAGGATAACGATTAAGGTTACGATCAGGATAATGATTAGGATTGGGGATTAGGGAAAGTGACTCGTTCGCCGTTGCGGAGAATACTGCAGTTTACCCCTTTGGCTGAACAAGCCGTACCGAAGTCGATAGGGTCGGCGGTATTGAACTCAAACATATCGTAGTGGTGAGGGATGGTTGTGGCTATACTGCAATCTGCGGCGAGTTGTGCGGCTTCCTCGGCATTGAGGTTTCCGGCTACGCGACGTTCGGCCTTAAAGCCATTGATAGGCAGGAAAGCCAGGTCGATATTAAATCGGTTGAGTCGTTCTTCCAGGCCCTCGTAGAGTCGAGTATCTCCGCTGTGGTAGATCGTCCAAGGCCCCAACTGAATCACAAAGCCCATAAAGTGATGCTCACCTTTTTCGTTGGTCTTAAGCTCATCGTGAGCTGAGGCGATCCCATGAAACAAAATGCCGTCTACTTCTATGGAGTCTCCGTCATTCAGGCCAATGGGCCAATCTGGATCGGATCCCATACGAGTGGCAACGAATGCGCGATTGGCTTCCGGAATGATAAACTGGCTGTCGGGGTTGGACTCAAACAGAGGAGCCAGGGTTTCCTGGTCCAGATGATCGGTGTGATTATGACTCGATGTGATGAAGTCGATACCAGTCAGTTTTGATGGATCGACCACCAGTTCCGTGATGCGGGTATGTGGCTTGTCGGTGACGGCGTATTTTCGCGTGAGGGAATCCGAGAGATAGGGGTCAAGTAGAACTGATTTCCCAGACGACATAATAAGGAATCCACTTTGGCCCAACCACCAGGTATAGAGCGTATCCGAAGTGTCCTTACGGGCAGTTTCAATATCGCTCAATAGAGCGTCATCTTTTTGGAACGCTTGTTTCATCCAGCGTTTGGCAAGCCGAGTTCCTTGCGAACGATATTTGCTCCGGTGACCATGTTCTTCAGCTTTTCCTTAGCTGCCCAGCGAGCGGTTTGAGAAAGTCCACAATCGGGTGCGAAAACGAGTCGCTCTGCCGGTGCAAACTCGAGGCAACGACGGATGATGGCTGCCACGTCATCGGGTGTTTCAATGTAGTAACTCTTCACATCAATGATGCCCACCGCGGCATCCATCTTTTTGCTGATAGCCTCAATGAGATCGAGAAAGACAAAGTTTGTCGTGCAAGTCTCAATATGCATCTCATCCACATGCATATCTAGAAATGCGGGAAACATGGCGCGCGGAGTTCGTTTTCCAACGCCTCTTGCTTTGTAGTTTCCAAAACAGAGATGTGAACAGATGCGGGCTTTTCCCACCGCGGGTTCCACCGTGCGATTAAACAGGTCTACGAACAGCGCCGGATCAGCTTTGTAGGCATAACAGCTCATAGACGGTTCATCGACGCAGATTTCTTCGCAGCCGGCTTCAACCAGGGCCTCGATTTCTTTCTGCACGATTGGGAGCAGTGCCTCAGTGATGGCCATTCTGTGCGGGTATTGATCATTCGGAAGCAGGCGGCCACTCATGGTAAAGGGACCGGGAATACTCGCCTTGAGTTTTTGGCCTACGGGCGCGAGTCTTTGCAGTCTTTCGAATTCCTCTACCGCGCCGAGTCCGTTTGGGGCTGACAGGTCGTCTGAAATGGCATGCTTGCCGCGTTGGTCGTGGGCTGGGGGGCCAAATAAACGAGGAGAGGCGCTCTCGAGGTCGATGCCCTCGATGTAGCCGTAGAACGAAAGGTTAAAGTCAAACCTGGTTTGTTCCCCATCGGTAATCACATCGAGGCCGGCATCCACCTGATCATGAATCGCAGCGATCACGGCGTCTTCTTGCATCTCCTTGATGTCGTCGGTGCCAAATTGCGTAAGATGTTGTGAGGCAAATTCCAGCCATCCGGGAAAAGGGTAGCTGCCTATCACCGAGGTTCGTAAAGGTGTGTCTTGCATAGGTATTTCATGTTTGGAACGGGATAAAAATGAGCAAGTGGTTAAAGAACAGTTTATGGATAAAGTGATATGGTAATAAGATTGATCGTCGGTGGCTAAAGAGGATTTTTCCATTGTGTGATTCCGAATATCTCATCCGAATTCGACTGGGTTTCGTTTAAATAACGTGAAATCGTTAAATAAGGCTAAAAAGCTACTGAATCGGCAGATCAGCCCTTCGTTATGTGGAGCTCCTATCCTTAAGATCCTTCCTAACTCTATCTTTCCCTGAGTAGCTGCTATGCTGAAATCAAAACTTCCTTACCTCGTCCTGAGTCTAGTCTTATACGCGACGCCCATGGTCGCCAATTTCTTACTGGTTGACGACTTTGAAGGGTATGTGGCTGGTTCAGCTATTAATGGGCAGGGCGATTGGACTTCTGGGAACGGAGTGAATCAGGTAATTGTAGACCCGGTAAATCCATCCAATAAAGTCTTATTACTCGGACCAGGGGTTCCGAGACATGAAACTTACAACGACAATGCGTCAGTAACTGCTCCAGACGGTACTGTGGTTACGTTGTTTGCGCGTTTTCGCATGACAAGCGGATCGCTAAACGTCAATTTCGGCTTATCGGATCTAGCGGCGCCCGGGCCCGGAGTCTACAATGACTTCGAAGCTCAGGTTCGTGCGTTCGAAGGGGTTATGGATACGCGTGATGGCGGTGGCTTTCAGCCGCTGAGTAGCGGTGGCGGAAGTTCTGTGAATGATCCTGATGCCTGGTATCAACTTTGGATGGTAGCCGACAATGCGACGGATAACGTGACACTTTTTATACAGAGCGATGACGATCCCGCATTTTTGAACCAGACCGAACTTCTTAGTGCGGCTCCTCCGACGAATTTTCGATTTGGGACTTCGGATCCGCTTAGATCCATTTATTTGGTGAACAATGCGAGTGCCGCGAATTTTTACTTCGATGATTTCTGGATTGATACCACGGGTCAAAATCTCCTGGACCCGACTGTGCCAAGTGGACCAGTCGTAGCAGTGGACGACTCAATTGAGGTGGGCGTGAATGGTGCTTTGGCATTTGATCCCACAGCAAACGACACGGGTGGAGCAAATTTTGCCTCTCTGGAAATAGTGACCCCTCCGGCGTTTGGTACTGCGTCAATCGATTTGGATCGAGGGCTTGTTGTTTATAAGCACACTGGGGGCGCTGCAGGAGCAGACAGCTTTCGCTATCGCCTTTCCAATTTTGCTGAGGATTCGACCGAAGAGGCGGATGTAGCGATCTCCGTATCTGGTGAGCTCCGGGTAGACAATAATACGGTTGCCGTACCACTGGACGCTCCTGCCGCTGCGGAAGGACAATTGACTGTCAAAAATGCGCTTCCGGGTCTTACGTTTCCGGATGCGGTGACCATGACGACTGTTCCGGGCAGTCCGACCGCTTTGATGGTGGCGTCAATCAAGGGGTCCATTTGGTATATTCCTGACACAACGGCTGCGGTGCCCACGCGGCATGAGATTCTGAATGTAACGTCTCTCTCCAACTTTACGAATGGTCGCAGTATCTTTGCTATAACCTGTTACCCTGACTTCGAAACGACAGGCAACATCGTAGTTAATTATCAGGGAGATGGCACCCGTCTACCGGTGCCGAGTGGTGGTCAGTCGATTCACGATGTCATTCCGAATCTCGATCTCAATGGAGCGCCATCAGGTAGCTTTACCACTGATCTTCGGGTCTCGCGCTTTACACTTTCAGCCGCTCACATCGCAGATGTGGTAGCCACTGGTATGTCAGCCGCCGAGAATCTGGCAGCTCTCGATACTGAGTTTCCATTTATCAATATGGCAGAGCAGAATACGATCCATACCATAGGTGATTGTAAGTTCGGCCCGGACGGATTTCTGTATGTGGGTTTCGGGGACGAGGGCGGTCAACCGGATGTGCACCGCAACGGGCAGCGCATCAATAAAGACTATTTTAGCTCCCTCTTGAGGATCGATGTGGATCCAGATTCCACCAACCCCAAGCCGAACCCGCATTACACGATCCCGGCTGGACCGCTCAATGGCGGCGTGTACCCATTTTTCACTGACGCAGAAACCCAGACTCCGAACTTTCGTGTCCCTGCCGATAATCCGTTTATTCACACGAGTTTAGGTGGAGCCTGGGGTGGGGATTTCAATGGTTCGGATCTGTCGGGTGCACTCGATAGCATTCGGACGGAAATCTGGGCTCTCGGGCTGCGCAATCCGTTTAAGTTTCACATAGATCAGGAAGATGGCACCGGAGACACTGAAGCGTGGATTGGAGATGTCGGCTATGAAACCTGGGAAGAATTTAACCGTTTTGAGAAAGGGGACAATGGCGGTTGGTCATACTTTGAAGATGGGATTCGGACGCCCGGG
>ERZ887942.2407-NODE-2407-length-11636-cov-66.122010_pt1 | contig 11636 bp, 9 predicted proteins | sample MGYA00521099_ERZ887942 | MGnify/ENA primary metagenome ERZ887942 (study PRJEB32303, sample SAMEA104408605) | aquatic metagenome | biome: Brackish water; feature: Pelagic; material: water | place: Baltic Sea | collected 2014-06-07T06:48:00 | depth 16,251 m ... | reverse complement strand
GGCATCAGCGCCGCCAGCGGCCGCAACTTGCTGCGCTTCTTGCGGTGGCTGCGGACCCCCAGGAAAATGTCATAGAGAAAATTGAGCCCGTCGCTTCTGCTTTCAAACAATCCCAGCCGCTGGGGTGATCCTTTGGCATCAAGGATCGGTTTTGTGGCGTGGTAAGCAGCTTGATACTCAAACCAGGGAATCGATGGCCAGAGGTGGTGAACCAGGTGATAGTTCTGGCCCATGATCAACCAATTCATCAGCCGCCCTGGATAGACGCGGGCATTGTGCCAGCGGTTGCGCGACTGAAAAGGGCGATGGGGCAGGTAGTCAAAGAAGAGGCCCAGAGTGACGCCCACCATCAGGGCTGGAGCAAACCAGCAGTTGAATACAAAGGGCAGGAAACCAAACTTCACTGCCGCAATCACAATCGCCGCAAATATTCCCCTGGCAATCCCCCACTCCAGCAACTCATAGCGGCGCCAGAGACGCCGGCGAAAGAAAAACAGCTCGTGGTAAAAAAACCGTGGCGCGATTAGCCACAGGGGCCCAAAAGTGCTGACGATGTGGTCTGGATCATTTTTGGGGTCGTTGACGTGGGCGTGGTGCTGCAGGTGCACTCGGGTGAACACCGGAAAGCTGAAGCCCAGTAGCAATGCCGCCCCGTGGCCCATCACCGCATTCCAGAAGCGGCTGGGGTGGGCGGCGTTGTGGCAGGCGTCATGGATCACCGTGCCCTCGAGATGGAGGGCCAGAAAACCAGTGGCCAGCAGCAGCGGCAGGGGCCAGCCCCCCCCAAACCAGCCCCAGATGGTCAGGCCCGCCAGGCCGTAGCCCGCCACAAACAACCCCACCGTGGGGTTCCAGGGGGCCGGTGGATCGAGAAATTCCCGCGGCACCAGGGTTGATGGCGCTGGCCTGGCGCCTGCCACAGCAACGGTATTGGAGGCAGCAGCCAAAACCTGTGTCATCGCAACTGAAGCGTGCCCTAAGCATTGGCTCAAGGCAACCTAAGCAACCAACCATGCCCACCGGGGGACTTGAACCCCCACGACCAAAGCCACTGGTACCTAAAACCAGCGCGTCTACCAATTCCGCCAGGTGGGCGCCAGGTGGGCGCATCGCGACTGTAGGGAAAGCCCAGCCCGCGCGCCCACAATGGGTGGACCCATTCCTCCTGGCCATGCTCGCCACCCTGGGCGGACTCCTGGCGCTGCTGCTGGGCCTCGCCATCCTGCTCTTACCCCTACTGGCCAGCGAACTCAGCCGGCCCCGGGATTCGGCCTGGGGCGCTGTGGTGCTGCTACTGGGCTTGGTGCTCGTGACCAGTGCGGATCGCCTCACCGGGGCACCGATGCTGGGCGTGCTCTGCGGCGGCCTGCTGATCGGCCGGCTGGCGGGGGAGGTCTCCCAGGGGCGCTGGCGGCAACTCAGCCCGGAGGAACAGCAGCGGCTTTGGTCTGCCGAACGCTGGCAGACAAGCCTCAAGCAGGCCGGAGCTGCCCTTGCCCAGCTGCTTGCCCTGGTGACAACAGCGAGCGGGGGCCTGGGCCAGTGGCTGGCGGAGCGGCGGCAACCAAAACCCACGGGCAAGCTCTGGGTGCGCCAGGAAGCCGCAGACACCACTGAATCAGCTGCCAACACTGTGGTGGTGAGTTCCTTTGCCGAGATCGATGCCCTGATCGAAGCCGAAAATCCTCAAAGCCCGGCCAGCCCCAGCGAGCCCCAGGCCCCCAGCAGCCAGGCGGGATAATCAGCCCTTGCTGCCCCAGGCGCCGTGACCGCCAGCTCTGCGCCCGCCACCTCCTACAAGGACACCCTCAACCTGCTGCAGACGCCCTTCGCCATGCGGGCAAACGCCCGCCAGCGCGAACCCGAGATCCAGGCGTTCTGGGCCGAGCAGTGCCTCTACGAACGACTCAGCCAGCAGAACCCCGGCGAGAGCTTCACCCTCCACGACGGCCCCCCCTACGCCAACGGGGCCCTGCATGTGGGCCACGCCCTCAACAAGATCCTCAAGGACATCATCAACAAGACCGCCCTCCTCCAAGGGAAAAAGGCGCGATTTGTGCCGGGCTGGGACTGCCACGGCCTGCCGATTGAACTCAAGGTGCTGCAAGGGCTGAGCAGCAGCGAGCGGGCCGAACTCACCCCGCTCAGCCTGCGCCAAAAGGCCCACGCCTTTGCGCTCGAGCAGGTGGAGGGCCAGAAGCAGGGCTTCCAGCGCTGGGGCATCTGGGCCGACTGGGAGACGCCCTACCTCACCCTGCAGAAGGACTACGAGGCCGCCCAGATCGGTGTTTTCGGCGCCATGGTGCTGGCTGGCCACATCTACCGGGGCCTCAAGCCCGTGCACTGGAGCCCCAGCTCCCGCACGGCCCTGGCCGAAGCCGAGCTCGAATATCCCGACGGCCACACCTCCCCGAGCGTTTACGTGGCATTCCCGGTGGTGGAGCTGGGCGAGGCCCTCGCCAGCCAGCTGGGCGAGGCGGCCGCCAACCTGGCGGTGGCGATCTGGACCACCACCCCCTGGACCCTGCCCGCCAACCTGGCGGTGGCGGTGAACCCCAACCTCGACTACGCCATCTGCCGCAGCGGTGATCGCCACCTGGTGGTGGCCGCCGAGCTGAGCGAAGGCCTCGCCGTCAAGCTGGGCATCGAGCTGACGCCGCTGTGCCGCCTCAAGGGCGCCGAGCTCGAGGGCATCGTCTACCGCCATCCCCTGCTGGATCGCACCAGTGCTGTGGTGATCGGCGGCGACTACGTCACCACCGAAGCCGGCACGGGCCTGGTGCACACCGCCCCCGGCCATGGCGTAGACGACTTCAACACCGGCAAGAAATACGGGCTGCCGGTGCTCTGCCCGGTGGACGAGGCCGGCTACCTCACCGCCGAAGCCGGCCCCTTTGCCGGCACCAACGTGCTCAAAGACGCCAATCCGGCGATCATCGAGGCCTTGGAGGCCGCCGGCGCCCTGCTGCTGCAGGAGCGCTACGAGCACCGCTACCCCTACGACTGGCGCACCAAAAAGCCCACCATCTTCCGGGCCACCGAGCAGTGGTTTGCCTCGGTGGAGGGCTTCCGCGGCGCCGCCATGGAGGCGATCGCCCAGGTGGAGTGGCTGCCGGCCAGCGGCCGCAACCGGATCGAGGCCATGGTGGGCGAGCGGGGCGACTGGTGCATCAGCCGCCAGCGCACCTGGGGGGTGCCGATCCCCGTCTTCTACCACCGCGAAACCGGTGAGGTGCTGCTCAACGGGGCCACCCTCAGCCACATCCAGGGCCTGATCGCCGAGCACGGCACCGATGTGTGGTGGCAGCGCGATGAGGCCGGCCTGCTGCCGGAGGTCCATGCCGCCGAGGCGGGCCAGTGGCGCAAGGGCACCGACACCATGGACGTGTGGTTTGATTCCGGCTCCTCCTGGGCCGGGGTGCTGGAGGAGAGGGGCCTGGGCTACCCGGCCGACCTCTATCTGGAGGGCAGCGACCAGCACCGCGGCTGGTTCCAGAGCAGCCTGCTCACCTCGGTGGCCGTCAACGGCCACGCCCCCTACAGGCGGGTGCTCACCCACGGCTTCACCCTCGATGAGAAGGGCCGCAAGATGAGCAAATCGCTGGGCAACGTCGTCGATCCGGCGGTGCTGGTGGAGGGCGGCAAAAACGAAAAGCAAGAGCCGGCCTACGGCGCCGATGTGCTGCGCCTGTGGGTGAGCTCGGTGGATTACTCCGCCGACGTGCCGCTGGGCCCGGGGATCGTCAAGCAGCTGGCGGATGTGTACCGCAAGGTGCGCAACACGGCCCGCTACCTGCTGGGCAACCTGCACGACTTCGACCCGCGCCCCCAGGCTGAAGGCGGCGATGCCGTGCCCTACGACCAGCTGCCCCTGCTGGACCAGTGGATGCTGCAGCGCACCGCCGCCCTGATCGACAGCGTCACAGGGGATTTCGAGCGCTTTGAGTTTTACCGCTTCTTCCAGGCCCTACAGAATTTCTGCGTTGTCGACCTCTCCAACGTCTACCTCGACATCGCCAAAGACCGCCTCTATGTGAGCGGGGCAGGGGAGTTTCGCCGCCGCAGCTGCCAAACCGTGCTGCACCTGGTGGTGGAACGGCTGGCCGGCCTGATCGCGCCGGTGCTCTGCCACATGGCAGAAGACATCTGGCAAAACCTGCCCTACCCGGTGGCCGAGGCCTCGGTGTTCGAGCGGGGCTGGCCCACCGCTCCTGGCGACTGGCGCCGGCCGGAGCTGGAGCCGCCGATGGCCGCCATTCTCGAGCTGCGGGCCCTGGTGAACCGCCAGCTCGAGAGCTGCCGCAAGCAGGGCGACAGGGGCAGCAGCGAGGGCCGGGAGCAGGGCATCGGCGCCTCCCTGGAGGCCCAGGTGCAGCTCACCCTGGCGGAAGGGGCGAGCACCACGGCGCTGGCGGAGGCCCTGGCCTGGCTGGCAAGCTCCGCCCACCCCAGCGTTGACAACCTCACCGACTGGCTGCTGGTGTCGGCCCTGCACATCGGCGGCGAGGCCCCAGAAGCCGTGCTGGCGGAGGCGAAAGCCGACGGGGTGACGGTACGGGTGGCCCGGGCCGCCGGCCAGAAATGCGAGCGTTGCTGGCACCACGAAACCGACATCGGCCGCCACCCCAGCCACCCCACCCTCTGCGGCCGCTGCGTGGCCGTGCTGGAGCCCTGAGCAAAAATGGCCCAACCCAGGCCAACTCAGAGCCAGGCTGGGGCTTGCAGGTAGGCCTGGGGATTGCTGCCGGCGGCCAACACCTGCTCGGCGGCGGGGTCGAGCGGGCCAGCCAGCAACTCGGCCGTAAGCAGCCGCACCCCCTCGGGCAGCAATGGCTGGTCGGGATCGAAACCGGTGGGGTGGGTGGTGCTGCTGGAGAAGCCGCGAAAGATCAGCAGCTCGTAGGGCTCCTCGAGCGAACCCGCCGAATCGAGGGCACCGCGCAGGCGCAGCACCCGATCAGGCCGCTCACGGCTGATCGCCTCCAGCCCAGCAATCAGAGCGTTGGCGGCCAGGGCCATCAGAACTCCCCCGCCACCCGGCCCTGCTTGGGCAGCCGCACCAGCAGCCACTGCAGCAGCCCAACGCCGTAGGCCACCAACCCCACATAGCCGATGAAGGCTGCCACCCCAGGGGTCCAGGAGCCGCCGAATACAAAGGCAAACACCCCCACCAACTGCTGATGGAGCCCAAGGGGCGGCTGGATCCAGATGGAGCAGGAGGGCCGATCCAGGCCAGCGCTGGCCATGCAGCCCAGGGCTGTCGTGCTGAGGGCTGCCCCCAGCAGGCCCCACACCGTCAGGCTCCAGCGCCAGACGCGCAGGGTGAGGGGCAGGGCTCGCCAGGGAGGCATGTCTGCCAGTTCCTCGTTGAGATCCACCCAGAACCAGACACTCGCCACCACGAGCAACTGGGCCAGCACCGCCAGCAGAAAACCAAGGGGACGGCGGTCGGTCAGCAGGAGGGTGACGAGCAGCAGCAGGCTGGCCACCTTCCAATAGATGCCAAGCAGCCGCACCAGCGCCCCCTCCCGGCGCAGGCCAGCCCAGATCAGCAGCACCAGCGGCAGACCGATGCTGAACAACATGGCCACTCGGACGTCGAGCCACACCAACGAGCGATACAGCGGTTCTGGCAGGGCAGCGAGCACACGGTTAGTTCGGTAAGGCGCCATTATCCGCGGCCCCCGGCAGGCGATATGGTCCGACCTATGGCTGCATTTTCCCTGCCCAGCTGGCTCTCCCGCCACATCGGACCCAACCGGGGCCAGGCCTGGTGCCGCACCGCCCTGGCCTCCGAAACCTCCCTGCAGGCATCGGTGGAAACCATCGTCCACCAGCTGCGCGGTGCCGGGCCGGCAGACCTGGCCCTGGTCTTTGCCGCCGCCAGCTACGCCAGTGACCTGCCCAGGCTGCTGCCGCTGCTTCAGGAAAAACTGCGGGCCAGCCACTGGATCGGCTGCCTCGGCGGTGGGGTGGTGGGCACCGACGCCACCGGCACCCCCCATGAGCTGGAAAAAAAGCCCGCCCTGAGCGTCACCCTGCTGCGCCTGCCCGGCGCCCTGCTCCAGCCCTTTGCCATCGACACCGAAACCCTGCCCGACCTCGATGGTCCGGCCGAGCCCTGGCGTGCCCTGCTCAACTCCGCAGAGACGACGGGCGGCTCGCCCAGCCCCTCGATGCTGCTGCTGGTAGATCCGAGCTGCTCACGCATCAACGACCTGATCAGCGGCCTGGATTACGCCTGCCCCGAGGCGGTGAAACTGGGCGGGATCGCCGGCCAGCACAGCGCTGGTCACGGCTCCTTGCTATTTAGCAACCAGGTTGTCCGGGGTGCCGTCGGCTGCCTAATTGGCGGCGCCTGGCAGCTCGACCCGGTCGTAGCCCAGGGCTGCCGGCCCATCGGACCGGTATTCGACATCGAACAAGCCCAGCGCAATGTGGTGCTGGAAGTGAGCCAGGGCCAGGACCGCCGCAGCCCGGTGGCAGCCCTGCAGGCGATCCTCACCGACCTCAGCCCCCAGGAGCGGGAGCTGGTCAAGCACTCCCTCTTCCTTGGGGTGGGGCGCAGCAACTTCAACCTGGACAGCGCCGAGCCCTCCAAGCCAGGCGCCTTCCTCGTGCGCAACCTGATCGGCGTGGACCCGCGCAACGGAGCCGTGGCCGTGGCCGAGCGCATGCGGGTGGGCCAACAGGTGCAGTTCCAGCTGCGCGATGCGGAGGCCTCCCGCCAGGAACTCAGGCAGCTCCTGGCCCAGCAGCAAACCCAGACGCCCAACCCCCTGGCCACCCTGCTGTTTGCCTGCCTCGGTCGCGGCGAAGGCCTCTACGGAGCAGCGGATGGCGATGTGAATCTCTGCCGTGAAGCCTTCCAGCAGGTGCCGATTGCCGGGGTGTTCTGCAATGGCGAGATCGGACCGGTCGCCGGCAACACCCACCTGCACGGCTACACCGCCAGCCTGGCCTTTCTGGTGCCCCGGGGAGAAGGCTGAAGGTGCGCCAGCACGTCAATCCGCTCAGCAGCTTCTTCCAGCAGCCCCGGCCCTTGCCGGCCCCGGCCGAGCTATTCCCCAGGCCCGGCCAGCCCCTCCATCTCGACATCGGCTGCGCCCGGGGCCGCTTCCTGCTGGCCCTGGCCGAGCAGGAACCCGGCACCAATCACCTCGGCGTGGAGATCCGCCTGGCGCTGGTGGAGGCAGCAGAGGCCGAGCGCCAGGCCCTGGGACGGGACAACCTCCACTATCTCTTCTGCAACGCCAACATCAGCCTGCAGGCCTGGCTGGCCTGCCTGCCGGCAGGACTGCTGGAACGGGTTTCGATCCAGTTTCCCGACCCCTGGTTCAAGCAGAAACACCACAAGCGACGGGTGTTGCAGCCCGCCCTGCTGCAGGCCCTTGCCGGCGCCCTCTCCCCCGGCAAGGAGCTGTTTATTCAGAGTGATGTGCTGGCGGTGATCACACCGATGGTGCAGCTGATCGAAGCCAGCGGTGGCTTTGATCGACCAGACTTCGAGCGACCAGATGAAGATCGGCGGCCCTGGCGAGCCACCAACCCCCTGCCCGTCCCGAGCGAGCGGGAGGCATACGTCATGGCCCAGGGCTTGCCGGTGTATCGCGTGCTCTACCGGCGCAACAACAGTCGCCTGGCCCCCCTCGAAGAGCTGGAGGATCTGCCCAAAGGGGTTGATAATCCGGCCTGACGCCAGCCTTCGCCCCTTGAGCGCCCCCACCATTCCCCTCCTGCTGCGCTGGCAGGGCTCGCTGCAGCACGCACCCAGCGGTGCCCTCGGCCGGCGGCTGACCCTGGTGGCCGGGCTCGTGCTCTGCGCCCTGATGGCTGGCCTGCCCCTGGTGACCCGCAGCGGCCTGAGCCTGTTGGTGCTTGCCAGTGGCCTGCTGTGGCTGCTGATTGCCCTGCGCACACCCCCGGGGCCCTTGGGGGAGATCGACCGCTGGATCCTGGCAATACTCGCCCTGGCCCTGCTGGCCACGGGGTTCTCGCCGGTGCCCCTGGCTGCCGCCAAGGGGCTGGTGAAACTGGTCAGCTACCTGGGGGTCTACGCCCTGATGCGCCAGCTGCTCAGCACCGCGCCGATCTGGTGGGACCGGATCGTGGCGGCCCTGCTGGCCGGCGAACTGGTCACCAGCGTGATCGGCATCCGCCAGCTCTATGCGGACACCGGCGAACTGGCCCGCTGGGCCGACCCCAATTCGGTGGCGGATGGCACGGTGCGGATCTACAGCACCCTGGAAAACCCCAACCTGCTGGCGGGATACCTCCTGCCCGTGCTGCCGCTGGCCCTGGTGGGTCTGCTGCGCTGGCCCGGGCTGGCCCGCAAGCTGTTTGCCCTGACGGCCCTGGTGCTGGGCCTGGCAGCCCTGGTGCTCACCTACAGCCGCGGCGCCTGGATGGGACTGGTGAGCCAGGCCGGGGTGATCATCCTCCTGCTGGCCATCCGCGGCACCCGCACCTGGCCACCCCTCTGGCGCAAGCTGGCCCCCCTGCTGTTGCTGCTGGGCGGAGCGGCCCTGCTGGTGGTGCTGGTGACCCAGGTGGAACCCCTGAGGGTGCGGGTGATGAGCCTGCTGGCCGGCCGCGAAGACAGCTCCAACAACTTCCGCATCAACGTCTGGCTGGCCGCCCTCGACATGATCCAGGCCCGACCCTGGCTGGGGATAGGCCCGGGCAACGACGCCTTCAACCAGATCTATCCCCTCTTTCAGCAACCCAAGTTCAATGCCCTCAGTGCCTACTCCATCCCATTGGAGCTGGCGGTGGAGGCGGGAATTCCCGGCTTGCTGGCCGGCATCGGCCTGCTGGTGGCCAGCCTGCGCACCGCCACCGGCCTCTGGCGTGGCGATGGCTTCTTCAGCCTGCCGGCCCTGGCCGTGATCGCCGTGATCGCTGGTTTGGGGGTGCAGGGCCTCACCGACACGATCTTCTTCCGGCCGGAAGTGCAGCTCAGTGGCTGGTTCTGCGTGGCCACCCTGGCGGCCGGGGCCACCCACGCCCGTGCCTGATCTGGCCCTGGTCGCCGGCTTTGATGCCGGCCAGACCCACACCACCTGTCGCCTAGCTGCTGCCGGCAGCGGTGCGGTGTTGGCCGAAGGGCAGGGGCCCGGTGTGTGCCATCTGCAGGGCCCGAACGGCCCCGACCGCTTTGGCCGCGCCCTGGGCCAAAGCCTGCAGCAGGCCCTGGACCAACTCAGCCCCGGCCGCCTGGTCGCTGCCGGGATTGGCGCCAGCGGCATCGAAGTGGGTACCCCCGTGCAGGATCAAGCCCGCCAGCTGGCGGCTGCCGCCCTGGGCCTGCCCCTGCAGGGCGTTCTGGTGACTGGCGATGAGCGCACGGCCCTGCGGGGGGCGATGGGCAGCCACTCGGCCGGCATCGTGGTGATCAGCGGCACCGGCATGATCGCCGTCGGCCGCAATGGCGCCGGGGAGGAGCACCGCTGCGGGGGCTGGGGCTGGCTGCTGGATGGGGCCGGCTCCGCCATGGACATCGGCCGCGATGGGCTGGCCCTGACCCTGGAGATGGCCGATGGTCGCCAAAGTGATTCGCCCCTGAGAGCGCGGATCTGGGCCGGCCTGGGCCTGGACCCCGGCGACCCCCAGGCCCCCCAGGCGATCAAGGCCCGCGTGGTGGCGCCCGACTTCGGCGCCGCTGGCTTTGCCCGCCTGGCCCCCTTGGTGGCCGCCGCCGCCGCCGAGGGCGATCCGGCGGCGGCGGCAGTGGTGGAGCGCTCCGCCCAGGCCCTGGCCCGGATGGTGGCGACCATCGGCCAGCGGCTGGCGCTAGAGAACCCGCCGGTATGGCCCCTGGGCGGCGCCCTGGAGCACCTCGAGCTGCTGCGCCAACGGTTTGCCGCGGCGCTCGCGCTCCACTGCCCGGGGGCCAGGCTGGAGCAGGCGGCAGGGGATGGCTGCAGCGGCGCCCTGGCCCTGGCCCGGCTTTGCCTGAAGCCCTAAATCCAAGTAATTAGATCTAAGCCGCGTTGAGGTGGAGCTCGGCCTCCCTGGCCAGTTGGGAGGCCCAGTGATCCACCAGCTTCTGATCGTCCGCCTCCACCATCACCCGCAGCAGGGGCTCGGTGCCACTGGCCCGCACCAGCACCCGGCCGCAACCGTCCATGGCCGCCTCCGCCGCATCTACGGCCAGGCGCAGGGGTTCGCACTGCTGCCACTGCTGGCGCCGCTGCCGGTCGGGCACCGTCACATTTACCAAAATCTGGGGATAGGGCTGGAAGCTGCTGTCCATCCAGCCAGCCAGGCTCTGGCCGGAACGGTGCAGAAGGGTGGCCACCTGCAGGGCCGTAAGCAACCCGTCGCCACTCATGCCGTGCCGGGCCGAGAGGATATGGCCCGACTGCTCGCCGCCGAGACCCGCCCCCATCTGCTCCATCGCCTGGTGCACATATTGATCGCCAACAGCGGTGCGCTCAAGCACTCCGCCCTTGGCCTGCCAGGCCCGCTCGAAGCCCAGATTCGACATCACGGTGGCAACGATCCGGTTTGCCGGCAGCTGGCCCTCAGCCAGTAGGGAGGTTCCCCACAGGTAGAGGATCTGGTCGCCATCGACCACCCGGCCCCGGCCATCCACCGCCAGCATCCGGTCGGCATCCCCATCAAAGGCAAAACCCATCGAGGCGCCCTGGTCGAGCACGGCCCGCCTAAGGGGCTCCAGGTGGGTGCTGCCACAGCCCACGTTGATGCGCTCGCCATCGGGTTGCCCATGCAGCACCGTGAGCTTGGCTCCCAGGGCCCGAAAGACCGCCTCGCCACAGGCCGTCGCCGCGCCCCAGCAGAGGTCGAGCACGATCGAGCACCCATCCAGGCGCCGCCCCAGCACGCTGGCCACCAGGGCCCGCTGGTAGTCGGCCAGCAGCTCCTGGCGATCGTGCACGACCCCATTACCGCCGAAGCCACCGGCGGGCCCCACTCCCTGGAGCCCGGCCTCAATCGCCTGCTGCTGGCCGCGACTCAACTTGGCACCGGAGGCGCCAAACACCTTGATGCCGTTGTCGTGGGGGGGGTTGTGACTGGCCGAAACCATCAGCCCGCCGGCCGCCCCCAGGCGACGGATCGCCCCTGGGATTGCCGGCGTGGGGCAGACACCCAGGGTCCACACTTCCCGGCCGGCGGCGGTGAGGCCCGCCGTGAGTGCGGCCACCAGCATCGGACCGCTGCAGCGGGAATCCATCCCAATCAACACCGGGCCGGATGGCGGCAGCACCTGGCCGCACCAAAAACCCACCTGCATGGCCAGGGCCGGACTCAGCTGGGCGCCGACGCGGCCCCGGATGCCATCGGTGCCGAAACCGGCAACGCCACTCCGCAGGGGATGGCCAACGGGATGGGAAGCCAGCTCGGCCATAGACGGATGCCGCAGGGGGGCTCAGGTTACGTCGATCAGCGCCAGCGACGGGGCCACCAAATCCAGCGCACCAGCTCCCCCAGGGCCCAGAGCAGCAGCAGCCCCACCAGCCAGCCAGGCAGCAAGTTCAGTGGCCACCAGGGCCTCAGCAGCAGCACCAAACCCACCCCAGCCAGCACCCGCAGCGCCCGCAGCCGCTGGGGCGCACCGGGCAGGCTGGAAAGGTAGGGGGGAAGGGAGAGGCGAAGGGAGAAGGGAAGGGAGA
>ERZ887942.2406-NODE-2406-length-11637-cov-6.222155_pt1 | contig 11637 bp, 9 predicted proteins | sample MGYA00521099_ERZ887942 | MGnify/ENA primary metagenome ERZ887942 (study PRJEB32303, sample SAMEA104408605) | aquatic metagenome | biome: Brackish water; feature: Pelagic; material: water | place: Baltic Sea | collected 2014-06-07T06:48:00 | depth 16,251 m ... | reverse complement strand
ATATCACCTACGGCACTTTGTCCGGCTTCGATTCCGAAATGTCCGGGCAAAACCGAGCCATCGACAATTCCACAAACCCCCGGCACATCAGCGAGCGCTTTGTCGCTCGGTGAAACGGTGATGTCGCAGGTGCTGGTTCCGAGAATTTTTGTCAGCGTTCCTTCTTTCACACCTGAACCAACGGCACCCATGTGGGCGTCGAATGCTCCGACAGCGACCGCAGTGCCTTCAACAAGCCCGAGCTTTTCCGCCCATTCAGCAGTGAGTTCACCCGCCTTCACATCGGATGAAACCGCTTTATCATAGAGACGTCCTCGTAATTCAGCGAGCGCCGGATCCAGTACAGTGAGGAATTCCTCGTCTGGCAAGCCGCCCCACTCGTTGCTGAACATTGCCTTGTGTCCTGCTGCGCAAATGCCACGTGCCATTTCTGCGGGGTTCGTGGCTCCAGTCAAAACAGCCGGAAGCCAATCACAATGCTCAACCCAGGAATGAGCCGCTTCGAAAACCGCTGGATCGACATTTTTACAGCGCCAAATTTTGCTCCACCACCATTCGGATGAGTAAGTGCCACCGCACTTCGCCAGGTAATTCGGCCGCATCTCAGACGCGATCTCTGTGATTTTCGCCGCTTCAGCGTGACCGGTGTGATCTTTCCACAGCCAAACGAAAGCATTCAGATTATCAGAGAATTCAGGAGTCAGGGCGAGCGGTGTTCCCTCAGCATTGACCGGGATTGGCGTAGAACCGGTGGTGTCGACGCCGATTCCGAGAACATCCGCGGGATCAAAATCAGGGCGAGCCTCTTTTGCCTGAGCAATCACGCCCGTGATGATCGTCGTCATTCCATCGAGGTAATCCTGCGGATTTTGACGGGCTACATTGGGATCCGCAGGATCGGTAAGAATACCCAGCTCTCCTGAAGGGTATGGGAAAACGACAGATCCAAGTTCCTCGCCTGAATCGAGATCAACGAGGAGTGAACGGCAGGAATTTGTCCCATAATCGAGACCAATGGCATAACGACTCATGGCGGAGGGTATAGGCGATAATTTGGAATTTTGCAATCTCACGCAGTCAGTTCTGACCTCTTTCTGCCTGAATAAAAACAGCCGTATTAATTTTTTTAAGAAAATGTGTCCGGTTTTATCCAGAAAAAACGCATTACCTAGTGAACCCCTTATCAGCTTGGTAAAATGGATTAAGTAAAAACAATTTCGTCGGAGAGGAACTCAAATGGGTCGTTTTCATACAGAAAAAGAACCACGGCGTCTAAAAGGTCGGGCGGTCAACATCGTTGTCCGCCCGATTCTTTTAGCTTTTGAAACCAACTAAACTTCACTATCCTTAAAAAAACGACTGAATCACACTCTGTCAGCCCGCCTCCAAAAATGGATGCAGCAACTATTTTACCCGAGCTCTACGCAGAACTACGCAGAACTACGAAGACTGGCGAAGAGTCGAATGGCAAATGAGCAACCGCAGACGATTGGCACGACAGCACTGGTGCATGAAGCTTATCTTCGCCTACTGAAGCCGGAGGACGAAACTCAATTTGAGTGGCAAAACCATCGCTAGTTTTTTGGCGCGGCGGCAGAAGCGATGCGACGAATCATGGTCGATCGGGCTCGTGCCAGAAATGCGATGAAACGGGGCCGGGACTACGAAATGGCGAATTATTGGCCCGCGTCACCAAGCTGGTCGATACAAATCGCGGCGAAACAAAGTTCATGCCAGAGGCCGGAGCCATACAGGACGCTCAAGTTATCGAAGCCCTGCGAGACGCTGTCTCGGAAGTGAATAAAAACCGGAATTATTCAAACGCAGAGAACGAAATCCCTTCGGCGAAATGGACTCCGCCGAAGCCGGAAGAAATCGATAAACTCATGCCTGCCTATCACGTCACCGAACTGGCAGGCCACGGAGGTATGGGATCGGTCTATCGAGAGACGCAGATTAGTTTGGAGCGAATGGTCGCAATCAAAATCCTCCCGCCGGAATACGGCGACGACCCCGCGCTTGCCGCCCGATTTCGAAGGGAAGCCCTGTCGATGGCAAAATTAGATCACCCGAATATTGTCACGATTCATGATTTTGGGAGCGTCCAGCAATCCGAAACACAAAAACTGTTTTTTATCGTGATGAAATTCGTCGCGGGAGCCGATTTACAACGATTGATTTCGAGTGGGCAGATGGGCGAAAAAGCGGCTCTCGGCATTGTCGGGCAAATTTGCGATGCCCTTCAATATGCCCATACGCGAGGATTTGTTCATCGCGACATCAAACCTGCGAACATTTTTGTTTCGGCAGAAGGCACTGTAAAAGTCGGTGATTTCGGTCTGGCGAAGCTTTGTGACGTGAGCGAAGCCGAAGACATCACCGTCTTCGAGCAGTCTGGTCTTTACCTGGGAACCCCGCACTACATGGCCCCGGAAAGCCTCAAATCAACGAGTGAAGTCGACCATCGAGCCGACATTTACAGCCTGGGAGTCAGGTTTTACCAAATGCCCACCGGGTCGGTTCCTAAAGGGATTTTTAAACGTCCCTCAGAAAAAGTCGGCGTTGATGCCCGGCTGGATGAAATCGTGATCATCATTATTTGCCGCATCATTCTGGCCGGAATAGTGGCGGCCATTTTATGATGAGTGCTTTTCGTAGCTCAAACGTGTGCATTGCATTTTTGCCACAAAATACCGAAAGTGTTACACGAACTAATGAGAACTCCCCGCATTTCCCGCAGAACCCTGCTTCGTGGAATTGGCGCATCACTCGCGCTGCCCTCGCTCGAAATCATGGGTGCTCAGTCAGCCGCTGCTGGTGGGAAAGCTCCGCAGCGCCTCATTTCCGTTTTTCACCCGAACGGTGTTTTTCCGAAAGCTTGGGATGTGAAAGGGCTGGGAGCAGGTCATGAGCTTTCACCGATTCTCTCGCCGCTCCAATCGCTGATAGGAGATTTTTCAATAGTCCAAGGGCTTGATAACAAAGGAAAAGGCCACGTTCAGCTGACGGGTTCATTCCTAACGGGATGTTCGATTACCGATAAGAAAAACGGAATTTCGCTCGATCAGCAGCTCGCTCAGAAAGTGGGCCACAACACGATTTTACCTTCGCTCGAACTTGGCACTGAGCCTCCGCGTCAAGGCAGCGCCAGTGGCGAACCGATCGCCTATGCGAACACGGTTTCGTGGAGCAGTGAGACCACCCGGGTTTCTCCTGAAATCAATCCACAGGTCGCTTTTGACCGGTTGTTCCGCAGCCATTCGGGCCCCGAAGCTCGCCGGGCTGCGCTGAATCGGAAGAGTGTCATCGATCTCGTTCTCGAAGATGCAAAATCACTTCGCAGCAAAGCGAGCAAGCCGGATCAGGCCAAGTTGGATGAATATCTCGATTCCGTCCGCGCCGTCGAAGTTCGCGTCGATAAAACGCTGAATCCTCCAGAGCGCGATTGGACTCCGCCAACAAAGCCGGATGCACTCGAACGCCCGGCCCCCGGAATTCCACGCGACCGCGAGGCCCACCTGAAAATGATGATTGATCTCATGGTGCTTTCGCTGTGGACGGATACGACACGGGTCGCGACGCTGATGACTGCCCACGGATTTTCCCGCCAGAACTTCAGCTTTCTCGATGGCGTAAACAGCGATCACCACGGCATGTCTCACCACAAGAACAAGGCGGACGCCGTTGCCGAATACACCACCGTCAGCCGCTGGTATGTCAGCCAGTATGCGTATTTGCTCGAAAGTCTCAAAGCGATCGATGAAGGCGAAAATTCACTGCTTGGCAATTCGATCGTCATGTACGGTTCAGGAATGAAAGACGGAAACGGTCACGTGAAAACGGATCTTCCACTTCTCGTCGCCGGTCAAGGTGGTGGAGCTTTCAAACAAGGCCAGCTTCTGAAGAATCCAGCAGGAACGCCTCACGCAAATTTACTTCTGACGATTGGTCAGGGACTTGGACTCGAAACTGAAGTCTTTAACGGCGCCAGCACCGGCGTGGTTGATGGACTGCTTGCCTAGTCAATTAATCCCCGCCGTCCAACGCGATCGGGCCACGATTGGGTTTCATCTCGATCACCTTGTTTCGGCCGGCCCGCACCGTGTCACCGAGCCAGCCCCACATCGCTTTTGCGCCGCGCACGATGGGTGTTTCCCGGATTTCCACGATTGCCAGTTCACGTCCGACGGATTCCAAATGATGCCTGTGACGAGGCATTAGAAAAATAAATTGCCGGTCTTTTCCTGATTCGGAATCAGCCACATTCAGCGACGGAAAAATCAAGCCTTTCGCCAATACAGGCGGCTCATCATTTGGCAAAACTAACGTCCGTTTTGGTCCGAAAAATGCGCGGCGGCTTTCAAAATGAACCTCACCATTTTCGCCGCGTTTCAACTCACCAAATGATCGCGCTTTCAAATTCGCGCTCGCTTGCCGAACCAGGAATCCACGAACTCGATCACCTGATTCAAACGTCCGCTTTTTGAAAAGCGAAATCAAATAATCTCCCGCCATCACCGTTCCGAAAACTCCGAGACGAAATGCCGATGGGGCCAAAAACGCGGCTACCACAACGATAATCAGCGAAAGCACCGCCGCGACCACTGGATTGAGCGCGTAAAGCAGCGCCAAAAAAGATAGCAACGCGGTTCGCGAAAGTTTCAAGAATGAATCCAACAACCCAAACGGTGACAGCATCACCAACACGTTGATCGCGTGGCTGACCACCCAGACGGTGAAAAATCCTAAGATCGAAAGCGGTAGCAAAATCCACAACAAATTGATCGGTGCCATCGCCAGTAGTGCGCCGTCTTCTCCGATTCCGCTCGCGACTTCCGGAGCTGAAAAATTCTCAGCAATCTGTTTTGCCACGAAAGGAACAAACGCCGTCGACGCAACAACTGCGCTGAATTTATCCTCAAACAATTCGATAAAATCCAACGGCTTTTTGATGAACTTCGGAGCCCCCGCGCCAATCGAATCCTTGAAAAAACACAACGCAACTACTCCCAAACCAATTCCCCAAAATACCGGATGGCAGAACCAAGGGAGCAAATGACGATTCTCCGCGTCGGTTTTGAAATATTTCCAAATTCCCACCGCGCTGACGCCCACCAAAGGCGAAATCGCCACGCCCGTCATCTGCGTGATTCCTTCTGCAAGTCCAACCCCGGGGAGTCGTTCCTCCGTCGTAATTTGAGGGACCGCAGCTGAATCCTGGGCCAGAAGATTGGTCGCTAAAAAAGCGATTCCGAAAATCACAAGGATTCCGCATTGAAGCCGCTTTTTTCGCCACTGATTCATAGAACAAGGAATACCAATTCAGAGACCATCTTTCAAACGAAAAAGCCCGTTCCACGAAGCAATAGGGTACGTTCAATGAACCTACCCTGTTGGTTCGAAATGCCTTTTCGAACAGACCCTATCCGTTCGACGAACGTACCCTATTGACTCGTACAAGGAGCGAGGTGATTATTTACAGCTATGTCCAATCTCGATTCGCTTCGTCAAGAAGTCCTCAAAGCCAATCTTATGCTTGAAACCGAAGGCCTCGTGCGCCTTACGTGGGGGAATGTCTCCGGGGTTGAGCGAGAGGCCGGGGTTTTTGTGATCAAACCAAGTGGCGTTCCGTATTCAGATCTGAAAGCAGAGCAATTGGTCGTGGTTTCCATTGAAACAGGAGAAGTCGTCGAGGGGGAAATGAATCCGTCGTCCGACACGCCGACGCACTGGATTTTGTACCGTGATTTCCCCGAAATTGGCGGCGTGACGCACACGCATTCGGTCAATGCGACGATGCTCTCGCAAGCGGGAACCCCCCTGCCCTGCCTTGGAACAACTCATGCGGATCACTTTTATGGAGAAGTTCCCGTGGTCCGTGAATTGACCGAAGCCGAGGTGGAAGACGCCTACGAAAAAAATACCGGGCTTGCGATTGTGGAGTGTTTTAAAGAAAATGGGCTCAAGCCAATGGAAATGCCGGGCTGTTTTCAGAAATACCATGCGCCGTTTACCTGGGGCAAAAATGCGGTCGATTCGGTAAAAAATTCCGTCGCATTGGAAGTATGCTCGCAAATGGCGCTGGGCACTTGGCAACTGGCTGAAGGTCAGGGAGAAATTCCAGCCCATATCTTAAATAAACATTACCTCCGCAAGCACGGACCAGGGGCTTATTATGGCCAAAAGTGAACAATTCATCCCGTAAGCTGTCTATTTCCCCAACGACAGCTAGTTAAGCTTTCGACCCAATTTTCACGATTTCCCCCATGAATAACAACGACGACGACGGCCCGAAAAAGCCAAACAACCCGTCTCCGGACGAAGCCTTCAAAAAAATCTCTGATTTTCTGCAATCGAATTTCAAGGGGCAGGACATCAACTTTTCGATGAACGATCCTTTCGGCTCATTCACCGATGGAGACGGCGAAGGCTCGGGTGAAGACCATGACTTAAAAACGGAGCCGGATCATGCTGACATTTTTGATTTCTCGTATTTGCCACGCGACATCAAAGCGTATTTGGATCGTTACGTCATCAAGCAGCACGAGGCGAAAAAGGCGCTCTCGATTGCGGTTTGTGATCACTACAACCACGCAAAATACCTTCGGCGACTTGCCGAATCAGATTCTCAGAAAGCGGACAAAATCGAATTCGCAAAGCAGAATGTGATCATTCTGGGCCCGACCGGAGTTGGTAAAACGTATTTGGTAAAACACATCGCGGAACTGATCGGGGTTCCATTTGTGAAAGCTGATGCCACGAAATTTTCGGAAACGGGCTATGTCGGCGCTGACGTCGATGACCTCGTTCGGGAATTGGTGCGCAAGGCCGACGGCAATGTTGATCTCGCCGAATACGGCATCATTTATATTGATGAGATCGACAAGATCGCGACCAGCGGGGAAGCGATCGGCCGCGATGTCAGCGGCCGCGGCGTTCAAACGACGCTATTGAAGTTGATGGAGGAAACCGAGGTTTCGATCCGCAACCCGCAGGATATTCAAAGCCAAATGCAGGCGATGTTTGAAATGCAAAAAGGCGGTGGTTCAAATCGGGATACGATCAATACCCGGCACATTTTATTCATTGTCAGCGGTGCGTTCTCCGGATTGGAGAAAATCATCGAAAAACGAGTTCGCCAGGGAGCGATCGGTTTCGGCGCGGATACAGTTGCGACTCCGGATACGGAGAAATTGGCGCTGGAAGCTGAAACTCAGGACTTCATCGATTTTGGATTCGAAGCTGAATTCATCGGTCGATTGCCGGTCCGAGTGGTCTGCGAGCACCTTGAAGCCGCCGACCTTTGCGAAATCATGAAAAATTCCGAGGGCAGCTTGATTCGCCAATATGAGCGCGAATTTGAGTCCTACGGAATTCACGCAAGCTTTGAAGATTCTGCGCTGGAAGGAATTGCCGAACTCGCCGCGAAAGAAAAAACCGGAGCCCGTGCGTTGATGACGGTTTGTGAACGCTTGCTTCGCGATTTCAAATTTGAACTGCCGGGAACTGCAGTGACCGAATTAAGTATCGATGGCGCATTGATCAGCGATCCAGAGACTGCCCTTGCGAATTATCGCGAAGAAGCGGGCACAGTTGAGAATTCAAAAATTGTTTCCGAACTATCCGCTTTCCGACGCAAGTTTTTTGAGATGCACGGCGTAAAATTAAAATTTGAGCCTGACGCAGTCGCTGCGATCTCTGAGATGCAGGATCAGCGAAATATGAGCGCACTGAATCTGTGCGATCAGATTTTTCATGACTATCAGTTCGGCTTGAAATTGATTCAAAAAAATACCAATCAGGACATCTTTTCGCTTTCGAAAGAAGCGGTCGAAGATCCTGATAAATTCCTGAGCGGTCTGGTGGTTGCAAGCTACAACAAAGAGGAACCGCCTGCGGAAGAGGGTGGAGAATCCGATTCCGACGACACGCATCCCGAGTTGAATTTGGAGAATTGAGTAAACGATCGAACAGGGTTGGATCGTTAAAGCGATTCAAGCCTTGCTCTTTTTGGGAACCGTTGGCATGCTGCTGACGCCTTTCCGATGATACTCGACCTCGATCAATTTTTAGAACGTGAGCAACCGTTTTGGGATGAGTTGCAAAAGCTGCTGAAGCGCAATGACAAAGAAGCGCAACGGCGAATGTCATTGGAAGAAGCTCGGCGTTTTCACTATCTGTACCAGCGAGCCAGCTCAGACTTGGTGAAGCTAAAAACGTTTGCTGGCGATGTTGAGGCTAAGCAATTTTTAGAAAATCTTGTAGCCCGCGCCTACGGTCAGCTTCACTCACAACGGGGACGTTCCATCCCGTTTAAGCCTTGGGAATGGCTCACGCAGTGGATCCCGCAAACTTTCCGGAGACACTGGCGGGCGTTCGCGATTGCGACCACGGTCTTCTGGCTGGGGGGGCTTTTTGGAGGCTTTTTTGTTCACCAAAATTACGACGACAAACAGAATTTGATCGGCCCTTTCGGCCACTTAGCAGGGGATCCCAGTGATCGAGTTGCAAAAGAGGAAGCAGGTGGATTCGATGGATTCTCGGGGAGGCAGTCATTCGCCGCTCAGCTGCAGGGGCATAACACCAAGGTTAGCATCCGTGTGCTTTGTTGGGGGGTGCTGTTTGGAATCATGACGGTGATCGAATTGTTCTACAACGGCCTGATCATTGGTTCCGTTTCGTATGATTACATCATGGCAGGTGAAACTGAATTTTTGATCGCCTGGCTATTGCCGCACGGCTCGTTCGAGCTCACCGCTATTTTTATTGCCGGTCAATGCGGACTGATCATTGCGCACGCGATGTTTGGATGGGGAACCAATCTTAAATTACGTCAACGATTGAGCCGGATTCGAACTGACATTCTTACTCTGCTAGGGCTTTTGGCTTTGATGCTGGTGTGGGCTGGCTTTGTGGAGTCCTTTATCTCGCAATACCACGGGTCCGCGTTCTACAAATTCAAAATCGCATTTGGTGTCGTTGAAATGGTGTTTTTGATTTATTACTTCGGCTTTTGCGGACGGCGCCATTCTAAATCTCACGATAGCGACTCGTTGCCTCACCAAACTCCGGCAGCCGTTGCTTAATCCATTCTCCTTTTAATTTAATCGACTTTCAGATGCTGGGAAAAACAGTCGCATTGCAAATTAAGACGCCGGAAGGGGTGACCTTTGAAATTCCCCTGGCCAGCCCGGTTTCACGCTGTCTTGCGTTGGCGATAGATCTCGTCGTCATCAGTTTCCTCACCGGAGTGGTTGCCTATGTCGTAAGCCTTCTGGCTGCCGCAGGAATGGCAATCCCTGCAATCGCTGACTTTGGAAATGCAGCGTTGATGGTTGCAAGTTTCGTCATTTCGATGGGTTACGGAATGTTTATGGAATGGTTTTGGAGAGGGCAAACCATCGGAAAGCGCGTGCTAAAGCTCCAAGTCATGGATGAGCGGGGCCTGAACCTCAGCATGAAGCAAATTATCCTTCGAAATATCTTCCGCGCCGTCGACACCCTTCCGACGAACCTCTATTTCATTGGAGGACTCTCCTGTTTGCTCACGAAACGATGCCAGCGACTGGGTGACATCGCTGCAGGAACGGTTGTCGTTCGCAAGATCAAAGTGGAGCAACCTGCGACAGATCAAATTTTTACCGCTGACGAAAATTCGTTCGCAGAGTTCCCCCATCTCGAAGCGCGCTTGCGACAGGAAGTCACCCCAAACGAAGCTCGTGTCGCTTTGGATATGATCACTCGCCGTGAAGAGATCGAACCGCAGTATCGTCTCGGGATTTTCACGCAGCTGGCAGATCACTTCAGGACCAAATGTGAATTCCCTGAGAACGTTTCATTTGGACTATCCGATGAACAGTATGTTCGAAATGTCGTCGAGACTCTTTACCGAAGAACTTCGGTGTAACGAAATACTCACTTTTGTGGAGACTCTTTAAAACAAAAAAGCCACGCCCGTTTAAAAGGCGTGGCGCATTTTTTCGTTCAGGAAAACAGCCAAAAATTCAGGGGCGGAATTCTGTGATTTGCCCGTTGTAAGGATTTACCTGAAGGCAATAATAGTTGGCTGGATCCGTATCTCTGACCGCGCCTTCGCCCTGAACAAGTGTGAGATACCATGTGTCGCCATTGGACCGGTTAGGAAGATCAGTGGAACCATCCGGGCGAAATCGAAAGGCCACATAGTCCGTTTCCTCCATTCCAAGTCCTACGGGGACTTCGTATTTCCCCTCCTGAGGTGACACAAATCCGAATTTTTTGTCAGCAGAATCCTTACCTGCAGTGGTCAATAGAGTGCTCAGCGCCTCACTCAAAATTACAGGCGCATTGATTCGGTAAAATCGACTGACTTCGATCATTGCACCTGTTTTATCGAATTGGAACATCTGATAGGCTCGAAATCCCTCCTCCGTTTCTGCTGCTGCCGTATCGGCCAATTTGAAGAAACGCAATTCAACATCCGCGTTTTTTGCCAATGCCAGCTGCTGTGCCTGACTGATCTGGTTCCTAAGGTGCGACCCCTCCGACGTTAAACTCGAAGACTGCATCAAACTGAAGAGATCCGGAGCGGCAAAGGCCAACAATATCCCGACAACCGTTAACACGATCATCATCTCGATAAGCGAAAAAGCTGCTGCGATTTTTCTTTTAACAATGTTCATAAAAAAATTGGGGGATTATTTAATCTCATCTACTTCGAAGTCACTCCACCGTGAACTTCTCATCATAACGATTGTACTGAAGATCTTGTAATTGATCCCTTTTCCACCGAGCTCTTCTTCCAACGTTGCGATATCGTCGTCGTACTTACTCGTATTCTTAAACAGCTGATCAAAGATAAGCTCCTGCGGCGGTGTCCCGACTGATTCCTGCCGAATACCTGCAGTTTCATCGACTGCAATCATTGTGAGCCGCATCAGAGGCGGTACTTGTTGGGCATATTTCAAATCCACAATCGAATTTGAATCAAACTCAAAGTTCGAAGCAATTCTGCTGAACGTATTTCTTCTATCGTCACCTGAAACTTCAAGGGTGTCTCGAGGAGACACAACCAGTGCGATAATATTCTCCGCAAGTGGATGAACATGTTCGAAAAACGGTCCAGATTTCACAGAACTCTCGCTTTGCCGCCACCATTTATCCAACTGTGGCTCCTGATCATTTTCACGCTCAGCTTGACCATCTGCAAACACCTGATTTTCTTCTGCGGGAGGTCGAAACTCCATCAACCGAAAACGGTACTTAGGATCAGACCTCACAAAATCAGGGCGAAACTCCAGATCATCGCCATAGACAACAAAATAGCCCCGGCCGTTAAACAGATTGTTCAGGTTCCGGTATCGAGTCGAAAATCCGAGTGGAGCCTGAAAAAACAAAGCGTGCCCCACTGGGGTTCCGCCGGGGATTTCGCCTGCTAATTCAGATGCGGGACAAGTCTTGAAATGAAGCTCCGATCGTCTCTCATAGCTGGATGGGAAATTGGTCGCCGGATCATACTTGTAGTCGTAGTAGGTATTCAACGAGGCCTGAGAAGCATTTTTGGTAATGATATCAAACGCAACCCGGGCTTCCCGGAATTGACCAACCCGATCCTGAGCCGATACCCAGGTTTGTTGAATCGTTCCCAGCAGTGTGGTG
>ERZ887942.2405-NODE-2405-length-11639-cov-18.198291_pt1 | contig 11639 bp, 9 predicted proteins | sample MGYA00521099_ERZ887942 | MGnify/ENA primary metagenome ERZ887942 (study PRJEB32303, sample SAMEA104408605) | aquatic metagenome | biome: Brackish water; feature: Pelagic; material: water | place: Baltic Sea | collected 2014-06-07T06:48:00 | depth 16,251 m ... | reverse complement strand
GGCTGATCGAAGATTTTTGAAGGCTTCTCCGAGATAGGCCCCGGTGGAGGTGGCCGAGAGTGATTCCTCCGATTCGACAGCAAGTGCGAGTTCCGAGGCGCGACCGGCCAGCCAGCATCCGAGTTTCGCCGACTCGATTGGTGAAAGTCCGCGAGCCATCAGGGCCGCAAGCAAGCCGGAGAGAAGATCACCCTGTCCGCCGGTGGCCATCCCCGGGGTCCCGGTTGTGTTGTAGGCAAGCGGGGAGTCTCTTTTGGTCACGATGGTGCGGGCACCTTTGTAAAGGAGAGTGGCTTGAGATCTTTTTGTGAATTCACGGGCAATTTCGGCGCGGGTCGAGCTTTCTTTCCCAAGGGCAAGCATCCGTGACATTTCACCGGGATGTGGCGTCACCAACTGGTTGGGCCGGAGGGTTGAGAGACTCGAGCGACGGGTAATCAGATTGAGAGCATCAGCATCGATTACCGTTGGGCCTTTGAAGTCGCGAATCACGGTGAGGGCGTCCATTCCTGCCGAGCCGAGCCCCGGACCAATGGCGAGGGCATCGAGGTTTTCACCCAAGAGATCACGATAGCCGGACACCGGTTTGACCATGACTTCAATGGGGATAAGAGGAAGAATGAGGGGGTAGTCTTCTTCCTTTACAAAGAGCGTGATCAAACCCGCGCCTCCTCTGAGAGCTCCGAGGGAAGTCAGGGCGGCGGCCCCGGCCAGTCCACGGGATCCCGCGATAATTCCAACACGTCCGGCCTGGCCTTTGTGAAACCCAAAAGGACGTTTTAACGATTCGAGGGGAAGAGTGGCCGGAGTGATCAGGTGGTCGCTGGTGAGATCCCAATTGCTGAGTCCCTCGAGTTCCAACAGCGTCAATCCTCCCACATGCGCGGTGGCTTGATCCGCAACGAGACCGGTCTTGGGTGATCCGAGCGTGCAGGTAAGGTCCGCTTTGACGGTGTTTCTCCCGCAAGATCCGGTGTCGCAATCGAGACCGGAAGGGACATCGACGGCGACGACAAAAGCAGCACCTCTTTCCCCGAGGTCGTTAATCTCACCTGCCAATTCCGCCAATGGTTCCCGAATCTCGCCCTGCGTCCCGATTCCGAGGAGTCCATCGAGCAGAATGAGTGGCCCCTTGCCAGGAAAATCGTTGAGCTTGGAAAGCAGGGGGACATCCCCGAGTTCATGCCATTTCTTCGCCGGCAGGCCACCCATTCCGGCCGGATCTTCGGAGCTACGCACGGCAACCTTCCATCCCGCTTCCCTGAGATGACGCAACGCGACCATGGCATCGGCTCCATTATTGCCCTTGCCGATGACCGCGATCGCACGCGCAACCGGGTCTTTTTCGAATCGACGGAGAATCTCGCGAGCAATCTTTTTGCCAGCTTGATTCATGAGATCTTCGACTGGAACTCCGGTGGAGAAAACCGCTTCCTCAGCGGCATACATTTCGCGGGCAGTGAGAAACATGGCTTTCTAGGCTTCGTCGATTCCAAGTTGCTCGCAGATATTGGCGAGTTTTTCTTCGAGTGCGGCGACGCGTGCTTCGAGATCCGATCTCTCTTCGACTTTGTGGTCAGTTTCAAACCGGGTGTCTGTCTCGAATCCCTTTTCGCCGCCTAATAAATGTCCGTAAGTTTTTACGCGACGGCCACTTCCAACCGGGAGTTCTTTGACCAAAGGTCCGTAGGAATACTCCATAAATCCCCTGAGGATTTCCTCGATCTGACCCACGCTTTCGAATGGATGCATGCGCTCGGTGCGTTGTTTGATTTCTCCTGCCGTTTGGATGCTACGGAGAAGAAGAACAGTCATGACGGCATTCTCAGCGGAGGTCATATCGAGGATTTCGGCTAATTGGTGTTCGTATTTTGGAGCGCGAGATCCTGAGATGTGGACCTGCATCAGGAGTTCTTTTCTGCGCATGCGCTGGACCGCTTCTTCGACTTCTTCGCTCGTTAAGAAGGTGACCGGATGCCGGTTTGATGATTGATTACAAGCGGCTTCAATCGCCTTGAGCGTCATCGGATAGTAGTCGGGCGTGGTGGTTTCTTTCTCCAGGATACAGCCAAGCACCCGGCTCTCCACGAAGTCCAACTGCAGCCCGGGAAAACGAACAATTTCACTCATGGACGCATGATAAGTCCCGTTGGTGAAAATGGGGAGAGTGGATTTCATGAGATTTTCGATTGATTCCCGGAGAGACGGGGATCAAATGAGAAGGGTGTGGTTTCCAGCACATCGGCCCCCTGAAAATCGGGATGTTGCGGGTTAAGAAGGAGGTTGTGCTCTTCCGGAACAATGACGGAAGGAACCAGAACGCCAGCAGTTTTACCCACTTCCAGCCAATCGTCTCCCTGATCGGTTGATCCCTTTCCTGGTGGATCTTCCCGCCACCCCTGATCTTTCGAAAGTTCTCCTCCAATGATTGTCCGGGGGACTCTCACCTGAATGAGTGATCGGGGAATGCGGCGAGAGGCAACGGTTGTTAAATGGACCAGGAGTTCCAGGGCTGCGAGAGAGCGACTGGTCGAAAGATAGACCATGGGGCGGCCCGGCGAGTTCCATCGCCCGCCATAAAGGCGGGCCCCTTCTCCTGACAAGGCGGTTCGGGTCCACTTTGGGGCGACGATCCGATAGGCCAGGATGAAATCGGTCTCTTCTTGATCAGTCATTTAAAAAACTCCGTGATCAATGCGGCCAAGAAGATTTTCTACCTCGCGGGCGCCAAATTCCGTATCGGCATAGCTAAGCGGACTTTCACCTGCGGTCCCCGGATTTTCAGTTTTAAGCCATTCGCGTGCCGCTGTTTCATCTCCAAAAACTCCATAAGCAATCCCGAAAAGGCGGGTGAACCGCACCAAGCGCTCACTTTCGGCTTGGGAAAAACGGCGTGATTTCTTGCGGCGATGAAGGGTGGCATTTGACATCCCCAAGTAGAGACCAAGGGTTTCTTCGGGAATGTCCAAAAGGTTCCGAAGGGTCGCGAATTCACGAAAATAGAGACCCTCCCTAATTCTCTCCACAACCGGAGTTTGGGGCTCCGTGGCGGTCTCCGTGACGATGTTTCCAGGAGCTTGTTCCTGATTCCAATCATTCGGAAAAAAGAAGTGGGTGAGCGGTTTATCGCTGTATTTCATGCCTGAAATCTAGATAACACCTCTTCGGGAGTCAATCAAAAATAGGTCAACTATCCTACATTTGTAGGAATATTGAGATTGAGTCGGATTGCCGTGATGCGAATGGCGGCGGTGACCGTCGTTGTGATGAGAATATTCAGGCTGGTGGAGAAACCAACATGGTCCAGCGCCAGGTAGACCAGTCCACCGATCAAGGCCGCTGTGGCATAGATTTCTTTCCTGAAAATAAGAGGGACCTCGGTGCGAAGAAGGTCGCGGATGACGCCTCCAAAAGTCGCAGTGACCATGCCCATGCCGACGCAGGCCCACCACGCGAGCCCATTGGCCTGGGATACCTGCACTCCGATACAGACAAACACTCCGAGTCCGAGGGCATCGAAGAGCGATACGACCCGCTCGCCACGCTCCCAGATGGGCTCGGCGTAAAATGACGCCACCGTCGCGATCGCCGCTACAAGAACATAGGCCGGATCAGTCAGGACAGGGGGAGGAGTGGCTCCGATGAGAAGGCTCCTCAGAGTTCCTCCGCCCACGCAAGTCACGGTCGCCAGCATGAACATTCCAAAGAGATCCATTTCCTTCTGTCGCCCCGCAATGGCCCCCGAAACGGCGAAGACAAAGACTCCGATGAGGTCGGCGAGATAGAGAGGGGAAAGCACGGGAGAAATGAGGCATTTTCCGGTGGTTCTGGCAACTCTAGTGAAAATCGTGAGAGACCGTGGCGAGGTCGCCCGAAACGCCCAGCGGTTGTATCGACGTGACGTAAACCGTCGGCTGCCGGCCTTCGGTGATTTGCAAACGTCCCTGCACGAGAAGAAAGGACTCGCTTACGATGATCAACTTGTATGCGTGGAAGGTCTTTCGAGGGATGAAGAGGTTGGCGATGCCAAATTCATCCTCGAGCGAGATGAAACAGTGACCTTTGGCCGTGCCGGGTCGTTGTCGGCAAATCACCAGGCCCGCGATGACAAGAGGCTTGCCGTGGGGCATTTCAAAAAGGCTGGCCGACGTGGTGAGGTTAAGGTCCTGGTCGCGTCGCCAAAGCCTCATGGGGTGAGGACCAGTGGTGGAGCCTTGCAGGGCGAAATCGGTGTTGAGTCGCTCGGCGGGCGTCATCATTTCGAGGACCTTTTCCGTTGGAGGCGGGGCGGCAAAGAGGTCATCGAGCGGTAGTTGTTCGGCCTGCCAGAGGGCATCGCGGCGGTGCTCGACTTCCGGGAGATCATTGAGTGCTCCGGCGGCGGCAAGAAGGCGGCGTTCCTTCACATTCGGCCGGACCCGGCGAAGAAAATCCTCCAGAGAGGAAAAGGCGGACTTGGAACGTTCTTCGACGATGTGCTCCATCGTGTTTTGGCGCAGCCCTTTGAGACGGTGAAAGCCCAGTCGCAAGAGGTGGTCGTCGATGACCTCGGTCGAGATCATGGAATGCACGATCGAAATTGGTTTGGTGCGTACGCCGTGACGCTTGGCGTCCTGCATGAGGGTGTTGACCGAGTAAAACCCCATCGGTTGGTTGTTGATGAGGCCACAGTAAAACTCCGCCGGACGATGCACCTTCAACCAGCACGAGGCGTAGGCAATCAAGGCAAAGGAAATCGCGTGGGATTCCGGGAAACCATAGAGGGAGAAAGAACCGATGGAGTCGATGACGCGTTGTTGAACCCCGGGCGAAACCCGGCGCTCGTTCATGCGGGTTTTGAGTTTTTGGACGATGGCGTTCATGCGCTCGTCGGATTTTTTAAAGGACATCGCCTTGCGGAGGAAATCGGCTTCCACTCCGGTAAATCCCGCGATCACCATGGCCATACGGAGGACCTGTTCCTGGAAGAGCGGGACGCCGAGGGTGCGTTTGAGAATGGGCTCGAAATCAGGATGGATGTATTCGATCTGCTCCCTTTTGGTGCGGCGATTCAGATACGGATGGACCAAATCACCCACGATGGGGCCGGGTCGGATGATTGCGACCTCGACGGCGAGGTCATAAAAGCAGCGCGGCTGCATGATGGGAAGGGTGGCCATCTGGGCGCGTGACTCGACCTGAAAGGTACCCACGGTGTCGGCCCGACAGAGGAGGTCGTAAGTCGCGGGATCGTTTTTTGGGATCTTGGCGAGGTTGACCGGACGACCACGCCGTTCGCAGATTTTCAAGGCGTCCTCCATCGCGGCGAGCATTCCGAGACCGAGGAGATCGACCTTTACAATGCCCAGATCCTCACAGTCATCTTTGTCCCATTGCAGCACCGTGCGATTCTCCATTGCGGCCGGCTGGAGAGGGACAACGTGATCGAGTCCGTCATCGCAAAAGACCATTCCGCCCGAGTGCTGGCCGAGGTGGCGGGGACAGTGGAGGACCGCGTGATAGAGTTTCAGAAGGGGTTCAAAACGGGGGTGGGAAGGGGGGATTCCCGACCTTTCGATGGTCCCGGCTAGCTCCACGACCTTGTCGCCGGGGTAGTAATTACTCATCGAGAGTTCATCGCTCGCCGGTTCGCGCGAGGCGTCGTGGACCTTCGGAGAGGCGCAAAGATCAGTGAAGCGGTCGGCAATTGATTCCGGAAACCCGAGGATCTTGGACATCTCACGGAAGGCTGAGCGCGGCTTGTAGGTGATGACGTTTGCGGTCATGGCCGCTCCACGCGGGGCATACTTTTGGAAGACATATTGGATGACCGCTTCGCGGCGATCGCCGGAAGGGAAGTCGATATCAATGTCCGGCCAGGACTGTCGGTTTTCAGAGAGGAAGCGCTCAAAAAGGAGACCGCTTTCGACGGGATCGACACTTGTTACGCCAATTGCGTAACAGACGAGTGAGTTGGCAGCCGAGCCCCGACCCTGACAAAGAATGCCTTGTGAACGGGCGAAGCGGACAAGATCCCAGACAATGAGGAAGTAGCCCGAGAAACCAAGTTTTTCGATGGTTATCAACTCTTGATCAATTTGTTGTCGATGTTTTTTACTTAAATTAAGGAACTTTTTTTTCAGGCCTCGCTCCACGGTGTGGCGGAGATATTCACATTGTTCATGACCTGTGAATAACTTCCCGGTATTGGGGTCCCGGTAAGAGGGGAAGCGGTAGCCCAGGTTCTCGAGCGAGAAGTCACTGCACTCTTCGGAGAGGGCTTGAGCGTTGTTAGCAACCTGTGGATGAGTTATGAACAAGTTGTGAATCTCTTTGGGGGACTTGAGAAAGCGTTCCCCGTTGCATTCCAGAAATCGGCCGGAGTCGTCCAGGGTCTTGTGTTCGCGCAAACAGGTGAAAGCGTCGGCGAGGAGGCGATCGGAGCGCTGTGAATAAGTCGGTGAATTACTCGCAATGATCGGAATTTTGAGAAACCCGCCAAGGTCGCGGAGGAGACGGTTGGTTTTCTCCTCGCCACGGCGAAAGTGGTGAAAGAGGGCGATGGAGACATTGTCGGGACCGAAGTGATCGAGGAGTTTTTTGGCGGCACGGAGCAGGCTCTCCTTGGTGGGATTATGGAGGGACTCCGGAGTGAGGATGGCGTGATTTCCGTTGAGATCATGACCGGATAAGTTATTCACATTTTGCTCACAATGAAGACTGGTGAGGAGCCGGGAGAGATTTTGGTACCCGGAGCGAGATTTGTTAAGAATCGTCAATTGATGAAATCCCAAAACAGATTCCAGAGTGGCCCCCGTGATAGCTTTGATGCCGACCTTTTTGGCCTCGGCATGCGCGCGGGCGGAGCCGTAGAAGCCCATGTGATCGACGAGAGCGATGGAGTGATGTCCGAGCGCGGCGGCACGTTGAACGAGGCTCTCCGGCGAACTGGCGCCACGAAGGAAGGAGAAGTTGGATTTGGCGAGGAGTTCCATTAAAAAAGGGGAGGAGCGTCGAACTCCGAACACCGGGTTTTGAATTTTGAATGGCTTGGTTGAGGGGAGCGCAAAAACGGGGATTTTTGGCTATGGCGGGCTTGTTTAGGCGTAGATGCCGGTGAGGTGCCATTTCCCGGGGGTGAGGAAGGCGAGTTGGATGAGGAGGGAGTCGTCGAGTTCGACGTCCCACTGGGCTTGTTGCCAACCGTTTTCCCACCAGGAACCGGAGAGGGGGAAGGGGCCGCGGGCGTGGCGAATGGGGCCTTGGTGAGGGCCGGTGAGGAGGGCGAGAGGGTATTGATAGTGGCCGCGTTTTTCGGAGGCGACATTGATCGGGATGGGGGGACGTTGGCGTTTGAGCGGGAGATGGCTGGCGGGATGAATTTCGGGAACAAGTGGAGTTTGAAAATCGGGAGTGATGGGTGAGAGGGAGATGACATCGGGACGATGGGTGTCGAGTTGATGTGGGATACCGAGACGGCCGGGGCCGACGATGCCGGAGAGGCGGCGGAGGGTGTCTGCGAATTCGTTGGGATCTTTGAGGCCGCGTTGGAAGAGTTGATGCTGGGCGTGGCGTGGCAGGGTGGGGATGAGTTCGAGGTGGAATTCCCCCATGGAAGCGGGGGCTTTGACGGTATCGAGGTGAGTGTGGAGAGAGCGGAGGAGGGCATCGGGCGAGAGAGTGGGTTCGGAGAGGACGAGTTTACGGGTGTGGGCGGCGCCGTTGTCGAAAGCGAGAGTGAGGCGAAGTTCGGCGGCGGCGCGTTGATGGTGCTCCAGACGGTTGCAGAGGGTTTGCAGGAGGCGTTTCGCCATGAAGAGGAGGGGCTCGTGACTGTCGACAGGAGGTTCGAAGGTGTGGGTGACGCGGTAATGATCTTTGGCGCGGTAGAGCTTGAGGAGGCGGTGGTGCTTGCCGTGAGCGATGTCGTGGAGTCGGGCGAGATTTGAGCCGAGGCGCTCGGCAAGGCCCTGACGAGGGAGCCGGGCGAGATCGGAAAGAGTTTGGAGTCCCCAGAGTTGGAGAACGTGGGCGTGCGGGAGGGGAAAAGTTTTGGAGAGGAAGAGATCGGCGATCTTGAGGGAAAGCGGGTCGGATTGGCGTGGGCAGAGCGAGGCGAGATGGGCGAGGTCGGGGGTGATTCCGAGGCCGATCTGGAGGGGCAGGGAAAGGTAGGTGGAAGAGTCGATGGTTTGGGCGACCCAGTCTTCTTCCGAAGCCATGAGGAGGGTGGAGAGATCGAGGAGGTGGGTTTCGGGCGTAGTGAGTTCAAAATCGGGGACGAGGGAATCAACGAAGGCGAGAGTTTCGGCCTGCGCGGATTTTTCGGTGGTGGGATCAGGGTCGAGAAGGAGGAGGTCGGCGCAGCGGGCGAGGCCGCGGGTGGTGCGGAGCCCGGGATGGATTCCGAATTGTCGGGCGGCGAGGTTGACTGCAGTGAGGTGGGATTTTTCTCGCTCGCCGGTAGAGAGGAGGGCGGCAGGTTGGTCGGGCGGGGTGCCGTCGCGTGCGAGGAGGCAACTGAGGGGAAGGTCCCGGAAATGGAGAGCGGCGTAGTTCATGCTTTTCCTGCCAGTTTCTGGCTTTCCGGGTTGTGAAGCTGGAGAACGGGAGATTTCAGTTCGAGATGGTCGAGCGAGAAACGTCCGGTGAGAGTGAGGCGTCGGTGCGGGGTCGGCACGATCTGGCGCGGGGTCATGGCGACAAGGGCGGCACCAGACTCACGGGCCTGGATTTTGAGGCGATGCCAGAGAGCGGCGGGGATCTGACGGAGTTCGCGTTCGGAAACGAGATGGAGGTCGAGAAGGATGAGGGGGAGGTTTCCATCGCCGAGGAGGAGGTCGGCGCATTGGATCGCTTGCTCGGTTTTAGAACAACGGACCCAGATGAGACGGCGGCATTTTTCATTACCGTAAGAAGCGGGGTCGAAACTGTCGCGTCCATCGACGAGGGCGAGGGGCAGATCGCGTTTTTCTTCGAGGAGTTCGGAAATGACGAGGGAGGCTCCGGATGATTGGCGTGGGGAGATGATCTCGCTGAGCTGGCCCGGGGAGAATTCGAGGGGAGCTTGGGGGAGAGATTCCCCGGGAACAGGGAGGGGATCGCGATGAGCGGCCGGGAACTTCTCACGAAGTTGGCGGCGGAGTTGGTCGATTTGGAGAACGCTCAATGAATGTTCATTAGAACAGTTTTTTGGGAATGGTCAAGAAGAGAGGAGTAGATCATTGGTCCTGGTTGAGGGGAGGCTCACGTGGAGGAGCAGAGACGCGGAAGTTTTTGGGGCTTGGTTGAGGGTGCGGGAGGGATTATCTCGGCTGCGGATGGCTGTGGAAATTGTTGAACTTGTGCTGACTCCGGCGGAGGCGGTGGATGAGGGAATTTGGGCGGGGAAGATTGCGCGGAAGCTGCGGGTGAAGCCGGAACGGGTGACGGGATATCGACTTTTGAAGCGGTCGCTGGATGCTCGAAAGCGGCCGGTGAAGTTTCGACTGCGGTTTGAGGCGGGCATTGATGAGGTGTTGCCGGAGGAGGCAAAGGCGACGTGGGATGTGCCTACATTAAAGGTGGAGCCGGAGGAGGTGGTGATTGTGGGCTGTGGTCCGGCGGGGATGTTTGCGGCCTTGCGATGTTTGGAGCTGGGTTACAAGCCGGTGGTGCTGGAGAGGGGGAAGGACGCTTCGTCGCGGCGATTTGATTTGGGGCCAATTTTGAAAGAGGGGCGGGTGATCGAGGAATCGAACTATTGTTTTGGCGAAGGAGGCGCGGGGACATTTTCAGACGGAAAACTTTACACACGGGCAACGAAACGGGGGCCGGTTGCGGAAGTTTATCGAACGTTGGTGGCTCACGGGGCGCCGGAGAATATTTTGGTGGAGGCGCATCCACACATCGGATCGAACTTGCTGCCGAAGGTGGTGATGGCGATGCGGGAATCGGTGAGGGCGGGGGGGGGCGAGGTCCACTTTGGCGCGAAGGTGACGGAGTTTTTGATGTCGGGCGGGAAGATCGAGGGAGTGGCGACGAAAGACGGACGAGAATTTCGAGGAAAGGCCGTGATCCTGGCGACGGGACATTCGGCGCGGGATATCTACGAACTGCTGAACGAGCAGAAGATTTCGTTGGAATCGAAGGCCTTTGCGGTGGGAGTGCGGATCGAGCATCCGCAGCCGTTGATTGACCGGGTGCAATACCATTTGCGAGAGGGGGAGGAGCGGGGAAGAAGCCTGCCGGCATCGCGCTATCGACTGGCGACGCAGATGAAGGGCCGGAGCGTGCATTCTTTTTGCATGTGCCCGGGGGGATTTGTGGTGCCGGCGTCGACGATGAACGACGAGGTGGTGGTGAACGGAATGAGTTTGTCGCGTCGTGATTCTCCCTTTGCGAACAGCGGGATGGTGGTGGGAATCGAGCCGGAGGATGTGCGGGGATTTGGCGGAGACGATGTATTGGCAGGAATTCGTTTTCAGAAACACATCGAACAGCTCGCGAAGAAAGCGGGTGGTGGTGGTCAGGTTGCGCCGGGACAGAAGGTGACCGATTTTTTAGCGGGAAAAGTGTCGAAGGAATTACCGAAGACGAGTTATTTTCCGGGACTCAATTCGGTGCGGCTGGATGAGGTATTGCCGAAAGAAATCGGCGGACGGCTTGCGGGTGGTTTGCGTAAATTCGGAAAAATGATTCGCGGTTACACCGGGCCGGATGCGCTTTTGATTGGTTTTGAAACGCGGACGAGTTCACCGGTGAGGATTCCGCGGGGGGAGGATCTGCAGCACCCGGAGGTAAAGGGGCTCTATCCCTGTGGTGAGGGCGCGGGATATGCTGGAGGAATTGTCTCGGCCGCGTTGGATGGACGACGGTGCGCGGAGGCGGTGATTCACGCTGAACTTTAATTACGATGGAAATTCGAAATCGCGAAGAACAGGAACCGTTCAGGACGAAAGATGGTTCGACGATCCGGAGCTTGCTCGATTTGAGCAATGCTCCGGTGAAGCAGCAGAGTCTGGCCGAGGCGAGTTTGCCAAGAGGGGGCTCAACCAAGCGACATTATCACAAGGTGAGCGAGGAGCTTTATTATCTGCTCGAAGGGCGCGGGGTGATGGAGATCGATGGTGAGGAACGCGAGATCGGGCCGGGCGATGCAATTTTGATTCCTGCAGGAGCGTGGCACGAGATTCGGGCGACAGAGGAGATGAAGTTTCTCTGTTGCTGTGCACCGCCTTATGCGCACGAGGATACTTACTTTGAGTGATTCATTTCAGGCACGGAATACCATTCATGGGGAATGTCGTGCATGAAAAGAGCGTGATCAAAAGCGATGGAACCTGGTGGGGGAATTCCCGGATCCGGATCTCACGACGCAAAGGTTCCCAGGGTTTTATCGTGATTTTCATGAGTGTCTTAAGGTGAGAGGAAAGAGCTGATTTTTTGTTCCGCACTTTCTCCTTTGCCGCTGACTTTCTCTTTTCCGCGCAGACTGAACCCCCGAAAATCCATCGCTGCCTTTGATGATTCCAAAGACCGGTTCGACGGTGTGGTTGTGACTTCCGGACAAGGCCTTAACCTCCTCCGTGCGTAACATGTTTTCGGATTTTCACGGCCCGCTGGTAGCTGCCGTTCCGGGCGATGGGCACTTTGGCCTTCAGACAGGTGCCGTGCCAGTT
>ERZ887942.2403-NODE-2403-length-11644-cov-5.115541_pt1 | contig 11644 bp, 6 predicted proteins | sample MGYA00521099_ERZ887942 | MGnify/ENA primary metagenome ERZ887942 (study PRJEB32303, sample SAMEA104408605) | aquatic metagenome | biome: Brackish water; feature: Pelagic; material: water | place: Baltic Sea | collected 2014-06-07T06:48:00 | depth 16,251 m ... | reverse complement strand
GATAGGAGTCGGTTTTCCGGATCAACTGTTTCATTGGAATGTTGATTGTCGCTGACTTGTTGATAAACGCTCGACAGTAAGATCATACGGTGCATTTTTTTGATGGACCAACCATCATTCATGAATCGCCAGGCAAGATGATCCAGCAATTCAGGATGACTTGGGGGATCAGAACGGAGACCAAAGTCATCAGGCGTCGTCACTAACCCTGCACCGAAATGGTGTTGCCAAATGCGGTTGACCATGACCCGCGCCGTGAGCGGATTGTCTCGACTTGCGATGGCTTGAGCGAGTTCCAAACGTCCGCTGCCTTGAGTGAATGGTTGCGGCTCTCCAGTTGTCAGGCTTGTCAGGAACTGACGCGGAGCCTCATCACCCGGTCGACTCGCATCGCCTCGAATGAACACTCGGCTATTGTGAGGATGCGGGCTGTCCACCAGCGACATTGCTCTCAGCGGGGCACCGGGATGCGACGCTTTGAGTTGCTCGACTGGTCCTTGCAACGCTTGCATCTGCATGATCACCGACACGGGAAAGAGTCCTCGCATTAACCCGGACGGTAAATTTCCGGGACTCTCATTGTTGTAATAGACATGGCGGAGCGATTCCTGTTCGCGATCAGGCAAAGCTTGAATCGTTGCTGAGTTTGGGGCCTGTTCGGATTTAAGCCGGAGTTGTTGCCATTGTGTATCAATATCCTGAAACAATTTCCCGTACCGTTCAGCGACTTCTTGTAACGACTTCGGGGGATCGTCTGCGAACATTTTGGCGACGTGAGAATTCAATGGATGACCAAACGAATCGTTGGCGATTTTTGCGGATAACGACTTGGCACCTACTACAAAGTCTGCGGATGGCAAAGCGGCATACGCGAACCAGGGAGCGAAAATTAAGTCGGTTTCGGGGTTCATTGTGTTGAGTGCCGCCAACCATCGCCGGGCTCCTGTTTGGAGGATCTTGCGATCACTCAGTCCGAAGACACCTTCAATCAGTTCCTCAATTTTTTGCGGCTCTCGACTCAACATCAGGTACTCCGCCGTCAATCCTCGATGCTCCGTCAAGACTGCTGCTTCTTGTTCGCGTATGAAGTCATCGAGCTTCGATTGACGCTTGTGATGTTCTTGCAGATATTCAGCGTGCAAGACTGGATCAGGATCAATCCCCAGCAATGGCGCCTCACCAGGCGCGTGGGAACTGGCAAAGACGCCGTGCAATGCGTAGTAGTCTTTAGTCGGAATCGGATCATATTTGTGATCGTGACATCGGGCACAACTAACGGACAGCCCCATCGTCCCGCGCGTGACGACATCAATTCGGTCGTCAATAGTGTCGTGGTTGTCCATGAACTTCCGACCGACGGTTAGAAAACCGAGCGCAGCGAGCGGTCGTTTGTTATCACCGAGTTCGAGTTGATCAGCTGCCATTTGATGAATCAGAAATTCGTCGAACGGTAAATCATCATTGAACGCCTGAATTACATAATCACGATAAGTGAACGCAAAAGGACCGTCACTCGTCGCAAAGCGAGCAACATCCAACCAGTGACGTCCCCAGCGTTCACCGTATTGTGGTGAACTCAGCAAGCGATCCACGATCGTTGCAAATGCTTCTGGAGATTCGTCAGCGATGAATGCTGCGACCTCTTCTGGAGTTGGCGGAAGTCCAATGAGATCGTACGTTGCCCGGCGGATGAGGATTCGCTTGTCGGCTTGTGGTGCGGGCGAAAGTTTCGCTTGCTCAAGTGCCGAGATAATAAACGCATCAATGGGCGTTTGAACCCATGTGTTTTGTTGGACAGTTGGAATGACTTGCTCAATCACAGGTTGAAATGCCCAGTGAGTACGAGATTGAATGGCGATTTGGTCTTCTTGAACAGATACTTCAGGGAGTGGTGCTCCCAGGTTTAACCATGTTTGAAGATCGGCGATTTGTGATTGTGTCAGCCTTTCTCCATCGGGAGGCATACGCACGTTTTCGTCAGTCGATTGTATCAATACAAGAAGCGGAGAACTGCCAGGATCGTCCTTGACAATTACCGGTCCCGAATCGCTGCCTTTTCGAATGCCATGTGGACTGTCAAGTAAAAGTCCTCCATTGGCTTTCTTACTGTTCGCAGCGTGGCATTGATAGCACCGTTCTGCAAAGAGCGGACGAATTTTACGTTCAAAGAATTCGATGCCGCGCTGATCAACCGTTTCGGCACTCGTCTCTTTGGAAGGCTCAGCACCTTCGACCAGTTGTGTAAAACCGAAAAAAGACAATGCGAACAGGCAGAGATTGATCACGTTCCAACTGTATCTGTTGAAGACGTTTGTGGAGACAGGAGACTGACGTCCCCCGCTCGCCGGTTGTCTTTGAATCCAAAACTCGGTCATTTGTAATTCTATTTTCGTTGCTAAGAATTTCAGGCAATCAGATCATGGACCACATCGCCGAATACATCGGTCAACCGGAAATCACGGCTGGCGTGGCGATAGGTTAAGCGAGTGTGATCAAAGCCGAGGAGGTGCAAAATGGTCGCGTGTAAATCGTGAACATGCACTTTCTTGTCAACGGCCTTAAAACCGAATTCGTCGGTCGCGCCGTGAACATAGCCTCCTTTGACGCCGCCACCAGCGAGCCAGGTTGTGAAGCCATGATGGTTGTGATCGCGACCGTTTCCATGCAGATTATTCGGAAGTCCCATCGGCACTTCAACAGTTGGTGTGCGTCCGAATTCGCCGCCCCAGATGACGAGTGTATCCTCCAACATTCCACGTAATTTGAGATCCTTCAATAAAGCACCGATCACCTGATCGCATTGCTTCGCCATCGAGCGATGGCTTTGTTCCAGATTTTGATGGTGATCCCAATCGCTCCCCACCCAGGCTTGAACGAAGCGAACCCCACGTTCAACCAGTCGACGAGCGATCATCAGCTGACGTGCTTCTGTCCCAGCCCCATACATGCGGTGAATCGATTGCGGCTCCTGACTGACATCGAAGGCGTCGGTCGCTTCGAGTTGCATTCGTGAAGCGAGTTCAAAAGATTGAATTCTCGCATCGACTTGGGAATTGTTGTCGATCTGTTGACGATGAACCTCATTGAGTTCCCGTAAAAGTTCAAGTTGCCGACTTTGTTCGTCGCGGGAAACTCTTTGGTTCGTTGTGTTCTCTATCAGCTTTTCGATTTGCGTGTGCTGTGTGTTGATATAGGTCCCCTGATGAGCTCCCGGAAGAAATGCAGATTGCCAGTTTTGAGTCCCTCCGTTTCCCGGATAACCTCCGGGTTTCATCGCAATGAAACCCGGCAGATTCTGGTTCTCACTGCCGAGTCCATATGTCGCCCATGCTCCTAAACTCGGTCGAATGAGACGCGAATCACCACAGTTCATCAGTAAGATTGAAGGAATATGATTCGGCACATCTGCCTGCATCGAACGGATGACTGCGATGTCATCAATGCCCTCGCCAATGTGAGAAAATATCTCGCTGACTTCGATTCCACTTTGACCGTAGCGTTGAAACTTAAACGGCGACCGCATCACAGTTCCCGTACGACGTTCCGTGACTAGGTGCATACTTTCGGGAAGTGGCTGCCCATGGTGCTTGTCGAGTGCCGGCTTTGGATCGAACGTGTCGACGTGCGAAGGTCCACCACTGAGGAACAGATGAATGACACGTTTCGCCTTGGAAGGAAAATGTGGTTGACGGGGAGCGAGCGGCGAGTCGATGTTGATCGCTGAGGATGCATCGTTGCCTAAGGCGTCTTTCATCACTCCAGCAAGTGCCAGCGCACCAATCCCCATGCCTCCACGGGCAAGTAGATCTCTGCGAGTGATGAAACCATTCTGCCCGGTCATTCTCCATCCTCTTCTAGCTCAACAAGAATAAGATCCAGCTCAGCTTCCGCTTCAAAGACTCGCTCTGATTCCATCAGTGGTTGGACTCTTTCTGCCATCATCTGAGCAATGGGTGAGGGGTCGCGACCACTCTGTCCCCATTTGACTGCCACTGCTTGCACACGCTCGGCTTTGGCTGAGATTCGCTGGCTAAGATTATGTTCGAGCTTTGCAATGACATCAGGGTTCTTGGAGAGTCCAAGAAGCTTGTCACGCTGTCTCACGGTTAACATGTTGTTGATCACGATACCTTGGCGAGCCTGAAGTCGTTTCGCTTCACGCTCGATGTCCATAAATTTGTTGAGCTGAGCAATGATCGCCTCTTCGTCCAATTGCTGCTGCAAAATTAACGTCGAGAGTGCAGCGGATTCTCGCTCCAGTGCTGTCGCGAATTCTTTCAATTGTGGCTGCGTTTTGTTGACATGAGCTATTAGCGTCTTACGTTGCTCTGGTGTCAGCGAAATTTGCTCACTTGCCAAAAAGATAAGTTGAGGTGGAATGAACCCTGCGAATGGGTTATTCGCTTGTTTTGCAGCGTGTGCGCGAGCATTCTGAGCTTGAGCATGATTCGGCATTGGTCGTCGAGATTTGGAAACTTGCTCGCCCTGAAAACCGATTAACTTCAGGACTTCATCTGCTGTCTTCTCAGCTGCAGCGAAGTCTTTTTCCGCGAGTTGTTTTTTCATTGTCTCTCGAAGTTCTTCATACTTGACCTGTGTGCCTGTCTTTTTGTCCCAGTTCGGGAGGTGCTTTTGAATCAAGTGGATTCGCTTCAGAACCTCTTCTTGACTCGCAGGTCCCTTTACAGGCGACGGAGTGGGTGCTTCTGTGTTTGCTCCGAGTTGTTTCAAAACGTCATCTACAACAGCTTCCGCTTCGACCGCTTTCCCTGCTTTCATAAGAGGCTGAAACTTTTGCTGCATGATTTTGAGAACTCCCGATGGATCACGTCCGCTGGCTGCCCATTTTTGAGCCGCAGCCTGCACACGTTCTACTTTCTCAGTGATTCGTCGCCTCGTTTCTTCTGGAGAACTTGGTGACGGCTTAGCTGGGTTTGCTCCAGCAGCGGATTCCTTCATTCCTAAAATCTTCAAAAGCGAATCCGCTGTTTTCTCAGCCTCTGCGAATTCCTTCGCTTCAACTTGTTGAGCCAATTTCTGCATGAGCGTTACCGCATATTGGTTGCCTGTCTTTTCTAACCACCCGGGGAGTTCTTTTTGGATCAACTGAATCTTGGGTTGCAAACGCTGCGTCACCGCAGCAGTTTCAGTCTGCTTATCAGCATCTTGAGCAATTGCGCGTGTCGAACCGGATACGTAAAGAAAAATTGCAGTCGACAACATAAATATGATTGTACGCATCATTATAATATCACTTTTATGTTCGAGAATTTAAGTGCAAGATGAGGAACTTAATCGCTCTTATGTCCAAACAGAAATTTACGATGACTGATTGATGCCAACATATACCGAGGGCGATTCTCGTTTAATAGTACCATTGGGCGGAAGCCCAAACGGCTCATGTCGAGTTGTCAGTTCAAGCTCACTATTGGGGCAATTGAAACTCGAAACAACGAGTCTGTGAGGACTATTCCTTAGTTAGTTCGGTATCGGGGTCTTGCAATCTTGTATTTAGTTTCGCTCTGCTTTATCCAACTAACAGGTTCTAACTTTCTCACGCCATGGCGACCAAAAACATTCCAATGATGATTGCCAGAGCAATGAGGACGAGATATCTCATTCCCCAGAGAACGACCGTAAAGACGATAATTTCCATGCCTTCAAGCTCGAAGAACCAGGAGAGTAGAGCGAAGAACAGAATGAGAGACAGTAGCCCACCATACGGAAGGATGACCGAAATGGCTGTCGTCGAGACCATGATTCCAGCAAGTCTCAGAACTGCTGATTGAAAGACGCCGAACGATGTTTGCATCATCGCAGCCGTTACGAAAGCCGCGAGAGTTCCCGCAACGACGCTGAGCAACGTGAAAATTGCAAAAATAATCAAGATGAGAAAAGCCTGCTCAGCTCCCATCGTCACAAATCCATGGATGACCAGCCCGACATAGCCTGCGACAACCAGACCCACCGCAGTTTTGTCTTCAACTTCAGATAGCATTTTTCTACGCCTATTTATTGAGACATGTTCACATTGTGCCAATTCTATTTTGAAAGGATACAGGTTGCTGTGCGGACCCTACACTCAACAACCAACCTAAAACATTGATCAATCCAGATAAATAAACTCATTCAGGTTCAAAGCCATTAGGCAGAAGTTTTTGAGGGCAGTCGGTTTATCTTGCTCGAAATCGCTTTCTAATGCTGCAAGTAGTTTCAGTCCTCGATCGATTTCTGCTTGGGTTGGCTTTCTTTGGAAGACTCTTTCCAAGGCAAGTTGAACTTGCTTGGTCGTGTCCTCTCCGGCTTTCTTCTTTAAACCATTTGCGAACTCTTGGGCTTCGCGATTCAGGAATTCGCTGTTGAGCATTCCTAAGGCTTGAGTCGGTTGCGTAGTGACGAAGCGAACGGGACAGGTGAAGTCGGTGTCAGCGACGTCGAATGACTGTAAAAGTGGGACACCCAGTGAGCGTTTGGAATGAATGTAAACACTACGGCGGCGGCGTTCTGATTCGTTGGAAGTGTGCCATCCTGCACCTGGACGTGATTGACCAGCGAGAACGGCTTGAGGAATAATCGGGTAGATACTAGGACCGAACATCTTCCCAAGATTAATCGTTCCGTTGACTGCGAGAATCGAGTCGCGAATCTCTTCGGCTCTTAGGCGACGCATGTCGAATCGCCAGAGAAGATTGTTTGTTGGATCCTTGTCATAGGATTCGGTGTTCGGCTCAGAAGACATCTGCCAAGTGCGAGACATCATCATCAGCTTGGTCATCTTCTTGATGCTGTTTCCATCTGCACGGAATTCGGTCGCCAGCCATTCCAGCAATTGCGGATGAGTTGGCTTGTCTCCGGTTAAGCCAAAGTTGTTTGGAGTCCGAACGAGACCGCGACCGAAGTTCCATTGCCAGAGTCGATTCACAATGACTCGTGTCGCAAGTGAATTGTTCTCGTCGGTAATCCATTTCGCGAGTGCTAATCTTCTTCCAGAGCTTTTTCCGTCGATGGCGGGTTCGATGTTCGGAGTCGCGGAAGTCAGAACCGCAGGGAACCGAGGAGCGACAATCTCTCCTTCTGCAATTGGGTTGCCACGAATGAGCAAATGTGTTTCTGGCGGATCGATTCCATGTTCTGAGATTGCAAGCGCCCGGGCTGCACTCTTTGGAGGACTGTTGCGGAGGTCGGTCCATTCTTTTCTTTTTGCAGCGTATGCTTCGAAAGCTTCCGGCTTAATCAAGTCGCCTTTGTACTTACGGATGATTCTCAAGCGAACCGAGTCGTTCTTGAAGTCATCCCGTTCACCACCTTCTAGTTTCTCTCGAATTCCATTCTCGACTTCATCCAGTTCAGCACGGAGTTGAGCGACACGGGCATTGTGTTTGCCTAATTGCTCTGCATGCTGTGCTTCTTCTTCAGGGGATGCGATATTGCGAACGGAATTCTCGTGAACTGACTGATCTGAGCGATTTCCATAACGTCTGATGTTTCTGAAAAATGCGACCATACTGTAATAGTCCGCTTGCGGGAGCGGGTCGAGTTTATGATCGTGACAGCGAGCACAATTCATCGAAAGACCGAGCATTCCCTGCGATGTCGTTGCGATGATATCGTCCAGTTCATCATACATTGCCAGCTTCGGATCGGCTGGTTCGTCGTCCCATTGCCCCAAGCGATAGTAACCGGTCGCAATCATTGAGTCTGGCGTCACTTCTGCCAGTTCATCACCCGCTAATTGTTCCATTAGGAATTGATCATAAGGCTTGTCGGCATTGAACGAACGAATGACGTAGTCACGATACTTCCAGACAAACGGCTTCGGATTATCACGTTCGAAGCTGTTTGTTTCTGCATAGCGAACGAGATCCAGCCAGTATCGTGACCAGTGTTCACCATAATGCGGTGAAGCGAGTAGCTTGTCGATCAGTTGCTCGTAAGCATCAGGAGATTCGTTATTCACGAATTCATCCACCTGCTCCGGGGTCGGAGGGAGACCGGTCAAGTTGTAATAGACTCGGCGAACCAACACATGCTTATCCGCTGGCGGATTTGGTGAGAGCCCTTCTTCCTGAAGTTGATGGAGGACAAACGCATCAAGCGGATTCTGTTGCCAATCTTTGTTTTTCACATCTGGAGTTACTGGTCGCTGAAGTGGACGGAAAGACCAATGATTACGATTCTCGTCGTTGACCTCGGGAGGACCATGTTCTTCCTTAATTTCAATGACGTCAGTCCGTTTGGGCATGGGAGCGCCCATTTTGATCCACTTAGCAACGCTGTCGATTTGCTCCTGTGGAAGTTTACCTGATGGGGGCATCTCGTAGCTCTCGTAGTTGAGAGCATCAATGATGATGCTGAAGTCGTTATCTTCCAGGTCGACAGCGGGTCCGCTTTCTCCACCTTTCAAAACGGAGTCGCGCGTATAAAGGCTCAATCCCCCCTTCGCTTTGCCGTTGCCATGACACTTGAAGCAGTTCTTCACAAAGATTGGTTCAACAGTCTCTTTGTAGAACTGAATACCTGCCTCATCCTGTGCGATTAAGGAAAGCGGAGTCACTGTCGAACAAAGTGCAAATACCAAAGATGCGGTAATATATATACGGGACATAGATATTTTTATTTCAACAAGTAGAAACTAAAGTTATTCACGGATCGGCAGTGATATCGATTGAGATATATTGCCATGCTTAAACATGTCCCAATATTGTTACATGCGAAGAGTCTTTTCGGCAATCGTGATTCTCTTGAAGAGCCTTGAATTACGTGAAACTGCACAAAATTTGACATCGACAGATATGACCATTGAGAAATCACTGCACGAGATCTGAGATGACTAAGAAGCTAAATTGGCTATGTTGTTGAATTCAAAAAAGAAAAGAAATTAAACGCGGAGGAGAATTTCTGAAGAGTTCATTTCTGCTTCAGTAGCAACTCAAGATTCACAATTCGGCGATTTCAAACTGCATGTGCGGTTTTGAACCTTTTTGAACTGTCTGCATTGGTCGCTGCTTCCATGCAGTGAAGAGTTCTTCTGCTCTCTGGGGATTGATTCCACTTTCATGAACGTGCAAGAGATACCTCAACCGCAGTGGCTCTAAACGTGTTGTCAACAATGCTGAATCACGACAGGCGGATGCCCCCATCCAACCATCTTCGCGGACGTGCCACTTCGCTGGGAAATTTGGATTCGCAGGGTGATCGAAATATGTGATTCCATTGGTGACTGAGACGGTTTCTCCCTGAGCGTCCACTGTTAAGATTGGACCAGAATAGTCCATCCAGCGGTTCTCTATTCCGAACAGGTTTTTCTCTCCGACTTCACCAGATGCTCCGGTGATTGTTCCTTCACCAAAATGTCCAGAAAGACTCTTCGCAACACGAACAGCCAGAAATCCAAAGTTCGACTGTTCGAACTCGAGTTCGGCAGACTTCGGTCGGAAAGTCGATTGCAGGTCAAGTGTCCACTCCCCATCTTCGAGAGGTCGCAAGGTCGCGATCACTTCCTGTTCAAGTAATGGTTGTGGATCGTGTCCATCATGCCAGTCGAGTTGAACCGCCATTGCGCATTCTTCCTCTCCGTCGCGGTATTCAAACCACATTTTCTGTCGAATGAAAGCGTCGTTGCCGTCGCCCCAGAAATTTATTCCTAGAACCTTATGATGAGCAAACCAAACCGAGCGATGATGATCGTGATTCGATGCACCCGGATGCCCCATGCGAGTGAGTGTCTCTCCGCTAGGACCATTGAATGGAAAGAAAAACGGACGAGGATATTCACTCCCATAGTGCCAGCGAGTGACCTCGCCCCCATCGACGCGAAAACTGACCTGATGCCCAGGAAGAGGAATCACTTCACAGCGAGGTTGTTGTGGCATTATTTGAAGACTCTTTGCTAGTGAAAAACTTCAGAGAAATGAATTCATTATAACCAATCTTCAAAGAAATAGACCAGAATCGTTAACACACAGGGGCAAGAGAAGAGGATACACAGAACAGGCATCACATTTAGACGAAGGCGGTTCTGACCAGAAATTGAATTCGTGGCAATTGCACCAAATGCAAACACGCAAGACAGAAACAGCGACACAAATATCGCGGCAAATGGTATTACGTAGAGAAACCAAGTGTAGGGGTTCCACATCATCAGGATGCTGAGGCAGCATCCCCAAGAGAAGATAAGATTGCCTACGCAAATTCGTCGAATAGCCAAATTCAATCGAGCGTAATCAACTGGTTCTGTGGCTTTCATGTCGCTCACATATCAATATCGGGGGACGCTCTCATCGATCTCTTGAGACCAGACGTCGATGCCGCCAGCCATGTTTTGGACTTTCGTGAACTCTTGACCGCGTAGCCATTGTGTGACTCGCATACTGCGACCGCCGTGATGGCAATGAACGATGGTGTGCTGGTCCTGGTGTTCTTTTAATTCTTCGACTCGATCTTGCATTTGACTCATCGGAATGAGTGTCGTGCCGGGAATCTTTGCGGTTTCGTATTCATCTTCTTCCCGGCAATCGATGAACAGAAACTCCGCTCCAGAATCCTGAAGCGACTTCACATGATGAACATCAACTTCAATTGGGAAGTTTTGGCTTTCAGTAGACATCGTTTAGGTGGTCCATTCTTCGAATAATGATTGGTGTTCTTTGTGATCGTACGCTGGAAAGGTACTCGATTGTAAATCGCGTTTAGCGTTGATGGTTGAGCGTTTAGAAACTACTCGTTGCTGCTTACTCAACGCTCAACCCTCTTTTTTCACCCTTGCCCCTCGTCCCTAGCCCCTTGACCTTACACGGCTGGTTCTGCATCAAATGGGGTCGCTGCCGGTGCCCATTTACAGAGCTTTATTCCTAACTCATACAGGAAGATCAGCGGAATCATCATAAGCAGCATACTCATCGGATCAGCCGGGGTCAGCAGCATGGAAATAACCGCAATTGCTAAGACTGCCATTCGTCGCTGTTCTTTGTACTGTTGTGCCTGGAAGATAGAAATTCGTTCCAAGAACAACATTACCAATGGCAATTGAAAACTGACTCCGAACATCAGTGGTAGCATGACTGCGAAACTGATCCACTCTGAGATACGAATCTGGGGACTGATGTCTAATGTTGAGTTAAACTTCAACAAGAAGTTGAGCACAAACGGAAAGACGGCATAAAAGCAAAACGCAGCGCCAACTAGAAATAGTCCGAGACTTAAAGATCCATAGAGATGGATATACTTTCGTTCATGGGGATAAAGACCCGCTGCAACGAATTGCCACACCTGAAAGAAGATCCAGGGACTCGAAAATACCAGTCCTGCTATCAGAGAGACCTTGATATAGGTCAGAAATGCTTCTTGCACGTTCAGGGTCACGGCTCGACGCGACTGTTCTACGGTCGCCTGAAACTGGGCAAACTCTATTGCTTGAAGTGTGAGGGTCACTGTTTTCTGAGGAGGAACAACCGTTGAGTCATCTGCTTCGGTTGGTGAATCTTGTGTTGTTGGCGGCTCTTCTGCCTCATCAGTCTTGGGAGTAGTTTCAACTTGAGTGAAAGAACCGGGACTCGCTTTGCGAAGTGCGTTCTCTAATTCATCGACCGGGATTTTTACTTTGACCAAGTCATATCCATTACTGATGATGTATTCGCTCAGCTGC
>ERZ887942.2402-NODE-2402-length-11655-cov-6.538966_pt1 | contig 11655 bp, 9 predicted proteins | sample MGYA00521099_ERZ887942 | MGnify/ENA primary metagenome ERZ887942 (study PRJEB32303, sample SAMEA104408605) | aquatic metagenome | biome: Brackish water; feature: Pelagic; material: water | place: Baltic Sea | collected 2014-06-07T06:48:00 | depth 16,251 m ... | reverse complement strand
AGTCCGCGAAAAAGGGGAAAGAAAAGAATCCTTCTTCCAATCCCAAGGAAAAGAAAGTGTCCCCCTGCCCGTCTGCCAAATTCGACAGCGCCCTCTTTCTGGGTATCGGTCTCTTCAACTTTTTCACATCTATTCTACTCATTACTTTCTTAAGCACACTGCTCGAAGAAATCGTAGCGATAAGAATGGAAATACTATCAGCTGCGGCAGTGATCTCCATGATATTTGCCATGCTGGTCATCCGACCTTCTTTCAAATTCAAGGCTGCTCGTTTATGGACATTAAGTGCCTACGTCCTATTTGGGGCGTTAACTGCCTTCTTTGTTCATAACAACACCGCATTCCCAGAAACTCCTGATTACCTGATACCTACTGCATATTCACTCGGTTCCTTCGTATTGGCGCTTGTAGCTGCCATTATGCGGGTTGACAGAGCCACATCAAGCAAGGCGAAGAAAAGCAAAGCAGATGCGAAATCGGAGAAGAAAGGACAAGATATCCCCGAAGACACGCAGCAAGAAACAAAGGTCACTGCACCTCCGGCCGTTCCAGCTAAAGCTGCAAAAAGGCACCTTCCCCCTCCCATAAAGAAAAAGGCGAAGCAGGACACTACAAAGAAGGTGGTTATGAAAAGGTCACCTAAGAAAGAGACGCCCACAACAGCTGAGCCAAAGCCTGAAGCGACTGAAACGCCAGTCGTCGAAAAGCGAACACCAATCGTTCGAAAATCAATTCCAACGAATCCGATTTCAGAAGAACAAAAGGATGTGATACGGAATCGACTCGCGCGACGAGACCGGCTAACAACCCCTTTAGCTGCGGGACAAAATACGCCCCAGTCAGCTCAGGAGGCGAACATCGACTCCAAACAACTTTCCACCGAAGAGATAAAAGCCAAGCTCGCATCTCGCCTTCAACGCTCCAAAGCGCTCAAAAACGGGATCGATAATAAGGATGCCGAGCCTGTGCCTCAGAAGCCAGCGAATCAAGACGGAGAAGAACGCAAAACGATTCGTCTACGCAAGCCCAGCGAAGAAGAGGCGAAGAAACTGACGGCTCCGAAAGGATCCTAGTTTCAGTCTAGCTTGGTTAAGACCTTTTAGCTCACCGTTCTTCGCCTTCAAGTCGTTGCTATCATCCGGTTCATTAGCTACTACTAATGGAATAGTAGTTTAACCCCGTTGATTAAGACTCCAGGCCCCAATCAGCAGCAGCGTTAGCCCTTTACCTTAAACGATCAGAGTCCCGCTAACAGCTTAGTCGCCTTGAACCACGAGTTTCGGAATTTACTGCTCTGGAACAAGCGGCTAATTTCAAGAAATTAGTCTGGGGTTTCTAACTGCCGAAGCTCGCCCTTCTTGGGGAGGAAACCGGCAACTGCTTCAACAGCAGGACTCATAAAATCCGGTTCATTTCTATTGTGAACCCAATACAGGAACGTTCCTGTGCATAATAACCCCAATACGAAGAGCACCATCGTGATGTGGAACGACTTGAGCAGCTTATAGATGCTAATTATCAGAAACAACCCCACGATAATGAGCCCAATAGTGGATACGTTCTCTGCCGTGGCATTGTGGGAAAACCAAATCTGAACTGATTCCAATGTAGATCGCATAGTATGGTATTAGTTTGAAGATCCTAACCCAACCATCTCCTCCAGAAAGCAACAGCCGGAAAAATTACCATTATTCAGGTTAAATTTACAGCCCATAGGCCGTGCCACCCGATTTCTCCTTTGATCTGATTCTCAAACTCCCTCTGGAGGGATTAGTCCAATTGCTTCACCTCTTTAAGAAAACCCGTCAGTGAACCAACCGTGCCTTCCTTGATCTGAACGGGAGACGCAGCAAGCTTATCCAAAACGATCTCACCGTTTCCATCAAAGCGCCCGAAGCTCAATACTCCGGTCGGGCAACTTTGCACGCACGCTGAACAACGCACACACTCCGGATCCTCCATAGGCGTACCTTTATTGGCAAAGTTCATCACATCTATGCCTTGATGGCACACCGAGGTGCAGACGTTACAGGAGATACACTTTTTCTTTTCGGCAAAAATGCGAAACTTAGAAAAGCGGGTGTAGATATGCATCAACGCCGCCAGCGGGCAGGCAAACCGACACCAGATACGGCCGGAGAAATGAAAGTAGAAAGTGACCCCCAAGATACCGGCCAACCACAGGTCCGCCAAATACTTATAGTTCAAAATGGGAAATTTGGATAGGATTCCTTCGTACAAAATAGTCACGGAACTTCCCGGAAGCACCCAGCCGACAACTCGCAGAAACAACAATAGCAAGGCCACTGCCAAGACTACCTGTCCCACCATATTCAAGCGATTCCAAAAAGGTCCGTGCGGCATTTTTTGGCGATGCGCATCGCCAAGCGTTTCAGCCAAAGCACCACAACTACAAATCCAGCCACAGTAGGCGCCTTTTCCCCAACGGCGGATTATCAATGGTATAATAACGAATGTTTGGATGAGTGAAATAATCAACCATCCCCAGATCGGCTGGTCAGTAAACACATTCCAAATGAATAGCGGCCATGCCAAAATAAAGCCAAACGCTCGCCAATAACTCGCATCCGGAAAAAACGCATCCCCAAACCACTTACCAAACCCATAATCAAATGCTCCATTATTACCTATCCAGGGAAGTAAGATATACGGAATCAGAAACAACGGTATGACTTGGATAGCCATCAGCGTAAACGTTTGGCGTTTTACGTAGGGCGTTTTCCGACGGCGAATCCTTCGTATCCCAAATACAACTACACAGGTACAATAAACTAGAGAATAATAAAACCCAGGATCTCTTGATGCATTGATCACGGACCCGACCAGGCTCTTCGGATCTCCGCTTGCGATGAAAAACGGGAACCAACCATTCGATTGGAATACACTGTTCAACCAACCACCGCTTTTCCAGTGATAGAGAAACAAACAGAACACAAAAAACGACAAGAAGCCACCCCAGGTCTTTCGGGTCCACTCTCCGGTAATCTTCATTCCGGAACGTCGGAAAAAATCGAGTGGGGCTTCACGACCCGTCATCACAAACACCTGATCGTTATCAAACGTCTCACCTTCACCAGAATCAGTCTTGATCGTCACTTGAGCTTCGGTGATTTCCTTTACCTCGCTCCCCATCAACAGTCTTAAGGAACCAGGAAGACCATCCCCACGCATTTCGGAATTCGCTGCGGTTGTCGTTCGTTCGGAGCTTGGCGCAATAATGCCTGTAGCAAACGAGGCATCATTCACCAACTGGTCAAGCTTCTCCACATTGTCTGGCTTGGGACGGGAAAACTCTGACTTCCGATAACTCAGAATTACATGTGCGCCACAACATACCAAGGCAATCGCAGTCTCTAATGCGGAATCCCCTCCTCCAACAACCAGCACTTGTTTTCCTCCGTATTCTTTCGGGTCATGGAGTCGGTTGTTGACCTTACCGAGTTCCTCACCCGGGACCTTCAACTTCCGAAAATTACCGCTTCGCCCAATTGCCACCACTACTCTCAGAGCCTCAATGGGTTCTGCTCCTTTTGAGTGGAGGAACAAGCGGTTACCCTTTTTCTCGATACGATCAACTTTCAAGGATTCCGAACTCACTCCGTGTTCCTCGCGCTGCTCTTCAAGTTCCTTCACCAGGCCCTCCTTTACATCCGCTTTGAACTGAAGCGCTCCCGCAGGAGTCATTCCAGTCGGATAGGTGTAGATCGGTTTTCCTTTGGGAAAATTCGCTATGGTAGAAAAATCCTGTACTGCTTCGAAGAGCTTAAAATTCAGTCCGGCTTTTTTCGCCTCAATCGCTGCAGCATACCCCGAAACACCTCCACCAATAATCACCAAATCGAGCACACCGCCAGTGCCCCGTTGGGATGGGAAATCAGACTCTGCTAAAATTGCTTGGACAGCCTTTGCCCCAGAATCAGCGGAGAACTTGAGCAACGGTATCCCCGTCAGATCACCGACGATTCTAACACCTGGAATTGCTGTAGTTCCTCCCTCCCCCGTTTCAGGAAGTTTTTCGACCAACCCTGCGGGCCATTTAGTGTGCAACCAGTTCGTGTAGCGGGAAATAAGAGAGATCATAGGAGCCGTATTCAGAATCAGACGTTTTTAGGCTCTATAAATTCCCGGGCGAAGGCCACCACTAACGATGCTTTTTCAATCAAAGTCGTACAACGTATCGTCCTTCAACGGGGGACCTCTAAAACTTCCACCCGACTCCTCTGGATTATCTGAGTCACTCAGTCCTCCCAAGGAATCGTCACCGTTTTCGTCTCCCAAAAAATCGCCAAACTGCTCCTCCAAACCTTCGGGATCCGCCCCCTCTTCTAACTTCCGAACCATTTCTTCCATTTCGCCCGTTAAGGACTCTCCCGTCATCTCCGCCATTTGTCTCATCAGCCTACCCATTTGACGAGGATCAGGATTATCTTCGTCCATTCCAGAGACGGCCTTTTCCATCTCAGCCATAGCGGCCATCATTTTTGGATCGTCCATTTCCGGTCCCGAACCGCCACTCTCTGCACTTGATTTTTTCTCCGCTCCTCCAATCGCAAAACCAGTAATTTTCTTAACCATCTTGAAATCAGGATTGTCAGGACAGGTTGGAATCTGCTCCGCCTGTTCAACGTTTCGGGCAAAAAACTGATAAATCTTATGGTTATCGGGACAGTAGAATTCGTAAATTGGCATAACAAAGAGGATGCACTAACTGTTTTCGAAAACCACTAGCGCAAGTCAACCACGAGTATACTATTTGTCGATCCGGAGTCTGTGCTCAATTCGTTGGCGCTGGGCGGGGGTAAGCGGAGGAATCTCGATGAGTGAGTGGGCAGTTTCCCGACTGAACAAACGCTTCTGAGCCTCCGCCTGCAATTCACGCCACCGATCCCACTCGAAATCGGGCGCCATCGTAATATGCCTCAACAAACTAATCCACTCGAGGCGAACCCGCTCCACATCACCCAAAGAAAGACCGTCCTCTGAAGACAAATCACCCTGCTGAGCTTCGAAGCGCACCAACACCTCCGCTGCACCATCTCCGTAATCCGAAGGCATCCCCTTTTCTAAATAACCTTCGAAAGTTGAATTCCCATAGGTGGCCCGGCAGACATTTCCCAAACGTGAGCTAAAGCTCTCAAAGTCTCCGAAACGATGGCCCGCTCTGAGGTTAGCAATATCAAACACCAATTCGGATATCTCGTAAGATTTTTCTTCCAACGCAGCAGCAATAGCTAGTCCTTCCCCATGATTAAAAAAACTGAAAATCCTTCCCCGTCGTGTCGGATGACCCTGCCAATCGATCAGGCCGAGTCTGAACCAAGCTTGTGTTGGAGAAAGTCCGCCCATGTCACCCGACTCCTGCTCTTGTACATGTGCCGCAAACGATCCGATATCCTGAATGACCCGTTGGCGCCGAGGGGCACCCAACAGAAAATTCCCATCGGAGTCTTTTGTCGAAAAAACTTCTGCATCTGAATAATCGATACGTCCATAAAGCGTTCCTTTTCGATCTACGACTTCAACCAGTTTTCCACCTCCAGTCATTGCCGGGATCTGTGGAAGTACCATTCTTTCAAACGGATCGTAATACCAATACTTTGATGTTGATCGTGACTTGTTTTCTGGTTTGATCTGCGCCAACTTTTTACGTAGCCACTTTGTCAATACGATATCCTTTTTATCTACTTCCTTGGCCCAGGTAGCTAACGGAATCTCTCTGCCGTATTTCTTTGCCGGTCGATCAGCAATCAAACAAACTTGGCCTTCGCCAGGAACTCGGAGTGTTTTATCGATAGAAAGAGCGGGTACCCATTTATCGTTCTGAAAGATCAATATGCTCCCGAGTGGCGCCTTTACCGCTGCTCGTTTTCGCTCCCAAACACCTTCTGCATTCTTAAACTCTTCAATCGTTCGCTCCTGCCTGGCATCTCTAACATGAGGCTGAACCGACCGATTCTTCTCTTTCCGGGAAATGAATCGCTCCAGTCCCAGTGAAACCGCCTGTTCGCTAAATAAACGTTCGGTCAATTTCCTAGCTGCTTGTAGTGAATCTTCTCCACGATCATAAGCAGCCGCCATAACACCAATGATACTCGGCCAGTCGACTTGATTAACGCGACGAAGCTTGAGGGCGCTTGCCATGTGCGCTCGTGGTTTCTCCGGCACAGCCAAGGTGTATCCGCGCGAATCCCGTCCCCTGCGCCCCGCTCGGCCGAACATTTGTAGCAGCTCGTCCGGCCTCACCCGCTGGATACGATGCCCCACCCGATACTCGCTGTCCGCCACGGCCACAGACCGCATGGAAAAGTTGATTCCCGCTGCCAGTCCCATAGTCGCAACCACGACCCGTAGTTGTCCCGCTTTTGCCAACGGCTCTATCACACCCGCTCTTTGCTGGTAACTCAACCCACTGTGATGAAAGGCCAAACGAGTTTTAAGAAGCCGCGATAAAGACCGACCAGCCATACGATGTTGCTCCGGACTCAACATCAAATACTCATCCACCGGCAGCTCTTTAGACAATTGTCGCGCAAGCGTTTCCGCTGCACTTCGGTGAGGAGCAAAGACCAGGAGTGGACCCAGGTTCGCTGCGAGGGCCTTCGCCACCACACGAGGCCAGTAGCCCCGAATTTTAGCCGGTATTTTGACTTTAAGCTGCTCGATAAATACTTCCTCTTGTGGAACCGACCGCTGCATATGGCGGAGAAGAACGGCATTTCGCCCGAGCCGCTGGAGCCAAGTGACCAGATCTTGTGGGTTGGAAACACTACCACTCATAATCAATAGCTGAGTGCCCTCTGGAACCATGGCCATTGCCAATTCGTAGTTCACCCCCCTCACGGGATCTGCCAGCATCTGGTATTCATCGATTACCAGGAGATCCGGACCTCTTCCTCGAAGAAATAGCCCCTTCTGGGTCTCAAGCGTCGCAACCAGAATGCGAGCATTCGGATTCTCGACAATATCCCCGGTGCAGATACCGACATCCCAGCCCTGCTCCCGCCATTCCATGAGCTTATCGTTCGCCAAGGCCCTCGTCGGCACGGTGTAAATCGCCTGACGCTTCAGCCCTTGCGTAGCGAATAGCTCAAATATGTAGGTTTTCCCGGCACCCGTGGGTGCGTGAACGACCAGATCCTTTCCAGCTAACAGATGGCGGACCGCTTGCTGTTGCCACAGGTCGGGTATCAATAGATCTGGCTGTAGTTCTGAATCCATGAGTTTTCAAACGACTCCCCGTCAAATAGAAGCAGGCCGTTGCAAGTTTCTCGGGAATCTTCACAGTGCTTCTTCAAATCTCAAGAATATCCCTTGACCCTTTATCCTTTCGATCTTTACTCGACTCGTTTTAAGGATGGGTGTCCCTCTCGGTCCCGAAACCCTTGCATAAATATGGATCAGGAAGCAGATAGCGAATCACAAGAGCGGATGGTTGAGGTCATCAATAAGATGGGAATTCATGCCCGTCCCGCCGCTATGATCGTGCGTATCGCTAATAAACACGACGCCGAGGTCTATGTTGAAAGAGACGGCGAGCTCGTAAATGGTAAGAGTATAATGGGTCTGATGATGCTTGCGGCGGGCGAAGGCTCAAAGCTGAAGTTTATCGCAAGTGGACCGGGCGCAAAAACCGTACTCGATGAAATGGACGAGCTTTTCAAAAGTAAGTTCAACGAAGGTTAATTTAGACCAATCCGAAGAAAGCTTCGGTATTGTTGCGGCTAATCTCAGCCAACTCGATTTCTGAAATCTCAAATAACTCCGCGCAATATTTTGCTGTTAGCGCTGTGTAAGAGGGCATACATGGCTTCCCACGATGAGGAACCGGAGCCAAATAAGGCGCATCCGTTTCAACCATGAATCGATCCAGCCCTTGCGCCAACGCAGCTTCACAAACATCCGCCGCATTTTTGAAGGTAATAATGCCGGTGAATGAACCACGCCCTCCACGCTCATTGAGCGTTTTCATCGCCGCAACATTTTCTACGAAACAGTGAAATACTACCTTGTTCCAGTTAATCTCGGCCGCATCCAACTCCTCGATACACTCAACAAAAGCGCCTCGCGAGTGGATAACGACTGGGCAATCGAGCTCTCTAACGATCTTCAACTGCGCTTGTAATGCCGCTTTCTGGTATCCCATTATAGCCTCCGCTTCACTGCTATCTTTGGGTAGGTGAAAGTGATCCAAGCCAATTTCTCCAAGCGCAACAGGCCGAACCAGATTTTTTTCAAAGTAAGCTGGGATCTGCCCGACCTGCTCCTCCCAGTCGGCATCCACATTGCACGGATGAAGGCCAACCGTATAATCGATTGTGCCCCGATGACTCTCAACCAGCTTACGATACAAGCCCCAGTCTTCGTCGCTGGTACCAACCGTAATCAGGCGATTCACACCTGCATCCCGTGCTGCATTCAAGGTACTCTCCAATTCCCCTTTCTGGTGAAACTTTTCCAGGTGGCAATGACTGTCTATAATTGAAAACGGTTTCGACATCTCAATCCGGACGCTGGCGTTCTCGATCAGATAAATCAATCATCAAGCCAATTGAAAGGCCCTTCATTTTTCCACGACTGAGCCCCAACGAACATCCAAAACGCAAAGCGCTTAATGCGACTGCAAATCGGCAATCAAAATTCTTTGACCTCCGATACCAAAGGCCTCTTATTAGCGACTTTCTCTTTAACAACAACCTATGGAAAACGTAATTATTGTCGGAACAGGCTGTGCGGGCCTTACTGCTGCTATTTATACAGCTAGAGCAAATCTAAACCCGCTAGTCATTGAAGGCAATCAACCAGGAGGTCAGTTGACGACGACTTCTGAAGTGGAAAACTTTCCTGGATGGCCCGAAGGCATTGATGGCTACTCGCTGATGGATAACTTGCGTAAACAGGCTACCCGCTTCGGTACTCGCTTCGAAAACAACCTGATTGACTCAGTCGATTTTTCCGGCGACGTGAAAATTTTAAAGGCCGGAGATAAGACTTACGAAGCCAAAACGGTCATCATTTCTACTGGCGCATCCCCCCGACTACTCGGCCTCGATTCTGAAAAGATACTGTTTGGAACCGGCGGCGTATCTACCTGCGCAACCTGCGACGGTGCATTTTATCGCGATATGGAAGTAGTGGTTGTCGGAGGCGGTGACTCAGCCTGCGAAGAAGCCACATTCCTGACCCGTTTCGCGTCAAAAGTCACGTTGATCCACCGGCGGGACGAATTACGAGCGTCGAAGATCATGGCAGACCGAACTCTGGCCAATCCCAAAATCGAGATGTGCTGGGACTCAGCTGTAACCAACATCGAAGGTGCCGACGGAAATGCGGTCACTGGGGTGTCGGTCAAGAACCTGAAAACTGGCGAAGAAAAAACAATTCCTTGTGCAGGCGCATTTATAGCAATCGGACACATTCCGAACACCAAAGCGTTTGCTAATGCCCTAAGCACCGATGAAAATGGTTACTTCCTTGCCGAGGCAGGTACTCAAATAAGATCCAATATCGAAGGCGTTTACGTAGCCGGAGATTGCGTGGACCACGTGTATCGCCAAGCGATTACAGCCGCTGGAATGGGCTGTCAGGCAGCGATTGAGGCGGAACGCTGGCTCGCAGAAAACGAGTAAAACTCCCCGTAGAGCTCGATAATACGGGCATTTTTCTTTTTTGAGACTTTTTCTCAATTACAGGTTGCTTTTTAGAATAATTCCAATTCGCTATTGTTACTCAGTCTCAATATCATGCCGATAACAGAAGCACATTTAGAAACCTTAAACAAAGCACTCGGGCAATCTGGACTTAGATCCACTCGTCAACGCGAGGTCGTTTATGGCGTAGTAGCGGTAGCAAAAGACCACCCAACTGCGGATGAAATCTTCGCCCGCAGCCGGCAGGAAATGCCGACCATCTCACTCGCAACCGTCTACAACTGCCTAGAAACACTCAACGATTGTTCCCTGATTCGCCAAGTAAACTTCGAGCGCGAATCGACCCGCTACGAACCGAATCTGCAGCCCCATGCTCACTTTTACTGCGATAAGAGCGGTAGGGTCATGGACGTGCAGCTTCCGGATGAACTTTTCTCCAAACTCAAGAACCTACTCCCACAGACGGCTTCAGTATCCAGCATTGAACTTAATTTCCGAGGAAACATGCCACAAAGCTAGGCTACCCTGAACCAACCATATTAAATCTTTATCACTGAAAAATGAGCGCATTAGAAATCAAAAACTTGAATGTTAGCATCGAAGAGAAGCAAATCCTGCGGAACTTCACTCTTACTCTTCCGAAAGGCGAAGTTCACGCCATCATGGGACCCAACGGGACCGGAAAATCGACATTGGCAAAAGCCTTGGCTGGTCATGAAGACTACAGCATTGACGGGGGTAGCGCGACCATGGATGGGAAAAACATCCTGGATATGGAAGTCGACGAAGTCGCTCGGGCAGGACTGTTTCTAGCGTTTCAGTATCCCATCGAGATTCCCGGAGTCTCAATCGCGAACTTTATCCGTGCGGCAAAAAGCTCACGCCTACCCAAAGGAGAGGATGTTGATGCCATTGCTTATTACAAAGAATTGTACGCCGAGATGGAACGCCTCGGAATTGATCGCAAGTTTACAAGCCGCTCGGTCAACGAAGGTTTCTCGGGGGGTGAAAAGAAGCGTTGCGAGATTCTCCAAATGGCCATGTTGAAACCCGACTACTGTATCCTTGATGAAACCGATTCAGGTCTGGATGTGGATGCCCTGAAGATCGTAGCTGAAGGAGTAAACCACATGCGCGGTGAAGATCGAGGCATCCTCGTAATCACTCACTACCAACGACTACTCAACTATATCGTCCCCGATCATGTGCATATCATGTGGGATGGCCGTATCGTCAAGAGCGGTGACAAATCACTGGCTATTGAAGTCGAAGAGCGCGGCTACGACTGGATCAAGGAAGAGCTCGCAGCAACCGTCTAACTCAAGAGAGGACCTATATTATGAGCACCGAAGCAGCCATTGATATCGATAGAGATAAGGGAAACTTTAGCTACGATACGAAATACGAATTTGACGCAGGCATTGGCCTGAACGAGACCACGGTCAACTATATCGCGGACGTTAAAGGCGAAGACGATTGGGTTCGTGCATTTCGCCTGAAAGCCCTGGAAGTATTCAACTCCAAACCGCTCCCGACCAATTGGGCGACCAAGGATCTGGAGAATATCGATTTTGACAAATTTCGTTACTACCTTTCCACCGGTCAGCAACCGAGCCGTACCTGGGATGATGTTCCAGACGACATTAAGGAAACATTTGAACGCTTGGGGATTCCCGAGCAAGAACGGGCCTTCCTTGCCGGCGTAGAAGCACAGTTTGATAGTGAAGCCGCCTATTCCAGAATGAAGGACGATCTCTCAAAAGAGGGAGTCATCTTTGTTGGATCAACCGAGGGCCTCAAAGAACACCCCGAAATTTTCCGAAAGTTTTTTGGTAAAGTTATCCCAACGGGAGATAACAAGTTCAGCGCACTCAACAGCGCAGTCTTCTCGGGTGGAAGCTTCATTTATGTGCCTCCAGGAGTGAAAGTGAAACAGCCCCTACAGGCTTACTTCCGCATCAATGCGGAAAACTTCGGCCAGTTTGAG
>ERZ887942.2397-NODE-2397-length-11670-cov-5.315626_pt1 | contig 11670 bp, 5 predicted proteins | sample MGYA00521099_ERZ887942 | MGnify/ENA primary metagenome ERZ887942 (study PRJEB32303, sample SAMEA104408605) | aquatic metagenome | biome: Brackish water; feature: Pelagic; material: water | place: Baltic Sea | collected 2014-06-07T06:48:00 | depth 16,251 m ... | reverse complement strand
TGTCACTTTCGGAATCACTATGGGGGCAGTTTACCTTTTCAAAAGAATGTTTGGTTTACTCCCGCAACCGCAGCCTCAGGGCGAATGGCGAGCTGCTCACCAGAACCTGTTTATTGCAGGTGAAAAAGTGAATCGTCACACCTGCCAATGGACGACTCGCGATTGGGAAGGCGAAGCATCTGGTCGAGGATCGGTTCATGAAGAACGCTGGCGAGGCGGCAATTTTTCCGGGTCGTCGTTTGGACCAAAGAAGCCGTGGTAATTGGAGAGTGACTTTCCCTGGGCTGACGAAAATCAATGTGAGTGGGAAGACTAGGCAATTTTAGGTGACCAAAGCCACAACGAAAAGATCGTCTCGAAAGCAGGGGATTGAAAAAGTGAAATTGTAAAGTGTAAATTGAAAAATGAGGTTATTGCCCAATCAATTTACAATTTATAATTGTCAATTTTACTTTTTCAATATTCCTACCCACCAATGAACATCCGTGTCGCATGATTCACTGAACAATAACATTTTCGTCAGCCCAGGCTTTCCCCCGGTCGGTGACCGGGGGCTAAGTGGTATGACGCGAAATGAATTGCTTTTAAGCTGCGTGCCGTTGATCGATTGATGCTTTTGCTTCGGCTTCGATGACTTCTAGCACTAGATTCTGATAATCGAGCGCGCCCGCTGACGTGGGGGCGTATTGAAAGATTGAAATGCCGTGGCTGGGAGCTTCTGCCAGCTTAATGTTTCGACGAATTTTTGTATTGAAGACTTTCGCATCCGCCCATGGAGCTTGTGGGTCACTCTGCTCGAGGAACATCATCAAGTCATCCGTGACATCGCCAGCCAAACGAGTTCCGGTGTCAAACAGACAGAGTGCAACTCCCGAGACTTTTAAATCTCGATTCAATCTCCGAGTCACCAAAGCTGTTGTTTCGAATAATTTGGAGAGACCTTGCAGCGCAAAGAAGTGTGGCTGTAATGGGATCAAAACTTCATTCGCTGCCGACAATGCGTTAATCGTGAGAACCCCCAGCGAGGGTGGGCAATCCATGACGATGTAATCGAATTTCTCAGCAGCATTGGAGCTTGTGAGCGCCTGTTTCAATACATATTCTCGACCAGGTGCGTCGACCAGTTCGAGTTCTGTCGCTGCCAGATCGATGTCAGCGGGCGATAGCCAGAGGTTCTTCGAAACCAACTGAGTCACTTCATGGAACGGCTTCGCACCAGCGAAAACCTGATAGATCGAATCTGTGCCACCGAGGACTTCGACACCTAAGTGAATTGAAGAGTGAGCCTGTGGATCGAGATCGATCAGGCAAACGCGCCGACCTTGATGAGCCAGTCCGGCTGCCAGGTTGACACTTGTGGTGGTCTTGCCAACGCCACCTTTTTGATTCATGACAGCGATGATCCGCATCCTTGCGCCTCATATCTCTGTAAGGGATATATTCTAATACTGTACAATGATTATTGAACAGTGATTATTGAACACTGATCCATGTTGAGACAGCGAAAAATGTGCCTGCTACACTTCGCTACTCATTCGAGGATTCGAGTTGACAACTATACAATCGAGTGCTGATTCCGGAAATACGAGTTCATGCCATGACACAATCTATTGAAGCAAAAATCGAAGCTCTGAGAGACGAAATCAATCGTCACAACCGGTTGTATTATGTCGAATCTACGATTGAAATTTCTGATCTAGAGTATGATCGACTGCTAAAACAATTAGAGCAACTCGAAAAAGAGCATCCCGAGTTCGACTCACCTGAAAGCCCGACTCATAAGGTCGGGGGAGAACCAATTTCAGGGTTCGAGACCGTCCAGCATAGATTGCCGATGCTCTCCATCGACAACGTCTATGCTGAAGACGCAGTTGTCGAATTTGATCAGAGACTGCGTAAACTGGGTGATCTCGACGAGTTAGAGTATACAGTTGAATACAAAATCGATGGCGTCGCACTCGCGCTCATTTATGAACAAGGAATCCTGAAACAAGCTCTGACTCGAGGAGATGGTCAGTACGGGGACGATGTCACACATAATGCGAAGACTGTCGGGGGAGTCCCTCTCAAACTGAACGGCGAGGATTTCCCGGAACTTGTCGAAATTCGAGGTGAAGCCTATATCGCTAATTCTGACTTTGCTGAACTCAATCAATTGCAAGAAAAAAATGGGCAGGAAGCATATAAGAATCCTCGAAACACAACATCGGGTGCTTTGAAGTTGCTCGATCCCAAACTCTGTGCGGCTCGCAAAGTGCGGTTCCTCGCTCATGGGATTGGGGCACATGCCGGCACGGGTGTGACAACGCATCTTGACTATCTCGACAAAGTCCGTGCCTGGGGAATTCCAGCGACACCGAATGTTGAAGCACGGACGGGAATCGAAGAGTCGATGACTCTCTGTAATACGTTGATGGAGAACATTCATTCTCTGGATTTTGAAGTCGACGGTTTGGTCATCAAAGTCAATCAATTTGAGTTGCGAGAAGAGCTCGGAAACACTTCGAAGAGTCCACGTTGGTTGATCGCGTATAAGTGGGAACGCTATGAAGAGACCACAACAATTCTCGCGATTGAAATACAAGTGGGTAAGACGGGAACATTGACTCCGGTGGCATATCTCAAACCTAAAGAGATCGCTGGCACGACCGTTTCACGTTCAAGCTTGCACAATCGAGATGAGGTCGAGCGATTGGGAGTGATGATCGGTGATCAGGTTGTTGTCGAGAAAGCGGGGAAAATTATTCCACACGTTGTCAGGGTCGAAAAGCATTTGCGAACCGGAGAAGAACAGGAGTTTCAATTCCCTGATAAATGCCCCGCCTGCGGGACTGATGTCATTCAAGATGAGGGAGGAGTCTATATTCGTTGCGTGAACCCAACATGTCCGGCTCAATTGCGTGAGAGTCTGCGGTTTTTCGCATCTCGTAAGGCAATGGATATTGAAGGGATGGGCATCAAAGTCGTTGAACAACTCATTGATGCCAACTTGCTCACCAGTTTCGCGGATGTTTATCGCCTCAATGATCAGCGAGAGAAGTTATTGCAACTCGAACGGATGGGAGAAAAGTCCGTTGATAAGTTGCTCACAGGGATTGAAGGATCAAAGGCACGTCCGTTATGGCGGTTGTTGACTGCCCTTAATATCCGCTTCGTTGGAACGAGTAACTCCCGACTTTTGGAGAAGAACTTCGGAACCATCGACGAGATCATCAACCAAACCGAAGAGGCGTTAGCTGCTGTGGACGAGATTGGTCCGGTGACAGCGAAGTCGGTTCACGAATTCTTCCATTCAGAATTTGGTGGCAGAATCATTGAAGAATTACGTCAGAGTGGTCTGAACTTCGGAACGCCAGTCGCTCCACAGGAGGAGAGCCAGGCTGATGCCGAATCAGTATTCTCAGACAAGAAATTTGTGATCACAGGCACATTGCAGAATCATACGCGCGATGAGATCAAGGAACTCATCATTCAGAATGGAGGTAAAGTTTCAAGCAGTATTTCGAAGAATACCGATTACCTCGTAGCAGGCGAGAAGGCTGGCAGCAAGCTGGCAAAGGCAGAGGAGTTGGCAGTCCGAGTGCTGAGCGAAGAAGAATTCTTGGCGATGATTGGAATAGAATAGCATCCAGTGAATGCATTTCCCATACAAGCACGACGCGCAAGTATCGTCTGTGACATCATGCCAAAGTTGTTGATCTTACCTCATGCGGCACGACCCGGTTGATCAAGATTTCCAAGTAATTATTTTTCCCCTATGCGTCAGCACATCGATAAGAGACAATATCGTTGATTAAAAAACTGCTTCGTCTTCAGATATTTCCGTTGAACATTATGGTCTGCATCTTGAATTCAAAACTGTGTTGCTTCTTATTGCTGAGCAATTTATTCGCTTCGGCAGCTGTATTTGCTCAGGCAGAGAAGGAACAGGAAAACCCGATTGGAAAATTCTTTCGGAACTTGAACAAGGATGTTCGAGATGGCGCCGAAGAAATCCAGAAAGCACAGCAAGGGCGCGACCAACTCGACGCTCGCCCTCCACAGAATCCAGACTTCGGTCGCAGGCTCGATCAGGCGAAAGGTTTCTTGAAGCAACAACGCTGGGAGGATGCTGTTTCTGTCCTGCAGTTTCTTATCGAATCCGAGTCTGATTCTTTCTATTTCAATGAGGACTTAGAGTTACGTTCGCTGCACTCGGAAGTTCAGCGAATGCTGAATGAATTGCCTCCCGATGCAGCTCGAAACTATCTCAATCGTTTCGAGCCGATTGCTCAACGGGAATTAGAATTTGCTCGGGAATTTCAAGACAACTCATTATTGAGCAGATTGGCGAATGTGTTTGTGAAGACCGAGCCAGGTCGAACTTCGGCATACACTTATGCTCTGAATTTGTACGACCAAGGGCAAATGCGAGCAGCGACTGACATTCTAGTTCAACTTGCACGGAAGTCAGAGTCTGGAACGGCAGCTAGGCAGTATGCTTCTCTAGCAGCAAAAGCTGCTGCGATGCATGGGAATTCTAAGCTGGTAACTCAACTGCTCACTGAATTTGACTTACCACCAGAAATCGACGAAACAACTTTCCAGCTTAGCGAAGATCATGTCAGCGATCTCGATTCGACACAATTAGTTAACACCAATACGCAACCTGTGACAAAAGTTGATCCGCAGTTCATTCCTCTTTGGACGCATCAATCGGTTGACCGTTATCTTGTTGAAGAACAGATTCAACATCTCTATAGCGATCTTTACGAAGCCAACCGAGCGATCATCCTTTCCAGCCAATGTTTGTTGAACAATCAGATGATCGCCTGTCAAACTTTGACTGGTCTGGAAGTTCGCAATTCCCAAACTGGCGAACTTATTTGGGAGAATCGAATACGACAAAGTATTGAGTCTGTCTTAACCGATCCAGCGCAAAGTCAGCTGACCGATCCGGTCTACCGCGGTCGAGTCCCCGAGCAGCATCCAGTTGTCAGTCTTTTGTTACGAGACGGAATCTCGCGTAGCTTGACGACTGATGGCAGGCACTTGTTTGCAATCGAGAAACATGAGTTGCTTTCGAATCCGACTCAGGGATACTCGTGGCAACGCCGGATGATTGGTGACTCGCCTGAAAACGAAAAATACAAAACAAATGAAATTGTCGCCTATGATTTCGCGACGGGACGAATTCGTTGGAGGCTCGGAGGCAAAGTCCTTGAAGAGCCATTTACTCGTCCATTGGCGGGAACTTTTTTCTTCGGTCCACCTGTTAGTGATGGATCTGATTTGTATGTCATCGGCGAACGGGAAGAAATCATCTCGCTATTTGCATTGAATGCGCAAACAGGAGAGGTTTTGTGGTCACAGGAAATTGCTCATCCTTCGCGAAGCCTTGCCCATGATCAAGTGCGAAGATTCTGGCCTTGTTTTCCGGCGATTCAGGATGGAGTGATCGTTTGCCCCACGACATGTGGTTGGCTAGTCGCTGTTGATCAAGCGAGCCATCAGCTGATGTGGGCGTCTCGCTATACACCTCGCAAAAAATCCAAGAAGACGCGTGCCTTCGCGATACAATCGATTCAGGATCTGAATCGTCGCTGGCTGACTTCCCCGCCTGTCATTGTTGGAAATCGTGTTCTCTTCACACCTCAAGAGCTCCCGAACGAATTCAATCAAGAAATCCTAGCGACTTATTGCTTCGATTTATCGACAGGCAATTTATTATGGCAAGAAGAGAAAGGAGATGGGCTGTACTTGGCGGGAATCTATCAAGGAAATGCGGTTTTCGTTGGACAATCAAGTGTCGTCCTTCGTGAGATCGGAACTGATGGTCACGTCCTCTGGAAGACGGATTTTGGAACTGCCGAGAGAAAGCCATCTGGTCGAAGTCTGATTCTGGATCATGAATTGCTTGTTCCGATTAATGGGGAGACGTTGATTCAAATTAATTTGGATTCCGGGAAAATATCCAAGACCAGTCGATTGGAATCGAGTGAAATGAAGTTGGGAAGTTTGTATTACGAGAACGATAAGCTCTTCTCGTTGTCCACATTCCATGCCTCGGCATTCCCAGTTCAACAACTGACTGAGAAGGAATTGGAAGATCTCCCCAAAAGCTTTTCGGCGGAGTTGATCAGCATCGAATATCTGATCTCCAACCAAAAGTATTCTGCAGCCCTGGATGCTGTTCAGCAATTAAGATCGCAGCCATTTTATCAAAAGTTGACAATAGAAGAGCGAGTGAAAATTGAGGAAATCGAATGGAATTGCATGGAACAACTCGTACTGAGTGAAAGCGAATTTGCAGAAGAGACATTGTTTTCCATGCAGACGATTGCGGAGTCACCAGCCGAGATCTCGCGTTATCGGCGGTTGGCTGCAATGCAAGAGATACGTGCGGAGCATTGGCAAGTGGCACTTCAACATCTCTTCCTCTTGCTGAAGAATTCCCCGTCCGATCAGTTTTTCACAGAAGGGACTCGCACAGTCCGAGCAGATGCCTGGGTCGGGGGTCAGTTGCTTGAAATTTATGATGCTCTGAATTCGGAAGACCAGAAGGAGTTCGTCACATTGGTTCAAGAGGAACTTGGCAGCTTGCGGAAGTCCTTAGGGCGCCATCGGCTTGCAAGAGTTGTCAGCTTTTTGGAGCTTGGGAAAATTGAAGAAGTCGCACTTGCTAAAGAATCGGCAAATCACGGTCGCATCACAGAAGCGATCATGCGACTGCAACGAGTGTCTACTTCTAAAGAAACCGCAGTCGCTGCGAAAGCTTGGCTGGAGATGGCAACTCTATTCGAGAAAGTCAACGCGATAACTGATGCAAAAATGTGTTTGGATAATATCCTTGAACTCGAATCTGTTGAACTGAATACGGGTGACCTTTCTCATCAAGTTGCTCAACAACGGTTGAATTTATTAAATAGCAAGGAAGCTCCCCAGCCTCGCGTTGAGTGGGGAGAGACTTGGGAAGCATTCCGAACAGGTTCACAGGGAGCCGAGCAGACATTGAAATCACTGGCCACGCAAGGGCTTCCATTTGAGTTTCAAAAGAGTCACAAATACCTCTTTCAATTGCAAAACCAGAGGTTGTTTATTGAGAAGAAACAGACAGGTGAATACATCTGGTCACTCCCATTACGATCGATGAGCAACGTGAATCATCGCTCCAACGTAGGCATCTTGCAAACGGGAGCAGTCAGCTATGTGGTTCATCGAGGTGTTCTACATGCTCTGCATACGCTCGATCAGAAAATTGCCTGGACACACCTTCCAGAAGTAACAGGGAGCGCTCTCAGTCGGCTGCGTACTCCCTCTTCAAGGTCGACGAGTGTGGTGAATAACCTGTCTTCGTTCCGTAATTTAACAAATCTTTCTGGCAATTCTTCACCGACGGGCATCTTGCTCGAAGCAAGTGAGAAATGTGTTCTAGTCATTGATGATGAAATCCACGCCCTTGACCCGATCACCGGAGAACTCCTCTGGACCGAATCGAAGGTTGGAAACCGAGTCACTGCAAAAACAATGAACGATCAAATATTGCTCTGCGACAAAGACCGCACCGAACTCAGACGTTCCATTGATGGCAAAACTCTGAAGCACAAATTTAGTTCAATGTTTCAAGAAGATTGTTTGAAAATTTCCAACGGGCAGTTTCTTTATCTGACACAAGGTGAAGAGGCTGATGATGAATGGAGTCTGTCTCAGGGGACTCTTGAAAACAAAACTTCTGACTGGAATCTCGAAATCGATCCTGAATCCCTCATCGTCAAATTTGATGAATTTACTTATGCCACGATCTCACCCAGTGGAGAGTTATTCTTAATCGATTTAACTGATGGATCGCAGCGATCGATCGGGATGATTCCGGGTGATTTATTGAAAATCCAGAAACGGATTTACGCTTATGACGATGAGGAATTTGTGTTTCTCGCTGTCGCACACGGGAATGGTCGAGCAAGTTATGTCAATTTACCATCGCTGCGTGCATCAGGAACTTTAATCTGCTACTCGAAAACAGAAGGTCAATTATGGTCTCAGAATACTGAGGCACTTGCGAAGAAGTTCTCGCACCAGAAACTAGAAGACGAGTATGATGACTCCGAGAAGGGAAATGATATAGCGAAGGGAAGCAAAATCGTCTGGTCCATGAATTTGATTGTGGCGGAATTGGAAGACTCTCCACTTCTATTATTTATTAGTGATCGCCCCGAACACCGCAACAAAATTTACTTTCGTCGTCTAACGATGGTCGGTCTCGATAAACGAACCGGTGAACCGGTCTTCGACTGGTATCGAATTTCGAACTCCGGCGGATTTTCATATCTGCATGTTGATGTACGAGATCGACACATTGATTTACGAACCTATAACGAACGCTTGAAGATTCAACCTGTTCGACAGCAAAAAGTCAGTGCGACCGTAGGTGATCAGTGAAACGCTACCGCGCAAGTTGGTTGTACACTGGCGAAGGATCTCCACAAGAAAATGCGATGATCGACATTGAACATGGTCGAATTCTCGGCATTAGTTTCGATACGAATGATGCCATTGACCTAGGCGAAGTTGCCATCGTGCCTGGCTTGATCAATGCTCACACACATCTCGAATTCTCAGCGATCACTTCCCCTCTTGAGCCACTTACTAACTTTCCTGCCTGGATTCGATCGGTCATTCGGCGGAGGCAAGAATCTGAGTTTGGGATCGAAGCCTCGATCCTGTCTGGACTAGATGAATCTCGTCTTTCAGGAGTGACATCCATCGCGGAGATCGCGACTAAAGATTGGCGAAACTCGCTGCAAATCCAAGAGTCGCGGTCATTGCCATCCAAGACATTGATGTTTCGGGAATACCTTGGTCTCTCGGATGAAGCTGCTCAATCTCAATTGGTCGATGCAGAGAAATTCCTGCAAGCGAATTGTGATGCCGGTTTCGTTGCGGGGCTCAGTCCACATGCTCCGTACTCACTTCATCCGGAACTTTTCGAAGATCTTTGTCGACTCGCAAAACAATATCAGGCTCCATTGGCTATGCACCTGGCAGAGTCACCAGCGGAGATTGAACTCCTGCAAACAGGTGGCGGACCTCTCGCAGAAATGCTCACCGAAATTGGAGTTTATCGCCCCGAGTTCTTTGCGAACCGACTACGTCCGCTTGATTTCTTAAAGCGACTCGATTGCGGAGTTCCGACACTTATCATCCATGGGAATTTGCTTAACGATGAAGAGATGCGATTTATTTCGGAGTCTCCCAGCATGTCGGTCGTTTATTGTCCGCGAACTCATGCTGCGATGCAGAGTTCCGCACATCCATGGCAGAAAATGATTGAGCTTGGGATCAATGTAACAATCGGAACCGATAGTCGTGCCTCGAATCCTGATCTGTCAATCTGGAATGAACTCTGTTTCTTAGCTCACCAAACCCCAACACTGGCAACCTCGTATCTCTTGAAGTTATCGACAGTGAATGCAGCGAAAGCTCTGAATCTTCGAGATCAGGGATCTCTCGAAAATGGAAAGGCAGCGAACTTATGCCTCATTCCACTGACTAAGGAGTCTTCGATGAATCCAGAAGAATCGCTTCTTCAGCCGACTGCTTCACCACAGGGAATAATGATGAACGGCGAATGGTCAGTTCGTCCAATTTGCTTGAAAAAATCTTGATCTCAATCACCTCGATATTCGTTCTGAGTCTCAGTTTCCGATAGACTGTTGAACTGAATTTAATTTGTGTACGATTCCTAGTCTCTCAACATTGATCCTTACCAATCGATTGGTGATCCTGCTTGTAGAGACTCCCCGCACCAATCCGCTCGCCTCTCAGGCTTTTAGGCGGGTTCAGTGAAACACTATTATGAATTGCAGGCTGTTTGTCTGCCTCATCAACACACAGCGAGAACTGTGTGAGTAGCAAGAGAATGTAAATATGCCGCTGGAACGCATTAGCCGCACTTGCTTTAACATGATTCATGGCAAGAACTTAGTCTACAATCAATGTTGGGAAGACCCTCGCCTTGATCGTCAGGCATTAGAGTTCTCACCGGATGATCGAGTCGCTGTGATTACATCAGCTGGTTGCAATGCGTTGGATTACGCTTTGGCAGGGGTGAATCATGTTCATGCCGTTGACATGAATCATCGACAGAATGCACTGCTCGAACTCAAAAAAGCAGCTGTGACCAATCTCGACTATGAATCATATTTCAGTCTGTTTGGTCAAGGGAAACTTGCGAATTGGAATTCGATTTACCCAGAGAAATTACGTCCTTCACTGCCCGAACATGCACAGAAGTTCTGGGACCGTCACGGGAAGTTCTTCAAAGGTGTCGGACGACGTCCCAGTTTTTACTTTCGAGGAACATCAGGTTTGTTCGCCTGGATGGTCAACGGCTATGTCGATCGCGTGGTGAAACTTCGGAAGCCGATCAACGATATTCTGGCTGCCAAAACAATCGAAGAACAACAGGAAATATTCTACAACCAGAATCTGAAAGACACTCTCTTCAAACCGATGATCCGCTGGTTGCTCGGTCGTGATACAACGATGGCAATGCTGGGAGTTCCTCGCAGCCAAAGACAGCAACTCGATGTCGGCTATCCCGGCGGGATTGCTCAGTTTATTGTAGATCGCATTGAAACGGTCTTCGCTAAATTATCGCTCAGCGACAACTACTTCTGGCATGTCTACCTAACTGGACAATACACAAAAGAATGTTGTCCAGAATATCTTAAGGAAGAGAACTACGAACCGCTGCGAGACAAGATTGCGGGCAACGTCACTACTCATACGAACTCGCTGCAAGGTTTTCTTGAGTCACACGACGAACAGATTACAAAATTCATTCTGCTCGATCACATGGACTGGTTGTATCACAACGCAAAGGATGTATTGGCGAGCGAATGGCAAGCCATCGTTGATCGTGCAGCACCTGATGCGAAAATCATCTGGAGAAGTGCCAGTTTAGAAGTTGATTTCGTCGACCCTATTGAGGTCAACATCAACGGTGAAAAGACAAAGATGGGTGAATTGCTCAAATACAATTCAGAATTGGCAGCTGAGTTGCATCCGATTGATCGCGTGAATACTTATGGCAGTTTTTATATCGCAGATCTCCATAAGTAAGAAAAGAATCAGTTTGAGAAAAGCAAAAGAGACAGGAGATGATCATGCTCCATCGAAACAGTCGGTCATTCATACGGAAATAGAATACAAGCACGACGCGCAAGCGATTGAGTCCTTAGATCCTCTCGCTTGCGCGTCGAGCTTGTAACTGTCACACTTCACACGGTCTTTCGTGTGTCAGCAATGTTTTCAAGTCTCTTGAATTAAAACGCATAGGCTCCAAGACGCAGAGAAGTGGAAGATGCGGGCCAGAATTCTTTGCACCTTCTCAACATTGCATTAAAGTGAATCAATACAAAAGGTTCCCATAAAAATCGAATTTCACGGGAACCTTTTCATATTCTTAGATCAAGCAAAGTAATCGCAGAATTACAGTTGGTTTCTCATGCCTACAAACAGCATGGAGATCTTGAAGATCCCTTTGATTTGTGACATCGGGATATCAGTTCGGCAGCGAATTGCATTGTCTTCAACTGCAATGCCCAATCCGATGTAGGATGGGACAAGTCCCAAACTATCGATCATTTGCTCATCGAGTGGAAGTGGGAATTGATCCATTGTTGAGGC
>ERZ887942.2396-NODE-2396-length-11675-cov-4.225990_pt1 | contig 11675 bp, 9 predicted proteins | sample MGYA00521099_ERZ887942 | MGnify/ENA primary metagenome ERZ887942 (study PRJEB32303, sample SAMEA104408605) | aquatic metagenome | biome: Brackish water; feature: Pelagic; material: water | place: Baltic Sea | collected 2014-06-07T06:48:00 | depth 16,251 m ... | reverse complement strand
TTTCTTCTATTTCGCCTTCGGCAGTTGCCATGCTCATCTTTTGAGACGGGCGGATTGTGTTGGATTCAGTCTGACCGATGCTAATGTTGTCATTCTGGTTCTGCTGATTGACCAAAAACATTCCGACGACAAACAGAACTGCGACTGCAACTAAAGAGCTGCTCCACTGCCGTAATTGTGATCTCTTCTTTGGAGTTTTCTGAGTTGGAGCAGGTTTTGCTGCGATTTGAGTCTTCAAGTTGTTCAAAATGGATTGTGCAAAATCGTCTGGAGCAGACTCACGTGGCAACTCTCGAACAGACTGGCTAATTTCAGAGAGTTCACTGAGGCGTTCTTTTAAATCAGGTTTTTCTTGCAGAAGTTGTTGTACATATTCCTTCTCTTCCGGAGTGACTTCTCCATCGAGATATGCGGATAACAGTTCTTCTGAGAATGGTAACGACATAAGTGAGACTCGCGTCTGCCTTTCAGTAAATCTAAAAATTTTTAAGGTGCTTCAGTTTCGTGTTCGGTCAATCTTTCCAGGATTTCCCGCAGTTCGCAGCGAGCGCGATGGATGCGACTTCTGACTGTTCCTAAGGGGCAATCCAGCACATCCGCAATTTCATCATATTTCATGCCCTCCATCTCTTTCATCAGAAGTGCATCTCGATAATCGGGTGCAAGTTGAGCAAGAGCATGTCGGACTTGTTGAATGTTTTCTTCGCTTCTCAAATGGTGGGTAGGATCTATGGAAGGATTCGGGTCACTTGGTTCGTGCCCCGTTCGCTCGAAGTTGGCATCGAGAGAACTGTTGTTTCGTCGTTTTAGCTTCCGTCTATTGGCCATTGCAGCGTTGTAAGCGATGCGGAACAACCACGAGTAGAAGGATGCCTCCTTGCGAAAGGTGTGTAACTTTTCAAATGCTGAAAGAAATGCCTCTTGCCCGACATCTCGCGCATCATGAATCGATCCCAGCATTTGGACAAGGGTTCCAAAGAGACGGTCCTGATAACGGACCACCAATTCTCCGAATGCCTCTTTGTCCCCAGCCAGGGTCATTTCAATCAGCTGGATGTCGTCTGCCTTCACAATCACTCAAATTAGACGAGAAAAGGGAAACATCAGTTCCCGAGAATTATCGAAACAGGTGAAAAACCTTAAACCTTAAGCAACGTCTTGGTTAAATTGTATCGAAAATAAGGATTTAAGGACATTCACGCTGCGGATTCTGCCAAACGCGCTTCATGTAAGTCTTGTAGTAATACCCGCAAATCATTAGAGACAACGGTATCCATATCGACTTTCACCAATTGCCGCTCAATTGCGGCTGCACCACTGTCATGGAAGTCAGCATCTTCTAACGAGCTGAAGCGATCTGCCGGATCTGGGGCAATCATTTTGGAAAGCATTTCGACAATTTTAGAATTGCGAGCAACATCCTTCGGGAGAATATCTGGAATTCTATGCCAGGTATCCTCTTTTAATTGGATCAATTCGTTCCGATCACTCACCCCCACAAAAGGGATTTTTCCTGAGAGAAGTTCTAACGCAACGTAGCCTAAACTAGCTAAATCCGACAAAAAAGTATGTTCCGCACCTTTTAAGACTTCGACCGGAGCATACCTCCAAGTCCAGGTTGGTCGTCGCGGAGGAGTTTGTTTCAGGAACGAAGACCCTAAATCGATGATTTTGCAGTTGCCCGTCTGTTTGACCATGACATTCGCTGGTTTCATATCAGCATGGATAACATTTTGACGATGCAAAGCAGAAAGCCCAGCGATACATTCTCGAAGAATTGCCAACACCATGCTAGGTAACATTCGACTTTGGAAGCCGGCATCGGTCATGACCACATCGTTAATATATGCCCAGCGATCACTCTTCACATTTGACTTCAATAATTTGAGAACCGATGGAGCCACCAGTTGACGTAAATCGATTCCATCAACCCACTCAGTTACGAGTACAAGAATACCCTCGTATTCAATAACATTATAAACGTCGAGAATGTGGTCTTGTTGAATTTTTGAGACATCCATCGTCACTTCCGCCAAGCGAGCCATTTCGCTGCGGTACATTTCAATGTCGTAGTATCCATCTGGTCGAAAGAACTTGAGAGCAAGGTCGAACGAGACGTTGAAAGCTCCCGAACGCTCGGCGAGCATGACAGTACCTTGTCCTCCCGATCCCAGCACTTTCTTCAAGCGATATTCCTGGTCCCAGGCAACATTTTGACGCGAGATGATATTCTCATATTGCGTACTTAGGTCACGTGCATTTGCATATTTCTTCTGCTCAGAGAGTTTTTCTTGATCTGGTTCGAATATGCGCGTGATGTCCATATCTTCGGTGTTCTCTTCCTTGTGCTCGTCCATTGGATTCTCTGGCGCCCGCTAAGATGAATTACTGATCACAGTCATCATACTCCGAAAATCCAATGAGGAGGAGTGCAACATTCACCTAGAGTGAAAGATTCTTGATGATCAGTGTTCCGATCTTGAAATCGAAAAACGAGAAGCTCTTTTGTGGAGGGAAGTCGTGACATATGAGTCGGTTACGGTGATTTAAGACGAATTTTTCCAGTGCGAGTTGTGAATATCTTCTCTCATAACAACTTCTATTCGACAGCCAGTGACCAAAACACTTATCATGTCGAGTGCGACAGGTGTAAGATTTTCCGGCGAGATTACAGACGAGACATTTCATATGATCCAACGATCAATTCTTGGAGTTCTGCTCTGCACATTTTTGTTTCAATTTGTGATTTCATCTTCTGCTGCGGAGAATGAAACGCCACCTGAACTCCCGGGGCTAAATGTTCTGTTCATCGCTGTGGATGATCTGAATGACTGGATCGGTTGTATGCAGGGACATCCCCAGGCATTTACTCCGAATATTGATCGCTTGGCAGCACGGGGAACCCTCTTCACAACGGCTCATTGTCAAGGTCCGATTTGTGGTCCTTCGCGAGCGTCGTTGATGTCTGGCTTGTATCCACACTCGACGGGCGTCTATCAACAGCCAAAAGGAAATCTCCTAGAGGAAGATACAGAGCACTTCCGGGGAAAGTTATTACCCGAATACTTCGCAAAACACGGCTACAAGACAATGGGTGTTGGCAAACTGACTCATGGATATTCTGAACAAACGGCTTTTCAAGAATATGGTGGATGGAAGTCTGGATTTGGGCCGAAGCCCCCTAAAAAGCAAAGATTCAATTACCATCTCCCCGTGGGGCCCTACTCTGGAACACAAACAGACTGGGGAGCGTTTCCCGATTCAGACAAAGAGATGCCGGACTTTCAGTCTGCTAAATGGGCTGTTGAGAAGTTAAACGAAGAGCATGAGAAGCCATTCTTTCTCGGTGTCGGCATGGTTCGACCGCACGTCCCATTTTACGTTCCTGAGAAATGGTTCGCACGATTTCCACTTGATGAGATTCAACTTCCAGAGGTCCGCGAAGAAGATCAAAATGATATCCCGCTCATCGGTGCAGAGATGCACGAACTCCCGAAGTATCCACGATTGAAATGGCTGCGAGAAAACAATGACGAACAATTTAAAAAGTGTGTCCAGGCATACCTCGCCAGCATTGCCTTCATGGATCATCAGGTTGGCAAAGTGCTTGATGCGTTAGAGAAGAGTCGTTACGCCGAGAATACGATCGTCGTTCTTTTCAGCGACCATGGATATCATATCGGAGAAAAAGATCGTGTTGCCAAGCACAGTTTGTGGGAAGAAGCAACGCACGTTCCCCTGATCATTTCGTTGCCAAAGCAGGATTTTGCTCAGACGACATCGTTGCCGGTCGGACTGATTGATCTCTACCCGACATTGGTTCATCTATGTGGTTTACCAAAGAACGAAACAAACGAAGGTGAATCGCTAGTTCCGATTCTATTCGCTCAAGATACTACAAAGTGGCGCGAGGCGATTCTTACTACTTATGCGAAGGGCAACTACGCGTTACGCACAGAGCACTTAAGGTTGATCCGCTACGAAGATGGATCTTTCGAAATGTACGATCACCGTTTTGATCCCCATGAATTCAACAACCTCGCTGGTCCTGCTCAACTAAACCGAATAGCAATTCAAAGGAACTGGGAAATCGCACAAACACTGAGTGCTCTGCTCCCTGAAACCGAAGCTCCCTATCACCCAGCGACCAGCCCGGCACCGATCAATAAGTGGTTCGAAGAACATTACAAAAAGAACGGCGTCGGAGTACTGAAAGTCTCCAACTGAAAATGGCGTTTCCTCTTCGATTCACAAGGCTATGCTTCCGCACGAATTTGACTCTCAAGAGTTGGTAATCACATGCTTCGACAATCTCTGTTTCTACTCGCTCTCTTCTTACCTTTCAATCTCTTCGCAGCTGAGAAGCCGAACGTTATTCTGGTCATGTGTGACGATCTTGGCTGGGGGGATTTGACTGCGTTCAATCCAGAGACTCCCATCAAGACGCCTCATCTATCGGAGATGGCTGCGGCTGGGTTGAAGTTCAATCGGTTCTATGCAGCGGCACCTGTTTGCAGTCCGACCCGAGGGTCTTGCCTGACGGGGCGTCACCCTTATCGATACGGGATTTATTTCGCCAATACAGGACACTTGAAAAGCAAAGAAATTACTCTGCCTGAGATATTAAAAAAAGAAGGATACACAACCGGTCATTTTGGAAAGTGGCATCTAGGAACTCTTACGACCACGATCAAGGATGCGAATCGAGGTGGTCCGAAAGGGAAGAAAAACTTCTCGACGCCGCAAATGAATGGGTACGACCGCTGCTTTGTCACTGAATCAAAAGTGCCGACCTACGATCCGCTCATCAAGCCGAAGGCGGGAGGAAAGAATGGTTGGGATTACCTGAAGAACCCTGCAGAGGGAGTCAGCTACGGAACCCATTACTGGGATGAAAATGGTGAGGTTGTTAAAGAAAATCTGTCGGGCGATGACTCGCGCGTCATCATGGATCGAGCGATCCCATTCATCGAGGAAGCTGCAAAAGAAAAGACTCCATTCTTTGCAGCGATCTGGTTTCATTCCCCACACTTACCGGTCGTCGCTGGTCCAGAGCATGTGAAACATTACTCTGAACATTCTGAATATGACCGAAACTACTATGGCTGTATCACTGCATTGGACGAGCAGATCGGTCGGCTAAGGAAGAGATTAAAAGAATTAGATGTCGCAGAGAACACAATGCTTTGGTTCTGCTCCGATAATGGTCCCGAAGGTCAAACAGGGAAAGCCCCCGGCTCGGCTGGTCCATTCCGCGGGCGTAAACGATCCTTATATGAAGGCGGCGTTCGTGTCCCAGGACTTCTGGAATGGCCAGGGCATGTGCAGGCTGGAACGGAGACAAACCTTCCAGCAGTCACCAGCGATTACCTTCCAACAGTTCTTGCAGTTATTGGTATCGATTATCCAGGAAATCGTCCCATCGATGGAATCAATTTATTGCCTGCTATTCAACAGCGAACTTCTTCTCGTAAATCTCCGATTGGATTTCAATCAGGTAAAATGAAGTCATGGGTCACTGATCAATACAAGCTTTTTTCGCCCGATCAAGGTAAGACTTGGGAACTCTACGATTTAATCAAGGATCCTGTAGAGCAAACTGATCTCGCTGCAATGCAACCTGAGCTGGTTCAGTCGATGAAATCAGAATTAGAAGACTGGATCAGATCGTGTTCTGCAAGCGACAAAGGCAAGGACTATTAAAGGCATATCCTGAAAGCGGCAGGAAGATCAAACACGAATTCATGCCTGGTGGATTTCCAGAAAGACTGTCTCCCACAGACCACCGGGGATGTCAGTTTGAGTCACCGGGTCGAATGTTAATGAGAACTGGAGCAGGTTAAAGTCTTGAAGATGCTCAGTGACATCGAAATTCAAAGGATCCTCTGAACTCGAAGAGATTTCAATATCGTTGATCTTGAAATTCATCAGTTCACCCACACCTGCAAGAACATGAATGATCACTCGTTCGTGACTTTCCAGTCTTGATGGCGTGTGAAAATTCCTGCGGAAGATTGCTGTGCCGGCAGTTTCACCGAATAACTTTCGCCAGTCTTGCGGCATCGAGTGACGTTCAAATTCCTGGTCGTTAGCATTGGGCGGTAAGACCTGCCACGGACCTTTCAAGCGGATACGGTGAACTCCAGTGTCATTCATTGGAAAGTTGAGAGTTGAGGGTTCAGAGTTGAGAGAAAGACTCTGCAAATTGAAAGATTGAGCAGGCTACAATTATTGACTTAGGATTCGATGCAATGTGGCTGGAAGGTCTTCGTCGCTGACTTCTTGTTGATCACCACTTTCCAGATCTTTCACGGTCCAGATCCCTTTCGAGAACTCATCGCTACCCGCGATGACCACCACGCGAAACCCTTTTCGGTTCGCGTACTGGAATTGCTTTTGAAGCTTTTTCGCCTGAGGATATACTTCAGTCGCGATTCCGGAAGAACGCAACCTACGACCAAGTTTCAAATACTCTCCGAGTTTCTCTTCATCAAACATCGTCACTAACACTTGAGCTGGCGTGGATGCAGTTTTGACGAGACCAAGTTCCTCCATGGCAGCCAGTAACCGATCCAGTCCCAAGCTCGCTCCGACACCTGGTAATTTTTCCTTAGTAAACAGACCAGCGAGGTTATCGTATCGCCCACCTGAGCAGACTGAACCGATCCCGGGAAGGTCGTCCAGGAAGGTTTCATAAATAGTTCCGGTGTAGTAATCGAGACCTCTTGCGATTGAAACGTCGAGGACAACTCTCTCGGCAGCGATGCCTGCGGTCTGACAAGCCTTAAAGAGTTCTCGAAGTTTCTGAACCCCAGAAATTCCTAATTCATTTCCTTCGAGGATCGTTTCGACCTGATTCAGAATTTCTTCCGAAGTGCCTGTGAGTTCTGCGAAGTTGAGAACCTGTTCTCCCTGCTCCACAGAAATTCCAACACTTTCAGTCATTTCTTTCAGGACTTTTTCCCTGCCGATCTTTGGAAGTTTGTCGAGTGCTCTGAGGACACCGACTGATTTCTCAGAAACGCCTAATGTTTCAAGAACACCATTCAGTAATTGTCGGTGATTGATACGAATCGAAAAGCCCTTGAAACCAATTGCTTCCATTAGGTCGTGAATGACCAGCAACGTTTCGACATCAGAGGCATTGGCGTCTGTGCCGATAGTGTCAAAATCGCATTGTATAAATTCTCGATAGCGACCTTTCTGAGGTTTCTCAGCACGCCAAACGGTACCAATATGATATCTCTTAAATGGCGTCCCTAATTTGCCGATGTTTTGGGCTGCAAACCTTGCAAATGGAACTGTCAAATCGAATCTCATTGCAACATCGCGATCTCCCTGATCTTGAAAGCGGAAGAGTTGCTTATCTGTTTCGTCGCTGCCTTTACCGAGGAGGATTTTACTGTACTCCAGAGCCGGTGTGTCAATCGGGGAGTATCCGTAACTACGATAGACTTTCCGCGCGATCTCCATCAGATGTTCCCGCGCCATCATCACATCGGGAAGAGAATCACGAAAACCTTTAAGCGTTTCCGGCTTGATCAGTTTATTAGACACAACTTTGACTATAGAGCTAGAGTGAAAAAGAAATCGGTTAACGATTAACCCAGAATAGGTAAAGCGACTTCTGTCGCAGAGATTGGTTCGGTAGAGAACTTGTGTCCTTTACGAACCGGGAGAACCGCCTGCGCGTAATCCCAAATCTGTTCTGGAGTTTCGAAAAACATATCGTAGATTGCGTCGTCTTCGTACTCGCAATTGTCAGTCGTGTAGTCACGACAAATCTGCGGACGCGTCTCGTAAATTCCACAACGATGATCGTCCTGCAAATGCTTGCAGTCGGCATAGACCATCATGAACCATGTCCCATCCTCAACGAAAAGCGCAACGCGACCGTGCAACAAAAACCATCTTAGATAGTCAAAGTCTTTTCGAGATTTCGGTTTGTCGACGGGAAATGCAAAGTATCGACAACACTTCGCAGTGCAATAGGAACACAAGACCTCACCCGGTTTGAGATCCTCACGACGCTTTTTAGTTTTCTTTGCCATGCTTCTTTAGATGATTACTACGGAATGTCACGGCGGTCTCTGCTTCCAGTCCCGTGAACAGTTACTTATTTCTTTACGAATTTTAACGGAGGACTGCCTTGTGTATCGCCCAGCATATAGAAATCGAGCTTACTACCGCTGATCAGAACTTGAGCCAGCATCGAGCCTTCGTCATTCATTTCTAAAGCTAAAATCCCATCTTCATCAATACCCCAGACTCCTGTTACTTTTTGAGGTTCACTATCGGTTGTATAGGTCCAAGCAAATGACTTGTCCTCTTTCAAATCCATTTCGAAAGTTCCTCCGTCACGTGTTGCTCTCCAATCTCCAACGAGTTGTTTCTCATCGATATTTTGAGTTGGTTGCGGTGGCTTCACTGGAGTAGGAGCATTCGGTAGTTCGAAGTCAGGATCAATTTGAAGAAGCAACTGTTGAGAGACTTGATCCTTCGGATTCGCCTGAACAATCGCTTCGTAGAGCGACTTCGCATCGTCAGCATGACCACCTGTCGTGTAATGATAAGCGAGAACAAAATGACAGCCCATGTCATCTTTATTGTTCCTGCAAAATTCCTCGAGCGCGCGAAGTTGTTTCGAGTACACGTCGACGTTGGCATACAAGCTACTCATTGTTGTCCAGTCCCAACCAGGACCGACACTAAGTACGGCATATAATGTCGCTGCCGAATCTTTGTAGTTTCCTAACGCGAATGTCACCAAAGCTCGGAATTCATGAACAACTGTGTCATTCGGCATGTCCTGAAGTGCTGAGTCAGTCGATTTCAGAGCCTCTTCATAGTTACCGTCGTAGAATTGTGATCGAGCTTGGTCGAAAGCGCTCATCCCTTGATCAGAAACTTCTGGTGGGGCTTCAGTTGAAGTCGGATCTCCTGCCAGTGTTGTTTCATCAGGAGTCATCACAATTGGCTGTGAATAGTCGTATGTGCTGTTATCTACATAAACACTTCCTGAAGAGGCATATGGGTTGTAATAGTTGTTGTAACCGAAAGCCCAACCGACCCGATTGACCGCCCAGGTCGTCATCCCAAACGCCGTTAAAGCGGGATAATTATCCCACCAATAATTCCAGCGTGATCCTGAATGCCAATGACCATGCCAGTGACCATGATGCCAACCACCGTGATGGGAGTAATGGTGATCATGCCAATTATCCCAATTTCCACGACGGTCATCCCACCTATCTTGCCGGTTGTCCCAGCGATCATCACGATTGGTTAGCCGGTCATTAATATTGTTTTCACGATCGCCAATACTTGGGCGATTTACAGGACGATCACCTATCCCTGGTCGATTTGGTCTCTCGCCAATTCCTGGACGATCTCCGCTGCCAGGACGGTTGCCAAGACCGGGTAAAGTTGAAGGACGGTTACCGACACCAGGACGTTCTACTACCCCAGGCCTCGTTTCTGGAAGAGTTGAAGGTCGATTTCCAGGTCGTTCGATGACGCCAGGACGAGTTCCATTTCCTGTTCCTGGTCGAGCTCCGACCTCCGGACGCGATCCGGGCAATGGCTTAGGTCGATTTCCATTACCGATCTCAGGTCGCGAACCGGGCTGTAATCCTGGAATATTTCCGGGTCGTGTCGATGGACGATTTCCAGGAGTAATGCTTGGACGGGATGATGGTAAATTCGGGCGACTAGAAGGAGTGCTTGGTCGAGTCGACGGGCGACTTGATGGAGTATTTGGTCGACTCGAAGGGAAGGATGGTTTTGTAGATGGTCGACTGATCGAAGGCGAAGGTCGACTCGTCGGTCTTGATGAAGGACGACTGATCGATGGTGATGAAGGACGACTTTGAGGTCGGCTGACTGATGGACGAGCACCTCCGCCACCGCCACTGAAACTGCGACCTCCACCGCCGCCTCCGCCACCGCCAACGCGTCCGCCACCCCCGCCAAATCCTCGGGCAAATGAAGTTTCAACTCCAGCGACGAGACATAGCAAACAAATCAGCCCTATCATGCTTATGCTTCTGGTATTCATCTTTAACCCAATGCTTTTTCGATGATTCAAGAATTTATGATGATTCACAATTTTTACTATTTAGTCTTAGATAAGTTTAATGCAGGTTTTGGAGACTTACGAACCATGGTCACTGGCTCATGACTTTCTCGGATCTCGTCGCCAACAATCAAGCTTTGGTAATTCCAGATAAGTCTCTCAGCACTCACGATATGATAAATGGCAGACGACGTGACCGTTTCCCCTTCGGAAGAAACACCCGCACTTGTCAGCAACCAACCATCGTCTGTTCGAGTCCAGAATCCATTGAAGAATCCACCTTCAGAATCAAAAGTCCAAGCACGAAGTTTTTTGTGGATGGGATCCCATCCAGTTCTTTGAACCCCCGACATCTCTCGACCATCGGCCGTTTTAACGACAAATTTCCTGAGCAGGTAGTTTCCGTCATCAGACCATTGGCAACTTGTCTCAACAATTGTATTTGCCGACTCATTGACCCAATCACCAACCATCCAGGAAAGCTGAACAAGTTGCTCGCCTCTTCCTAAATCTTCTCTCGGAAAATCTTTTAAGACAGCGATACGCCAGTTCCCGTCCTCGCCCTTCTGGTGGATCGCTGCGTATCTATTGGACGTTCGGGCATGGTCGACGGACTCTGAGGAAATGACAAACCCCTCTTCCAATGCGACGGAATCGCCAAGATATTTCACACTCGTGATATCAATCGATTCGATTAACACATCGGGTGAAATAGAAAACGCTTCATTGAAACGAGAGATAATCGAATCGCGCCCATGAGTTCGGACACCGAGTTCGTCTAAAAACTCAGCGTCTTTCGTGAATAACTGACCGATCGCTTGAGCATCGCGGTCAGCGTAAGCATCAACGAAGTCTTGAGCACTTTTCCAAAATGGCTTTTCAGGTTCAGGAATCTGAAAGCTATGTTGACCATCCGTTTCAATTTCATCTTGAGCGCATATCGTCTGAGAACCCAATTGACACAGAAGTGTTAACGAGACAATGAAACGAAAAAACGAATTACCAAAAATCATTTTTTTCACCAAAAAACTATAGAACAGATCTGAACAGTCTTTCCGAAAGTGGAGTTAGATCAAGACCATTAATGTGTGGGGGAAGAATGCCCAGGCAAGGAATATCTGCTTCTCCCACTCAATGTTCGATTTTACTCTCGCAAAGCTAGATCACAACAAGCTTTCTACTGAATTCAATTCTTACACAGAAAATTCTTTAAATATAAAAACGATACCATGAGTACCAAATTTATAGAGTGGAGGGTATTTGGTAACCTCAATAAACGTCCTTGTTGATTATCTTGAAATCCCGAGGTCATGACTCGTAAATCTACGAGACAAAGGTCTTCTCGATAGTTGCGAATTATCGCAAATTCTCTGTTACCGGAATTCTTATGAGAACGTAGGTCTGAATTTTTATGAACAGTTCTATCTCGTGGTATCAGCGTTTTTTACTTCCGGAATTGAGTCCTCGGGAAATATGAAGTATTTGGAATACGTCCGAGGCAATGTGGGCTTTCTGAATTGTTGAAACAATTTCACCACTTTAAACATCAACATTGAAGAGTGCATATCGTGAGCATCTTGATGCAGCGATTGTAGAAGCA
>ERZ887942.2395-NODE-2395-length-11675-cov-6.527022_pt1 | contig 11675 bp, 10 predicted proteins | sample MGYA00521099_ERZ887942 | MGnify/ENA primary metagenome ERZ887942 (study PRJEB32303, sample SAMEA104408605) | aquatic metagenome | biome: Brackish water; feature: Pelagic; material: water | place: Baltic Sea | collected 2014-06-07T06:48:00 | depth 16,251 m ... | reverse complement strand
ATCATCTCTCAAGTCGAATGCAACGACATGAGTGGTCAGTTGAATTCCAGTCGACATCAAAGCAGCTACGGCTTCACAGGGATCGCGGCGGCAGGTTTCTAATCCGTCAGTGATGAGTATGATGGAACCTGCACCTCCCTGATCTACGAGTGCGTTGGCCGCAAATTCTACAGCATTGGTGAGGGGCGTCTTACCATTGGCGCGAATCCCATTAACCACTTGCATGAAGGCATTGGGATCTAGTGGCCCAGGGGGAATTAGTAGCTCAATATCTTCACAGTCGTTTTTCTTACGGTGAGCATAAACCACGAGGCCAAGATCAATATTCTCAGGCATGGTCGCGACGAGGTCACCGATGACAGCCTTGGCGATCCGCATCTTTTGTTCGCCCTTTTTGTAGCCTGTCATGCTGTTGGACGCATCGAGGACTATGAGGCATTTTTGGCGATCTTGGGCGAAGGCACTTGTCCCTAGAGCCAATGTGAGTGCGAGGATTGAAAGGAAGAACTTAAATTGCAATGAGGAGATCATAAAAGGTGTCTAATCGAGGGCTTGTATGCTTTCAACACTAAGTGTTGGAGTTTGCTACTTTTGTAATTCTTCATCGCTTCTTTGAAGAATGCTATCATTCTCTGAGCCATGGTTAAGAGACTATTTTTGGTATTGGCTCTGTGGTTCATAAACCCCTTTGCTTTTGCTCAGGAACGAGAGACCCCTATCTTCATTAGCGGTGTGTATCCGCACCTCACCACCTATGCTAATAATGGCGGTTATGTTCGAAGCTTAAACGAATGTGGTATCGGTGTTGTGATTCCTTGGGCAGACAAACTGTGGATGGTTAATTACGCGGCGCATGAACCGTTCGGAAGTGATCACAAGCTGTATTCAATTGGCGAGGACATGCAAATGACGATCCACCCGGAGAGTGTAGGGGGGACTCCGGCTGGACGTATGATCCATAAAGAATCGAAACAACTATTTTTGGCGCACTACGCGGTAGATGCCTCGGGAAAGGTAAGAGCGATCCAACCAGCCGATATGCCCGGGCGCGTCACTGCCTACACTCGGCACCTGAAGGACCCGGAAAACTTCGTCTATATGATCGATATGGAAGGGATGATCTACGAAGTGAATGTCCATTCTTTGGCCGTAAACAAGCTCTTTCATAAACCCGTTCCAGGGTGGCACGCCAAAGGCGCCTATGTGAGCCAGGGTAAACTCGTGATGGCAAATAACGGTGAGCATGTGGGGAGCTCGTTTCGTAACGGGATTTCAGATGAGGAAGCAGAGGCCATCTTGAAGCGCATCAAAGCGACTCATCCAGATGATCGCGGCGTGCTAGCGACCTGGGATGGCGAATACTGGGAAATCATTGAACGTCGGCAATACACCGACGTGATGGGACCAGGAGGTTTGGATGGAAACGACCACGACGACGATCCTATTTGGTCGATCGGCTGGGATAAATCGGCGTTGCGGCTTAAGGTCTTGGATGGTGGAGAATGGTCGACCTATCTCTTGCCCAAAGCTGCATTCAACAACGATGCAATTCACGGCTGGTATACTGAGTGGCCTCGGATACGCGAGTTATCAGACGATCAATGGATGATGGATATGCACGGTATGTTCTTTGAATTTCCGTCTACGTTCTCAAAAGCTAACACAGCGGGTATCTCACCCATCGGGAGTCATCTACGCTACATACCTGATTTCACTATATGGAATGATCGATTAGTTCTGGCGACGGACGAAACATCGATTCAAGGAAACCCTAAGGCGGGACAGCCACAGAGTAATTTATGGTTAGGGGTGATGAATGATTTGAAAGAGTGGGGCCCCGGTTTTGGCTATGGCGGCCCTTGGATCCGGGAATCGGTCGTTGGTAACGTTCCGAGTTATCCGTTTTTAGTAAACGGATTTAAAGAGCGGATTCTCCACCTGGTCGTGCATGATCAGGAAGGTGTTTCGATCACCATTGAAGTCGACCGTAGTGGAACTGGTGAATGGGTGGTGTATGAGCACGTACCCGTTTCAGGATACGTTCCTTTTATTTTCCCGGATTCCTTCGAGGCCCAATGGGTGAGGCTTCGTCCAAGCCGGGATAGTATTGTTTCCGCTTATTTTCACCAATCGGACCGCAATTACCGTTCCAGCAACGAGGGCGAGACTCTGTTTGCGGGTCTAGCGGATTTGGGTGATACGGTTGTTAGTGGATCGGCTCTGTATGCGAAACGAGAGAATCGGAATCTGGCGGTGACAGACTTAAAGAATCAACACCGTGAGTTCGGCAAAGAAGCCTTTGGCTTTGTCGACGGCAAGCAACTGGGTGAAGAGACGTTAGAGCATTTGGAAATGAAGAGCCGCGCTATTGGGTGGACGATGCATCGGTGGTGATAGAATCCCGTGGTGAGCGACTACGACTACCGAAAGGAGATTCAGCCTATGATAGACCCCTGAGTTTTGGCTGGCCACGCGATTACCGGGAAGTGCAGTCCGAGCGCGAGCTGGCAAATATTCATGGCACGTTTTATGAGCTGCCTTTAGAGCGTAATGAATTGCCACCGTTGTTTCAGAAGCTGCGGCCGATCAGCAGTCACAATAAGCAGATCGCCGATTTCGCGACCTGGAATGGGTTGCTCGTTATGTCGGGTGTTGCCCAAAATGCGGCTGAAGACGGACATGTCTATAAAAGCGATGACGGCGAGGAAGCCCTTTGGTTCGGAGGAATTGACGATCTATGGAAGCTGGGGAAACCGGTCGGCATAGGGGGCCCATGGAAAGATACGGCTGTTAAAGCGGGTGAGCTGTCTGACCCCTACTTGATGACCGGTTATGATAAGAAACGACTGCGACTTTCAGCCGACAAGTCTGTAGAGATTACGCTGGAAGTTAATTTTGACCACTTCGGGTACTATGCCCACAGAACTTTCCGTGTAGCTGCTGGAGAAACCGTTGAGTTCGATTTTCCAAACGGATTTAGTGCGCATTGGGTACGCCTGGTAGCCAGCGAAGACTGCGTTGCTACTGCCACATTCATTTACGAATAGGGGACAACTAGCGTCCCTTTAGCTTCGGGTCTTTCGACGAGCTGCCTGGTCGATTTTTCAAACCCGGCTATAACCCCGATTCTCAAATGCGACCAGATTGAACTATCGGTAGGGAAACACCCCAAATACTTTAGCTCGCTTGAATCTTCAGGGAGTCATAGCCTTCAATTCTGCTTGGGGTCAGGGGTTTACTGTTACAAACGTTGAAAACCTCTGGGTTCCATATTATTTTCTCAATGAAACAGGGATGAAAAAATCAACTAAACTGCTATTTGAAAAACAGTACCAGGATGGCTTGCGAATTCATCTAAAACGTAAACTCAATGGTCGGTCGACTTCGCAGGCAGCTCGATTGATTGGTAGCAAAGGGGTGTGCCTTGGCCTGAACGTCATAGATCTGGCCCGTACACACGAACAGGCCCTTGCAGCTCTGGATGTTCCGCTCGACTTTAATTTTAGATCAGATGTGAGATCTCCTCTGTCTACGGCCGGAAAGTTCCTCCTCGAGGCTCTGGTTCCCTTCGAGCAGTCCCACCAGGATGACATATTGAAAGTGCGAACCTCGCTGTATTTGGCTGAGGAGAGACTGGAACAGGAGACAAAATTCCATCGGCGTTTGATTGACGATTCGCATGAGATTCATGAGCAATCGCGGCAGCTTTCTCATCAATTCCTCCTCGCACTCGAGGAAGAGCGTAAGGAAATCAGCCGAGAGTTGCACGACCAGGTCGCTCAGATTCTAGCGGGCATCAACGTCCGTCTCGCGGCCTTGAGGACGTCGGCATTAATCGACCATGAAAATCTGGGTGAGCGAATTGCTCAAACGCAGACATTGGTAGAACAGTCGGTCGAGGTCATACATAATTATGCGAGAAAGCTACGACCGGTCATGCTCGATGACCTCGGGCTTATTCCTTCGCTGCGTTCATTTATCAAAGACCTGCCCAGCCATAAGGGTTTGCGTATTCGCTTTACCCATTTTCCGGAAGTGGAAGAGCTTAATAATCTCAAACGAACGATTATCTACCGTGTAGCCCAGGAAGCCCTCACCAATGTCCTTCGTCATTCTAAAGCCACGCATGTGACCATGAAGTTGCGCAGGCTTGCTGACGCGGTAGTATTAGAAGTCTCAGATAATGGTAGATCCTTTCCTATCGAACGCATTCTACACTCAAGTATTAAAGACCGACTCGGGTTACTTGGAATGCGTGAACGGGTCGAAATGGTGGATGGTAATTTTTCGATCGAGTCTTCTCCCGGTAAGGGAACCAAAGTAAGAGCAGTCATTCCCATCGGTGACAGCTTAACAGCGAATAGCTTGAGCAAATGAACAAAGGTCCGATAACTGTACTCCTCGTCGAAGACCATTTAATTGTCCGTGAAGGCTTGCGCATGTTGCTGGAATTGGGAGGAACTTGCAAGGTGGTTGGCGAGGCTTCCGATGGATATCAGGCTGTGAAAATGGCAGCGAAACTTCTGCCCGACGTCATCGTGATGGATATTGCTATGTCCGGTCTTAACGGCTTTGAGGCGACTCGTCAGATACTACTTGCTACTCCGGAGGCTCGAGTCCTGGTATTGTCGGCCCATAGTGACGACGAGTACGTGACGCACATGGCTCTGCTTGGCGCGACGGGATTTGTGGTGAAACAAAACTCCGGAAAGGTCTTGGTTCACGCCATAACTGAAGTTGCCAACGGTCGGCCCTACTTCTGCGGAGCCATTTTGAAACGCCTCCGTAAGGCCAAGCGAAAAGCTCGCGAAGAAGGTACGAAACCGGGAGTCAGTCTCAAACGCACTTTAACGGTGCGGGAGTCAGAGGTGCTGCAGTTAGTCGCTGAAGGATTGGCCAATAAGCAAGTAGCTGATGCCTTGGGTATTAGTATTAAGACGGTGGAAAAACACCGTCAAAAGCTCATGGACAAATTAGATATTCATGACACTGCGGGTCTCACTCGTCACGCCATTGCAACTGGAGTCATTGAAAGCAGTATTCAGGACACAACGACTCTAGGTAGAAAGCCTAACAGGGGGAAAACAACAGCGAGTAATTAGTCTGTTTTGCCTTGTGGGTTCGCCAGCATTCAGGCCATCTGAAAGTCTTAGTTCGTTTGCAGCGTGCGAAGTTGTCGAAAACTCACTAGCTGCCGCTTTTTCTCGTCCCATAGGTTTAGATTGAGCGAGCGTAAGCTGGACCATAGAGTCAACGGCTTGACTTGTTCAAATCTTGGATCGGCCCGATGGCAGGCTTCCAGATTGTAGTTCGGTATTCTGGCGCTCAAATGGTGAATATGGTGAAACCCAATATTGCCTGAAAACCACTGCAAGATTCTGGGCAGTCTATAAAAAGAGCTACCAATCAGTGCGGCATGAGTGAAATCCCATTCATCGCTTCTTTCCCAGCTCACTCCTTCGAACTGATGTTGAACATAAAAGAGCCAAACTCCAGCTGCACCGGCTACGGTAGAGAGAGTAAATAGGATCAGCGCATACCTCTGTATCCCAAAGATCCAGCTAAGCATAACTACCATAAAAAGGATTCCGAGGTTTGTCCAATGGACAGACCGTCGTTCTCGTTTTCCTGCTTTCTGAGATGGAAACCGTTGCTTAACTAAAAAAAGTAATAGGGGAACTATTAACAGTAGGACCAACGGGTTGCGGACTAATCGATAGGCGAATCGTTTCCAGCGTGTAGCGTTCAAATACTCTTGTACTGTAAGTGTCCATATGTCGCCAACACCGCGTTTATTGAGATCTCCCGATGTGGCATGGTGCAACGCATGTTCCCAGCGCCAATGTTGATAGGGTGTGAATGTTAGAATGCCCGTTATAAAGCCGAGAATGTCGTTTGACCGTTTAGTTGCGAAAAATGAACCATGACCACAGTCATGAAAAAGGATAAATATCCTGACCTGAAAGCCAGCCGCTAAAACAGCTAATACCAGTGTGATCCAGATGGATTGGAATCTGACCAGATACATAGCCACCCAAATCAGTGCGCTGGATCCGATTGAATTTACGATTTGCCAAGATCCACGTCGCAAATTCGATTTTTGAAAGGGAGCGACTACGGGTTTCCAGGCAAAGGATTCATCAGGATCCCGGTTCAGTTCTTTTTTCATCGGGCTCACTGCTCTTGCTTACTGGTATTCTTGGTCGTAAAGGGATACTCAATGCTTCTTTAGTCGGGGAGCATCAAGCGCTTCATTTTGTCGGGTTCTATCTGACTCACCCGTGATTTCCTCCTTGGCTTGTTCGTAGTCGCTCTGGGCTACATCTGGGTAGGTTCGACCCGCCAGTTTGGCTAGCTCATGTGCGCGAATGTTAACCTCGTCGCGTGTGACGGGTTTGTTTCTTTTCTTGGCTTCGAACATGGTTAGCAGCATCCGGTCAATCGTTTCATTTTCGTTATCTTTTTTTGGTCTGTTTAGTGGATAGAAATCTGTTGAACGGATTTTTGGTTCGTGAGCACAGATTCGCAATAAGCTCAGTTCGAGGTATTGGCGGTCGCTGTGTTGCTTTGATTGGATGTGCTGAGGCTTTCTGTTTTGAGGGTTCAACCTCCACCGCTAAAATCGCAGCCGTGTCTCGCTCTTGTAGTTTCATTATTCTATTCCTTGATATGGTTAGTAGCGTATTTTAGGGGTAATCAGACCCTTTCGCAATTTTGATCCTAGCACGAATTGCAGGCTTAACATATGGGGTCTAACCCGACCATATACCCTAAGAAACTTATGGTTGATTAACCGCACGGCCGGACCGCTGTAAATCGGTCTCGAGCCCGATTAGGTGTTAGAGATTTCAGCACGAGTAGGGTTAGTATTACACCCCATACCGGAGAGGGAGACTTCGGTGTATCCTTCAGTGATGAAAAATGAGATATTTTCCGTTCATTCACCTTCGACCGCTTCCGGGACAATAAGGCGTATCGCATCGATTTTTGCTTGTTGCGGAATCCTGGGACTCTTGGCCGGTTGTGTTACGACCACACGTCGTGCTTCCTTACCTTCCAGCTCGGATGTAACGTCTGAAATCGCGATGACTTCGGCGAGCACTCCGGTCTCACAAGCCGCAGCCGATGCGAACGCTGTTAGCATGCTACTTGCAAGTTCCGATTAGGGGAGGGTAATGCCCCATAGAGATCCTCAATTCTTTTGGGTATAGTGTAGGCATGCGCATCCTGATTTTCGAAATTGGAATCGTTCTGTTACTTGTCGGAACCCTCATCTCCGGGGGTGGAGTTGGACTGGTTTTGACGGAGTGCGTTGCGGTCTACTGGTTAGGCAGCTTTCGCAATAGAAATCTTAGGCACGGAGAACGATACTAGAATCGCCCAAACTACTGGGCTAAGGAGGACGAACCATGACTACTACCAATCAAGACTTAATCGAATCGATTCAAACACGGTTAAAGGAGGCCGTGGATAACGGCGGCGGCTTCAGGTCGGGGTTGCTATTCATTTTTGTTATTGTGGCATTGGGAACTGCTTGGACTGCATTTTATACGGTGCCCAGCGATTCTGTGGCAGTCGTTCAACGCTTCGGGAAATACCTGAAAGAGGTGCCTGCAGGACTACACATTAAGCTCCCGTTGGGTATCGACACCACCACGATCGTACCTGTCAAGCGACAGCTCAAACAGGAATTCGGGTTTACCACTCCTGGTGCGAAGGATCCCTATCAGGGTAGCAAAACCCATGATGGTTTGCAGGAAACGCAGATGGTTACGGGTGACTTGAACGCCGCATTGGTGGAATGGGTGGTTCAGTACCGAATTTCGGCTCCGGTGAAATTTCTTTTTGAAGTCAGACTTCCCAGCGAAACGCTCAGGTATGTTTCTGAATCCGTTATGCGTGAAGTAGTGGGTGATCGCACCGTGGACGAAGTTATAACGATTGGCCGTCAGGAAATTGAAACAGAGGCGCTGACCAAGATGCAGGCGCTTTCTACCAAATACGGTATGGGAATTAGTATCGACCAGGTGCAGTTGAAGAATATCAATCCTCCCAGACCGGTTCAGGAATCTTTCAATGAGGTGAATCAGGCTCAGCAGGAAAAGGAAAAATTGATTAACGAAGCCCGGCGTGACTACAATAAAGTGATTCCCTTGACCGAAGGTGAAAAAGATCAGCGTATCCGGGAAGCGGACGGTTACCGTCTCAAACGGATTAACGAAGCGGAGGGAGATGTAGCCCGGTTTAGTGCTTTACTAGCAGAATACAGTAAAGCCCCGGAGGTAACTCGTCGCCGTATTTATATAGAGACCTTACAGGCAGTTTTACCAGGTGTGAAATCGAAGATTATTATCGATGAAAAGACCAGCAGTGTCCTGCCGCTCTTAAATTTGGATTCAACCAAAAACGATCATGATAAATAAACTGAAGCCGCTTGTCCTACTGGTGTTTTTAGTCGTAGTGACCGTTGTCTTGATCAGCTCTATTTACACCGTAGACGAAGTTGAACAGGTGATTGTGACCCAATTCGGAAAACCCATCGGAGATCCAGTAACCACGGCCGGATTGAAGTTTAAGGTTCCTTTTATTCAGGAGGTGAATCCCATCGATAAACGCATCCTTGAATGGGATGGCCCGCAGTCGGATATGCCGACCAAAGATAAACTCTATATCTCGGTGGATCTCTTTGCCCGTTGGCGGATTACAGATCCGCTGCAATATTACCTGCGGTTACGCGATGAACGAAGCGCGCAGTCCCGCCTTGATGATATCTTGGGAAGTGAAACGCGAAATGCCGTAGCAAAACACGAACTCATTGAAATTATTCGCACCACCAAGGATCGTGTGCCGCTGCGCGACGCCTTGTTAACGGATGCCAGACAAGCATTGGATGTAGGGGCCCTGGTTCCCATAAGCAAAGGCCGGCTATTGGTAGAGCAGGAGATATTCAGAGAAGCCGCCGATAAAGTGCGTGTATTTGGAATTGAACTACTTGATATACGTTTCAAACGGATAAATTACAACGAAAGCGTTCGTCCAAAGATTTATGACCGTATGATAAGCGAACGCCGGCAGATTGCGGAACGATTCCTGTCGGAAGGAAATGGTGAAGCGGCCAGGATACAAGGAAATCGTATCCGAGACCTGAACAAAATCCAGTCGGAAGCTTACCGGGCGGTTGAAGAAATTCGGGGCGTAGCAGATGCCACGGCGACTGAGATTTATGCTCGGGCGTTTAACCAGAGTCCCGAAGCAGTAGAGTTCTACGAATTCACCCGGACGATGCAGGCCTACAAATCCATTATTTCCGACAACACGACGCTGCTGCTGTCCACTGACAGTGATCTATTTAAATACCTGAAGGGCATGACGCCTGAAGAAAACTAATTTTTCCAATCCATGAAAACTAGAATTAAACCATTGGGCGACCGCGTCTTGCTCAAACGAAAACTCGTTTCCGAAGAAACTCATAAGGGAATTTTTCTACCGGATTCGGCCCTTAAAAAGAACCAGGAGGCCGAAGTCATGGCTGTGGGTCCTGGCAAGAAAAATGAAACCGGGAAACGGGTCCCTCTCGCTGTGAAGGTAGGAGACACCGTACTTCTAGCTGAGTATGGTGGCACCGAAATTACTGCTGAAGATGAGACCTATCTCATTGTGACCGAGGACGACCTTCTCGGTATCCTCCAATAACCAATTTTCCAAAAAAATTATGTCAAAGAAACAATTACTTTTCGACGAAGACGCACGTCATAAAATCCTGCGTGGTGTAGAGCAACTGACCGATGCGGTCAAAGTTACCTTGGGTCCACGCGGGCGCTGTGTATTGATAAACAAGTCTTATGGATCCCCACGCGTGACGCACGATGGAGTCACCGTAGCAAAAGAAATCGAACTGGAAGATCGCTTTGAAAATATCGGAGCCCAGATGGTTCGAGAGGTGGCATCCAAGACCGCTGACAATGCGGGCGACGGCACTACCACAGCGACCGTGCTGGCGCATGCCATATTCCGGGAAGGCTTGAAGTATGTAGCCTCAGGAGCCAATCCCATTTATCTAAAACGAGGTATCGATAAAGCGGTTGAAGCTGTAGTCAAGGATCTGCAGCGCGCCTCCAAACCGGTTGGTGATAACGAAGAAATTCGGCAGGTAGCCACCGTTTCCGCTAACTGGGATACGGCTATAGGCGATCTGATCGCCGAAGCGATGGAGAAGGTCGGTAAGGAAGGAACGATCACTGTTGAGGAAGCGCAATCCATGGAAACCAATCTGGAAATGGTTGAGGGTATGCAGTTCGACAAGGGATACCTGAGTCCGTACTTTTCGACAAACACAGAAACGATGGAAACCGAATTGGAAAATCCATTGATCCTGTTGTTTGAAAAGAAGATCAGTACCATGAGTGATATTCTCCCACTACTTCAGGAAGTGGCATCAGCGGGTAAGTCCTTGCTTATTATTGCTGAAGATGTGGATGGTGAAGCCCTATCGACCTTGGTAGTTAATAAGCTGCGTGGGACGCTGAATGTATGCGCGGTGAAGGCACCTGGATTTGGTGACAAGCGTAAAGCCATCATGGAGGATATTGCCGTTATTACCGGTGGAAAATTTGTAACGCAAGATCTCGGGATCAAACTGGATAAGATAATGATGGAAGACCTGGGGCTGGCCAAGCGGGTCATCATTGATAAAGCCAGTACGACTATCATAGAGGGGATTGGAGAAAAGAAGCTCGTTGAAGGACGGATCAGCCAGATACGCCGACAGATCAAAGATTCGACTTCTGATTATGACCGTGAAAATTTGAAGTTACGCATGGCCAAGTTGTCCACTGGCATAGCGATCATTAAAGTCGGTGCAGCTTCTGAGATTGAAATGAAAGAAAAGAAAGACCGCTTCGACGATGCCCTCTGCGCGACCCATGCGGCCGTCGAAGAAGGTATCGTAGTGGGTGGCGGCGTGGCTTTGTTACGTACCATCCCTGCACTCGATAAACTTATAGGGAAGTTGATTGATTCTGATGAAAGGAGTGGCGCTAAAATCGTAAGAAAAGCGCTTGAGGAGCCATTGCGCCAACTGTGCTTCAATGCCGGTGCGGAGGGTTCGGCGATTGTTCAGAATGTTATGAACAACGGTGAAAAGCATTATGGCTACAATGTCAGTACAGCCGTGTATGAAGATCTGTTTGTTGCAGGAGTTATCGATCCAACTAAAGTCACTCGTGAAGCATTGCAAAATGCGGCGTCTATATCCGGTTTGTTATTAATAACCGAGTGCATCATAACTGAGGATTCATAGAATAACCATCTGAGTAAGGTTACTCGCTTCGATTCTATAAGAGCCTATTGGTCAGTAATTCATCGAGCGGATTGGGGGTATATTTTGTTCCATAGTCTGAAACCGTGTTTGGAGTAATCAGTTTTCGGTTATCCAGGTGACTCGTTCATGAATAGCCAACGTTTAGCACCTATCCTTCACGCTCATCTTCAGTATTTGGGATAACCGATTCTCAAAAGCGTCCGATTCGTTTTGAGGGTCGCTTTCGTTAAAGGTTTCCAGAGCTTAGCTAATTCGGTTCTGCCACTTTTTATGATCTGTCGCAGAGAGGCGGTTCATGTCGCTAACGTGGTGCATGCAGCTTTGTATCGTCCTATAGTGCACCTGACGTCCAGCC
>ERZ887942.2393-NODE-2393-length-11676-cov-6.533689_pt1 | contig 11676 bp, 4 predicted proteins | sample MGYA00521099_ERZ887942 | MGnify/ENA primary metagenome ERZ887942 (study PRJEB32303, sample SAMEA104408605) | aquatic metagenome | biome: Brackish water; feature: Pelagic; material: water | place: Baltic Sea | collected 2014-06-07T06:48:00 | depth 16,251 m ... | reverse complement strand
CAATTGATATCGTTTTGTTGGCCCCTGAAGAGAATGGAGTGAAGCGGGTGCGATCGCGCGTCTGTTTATCCCATGCGATCTCAAAACCGGCCTTACCCCCGAACAGTTCCTGCTCGAGCACGAACTGTTTTATTTCAAAATCAGTGTCTACGAAGTTGGTTGTGCCCTGAAGGAGCACCTTGTGGTAATCATAAACATCTCGATTCATTACAGACTTTGGTCGGAACCCTGCGCCTGCGGTAGCAGGATTCGACCAAACTAGATCCTTAGTGCCACTCGCTTCACGCCAGCGACCCATGATACCTTGAATTCCAGCAAGCTCGGGATTACCCGGCCAACCTGGCTCAGTCGCCGTAACTGAATCAAAATTGATTGCTGGAAACAGAAAATAAGGAGTTGTAATCGTTATAGAATTTCTGCCGCCATCAGCTCCCGAAGGATCGCGACCACGAAGAAATCGCTGAACGGTAGTCTGTGGAACAAACTGGCCTTCGGCAGCAGCATACTCTTCGGCAGTAACCCCGTCGGGAACGTCTACCAGACCCGCATTAATAGCATTGAGTACCTGCTGAGACGTAACGGCTCCGTTTCCGATATCCCCTAAATCTACTCCGGGAGTACTCAGTAGCTGGTTTACATACGCATCATCACCCACACCATTCCACCAAGATGAAAAACCATCAATGGCTGGAACCACGTCGGGGGGATTTGCAGTGATTTCACCGTTTTCGAAACTTCCACGGAAAACGGTTCTACCGAATATGTCTGAGCCTTCGTTCTTCAGAAGTACAGCATCCCAAGCGATGAAGAAGCGGGTATCGTTCTCAAATGCAGGTTCCTGACGGTATCTGTTCTTTTCGTTCAAAACATTTAAGCGAATGGCTAACCGATCCTCTACGATCGTCTTATTGTAATCAAAGGTCTCACGGTGGCCGCTGTTATGGTCGAAACGTACACTGATTTGACCAAAATCGGATCCAATTTGGGCCTTATTGGTTGAGTTGTTGATGACACCTCCAGGTGATCCCAAGCCGAACAAAATCGAGTTAGGGCCTCGATTAACGGTAACACGGGACGTGTTATAGCCATCAAAAGGAATAGCGGTTTGAAAATAATCCCGTGTAAGTGTGGCACTCACCAACCCACGAATCCGCTGACTGTTTTGCGGATTGATGCGAGTATCATTGGTGCTAGAATTGTCGAGATTCACGTCGGAGAAATTTCCAAGCGTTCCACCCACTTCCACGTTTCCGATGAACTGGAGCAGTGATTGGCCATCAGTGGCACCGGTATCTTCCATAAATTCCTGGGTAACAACCGCAATCGATGCGCCCAGTTCTCGGAGATTAGAGCGAACCCGAGAACCAGCAAGCGTAGTGGTGGCCATGTAGCCATCATCTTCCGAGGCTTCGATCGAGAAAGCGCTCAACTCGAACACCTCCTCCTCATCTTCTTGCGCCTGGATGGCGAGCGGCAGAGCCACTGAAGTCAAGCCAAGCGTCCACAGCTTGGCGTAGCGTAATAGTCTATTCATAGTAGTTTAGGTTAGTTCAGTAAACGGACTATACCTCTGATTTTGGGAAGCAGAGGGAGTCCAGCCTTAACGGCCTCAGTTACATTAGCTCACTAAAATAGCATAATAATGCGAAAGACTGTTATCGATTCGGTATCGAAACACTTTCACTAGGTAACATCCCTAATCAGTTAATCATTAACAATTTAAAGATAGGTAAATTCGCCAGAATGCCCAAGACTGCCGACACTTGATACCTCAACCCATGCCATTCGTAACATTTGTTACGTAAGCAAAGTGCCTCGCACCTCTCAAAACTACTCCCCCATTGGGGCTTTCTTCGATTTCGCGATGAATTCTGATGGAGTCACTTTATAGTGCTTTTTGAACGCAGTACTGAAGTACGTCACATCCTGCATTCCTACCAGGTCAGAGACTTCTGAAACATGCAGGTTACCGGACTGCAGTAGTTGAGCCGCTTTCTTCATTCTCAATCTCCGAACGAAATGACTCGGTGACTCACCCGTTAACGCTTTGAATTTGCGGTACAGGGTCATCCTACTCACATGCATCATTGCGGCAAAGGCCTCCATATCGAATAAGGGGTCCTTTATGTGATCTTCGATGATCTGCATAGATCGATTGAGGAACGACTCATCTATGGTATTATCAGTAATCTGGTCCGCATCGATTGCAGATCGATTTGCCAGCTGTTCGTAGCGCTCATGAATCTTTGCCTTGTGATCGAAGGTATTGCGGATCTGCTGCTTTAGGATCGGTATGTTAACCGGTTTTGTGAAGAATGCATCAGCCCCTTTACCTAGACTGTTTAACCGGTGATGAGAAGAATTAAGGGCTGTTAGCATAAACACCGGAATGTGACTCGTGATTTCGTCACTCTTGATATGCTGGCAAAGCGCAAGACCGTCCATTTCAGGCATCATTACGTCACAAAGAATCAGATCCGGAACTTCTTTCGAAGCAATAATAAGAGCCGCGTTTCCATCGACCGCCTCAAGTATCCGATACTCTTCCCTCAGCTCACTCCTAAGGTAACTGCGCATATCGGCATCATCTTCTACAAGCAGTAGCGTCGTCCTGTAGTCTTCATTATCAATGATATCACCGGCTTCCTCATCGACCATTCCTGACGACGATAGCAACTTGGTATCGATGCCCGCAGAAGCTTCGCCGGATTGTACTTCGTTCGGGGCGCGCTTCATCAAAGGTATCGTAACGAGAAACCGCGTACCTTTGGCTTCCCCTCCCACGATGCGAACCGGACTTTCCACCTGAATACGTCCTCCTGCGCTCTCGACAAAACTCTTGGTCAAAGCGAGTCCCAATCCCGAGCCTTTTACGCGATCTGTAGAATCGCTAACGCGGTAAAACGGATCGAAAATATAGGGAATCTTGTCTTCAGGAATTCCGATTCCGTTATCTTCAACGGATATCGAAGCTAGAACAGTTGCGCCCTGCGACGGACCCTCGTCCACCGATATCTTAATACTGATTTCTCCACCGGGTTCGGTGTATTTGATGGCATTGAGTATCAGGTTATCCAGCGTCCTCTCGATCGTATCCGGGTAAAACCATGCCCGATAAGAAGTGAGTTGAGTTACCAAATATACCTTCTGGTTCTTCTCCAGCGAAAGAGGCTCCACCTGGCGAATTGAGGTTTTTGCCAATTCGATCAGGTCTGAGTAAGCCGGATCGAGAAGAATTTTCCCTTCCTCAGCCCGCCGAAATTCCAAGATCTGCTCAACGAGGTGCAGCAATTTCTTAGCATTGCGCCGGGCGATATCCAACGGCCCAGTATCGACCGATTTCGGCAATTTTGACGCAAGCTGATCCAAGGGGCCCAAGATAAGACTCAAGGGCGTTCTGAGCTCATGGGATAGGTTCGTGAAAAACTGAAGTTTGAACTCCTCCAACCTGAGTATGTTCTGAACCCGCTGACTAATAAGCAAGAGCACGAGCACAATGATGGTTATCAGTATACTCAACATACATAGTATAAACCAATTTCGCTGCCAAAGCGGCGAAACCACAGTAAACGTCGCTGGTTGAGCTATCAGACTTTCGTTTCCATCGAGATCTCGTATCCTCAACTGGAACTCATGATCTCCTTTTGAAAGGTCGGTCAAAATTACGCTGTTTTCTGAAGAAAACGGGGACCAAGGCTCATTATTTAGCCGGTAGGAATAGGCTAACTTGTCTTCAGAGGTTACAGACCACACATCGGCCCCTTCCCACGAGATGTAGATATTCGCAGGCTTGGTCACCTTGGTTTCATAGTCCAGAAAGTGGGCGACCGGGGGCTGTGTATCCGGGATATAACGAATGGTCTTAAACTGTGACTCAAGGTTAGACCCCTTGAAGCTGACAGAACTTTTTCGGTAGTACCAATCTCGATTAGCAGAGTTTATCCAAATCGACCCATCCGAGCTCTGTCTGAGGGTCACGCTTTCTCTGGCGAACTGGAAATCACTCGGGAGCACATCGTTTATCCAAGAACCATTCTCAAACCGGGAAAGTCCCATACGAGTCGCAACCCAGGTAGTATGAGGTCTCGCGTTGTCGTTTAATACGTAGACAACTTGTTCGCTCTTCAACCCTTCCCCTCCACCATAGTGGGACCAAGTGTCATCTTTGAAATGAAAAAGACCTCGCTCCCAAGTGCCTACCCAAAGACCACCGTCTTCGTCCGCAGAAATGTGGTCATACCAAAGAGCATTTAGGTCCTCAATCAAGTCGGTGTTTTCAAAGCCCGGTAGCGTTGAACGAGCCAATTCGTTTCCTCCAAACCAAAGCTCTGTAGGACTCGTTTGCGCCAGGCCCACGATTCTCGAAGGTACCTGAGGGTCCAATACGTAGGAAAATGTATAATTCCCATCAACGTTACGATATATAACCATCCCTCCTGTCTTCGGAGGAAATTCGAATCCGCCTCCGAAAGCGAGGTCACCGGACGAGAGCTCTAAGGCTGACAAATAGCTAATGTGATCCTTCAAAGGCGGATGGAAATCTCGAATCCAAGTCTGTCCGTCGAAACGACTGACCGCTGCCACTCCATCATGAGCTCCTGCGGCCCAAATCACGCCGTCTGAGGAACAAATAACCGTCAATGGCAGATCAATCACATTCGTTAGGTGCTGGACCGCGGCCTTTGTATCAGGATCGTATTCGACCACAGCACCTTCAAGAGAGATGAACCACAACTTTCCGTTTCTATCCTCACACTGGAAATTCAGTCCCATAAACGAATCCCAACGTTGATTCGCATAGTCGATTTCATAGATCGGTTCGCCTCTACCACCAACAATTACGTTACCGCTCCGACGCTTAATGGAGAACGTGCCGTTGATAGGTAGTTTTTGGTTATTCGAATCATGTAACGTCCACTGCTCTTTGTAATAACTCAGCATAGCCGTTTTCAGAAAAAACACCAGTCCATTGCTTCCCACGGACATGGAGCCCATGTGACTGGCACTTGAAAACGCATTGATGGTTTCCTCTACGAAACTATCGGACTCTTTATTGTAACGGTAGGCCGGAACATCAGGGCGCCAGCTATGAACGATCAGTTCGTCCGAAAACTCATTATAAAGAATCTGCATCCATAGCCCAGTTTCATGATCAAACTGATACTGTTTTAAACGAAAGTCTTCATGGATGATACCCCTCGTTGTAGAAATTTTGTTTAGAACCGTACCTTGTCCCGAAACGAACCATAAGTTCTCCTCCTTATCGAAGGTCAAACTCGCAACCGATTCTTGTATTCCACCTACCAACTTCAGACTATCTCCTCTTAATTCATACAAACCGGATGGTGTGGCCAAAACCGTCAGCCCATATGAGTTTTTCGCCATCAAAGGTCTGTCATTAGGAAACGACACCTGCCCATCATTTTCTTCGATGACCTCCCACTTCGAACCCCTGTAACGAAGCAGAACAAGCGAGGTAAAAACAAACAGGTCATCTTGATTATTCACATACAGGCAATACGCCAGACCCTTGGAGTACTCGTCTGGATACGAAATTTTCTCAACCACGTCACCATCATAGGATAGGATCCCACCATTGTAGCCAAACCAAAGAGTCCCTTTCTCATCCTCCATACCACAATAGAGAACATTTCCTCGCAGCGCTTCCAGTTCATGCCACCGCCAAGACTCTTCGATCGGGTTGGCCTTACTGAGTTCAAATGGAACCTTGGCGTGAAGATCGCCAAAAAAAGTCGATAGGGTAATACACCCAATCACGGATAGAATGATGGGGGTTAAACAGCGAAAAATCTTGCAACTAAAACTCTGCACAACCACGGAATCTAGACTAAAGCCAACGATGCACAATAGCTTAATAAGAAGCCCATTGTCAGCTCAACGGGAGTATCTTACATAATCGGTCCCTAAGGTTATTCGATATTCAATTCGCTTGCTCATCCAGTATGGGTTCTCACCATTACCCGCAGTGTTAGGGGGCAACCCTTCCCCATTGCACACCAATGACTAAGATCACATTCACCTCTGGTTCGAATCACACAATTCCAACAACGACGGTTATGCTGACCTCGACGAAACGTGTCCGTCTTAACAAAGTGATTTAAGGTGTTTGACCAAAACGAAAACGACCGCCCAACCGAAAGCGAAATCGCATCCAAATGAACAAGAAATTATTAACGACGGTTACTTACTTTCTCATCCTTGGTGGAGCCTTAGCATCAGCTACAACAAATCGACCGAACATCCTCTTCTTCTTTGCCGACGACTGGGGTCGCTACGCAAGCATTTACGCGGATCCCGAAACGCCCTCGCTCAATGATATTATAGATACCCCAAACATTGACCGAATCGGGCGTGAAGGATTGGTATTTAAAAACGCATTTGTCCCCGTAGCTTCCTGTAATCCTTGCCGGTCTTCATTGGCAACCGGTCGATACTTCTGGAATTGCGGTTCAGGCGCTTTTCTCAATGCAGGCGGAAGCGACTGGACTAAAGATAACAATCCATTCAATCGGCTACCGAAATTTGTTGATAGCCTAGCCGACTCGGGATACCACACCGCCCGTTCAGGAAAAACTTTCGCTTTCACTCCCACAACAACCTCTGGAAAAGAAAAACTACTGCCAGTCTACAAGGACAAGTTTCCACGATACGGGTTATATGTGGGTGAAGCAACCGATGAAGCCGAACGTCTGGAGCGCCACAACTATGTGATTAAGCGTACCCAACATGAGATTCAGAAAGCACTCCTGGGAACTCCAGATGGGAAACCCTTTTTCTTCGTCTTCGGTCCGATCAATGTCCACCGGCCCTATGCAGCCGATTCGGGACAGAACTTGTGGGGAATTAATCCTGACAAATTGAAAGGCCTCATCCCAAAATTTCTGCCCGATGTTGAAGACGTTCGGCGCGACTTTGCAGACTATCTCGGAGAAGTTCTGGCACTGGACCTGATGCTCGGTGTCATCCTGGAGGAGCTCGAAGCCACCGGTGAACTAGACAACACCCTTGTTATCCTTTCAGGCGACCATGGAATCCCTGGAGTGCCACGGGGCAAAACCAACTGTTACGATTTGGCTATCCAGGCACCCTTACTCATGAGATGGCCTGGACCCATAACCCCAGGTAGAACTGTAGAGGATTTTGTGAGTCTAATCGATCTGGGACCTACCCTCCTTGAACTCGCACGGACCGAAGCTATGGACAGTATGGCCGGACGCAGTTTTCTCGAACAAATCAAGAGTCAAAAGAGTGGCTGGATTGATCCGAAACGAGACCAGGTCATCGTAGGACGCGAGCGCCACTATCACAGTGCAAGGGAAGGAAATTTACCTTACCCTATGCGAGCCGTTAGGAACAATGACTACCTATACATAAAAAACTTCAAGCCTGATCGTTGGCCGATGGGAGACCCAAATAGCTGGAACACCCACCAGAAGCCCACCTATGACCAGCTACACACTCTAACGGGTGTTACAACGACCGACCTGGACGCAAGTCTTACCAAGGCCTATATGTTCACACATCGTGACGAACACTTTGAATTAACTCTCGGCAAGCGACCGGTAGAAGAACTATACGATACGAAAAACGATCCTGACCAATTACACAACCTGGCTGGGGATCCATCTAAGGCATCCGTATTAAAAGATCTGAGACAGCAACTCGATACCGTGATGCTTGCGACGAGCGATCCGAGGCTAACCGACAGTTTTGATCACCTGCCATACTCGGACCCGACCAAGCCTTTGGTCAGGGCGCGAAGATAGGCACCCGAGCCGCTCGTTTTTGATACGATACCCAACCAAACCGTGAGATCGATACCCCTTAAAGACACATCAGGCTCATTGGCCGTCTACCCCGTAAACAGTTTCTCAACGACATGACCCGTGTTAATAGTCGGTCTTTCGAGACGGCCACCGGTCTTGAACTCAAGGTTCATATGGTTCAGACCGATCGCGTGAAGAATGGAGGCATGAAGATCGTGGACATGGACTTTTTCGGATACAGCCCAAAGTCCAAGTTCGTCGGTGGAACCAATGACCTGTCCACCTTTCACTCCGCCACCGGCCATCCACATGGTAAAACCAAAGGGGTTGTGATCTCGTCCATTTCCTTTTTCGCTCATGGGGGTTCTGCCAAATTCGCCACCCCAGACAACGAGGGTATCTTCCAACAATCCCCGTCGTTTCAGATCGGTTAATAACCCTGCAATCGGTTTGTCGACGGACCTGCACAGTTGGGTTCCGCGCTCTTCGTGGTTTGCATGGGTATCCCATGCGCTGCCTGAACCACTGTAAATCTGAATAAATCGCACTCCGCTTTCGGCTAATCTCCGGGCGAGCAAACATTGCCGCCCAAACGGTTCCGTAGCTTTCTCATCCATCCCATAAAGGGCTTTGGTCGCCTCAGTTTCTCCGGAAAGATCTACCACTTCCGGGGCTTCTGCCTGCATACGGAAAGCCATCTCATAGGCGTTGATGCGAGCTTCGAGCCCATCATCAAAGCCATTTTTTGCAGCGTGTGTTCGGTTCATCCGTGTGAGGAGATCCAGCTTCTTGCGTTGCCTCTCGGTAGAAACTCCTTCCGGAGGATTCAGGTTCTGGATGGGAACTGATCCGTTCTCGAAGAGTGTGCCCTGATAGGTTGCCGGCATAAAACCGGTTCCCCAATTACGCACACCGCCGAGGGGCAACTTTTCCCGGTCTTTTAATACCACAAAGGACGGTAAATTATCGTTGAGAGAGCCCAGGCCATAGACAGACCAGGCGCCAAGGGACGGCCGCCCACCCAAGATGGAGCCGGTATTCATCTGACACACCGAACCTACATGGTTCAATCCATCAGCCCAACAGGAACGAATTACCGCGAGCTTGTCGACATGCCGCGCTATATGTGGAAACCAATCGGATACCCAGAGCCCACTTTCACCATGTTGCCCCCACCTACGGGGTGACCCCAGTAGCGGCGACCCCTGCTCGCCCATGGCCGTGATCGGCTCCTTGAAACTGTCCGGTAGCCGTTGTCCATGAAGGTCATTGAGCAAGGGCTTCGGATCAAACAGGTCCAGGTGACTTGGCCCCCCCTCCATAAACAGAAAAATGACCCGCTTCGCCGAAGCGAGGTGATGGCCCGGTCTCACTTTAAGCAGATTGATCGGTGCCGCAAAACTCTTATCCAGCCCAAGCATCCCTGCCAAAGCCAAGCCTCCTATCCCACCGCCCGCTCGCATCAAAAAATCACGGCGGGTCAGCGCCGTCTCCATATGAGAAGTCGGTTTTAAGTGTGAGTTCTGAAACAGTTTCATCCGCTTACTTAGTTGATATACACAAATTCGTTCGTGTTCATCAGCACGTGACTAAAATCGATCCAGGCATCTTTTTCATCCTCCAACGATTCGACCAAACTTTCCACGAACGCCACGGCGTTAGTCAGCTCTTCAGACGCCGGGTCTCTCCCCAAGGCAAACTGGAACGCCTTCTGAATCCGCTCCTCGGTTCCCTGCGCATCGCAGTTCATCAAGCGGGTCGCAAAATGTTCCGCTCGCGAAAGCGTCCAAGCCCCATTGATAAGCGCTAATGCCTGTATCGGAGTAGTAGTTACATCTCGAAGATGACAACTATTGTGCAGATCCGGTGTATCAAATGCATTCATCATCGTCCGCAGTTTATTGCGTTTGTTCACAACGTATATAGAACGGCGAGCCGAATCCTCTTCCGAAACGGCGGGACCCTCCATTGTCGTATCGATCTCGCCACTGACAAACAGCAACGAGTCTCGCAGTTGTTCTGCGTCCATACGACGAACCGGCATTTTCCAAAGCAACCGATTGTCGATGTCGATCGCTTCAGCCTCGGTTTCATCTTCCCGGAACGACGTTTGTCGGTAGGTCGCAGAGGTCATCAACAGACGGTGCATTGACTTCATGCTCCACTTTTGTTCCACAAAGTGTTTGGCCAACCAATCCAGTAACTCAGGGTGTGATGGACGATCCCCCAGTTTGCCAAAATCATTACTTGAAGAGACGATACCCTTTCCGAAATGCCACTGCCAGAGGCGGTTGACCGCTACCCGAATACTGAGAGGATTATCTCCATCCGTCAACCAATCAGCCAACGCTGCTCTTCGGCCGGTTGTTTCGGGATATCCCACAATACCCTCAATTTCAGGCTCTGGAAGATCTAGAACAGAGAGAAAGCCCGGTTGCACCGGAAGTCTACCTCGTTTCGTATCCATAAATGACTCGGGGGGCGTTCCTCCAATGTCCCGAACAGCCGCTACACTAGGTAGTTCCTTTGGTTTAAACGCATCGTAGGTGGCCAGTTCCTTTTGCAGCTCCGTCCACCGAATCTTGGCATCTCCCTTAATATCGCTCTTGTACGTTTTCTTGGTACGCCAGTTCATCAGCCTATCGCCAAACCGGGCCAGCTGCTCCTCGTAAGGTGTACGATCGGTTCTAGCCATGATTTCCTGCATGTAGGGTGGTAATTTTGCCAGAGCCGCTTGCCAATGTTTATTCCACGGTTCCATCTCGAGTTCGGTAATCTCCGCATGGATGCCAGCGGTCATCGCTTCCCAGGTCGCCCGCTGTTGCTGGTAGTTCGATTTGACTTTCTGATCGCCAAGCCGGACATCTTCCCACGGTGATAGGGCTGCGAAGAATGAACGAAACTGGAAATAGTCTTTCTGGGTGATCGAATCAAATTTGTGGTCGTGGCAACGAGCGCATTTCATGCTTAACCCGAGAAACACATCTCCGGAAACATCTGCGATATCATCCAGCGTGGCTTCCCAATGCCGACTCATGTCGGGCTGATTGTCCTCATAGGGCCAAAGCCGAAGAAACCCAGTGGCAATAGTTGCGTCATCGCTTTCCGGATAGAGTTCATCACCCGCAATCTGCTCTTCGACGAATCGTTTGTAGGGCTTATCCTCATTCAACGATTTTATCACATAGTCACGGTATCGCCAAGCCTCTGGCCTGAGCACATCCGCTTTAAAACCATCAGTATCGGCATACCTTACTAGATCAAGCCAATGCCTGGCATAACGTTCGCCGTAGAGAGGTGATTCCAACAATTGATCTATCAGCTGTTCATAGGCATCTGAAGCCGGGTTGTTAACAAATGCTTCGACCGCGTCGATGGTGGGAGGAATACCATGCAGATCCAAAGTCGCTCGACGAATCAACGTACGACGATCCGCTTCAGGAGACGGTTTCAGTCCGTGGTTCTCCAAACGATCCAGCACAAACCCATCGACCGGATTCCGAATCCAATTCCCATTCTTGACCTCAGGAACTGAAGGATTCGCTATTGGCTGGAAAACCCAGTAAGCACGTTCCTCCTCGGTAAACGTTTCTGATAGCGCTCCACATGTCCCTAAAAGTATCCAGCAGACGAAAGATCGACTGAAAAAGTGCCTATGGTAGGTGATACTTTTCATTATTGAGTAAGAGAAACTTCGGTGCGGTAAAAGTCTGGGGTAAGCTGCTGTAATTCCGGAGGCCCTTATTCACAGGGATACGAAGTCTCATGTCAATGCCGGAGCCGTTTCGACCCTTCGGAACGACACACACAAATCCGTTAAACCTTTGTTCCTATGCTCTTGATCAATTCCCTGATTTTGTAGAAACCTATTACTCCCCCCCCCCCCCCC
>ERZ887942.2389-NODE-2389-length-11680-cov-7.622108_pt1 | contig 11680 bp, 5 predicted proteins | sample MGYA00521099_ERZ887942 | MGnify/ENA primary metagenome ERZ887942 (study PRJEB32303, sample SAMEA104408605) | aquatic metagenome | biome: Brackish water; feature: Pelagic; material: water | place: Baltic Sea | collected 2014-06-07T06:48:00 | depth 16,251 m ... | reverse complement strand
CGCTGCCAATTGCGTTTCAACTCCCGGCTGACGGTGCTCTGCGACGTTCCAATGGTGTCGGCAATGTCCTCCTGCTTTTCCCCTCGTTGCTTCATTCGATAGATTACGTCACGGTCTTTCCGGCACAGATGGCTGTAGGTTTTGGTCTTTTGCATGGCTTTATTTTGAGGCTGGCAACGCAGTAGACCTCATCAGCTCTACACCAATCTCTTTTATGCAATAGAACGTTGAACTTACCGATGAACCAACCCTGTTGGTTCGAAATACATTTTCGAACGTACCTTATTGATTTGGCGAACAGACACTATTCGATCGTGGGAAGAGTTATCGAAACTTCTTCCAGAAATCGATCCCTAACGTCGTCGACTCTTCCACGGGTATGTAGCCGAGGGCCAACACCTGCATTTCTAGCTCAGCGAGATGGGCGGCCCCCCATGGAATGTAGATTTCAGCAAACTCAGCTGACTGCTGTTTGAAAACCTCCATTAGATGATCGTTGCGCTGTTTAACCAAAGCATCGGTGATGGTCTCGAACAGTTGCTCATCGGTCATCCCGTCGGGCATCGTGAGAAAGAAATTTCCCCGACTGATGTTATCGATCATTCCGAGCATTTCATTGAGAACGGTGAGGTGCTTTTCCTGAAACTGGGAGACGTCGATGTCGGCGTTCACATAATGAACGCCTTTGCTTTCGAGCGCGGCTACGTTGGCATCGTGTTGTTTTTCTTGCTGCTCTGCCTTTGCTGGATCGCTGGCCGCGCCTTGACCTTGGAGGGCCAGCCCGAAGCGCTTTGCGAGTCGAGCATAGGTTTCGCCGGATGCGAAAGCAGGGTTGAGCAACTTTTTGTTGTCGCTAACGCCTTCGGTGAGGATCAGTCGCTTGCCTTCGGTGGAGGCGTGCATCCTTTCGTTCAAACGGCGGTAATAATCAGGATCGCCGATGTGAACCATACCGACGAGATGAACGCGTTGACTGTCTTTTTCGAAAACCCGCTCGGTAAAGCTGACTCCGCTCGGAGTGAGTTTTACGTAATCGCCTACGACAGCTTCCATCGCTTTGCCAAGTCCGAAGAAGCCCATGGGCATGGAGATGATGCCAAAGCTGATCCAGCAAATGAAAAGGAACGCGCTGTGCTGCCAGCGAACCCAGGGACGTTGGCTGATTCTTGGTTTCTTCGCTACTGACGCGACCAGATAAATCGCTGAAACGAGCAGAAGGAGTGCATCCGCAATTCGGCAGGCGAGCATGGAGTCGACCCCCAGGCTGAGCGGCCAGCCCAGTGATGACCGAATCATAAATAGGAAGAAGACGCCCAGCGAGAAACGTTTTGGAACCGCGGCGATCACGATTGCAGCAACAAACCATACGGAAATGAAGAGGAAAAAGAGAACTGAGCTGGATGAACTTTGAATCAATATCGGCGAGCTGAATGTGACATCTGCAATCAACATCCAGAGACTCAGTAAGAGAAAGATAGCGGCGGAACCGATATTGAAAACGACCTTGGATCGGTCGGGGCGGGGAGGGGAAAGTTCGGCTGTCATCGCGTGAAGGTCGTTTAAAAGCGTAGCTCTCTTTTGGACTTTTCTAAAAGTAAATGCAGGGAATCTAAATCGCCGATAAAGACACAATGAAGTCATTGCTGGAAAGAGACCGTCAGGTTTGATTTTCGGATCATGAAAATCTCTCGTTTCCTGCTGTTGGCTACTTTGATGGGCCTCACTTCGTCGCTATTTTCCGGTGAACCGGCTTGGATTTGGTCTTCTGAAAAAGCGGGAGAAACCGAGGTGGCTTATTTCCGGAAATCGTTTGAGGTGCCTGCGGATGCGAAAAAGGTTTTGCTGATCATGTCGGCGGATAACAAAGCGGATGCGTCGGTAAATGGGGCCAAGGGTGGTCGTTTGAGGAATGGAAGCTGGGAGAAGCCTTCTGTTGAAGACATCACGGATCGGGTGAAGCGCGGAGAAACGAATTTGCTGGCGATTCAAGCAACTAACGGTGGTGGTGCGGGTGCTCTGCTCGCGGCGATTGAAATCACAGGGATTGATGGCAAAAAATCCACGATGGGAACGGATGCGACGTGGCAAGCGGGGATCGGCGCTGAAAGAGGCTGGAACGCACTGAAGTTCACTCCGAAAACTTCAACGTGGAAGGCTGCGACGGTTATTGCGAAACTGGGCGGTGGTCCTTGGGCAAAAGTGAATGCGGCAACGTTGGTAGCTGCGACGAACCTGAGAACTCCGACGGCGACTGCGATTGACGACATCAATTTGCCTGAGGGCTTTAAAGCAGAGTTGCTCTATTCAGTCCCTAAAGTGGAGCAGGGGTCGTGGGTTGCTATGACCATTGATGATAAGCAGCGCATGATTGTTTCTGACCAATATGGGGCGCTTTATCGCTTCAAAATCCCAGCGGCTGGGAAAACGCTGGCGGCTGAAGAAATTGAAAAAATCGATCTCGATATCGGTGGTGCGCACGGGCTTTTGTATGCGTTTGATGGTCTTTACGCGGTTCTGAATGTCCCCGAGCACGGCGGTCGAGGTCTTTACAAAATGACCGATACCAATGGTGACGATAAATACGACACCAAGAAATTACTTCGAAAGTTTGATGAAGTTGGCGGCGAGCACGGGCCACACTCAGTCCTGCTTTCTCCCGACGGAAAATCAGTTTTTATTGTGGTTGGAAATCAAACTCCGGTCACTGAATTCTCCAGCAGTCGGGTTCCTCAAGTATGGGACGAAGATCTGCTGCTTGAGCGCCCGATCGGTCGCGGATTCATGAAAGGAACGCCCGCACCCGGAGGCTGGATCGCAAAGACCGACTCTGAGGGTAAAGGATGGGAGCTGTTTGCCACCGGATTTCGAAACCAGTTTGATGCAGCGTTCAATCGCGAAGGAGAGCTTTTCACCTACGACGCCGATATGGAATGGGATATGAATACGCCCTGGTATCGCCCGACTCGGATTAATCATGTGGTTAGTGGTGCCGAATTTGGCTGGCGGAACGGTGGCGGGAAATGGCCAGCTTATTATGCGGATTCAGTCGGCGCAGTGGTCGACATTGGTCCGGGGTCGCCAACCGGCGTGACGTTTGGATTTGGTGCGAAGTTTCCGAAGAAATATCAGGACGCGTTTTACGCAGCTGATTGGAGTTACGGAAAATTGTATGCTGTTCATCTAAAGCCGGACGGAGCAAGCTACACCGCGACGTTTGAAGAATTCATGTCAGCCCAGCCGCTTCCGCTGACTGACCTGATGGTGAACCCAGCTGACGGCGCGATGTATATTGCGATCGGTGGTCGTCGGGTGCAGTCCGGCCTGTATCGCGTGACTTATGAGGGTAAAGAGCCGGTTGGAAAAGATGAAGGCGTTAAATTGACAAGCGCCGCCCTGGCAAGGCGTGATCTCGAAGCATTTCATGGAAAAGAAGATCCTGCGGCGATCGATCAGGCCATCACAAATCTCGATGATTCAGATCGTGCCGTTCGATTTGCGGCTCGCATTGCGTTGGAATCTCAGCCGGTCGAAAAATGGCAGGAATACATTTTGGAATCCGAGGGTGTCTTCTCAATTTACGGCGCGATTGCCCTGGCTCGTCACGGCGATAAATCGCTCCAGCCAAAGCTTCTTGCAACGTTGGATCGGGTTTCATTTGGAAGTCTTTCTACAGATGAGAAACTCGATCTCGTGCGGGCCTACAGTCTTGTTTTTACTCGCATGGGCGCACCGGATGACGTGACTCGTCAGCGTCTTGCTTCGCGATTCATGGTTCACCTGCCTTCAAAATCTCCCGAGCTAAATATCGAGTTGCTGCAGCTGCTTGTTTATGGACAGGCTCCGGTTGCCGAAAAAGGAATCGCTCTTTTGAAAGGGGCGCCGTCGCAGGAAGAGCAAATGTCGTTGGCGAAATCGTTACGTCATTTAAAAGAGGGGTGGACCCGCGAACTGCGCTCCGATTTCTTCAAGTGGTTCACTCGTGCGGCGGGATACAAAGGCGGCCCAAGCTTCTCGCTTTTCATTGAAAACATGAAGAAGACCGCGCTTGCGAACACACCTGAAGACGACAAAAAGGCGCTTGCTGAAATCATCAATGCGAAACCCGCAACGACACCGCAGTTTACGTTTGAGGCTCGTGAGTTCGTTAAAAATTGGGCCGTTGGCGATCTCGATCCGGTGATCAATGTTGGGCTCGAAGGCAATCGTGATTTTGAAAATGGGCGCAAAATGTTCGGTGCAGGGAGTTGTTATGTTTGTCACCGGTTCAATCAGCAGGGCGGTGCCATCGGGCCCGATTTGACCAGTGTTGCCGGGAAATTCAGCCCGCGCGATTTGTTGGAATCAATTGTGGAACCCAACAAAGAAATCTCTGATCAGTACGGCAGCATGATCTTCACGATGAATGATGGGAGCGTGGTGACCGGTCGGATCATGAATCTCAGCGGCGATAGCATCACTGTGAACACCAATATGATGGACCCATCTGCAACGACTAGCGTTGATCGCAAAAAGCTCAAAAAGATGGAAGATGGCAAAGTTTCAATGATGCCTCCTGGCCTGATCAACACAATGAGCGAGACCGATATTCTCGATCTGCTCGCCTATCTGTTGAGCGCCGGAAAAGCCGACGATCCGATGTTTGCGGAGTGATGATTTTCGATCATTAGTCGAATGAAAAAGGCAGGGGAACTCCCCCTTGATCTGCTGATTGCTCTGCCGTTTCCATCACGGCAAGGGCACGCGCGGCTTCGAGTGGAGTGATGACGGTGGGTGCTGTTTCCTGTCGAATACAGTTTTCGAAGTAGGAAAGCTCCCGTTCGAGAGCGCCGACTAAACGTCCATGTTGCATCGGCCAATACATCGTGTCCGGCTTTTTGGAGCCTTCGCTGTCCGTAATGGTGAGTCCGGTGTTGGCGCAGTCGATGCTGAGTTTTCCCTCGGTTCCGATGATTTCCATTTTGGCATCGATGCCGGTTGAAACACTTTCAGGAAGACACCACACCGTTTCGATCACACCAATGGCATCATTATCTCCAAAATGAAGCATGGCCCACCCGAGGTCGGGATATTGAAATTGATCAACCTTCACATTGCGGCCCGTGACTTCCGACGGGCACAGGCCGTCGAGAAACCACATCATCATATCGGCATCATGAATGCCGTCGCCGATCAATGGAGAAACTTTGTCGAGGCGAATATTACCCGGTGCTTTTGGCAAATTTCGTCGGGCGTGCATGGAAACGATTCGTCCGATTCGTCCCGCGTCGATCGCGTCTTTTGCGAGCGTAACGCGGGTGTCAAAACGGCAGACATGCCCCACCATCAGGAATCCCGGCGCTTCGCGAGTGGTATCTAAAATTTCGCGGCATTGGTCGCTCGTCGCGGCCATCGGCTTTTCCAAAAGAACGTGTTTGCCGCTCTTAAGCGCAGCAATGGCAACTTCGTGATGTTCTTGCCAATGGGTTGTGACACTGACCGCGTCGATCGAAGGATCATCGAGAATTTCCTGATAGTCCGTTGTCGCGAGAGAAACTGGGAACTCCCGTACTGCTTCAGCAAGGACTTCCTCGTTGCGATTCGAAAGCGCAACGAGTTCACTGCCTGGAAGTGTGGAGAGAACGCGGGCATGGATTTTTCCAAAACGGCCCACGCCGATCACCGCCCATTTGATAGTTTTCATGGGGAGAAACTATCAGTCGGCTTTCCTGACGTCAAAATCACCGTCCGACACAATGGCGTCAAAAGACATTCCGCCGATTCGACCACTACTACTTCTTTTTCAAATTGGCTCGCTCGGCTGAAAATACATTCCCAGTTGGTTTTGTGGGCAAGGTTTCTTTCCATTCTTCGATTTTCGCGATCAACTCTTTGGCTGTTTCGGCTTTGGATTCTGCGAGGTTGACTTGCTCAAGCGGATCATTCGCGATGTCGTATAGCTCAAAGTGGCTCAGGTCTTTGTTTGCTGCCAGCTTATAGTTTTGATCTACGACGGAATACGAAACCCAGTGATTGGGCTTGGATGGTTGCGCCGGCCAAGGATTGTGCATTTTCCAGAAGAGTGGCTTTTCGCGCATCGGTTTTGGCTCTCCTTTCAAGACACTGACTTGGCTGACTCCATCCGCTTTGTATCCAGCGGGGAGCTTTACGTCAGCGATGTCGCAAAACGTAGGAAGTAGATCGACTGCTGAAATCAATGAGCTGTCATCGATCTCACCTGCGGCAATTTTTCCCGGCCAGCGGGCAATAAAAGGCACGCCAATGCCACCTTCAAACAAGGATGCTTTGTAGCCTTTCCGTCCTCCGGTGATTCCTTTGGCGGCATTGATTCCCCAGCCGGCACCGGTTGCGGTGTCATAGCTGAGTTTCAATTCACCCTTCTTACTTGCGCGGGCAGGGCCATTGTCGGAACTAAAAATGACGAGCGTGTTGTCGGTCAACTCAAGGCGGTCAAGCGTATCTAGAACTTCTCCTATTCGGTCATCTGCGTGCGATAAGACGGATGCGTAAATGGCATCAGCCGGGTTCTCCATATCACGGAATCGCCACTCGTATTTTGGAACGGTGTGGAAAGGCGTGTGCGGTTCGTGAATCCAGAGATTGATGAAAAATGGTTTCTCTGCAGCAGCGCTTTTTTCGATGAAGGCAACCGCATGTTTGGAATCTTCATGAACGGGCATCTGTTCTCCAGCGCAATTGAAGGCACCGTATTCGTCGTAGCCGTAGTTTCCCGGAACCGGTGAATCGGGAATCATGTTGTTCGCGAGATGCCACTTTCCAAAATGGGCCGTTGCGTATCCTCCGCCCTGCAACATACGAGGAAGCAATGGGGCTTTTGGGTCAAGCCAATCCGGCATTCCACGTTTCGCATTGCTAGGCACCCAGGCAAAGTGGCCGTCGATGCTGTATCGAGCGGGGAAATGGCCGGTCATCACTGCGGCGCGGCTAGGTGAGCAAACGCCGCTGGCGACAGTGAAGCGATGAAAGTCAGTGCCTTCTTTGGCAAGCCGATCGATGTTTGGCGTCTTCACATACGGATGGCCGTGACAGCTCAAGTCGCCCCAGCCCCAATCGTCCGCGAAGATGAAAACGATGTTCGGCTTTTTGGATTCCGCCGCGGTGGACAATTGGGGAATAGCACCGAGCAAGGTGAGCGTGAGAATTAGGAGGGATTTCATCGTGGTTACAAAACAGGAGTTAAGGGGATCGTTATAAATTTGAAAGTGTTGAATTCAGATAACAAAGAATACGCGACTACTTCGGGCCGAATTGAATGGTGTGGTTTTTGTCGTTGGTCACCGGAATATTGAATGTCTGGCTCCAGGTTTTTAATTCAGGATCAAATTCCGTCTGCCAGAAGTCGTTGCCATGGACGCTTTGATCGAATGGTTTTCCGTCAATTTTCAAGGTGAAGCCCGAATGAGAATATAGACCAGTGAAGGTGAGGGGAACAAAGCCAATCCCACCGGTCAGAGTGAATTCTGCTTTATCCGCCTCGGTTGTGATTCGAATATCGGGAAATTTTCGTTCGAGCGTTCCGACTTTAATGTCCAGTTGGCGGTCATTTTGAGATGCTTCACGGTGGATCATTTGCCATGAGTTTCCGTGTTCCGTTAATGCGGGACGAAGGGATTTGTTGGGCCCGTAATACTCCGCTGCGGATTGCGGGACGATGATGTGTTCGATTGTTGCTTCAATAAAATCTCCGGGCTCCAGTCGCGACACGCCGGGAGGAGGGATTAAGTCCATTGTGGAAGCAGTATTTGTTCCGGGAAGATCCAGCCCGCGTTCTGCCAGCCACGGTTTAGCAATTTCGCCACCGAGTTTGGCCTTCCATTCGCGAATCACCATTCCACGATTTGCCCATGCCCCTTTTATCTGACCTTCGCGGGGAACAGCTTCGTGGAGCGACGCCCAGGGAACTCTTGAAACGCACTCAAAAGGCTCCGTGCGATACACGTTTCCACCCCATTGGGTTTTCCATTCGGTTGAAAGTCCCTTTATGTTTCCAATCGCCATCTTGTTCTCACCAGTTGAACTGTAGGTATCCGATCCTATTTGAAATATCACAAAGCGGGAAAAATCTACAGGTTTCGTGACATCCACCCGAATCCGATAAGTGCCGCGAACCAGATCATCCGTCCGCCCGAGACTGACCGTTGCGGAATGTTTGAGCCCAGTGTCCTCTGATCCAATTCGTCCCGAGTAGGTCACTTCAGTCAGGCACGGGCCGTAACGGTGGTGATTGGTTCGCATGGCGGTGTGAGGAATTCGGGTATGGTTAGAATCGAACAGCCGGAAAAAATCGCCGCCGCCGACATTGCTCGTCCAACTCCAGTTCGCACCTTGATTTGCCGCATTCACCATCAACGGCCGAACATCGGTGATTGTGGAATTCGCCTGCGCTTGGTCGGGATCGTAACAAATGCTCTCGCCCCAGGAACCGAGGGAACTTTGTTCCCACAATGAATTTCCGCCCCAGCCGATCAAGCTGAGTTGAGCGTGCGAGGCGGCAGGGACTCCGCCCCAGTGACCGTAGGCTATGGTGAGTTCCAGTTCGGTTGTAGAATTTTTGGGAAGTTGCAGTCGGGAAATTCCGTGAAACCATTGGCCGGAATACACGCCCGCTTCGGCGTCGTTGTGCCAGTTTTTACTGAGCTGAACGGGAATTCCCGTCGGATTTCCGTCGACGTCTCGCAAAACTGCAGAGATCCCTGTGATCGCACTGCCAATTCGCTGGCGAAATCCCCGGGCAGTTTTCTCAAACATTAAACGTGCGGTCTGCTCTTGGTCTGTTGGATTTTTCAGCGTCAGTTGAATGCGCTCAATCGCATCGTTACTTGGACCTTCAACTCCTGCGGGATTAATCGGTTGGATGCCATCGAGGTTGATTTTGTGCCACCCCAGAGAAGGATTAAATTCTACGGGACGCACTTTATTCGTGGCAAGTTCATGGGCTTGAACAGCCACTTTGCTTTCGGAGCTTGTTTTCGAAAACACAACGGGATCAATCGCCAATGCGGTCTTTTTCCAATCAGCTCCTGACCACGAGTCTTCTTTCGGAAGCTCCCAGTTTGAATGCAGTGTCTTTCCGTTTGCGAAAAGTGAAACTTCCATCGCTGCATGTTTCCACACTTCTGATTGCCGCGTCATGGAAGCCATTGCGTTTTCACGAAAGGTCCATTCTGCGATGGGCTTCAATGCAGGGCGGTGTTGCTCCGGATTTGCATGATGCTGGCGATACTCTGGAAGTGTCAGGGCGCGATCGTATAGCCGAACTTCATCAATGATTCCCCGGAAGTAGTAGCCGTCGCCGTTGTTATCTTCCCGTCTTCCGATGGCAATGGCTCCGGGAACTGGTTGGCGTTTTTTGCCAATTTTTAATTCGCCGGCCATTCTGCCATTGGCATAAAAGCGGAGCGTGTCGCCGTCATAACTGAGGGCAATGTGATTCCACTGGTTCAGATGCAACGCAAATTTTTGTTCTACGTCGAGGGTGTGCGCATTTTCTTTTCCTCCACCGAGGTTGAGCCGAATTTGGGGTACCGCGCCGTTTTTCAAAACAATCCCATAGTTGCCATTGCCAAATTCATTTCGATTTTTACAAATCAGCCATGGCGAAATGTCAGTGGCTTGATAATCGGTGGGCACAAACGTCCAGCATTCGAGGGTGAAATTTTCGGTGTCCAGATTGGGAGCTTTTGAGATTTCGAAATGGTTCGAGCCTGTCAACCCGTAACCGCCCCGGACGCGTCCAAATGATTCTTCGCTGACAACGATTGGAAGGACGCCGGGTTTCACCGCAAGAATGAACGCAAGCCGGTCAGCCCACGCGGCGGTTTCGATTCGTGATTCGGCGTTCAAAATCGAGCCGTCGTCGGCTTTGAAAACCAGATCCGTCACATCGATTCGCTGAAAGAAATTTCCCGATTCAATCAACCGAGGACCTTTGTGGCGGCTCCACTTTCCACCCTCGTTGCTGCGATACGTTTTACCATCGACGACGAGACTGAGCCCGAGCATTGCAGGTGGTAGTTTTTCAATATCAGGGCCTGCGCCAAAATGCGGAAGCGTGAGGTTTGTCGAATCGAAGACCAAACCATAATGCCCAGTTTGAATGCAGCGTTCCCATGGTGCCGTGTCGATGATGCCGGGGAATCCATCTTTCCACCACATGGCTGTCTCATCGCCAGTTCGTGGCATCAATGGACGGAGCGATTGCCCGAATAATATTCCTTCAGCCAAGGGCAGGAAAAGTGTGATCGTTAGAATGCAACGGCAGGAAATTCTCGAATACATGGTTTTGAGTAGGCGATTGCCACGATTTACGAACCAATAGGGTTGGTTTGAAAAACTGGTTATTTCAAGTCTTTCAAAAATGCAGCAAGATCGGCCAAGTCCTGAGCCGTCAGACCAAGTTGATCGGCTGAAAGCATCAGAGATGCCTTCATCTTGCCGACTTTCTCGACTTTCTTTTTCGGAAGAATCTGAGTGATGCCGCCCATCGATTGAATAATCACGGGATCAGTCCGGCTGATTGCGAGGCCGTGGATGTAACCTGCGTCATTAGCAAGTTTCACGCTGGCTCCGGTAAAGCCATGAGCGATTTCAGCGGATGGATCAATCACAGCGCGGAGGAACTGCTCGATTCCTTGATCGGCAACCCAACCTCGGAGATCAGGTCCGTAGGCGACTCCGTTGCCATTGATCTTGTGGCAAGCGTAGCAGCGAGCTGCTTGAACTTCTCCGTTCTGGGCATCGCCGGTCAGCTTTACGATTTCTGAAATCGCTGGAAGGCTGGATTCTTTTGGCACCTTCGGAATGGTCATCGGAGTGATCGTTACATTGTCGGGATTATAGATGCCGAGTTCCTTGAGCTTCTCTTTCATTCCAAATTCACTCCACTCTCCCCAGGCGCGGGCGAGTAACCAACGTTTGGCTGCGATGTCTCCACCTGTTGCCATTTCGGCCATGGCGTCTGCGGCGGTTTTGCTGCGGGTAAAGGCAATGGTATCGAGCGCGAGATCGCGGTGCTCAGGGGTGAGCGAAATGTCTCGGGCGCGTTTCACCAAAGCTGGAATGGCTGCTTCAGGCTGTAGGCGCCAGGTGATCCACGCAAAATGATCGCTCCATGAACTGGTCGATTTGTAGGAATATTTCTTGTTGAGAATGTCCCAAATTTCGGCTTCGGCTCCCTCGGCGGCAAGTCCGCAGGCTTCGAGATATGTCCGATCATCTTGAGGCATCTTGTCGAGTACTATGGGGACGAAGAGGACTTTTTTTTCGATCGGCGCATATCGGAGTGACACCGCAATTTCACGACGAACAGCTGCAGATTTGTCAGCTGCGAGTTTCGTCAACGTGGCGTCATCGAATTTGTGTTCCGCATTTCTCAAGACGCGATAAGCTAATAAACGATTGGCTGCGTCTTCATCAGACAGCATTGCCGTGGCGATTGAAATTCCGCTCTCTCCTGCAAACGGGAGCAACCATGCGGCACGTGCTTGAACGAATTTATTCGAGTTCTCCAGAAGTGACATGACATCAGGAATGAGGTCTTTGCCTTTTGCTTTTAGAGCAACGAATCCCGCATCACGAACGTTAGGCGAGGGGCTGCTGAGCAACGTGATGGGGTCTCTCTTTTTAGAAATCGCAGGCTTGAACTCTCTCGGCGCGATCCTGT
>ERZ887942.2388-NODE-2388-length-11686-cov-19.657467_pt1 | contig 11686 bp, 12 predicted proteins | sample MGYA00521099_ERZ887942 | MGnify/ENA primary metagenome ERZ887942 (study PRJEB32303, sample SAMEA104408605) | aquatic metagenome | biome: Brackish water; feature: Pelagic; material: water | place: Baltic Sea | collected 2014-06-07T06:48:00 | depth 16,251 m ... | reverse complement strand
TTTACCGCTCCATCAAAAAAAAGAATCCCGACAGCGCTCACTCAACCTTCAACGCTCTCAACCGTCGTATCTCTTCCTTCATTCATTGCTTGGAACAGAACTCCCATTTTCATACAAACCGGTGCTCCCGAAGCTCCGCCTAAAAACAAGTTTACTTCCGACATGATCAACGACCCCAATTCCACCGTCGCGGCACCGCTTTCCATCACCATCGATGGCAAGCAAACCACTTTCACTGAGGGCGAAACGATCTATCAGGTTTCCAAACGTCTCCAAAAAGACATCCCCACCCTCTGTTACGATGACCGGCTCGACGCCTTCGGCGGCTGCCGTCTCTGCGTCGTCGAGGTCGAAGGCATCCGCAACCCCGTCGCCTCGTGCACCACCAGGGCCAACGACGGCATGGTCGTCAAAACCGCGCCACCCCACATCGAGAAGATGCGCAAGACGCTCCTCGAAATGGTCGCTTCCGAAAACCGCCAGATCGATGTCGATCCCCTTCGCGGCCTCGCCTCCCAGGAACTCGCCACCCTCGTTAACAAATACGGAGCCCGCAGCGGTCGCTTTAAGGGTGCCAAATCCGGCACCACCAATCTTCAGGACGCCAACCCCTTCATCCTCCGCGACTACGAACAATGCATCTCGTGCTACCGTTGCGTGAGAGTTTGCGCCGAACAGGAAGGCGATTATGCCATCTCCATCGCCAACCGGGGTTTCGACACTCAAATCACCACCGAGTTTAACAACGACCTCCGCGACTCCGACTGCACCTTCTGCGGCCAGTGCATTCAAACCTGTCCCACCGGTGCCCTCGCCGATAAAAAGGCCCTCCGCTCCGAGCCCCTCCCCGAGCCCATCAAGAAAACCCGCACCGTCTGCCCCTACTGCGCCGTCGGCTGCTCCATCGACCTCATGACCAAGGGCGATAAGATCGTCGGAGCCCAACCCGCCATGGATGGCCCCGCCAACAAGGGAGCCCTCTGCATCAAAGGCCAATTCACCTACGACTTTATCCAACACGAGGACCGCCTCCAAAAACCCCTCATGAAGCAGCCCGATGGTTCCTTCAAGGAAGTCGACTGGGACACCGCCCTCACCGCCGCCGCCAAAGGCTTCGCCGACGCCCGCGCGAAGTACGGAAGACATAGTATTTTCGGAATTGCCTCGGGCCGGGCCCCGCACGAAGCCGCTTACACCATGCAGAAGTTCATTCGGGCCGGCTTCGGGACGCATCATATCGATAACTGCAGTCGAGCCTGACACGCTCCCACCGTGGCCGGTCTGGCCGCTCAAATCGGAAGAGGCGCAATGTCCAATCCTCTCAAGGACATGGACAAGCCCGATACCATCTTCGCCATCGGCACCAACATGACCGAGTGCCACCCCGTCGCCGCCACCGGCCTCAAAAAAGCCCTCGCCAAAGGAGCCAAGCTCATCGTCGCCGACCCGCGCAGAACCCGCCTCGCCGAGCTCGCCCATCTCCACCTTCCCATTCGCGTCGGATCCGATGTCGCCCTCCTCCTCGCCATGGCCCACGTCATCGTGCGGGAAGGACTCGCCGACACCGAATTCATCGCCGATCGCTGCGCCGACTACGAAGCCTTCGAAACCCACCTCCGGGAATTCACGCCCGCCTGGGCTTCCGAAATTTGCGAAGTCCCCGCCGACGATATCGAACAAGCCGCCCTCTGGTATGGCTCGGCCAAGCTCGGAGCCATCTACTACACCCTCGGCATCACCGAGCACATCTGCGGCGTTGATAACGTCCAATCTCTCTGCAACCTCGCCCTCCTCACCGGCAACCTCGGCAAGGAGGGCACCGGCATCAACCCGATGCGTGGCCAAAACAACATCCAGGGCGCGGGCGACTGTGGGGCGGTCCCCAACAACTACCCCGGCTTCCAGCCCGTCATCGATCCCAAGTTCCACGAAAAATTCAAGGAACTCTACCAGCAGCCCGACCTGGATCTTGGCAATTCCATGACCAAGGTCACCGCCCTCAACCTCTGCGGAGCGGAAGAAAACGGCATCCACGCCATGCTCATCGACGGCGAAAACACCGTCGTCACCGACCCCGATAAGAACCACTGCGAAAAGGCCCTCAAAGCTCTCGACCACCTCGTAGTGATCGACATCTTCCTCACCGAGACCGCCCAAATGGCCGACATCGTCTTCCCCGCCTCCGCCTGGGGCGAAACCGACGGCGTCCAAGCCAACACCGAACGCCGCGTCCAGCGCCTCCGCGCCGCCGTTCCGAGTTACGGCGATTCCAAACCCGATTGGTGGATCATTTCCGAAATCTCCAAACGCCTCGGCACTCCAGGCTTCGAATACACTTCCGCCAAAGACGTCTTCAACGAACTCTGCTCCCTCAGCCCCATCTACAAAGGACTCAACTGGGACAACATCGGCGACGGCGTTTACCAATGGCCCGTCCCCGAAGAAGGCCACCCCGGTACCCCCATCCTTCACGAAGAGGAATTCAAAGACGGCAAACCCGGTCTCTTTAAAATCATCGGCTACCGCGACCCGGCCGAAGTCATCGATGGGGACTACCCCGTCTGGCTCACCACCGGTCGCCGCCTGCAAGCCTACCACACCCGCACCCAAACCGGCCGTGCCTCCGGCATCGACTACCTCCTCTCCGAGGAAACATTAGAAGTCCATCCCGATGACGTCGCCATCTGGGGCCTCACCGACGGCGGCTTCGCTAAAATCGCCTCCCGCCGTGGCGAAATCCGCCTCAAAGTCGAAGCCACCACCCGCAGCCCCAAAGGGACCGTCTTCACAAGTTTCAGCTTCGCCGAAACCAACGTCAACGTCCTCACCGGCTCCGGCTACGACCCCATCACCCAAACCGCCGAACTCAAAGTCTGCCCCGTCCGAATCAAGCCGGCATAAAATCCGCTGATCGAAATGGAACACATTCTCACGGGCCTCGCCCTGGAATCATGGAGGAGAAAAAGTCATTGCCAGAATCGCCACACCCTGCGCTGCCTGATCGCGAATTTGGCGAAATCGATCCGGGGAAGGGTCCTCAGAAGAGACCTTCCGGATTTCTTGATCCACGGCTGGTCAGCCGTCCTCTCCGGTTGCCCCGCCTACGATGACGCCAACAGAGCCGCGTCGAAAACCTCGAACATTCCCTCAAAGGCATCCACGCCGGATTCGCCAGCTACGACATCTCCCAAAAAAAATCTACCACGGCGTCGCTCTCTATAGTGAGAGGAAAGTGGACACCCGGGAATGAATACTTTTCACTCGCGAATTCTCCAAGTAACCTCCCTTCCACATGCCCGCCGTCCTGATTGTTGAAGACGAACCCGCTATCGCGGACACCCTGATCTACGCCCTCGAAACTGAAAATTTCACCGTCACCCATGTCACCACCGCGCAGGAAGGGCTTGATCACTTCGACTCCCATGCTCCTGACTTCGCGGTCCTCGACATCGGGCTCCCCGACTTCACCGGTTTCGATCTCTGCCGTAAGATCCGGGATTTTTCCCAGGTCCCCATTCTTTTCCTCACCGCACGCGATTCCGAAATCGACCAGGTTCTGGGCCTCGAACTCGGAGCCGACGACTATGTCACCAAGCCCTTCTCTCCGCGAACCGTCGTCGCCCGAATCCGGGCCATCATGCGTCGGGGAAAATCAGCTCCGCAGGCCCCCTCGACACTTCTTCATCACGATGCCGACACCATGAGTATCACCTGCTGCGGTCGTTCTCTCGATCTCACCGCGCACGAATATAAACTCCTCGCCATCCTTCTCGGACAACCCGGTCGCGTCTTCACCCGTGAGCAACTCCTGGAGCAAGCTTGGGACGATCCCGGCTCCGCCATGGATCGGACCATCGACGCTCACATCAAATCACTCCGCGCCAAGCTTCGCACCCACTCCGAAGACGCTGCGGAGACCATCCAGACCCGCCGCGGCCTCGGCTACACCCTCGTTCTCTGATGCGCCTCACCCGGGTCACCCTCTTCTTCATCTCCCTCATCATGGGCCTGGGGTTCTATCGCCTCACCGATTACCTTCTCGAAGATCTTGAAGCTCAAACCCTGCAGGCAACCGAGGAGTCGATGATCGACTCCTCGCAACTTCTCGCCAACTTCGTCGGGAACGACCATGACCTCGCCGATATATTCCAGGGGGTCGAAGCTCGTGAATTTGAAGCCCGCATCTTCGCAGTCCCCAAAAACAAGGTCGGAATCAATGCCTACCTCACCGACGACAAAGGCATCGTATTATTCGACAGCGCAAATCCCAAAAACGTCGGCAAGGATTTCAGCAAATGGTCCGACGTCTATAAAACCCTGCGTGGTAAATACGGAGCCCGCTCATCTCGAAGCGATGAAAAAAATCCGGCTTCATCCATCATGTATGTCGGAGCTCCGATTCGTCGTGAGGGTTCGATCACCGGATGTCTCTCTGTCTATAAAGCACAAAGCGACGTCCTCCCCTTCGTCCGTGAACGTCGACAGACCATCATTTGGTCGGTCATCTTCATCGGCCTGGGGATTCTCGCCCTCATTGTCGCCGTCTTCATTTGGCTCTTCCGACCGGTCGGAAAATTAACGACCTACGCCCGGGCCATCACCCGGGGCGAGAGACGGTCCAAGCCGGTGGTTGGCCTGGGCCGCGAAGTCAACACTCTCGCCAACGCCCTCCACGACATGCGGGAATCGCTGGAAGGGCGGCAATACGCCGAGCGCTACATCCAGACTCTCACCCACGAACTCAAGTCCCCTCTCGCTGCCATTCAGGGGGCCGCCGAGCTTCTCAATGAAGACATGCCGCAAGCCGACCGTGCCCGTTTTGTCGGCAACATTCGCTCACAAACCAAACGCTGCGAAGAACTCATCCACCAGCTCCTTGAACTCTCCGCGCTCGAGGCTCAAACTCATCTCGAAAACTCCCATCAGTTCGACCTCGCCGCTCGATGTCAAAAGAGCCTCGACGAAATGTCTCCGCTGGCCGATTCCTCGGGCGTCACCCTGGTGGCCGGACTTCCGGAAAAAATCCCCTTCTTTGGAAACGAACCCTTGATTGGATCGGCTCTCAACCACCTTCTCGAAAACGCCATCCAGTTCTCTCCCAAGGGCGGTCAAGTCACTCTTTCAGCCATCCGATCGGAAGATGACATCACCATCTCCGTGACAGATGAGGGACAAGGCATCCCCGACTTCGCTGCCGAACGCGCCTTCGAACGCTTCTATTCCTATCGCAAGGAAGGAGGGGGAAAAGGAAACGGCCTCGGCCTCGCCTTCGTCAAGGAAGTCGCCGAACTTCATCAGGGCTCCGCCTCGATCACCCCGCCCCCCGACGGAGGGACCAACGCCCAGCTCACATTCCCCGTCGCAAATGTTTCCTAACTTGCCGCACCTCTTCCTTGTTCAGGTTCCGATCAAAGACGGGAAAAAACTTCCCCGCATCCGGGTCCGGGAGGAAGAATAAACCCGCCGTGGGATTCCCTGATTTTTCACACACGCCTCATCAGGTTTTCACATTCAGGAGAGAAATTATCACTATGAACTCGGACATCTTCAAATTTCTACCCGGTCGACTGACACCAGACAGACTTGACCCCGGAAAACGTTCACTACTCCGGGAACCCTCATTTTAATGCATCGCGACTTGTCAGCACTCCTTCGTGGAGCACCGGATGATCTTCGCCAATGGATCGATGATCCCAGCGCGAAAAATATCCGACTCTGTATTCTCACCATCTTTGTGGGATGCGGATTCTACGGCCTCACGGTGGGACTCTGGCGGGCTCCCATGATGGGGCTCTTTGTCGCTTTCAAGATGCCCGCTCTCATCTTCATCACTTTGGCCTGCAACGGATTCCTCAATGGCATGCTTGGCCTCCTTCTCGGCAGCGGCCTCGGGTTCCGCCAATCCATCGTGGCCCAGCTTGTCAGCTTCACCATTGCCTCTCTCGTCCTCGGAGCCCTTGCCCCCGTGACCTTCTTCATGGCCCTGAATGCGCCCAGCCCGGACGCTGAAAACGCCGCAACTGCTCACGCCAACTTCCTGGTTGCTCACACCGCCCTCATCGCAATGGCAGGAATCATTGCCAACCTTCACCTCGCCAAGCTCCTCATCGCCGTCACTCCAAACGCCCGCGCCGCCACCGCCACACTTGGAGCCTGGTTGATCGGAAATGCTTTCGTCGGAGCCCAACTCTCATGGATCATGCGACCCTTTTTCGGCACCCCCACCATCGACGTCGCCTTTTTACGCGCCAAGCCCTTTGACGGAACATTCTATGAAACCGTCTGGAACGCCCTCCAACGCATCAGCGGTGGCAACGGAGCGCTCCTTCTCGTCTTCATTTCACTCGGAATCATCGTCCTCCACTTTCCCGTCCTCAAACTTCTTAAATCCAGTCAGCAAACCCAATCATGAACTTACCAGAATCCTCCACTCCCCCACCTCTTCCCGACGAAAAACCGCTCGCATCCGATGCCTCCTTTGGCTCGGTTTTCGAGGGGCTTCTCAAACAACCGGGCTCCGTTATCAAGACGATTCACAAAGATGATCACCAGGGAAACCTCACCTTAAAACTCCTTGGACTCACCTTGGCAGGCTTTCTCATTTTTGGAGTGACCCTGGGCAGCTTCTCCTTCGGATCCCAACTCTGGGCTGCTCCACTCAAGACGATTCTCGGGATCACCTTCGCCTCCATCATTTGCCTGCCCTCTCTCTACATTTTCACCGCCCTGACCGGAACCACTCTCCGCGTATCCGAAATCATTCAAGGGCTTGCCGCCAGCCTTGCCCTGATCGCAGCTCTCCTTCTGGGATTCACTCCGGTCCTTTGGGTCTTTTCGCAATCGACCTCCTCCGAACCCTTTTTCGGGTTTCTCGTCATCCTCACCTGGGTCATCGCCGTCGCCTTCGGGACCGGATTCCTTTTGAAAATGCTCAAACCATCCACCACCGAAAAGAAGACCCCTGTTCGGATCTGGATCGGCATCTTCCTCCTCGTGACTCTCCAGATGTCCACCACCCTCCGCCCGCTCATCGGGTCTTCAAATCATCTTTTCACCACTGAAAAACGCTTCTTCCTCGAACATTGGATGATGGAAACGTCGAGGACACAGACCTCTCCCAAACCCGATGGGAAGGAAGTCACCGCCGGATTCAAACAAGAATAGAATCACCACTGGTGAAAGATGGTCAAACTGGCCGTGTCGATGAAGGGTTCAACTTCCTTCAGGTTGCAGGAACCACTATGCAACGCGCAGCCGCTCTCCTCTCCCGTCAATCATAACGACTCCTCGGATCGTGTCCTCATCGCCGGGACCATCGCACGGAACATCCCCTTCTTTTCCCTCGAAGAATCCTTCGATCCCGGCGGCTTGGCACGCTTCGGCTCCTGATCCGGGCGCAAAAAAAACGGGCCAATAACAACCCGCTTATTTCTAAAAATCCAAAGGTGGGCCCTAGATGAGACCTGCCTTTTTCAAAGTGGCATAGGCACCATTCTTGTTGATGGTCTTGAACGCCTTGGCGCTGGCCTTAACCCGCACATACTTGCTAAGCTCTGGAACCCAGACCCGCTTGGTGTGAAGATTAGGGGAAACTTTACGTTTCACCGTTTTGGTGACGTGACGACCAATGCCGCCTTTTTTCTTGGCCAAACCGGAACGGTGGATTTTACGTCCAACACGAACTTTGGAACCGCGGATGCTGCATACTCTTGACATAGGTCTAAAAACTGGTGGAGGCCTGAGATAGGGGAATTCTGGGCCAGGTCAAGCGGTTTCCGAGAATTCCCCAAGGTTTTTCCCCTTCTACTTTTACGCAGATGGGCTGGAAATCTCCCTTCTGCTGTGGTCTCCTCCCCACGTGGCCAACCCAACTCTTCTCGATTACCTCCACCAGCTGCGCAGACAGGGAGTCTCTCATGTCGAGATCGATGATCAGGCCCGGGCCGTCCTCCGCGAACTATACACTCGTGGGAGCGCAAGGCGTCCTGTCGCCAAAACCTCCGTGAGCGCCCCCCCCAACAACACCGCCCTACGTGCCACCGGAAGCACTCCGGCCGAGAAGATCACCTCTCTTTCGAAAATCGCCAATACCTGGCAACCCGCCCGCGCCCTTGGAAGCCTCCGTGACACCATGGTTTTTTCAGTCGGAAACCCCGAGGCGGATTTCATGCTCGTTGGCGAAGCCCCCGACTATCAAGAGGAACAAAAAAGTGAACCCTTCGTCGGACCGGCAGGAGCAAAACTCAATCAAATCCTAAAAGCCATGGGGCTTTCCCGTGATCAGGTCTACCTTACCAACGTTTGCAAATTTCGCCCTGCCACAAAAAACCAGACGACCAACAACCGGAAACCATCCCCCGAGGAAATGGCAACCTTCCTCCCCATCCTCAAAGCTGAGATCGATATCGTGAAGCCACGCGTCATCGTCGCGCTGGGAGGCAGCGCGGCCCAAGGACTTCTGGGCTCCGGGAAGCCCGTCGGACAATTCCGCGGGTCGTGGCATCAATTCCAGGGAATCCCCCTCCGCGTCACCCACCATCCCTCCTATCTCCTCAGACAGGAAGAGGGCCCTGGAGAAAAGCGCAAAGTCTGGGAAGACATGCTCGCCATCATGGAAAAACTCGCCCTCCCCATTTCGGAGAAACAGCGGGGGTTTTTCAAAGGATGAATTGTCCCTCTTCCCTTAGCTCCCGCTGAAATAAATGATCCCCGCGATCCCTGCGACAAAACAGTAGTAGGAAAAATACTCCAGCTTCCCGCGCTTCACCGCGCCCATGACCAGGTAGATCGCAAAAAGGCCCACCATCGCCGCTGCGATTGCCCCCGCCAAATAGGGGCCATTGAAACAGGACTTCAAAGCTTCCCCAAAAGAATCGGTTTGCTCCATCTTGTCCTTCATCGTCAACACAAAGCCTCCCATGATTGCCGGCAACGACATCAGAAAGGAAAACTCGGCCGCCTTCTCCGCTTTCACCCCGCTCACCAACCCGGCCGCAATCGTGGAGCCTGAGCGCGAAATACCAGGCAGAATCGCAAACGCCTGACCCACTCCCATCACCAACGAACTTTTCAGGCCAACCTTCGAGGCCTTCCCCTTGATGAATCGGGGCACGAATAAAATGAGACCGGTCACCACCAACAAACTCGAAACAAAAACCGGCTTGCCCGGTGCCTCATCAAAAAAATCCTTGAACAAGAGTGTCGCAATCACCGCCGGCACCGTCGCAATCCCCAACCACATGATCATCTTCCGCTCCTCTACCATCTCCTTCTTGTAAAGCGACATCGTAAGAGCCCACAGGCTCTTCCGGAAGAAGATCAACACACTCACCAAAGTCCCCAGATGCAAAACAACCTCAAATGACAGATCTTCCTGATGCGCAGCCCCAACCTCTCGAATCCCCAGGAGATACTGTGTCAGCACGATATGCCCCGAAGAAGAGACCGGCAAAAACTCCGCCAAACCTTGCACGATTCCCACGATGATTGCCTTCCAGAGTTCCATAAACAGGTAAGAAGCTACCCATCTCCCCCCCCACCGACAAGCCCCTCCTCACCGCTTGTAAAAAATTATTTCGCATTTCCAAAAGTCTCGGGTATTCTGATGCTATGAAAGCAACACTTCTTTCTCTTGTCTCTCTGGCCCCCATGGCACTTTTTGTATCTTGCACTCAAAATCAAAGTGAGATCGGAGGCCCCGTCGCACCCGCCGCCAACACCGGTAATCCTTATGGCGTCCCCGGAGGTCCCGCTCCCACCGCTGTCGATCCTTATGGCGTCCCCGGATCATACACCCCCGATGCCGCTCCTTACCAACCGGTCGACCCGGTCAATCCCCCTGCTGCTCCCACCGCCCCGGCCTACACTCCAACCACCCCGGCCACTCCGACTCCTCCCGCTCTGAATGGAAACGTTCACTCCATTCAAAAAGGAGACTCTCTCTGGGGCATTTCTCGAAAGTATGGCACGACCGTCGACGCTCTCAAAGAGGCAAACGGCATGACCAACGACACTATTATCGAGGGGCGCACTCTGGTCATTCCCGGACGCTAATTCTTTCAAACCACTCAATCTATCCTAAAGTGGGCTGGCCTAAAAACCAGTCCACCCTCTTGTACCCATGAAGCGACTGCTCCCCCTAATCATTTCACTCACCATCCCTCTTCTTGCCCAGGAACAGGAAACAGTGAGACCGGATCAACTCATCGAAGCTCTGATGACTGCTCCCAATGCCGCCTCCCTGAACGCCGCCATTGAAAGTGGTCAGAAGGCCGGACTTCCAAATCAAATGTTCCTTGAGGCCCACTTCATCTACCTCGTCAATCAAAACGACCACGCCGGATTAGCTGATCTCGCTCCAACTCTTGAGGCGCAGCTTCCGAAATACTCACCGGATGACACCATGATCTTCGCGGTGCGGGAAGATTTCGAAAGCATCGTCCACTACACCAAGGCCCTCGCCGCCCTCGAAAAGAAAGACACCGCACTCTTCAAAAAGCATATCACCGAAGCATTTTGGTTAAGCCCCGAACATGCCTCTCAATTCGCACCCCATATTCATGAGGTCCGCATGAAGGATTTCATGAGTAAGATCACACTCGATCTCACCCGCACTTTTGAAAACCAAAAAAACGGAAACGCGAAAACATCTCTCAAAGAAGTCGCCGGTGACGCCCCCGCTTTTCTGATCCACTTTTGGAGTCCCTGGGTTCAACCCTCCATCCTTGCCATGCCCGAATTCACCTCCGTGGCAGAGGTCCTGATGAAACATAAAATCCCGGTCACCTCCTTCCTTCTCTCTGGAACAGAAGAGTCTCGTCGGGATGCCGCTGCCTTCCTTGCCTCGGATGGAAGCAAGATCCCCGGTCACTGGCTCGTCGACACTGATAAATCATCCCTCGCCGCCGCCCTCCGCATCTCGTCATTCCCCGGGGTCGTCCTCGCAGATAAAAACGGGAAAATTCTTTTCAATGGTGATCCGGCAAACAGGCGCCTGTGGGAGACACTCGGCACCATCAATCCGGAGATCAGGAAACCTATGACAAACCCCGTACTTCCAGATTCCGCCGAAAACGACCCTCCGGCACCCAATGACAAAAAAAGGCAAGACCCCAACTAGGCAAGTTTAACCTTGAACTTTTGTTAGGTATTCGGCTTTCTTCTTGGAAAGAAATAAAAAATCAAGTGCTGCAATACGACGAACCATCACCTCAAGAACTTCACGCCCTCGCCATCCTCTGGAACGAGGGCCCAAGTACGGTGGGATTCGTACATGAATTCATGAACGAAAGAGAGGGCGAGCGGACCTACACCACCACCCTCGCCGTCATGCGGAATCTAGAGAAGAAGAAGCTCGCTTCCCGTAATACCGACCAGGGCCGCGCCCATGTTTATGCCGCCAGGGTCGATCGTGAGACACTTCTCAAACCACGACTTAAAGATCTGGTCCAAATCACTTTCGGGGGTCGCCTTGGACAGGCAATCCTCTCACTACTCTCAGCAGGTGTTATGACACCGGAAGAGAAAAACGCGGTAGCCCGCGAAATAAAACTGCACAAAGCCATGGCTGCAAAAAAGAAGACCACAAAAAAGAAGGCCGCCAAAAAGGTCGCCAAAAAATCCGTGAAGCCCGCTGCGAAAAAAGCTGCGAAAAAAGCTGCACGCAAGCCTGCCAAAAAGGCGGCTA
>ERZ887942.2385-NODE-2385-length-11704-cov-14.372392_pt1 | contig 11704 bp, 9 predicted proteins | sample MGYA00521099_ERZ887942 | MGnify/ENA primary metagenome ERZ887942 (study PRJEB32303, sample SAMEA104408605) | aquatic metagenome | biome: Brackish water; feature: Pelagic; material: water | place: Baltic Sea | collected 2014-06-07T06:48:00 | depth 16,251 m ... | reverse complement strand
CCTGCCGGAATCCGTTCTCCCCAGTCTTCTCCGGTCAGGGTGTAGCGCGTTAGCCCGTTGTCGAGCAGAACTGCACTGATCTCGGCCCCCCAAGGAGCTGTGTTGAGGAGGTGGGGGCTGTCAAAGCTGTAGCTCCAGCTCGAAAGGTCTTGTGTGGATGTGTTGGTAAGCGTTATTTCAGCTGTGAAGCCTCCCCACCAGCGCTCACCGCTGATGGAGGCTCGCAGGGAATTTGTGGATGTCATGGTTCTCGATATGGGGGAACGATGTCATCTCAGCTCTGAATTCCAACCAAGTTCTGACTCCTAAAGCAGAACCTGTGTCTGAATGTTTTTGGAAAAAAATGAGTAGTTTTAAAGCCCTATTTTTGTCTCATTTGATGCATAAAGCTTTTGTGGCATCGCTGAGAGGGCGCTGGCTGGTGCTCATGGGCTGCTGGTTGGCAGCAGCGGACAGGCTTCTACCAATGTGCGGGTAATGGCCGCTTCTGGGTGGCGAAGCAATTGATCTCCAGGACCTTCTTCCACCACATGCCCTCGATCCAGCACGATCACGCGATGGCAGAAGCCACTCGCCACTGACAGGTCATGGGTGACGAAAATCATCGCCAGGCCTAGGTCTTGCTGCAAACGTCTCAGCAATGCGAGCACTTCAGCTTGGATCTCCGCATCGAGCATGCTCACGCTTTCGTCGCAGATCAGCACCTGCGGGCGTAGCGCCAAGGCGCGAGCGATGGCGACGCGTTGTTGCTGTCCGCCAGAGAGTTGCTTCGGTAGTCGGTTTTGAAAATGATCCGCTGGTGACAATCCCACAAGCTCCAGAAGCTCCCGTGCCCGTTCTCGAGCTGCTGCCCGAGAGGCGAGACCATGGATCAGCAGAGGGTCTGCGATGGCGTCGGCGACGCTGAGGGCTGGATTTAGGCAGGCCAGCGGGTCTTGAAACACCATCTGAATGGTGCGTCTTGCTTGTCGTTCAGCGCTGCCGCGCAGTTGGAGCAGGTTTTGTGTTTGCAGCCAAACGTCGCCTCCCCGAATCGGGGTGAGCCCCATCAAGGCGCGACAAAGAGTGCTTTTCCCGCAGCCAGAGCCGCCCACCACGCCCAGCGATTCACCGGATTGCAAGCTGAAGCTCACGCCATCCACCGCTTTTAGCCAGTTGGGAGACCAGGGAGCTCCTCCGAGGTTGTGCCAGCAGCGCAATCCTTCCACCCGCAGGACGGCTGTGCCGTCTGGTGTTTCCGGCGTATCGCCTCCTTCTCTGGCCCTGGCCGCTTTGACGAGCCGCTTGCCGATGTCGGATTGGGGATGGGTGAGCACTTGAGCGCTGCTGTTTTGTTCCACAAGACGGCCCCCATCCAGCACCGCCATGTCTTCACACCAGCGGTTGGCCATGGCCAAGTCATGGGTGATGAGCAGGAGGGCGCTTCCCAGCTCTTCGCAGAGATCGCGCAGCACCGCCATCACCTGCCCTGCTACCGCAACATCAAGGCTGGTGGTGGGTTCGTCGGCGATGACCAGCGGTGGCGCGAGGGCAATGGCCAGCGCGATGGCTAAGCGCTGGCGCATGCCACCACTGAATTCATGGGGATAGGCCCGAAAGCGCTCGGCCCCGATGCCCACCTGTTCCAGCAGGCTTTCAGCACGGTCTTTCCGCTCTTGATACCCCATCGCTGGCCGGTGAGCGGCGAAGGTATCGAGGAGGTGCCCACCCACGGTCATCAGTGGATTGAGCCGAGTCATCGGGTCTTGAAACACCAGGCCTACCGCTTCCCCGCGCAGGGCGCGTAAGGCAGGTCGGCTCAGTTGGCGTGGATCTTGACCATTGAGAAGTAGGTCTCCTTCGCAGCAGCTCCCGGGAGGTAAGAGCTGCAAGGCGGCTCGCGCCACGGTGCTCTTCCCGCATCCAGATGGCCCAACCAATGCCAAGCGATCTCCTGATTTCAAGCTGAGATCCAATCCGTCCAGCGTCCAGGACTCACTTCCTGGATAGCGCAGACGCAACTGATTCAGCGTCAGAACCGTTCCTGGCGCGATGGGCATGAAAGAAAGCAAGAAGCCTCATGCCTACATACCATGGATGTACCCGCCGGGTTGGATGCTCAACGCAACCTCTGCACCCGATCCCTCCCAGACTCGGTCTGGATCAACTCCTGCGGCCTGCGGTTTGACGGCATTACGCGAACGTCCGCTTCGCTCGCTTGATGGCTACGGCATCGATCTTCCCGAGTGGTTGCAGCAATGTTTGATTCACGTTCCTCCTGGAATCGGACACAGTTGTCCGACCGATCCAGAGGCCCTATTAGCGGCTGCTTTTGATTTTGCGTTTCAGCTGCATGAGGGGCAGTTCCGCGCCAGTGGTGACCCCTACATCGTGCATCCAGTGGCCGTGGCAGACCTGCTGCGGGATATCGGGGCAAGCGCCAGCGTGATTGCAGCGGGTTTCCTCCACGATGTGGTGGAAGACACCGATGTGACACCAGATCAGCTCGAAAGCCATTTCGGACCTGAGGTGCGTGAGTTGGTCGAAGGCGTCACCAAGTTGGGAGGCCTTCATTTCACCAATCGCACGGAGGCCCAAGCAGAGAATCTGCGCAAGATGTTTCTGGCGATGGCCAGTGATATTCGTGTGGTGTTGGTGAAGCTGGCGGACCGTCTGCACAACATGCGCACGATCGGGGCGCTCAAAGAAGAGAAGCGACAGCGCATCGCCAGGGAAACGCGTGAGATCTACGCGCCGCTTGCCAATCGCTTGGGGATTGGTCGCTTCAAATGGGAACTCGAAGATCTCTCGTTCAAGTTGCTGGAGCCCGAGGCCTTCCGCGAGATGCAGCAGGAGGTTTCAACCAAGCGCAGCGAGCGCGAAGAGCGCCTCTCCGTCACGGTTCAGTTGCTCTGTGATCGTTTGGCTGCTGTTGGCCTCGACAGCTGTGAGGTGAGTGGTCGCCCGAAACATCTCTATGGCATCTGGACCAAGATGCAGCGCCAGCAGAAAGAGTTTCACGAGATCTACGACGTAGCTGCGTTGCGGATCCTTACGCCGAATGTGGAGAGCTGTTATCGCGCTTTGGCCGTTGTCCATGACACGTTCAGGCCGATCCCTGGCCGGTTTAAGGACTACATCGGGCTGCCTAAGCCCAATGGCTATCAATCCCTTCACACCGCTGTCATCGGACGCCATCGTCCGATCGAGGTGCAGATTCGCACCTGGGAGATGCATCAGGTCTCGGAGTTCGGCATTGCTGCGCACTGGAAATACAAAGAGGGTGGATCCCCCGCAACCGGTGGTGATACGGAGCGTTTCAACTGGCTGCGTCAGCTAGTGGATTGGCAGCAGGAGGGAGGCGCCGATGATCACAACGACTACCTGGCTTCGATCAAGGAAGATTTATTTGATGAAGAGGTGTTTGTATTCACGCCTAAGGGCGATGTCGTGGGGCTTCGTAAGGGCTCAACCGCAGTTGATTTTGCCTTTCGCATTCACTCTGAGGTGGGAAATCATTGCCATGGCGTGAGGATTAACGATCGGCTTTTGCCCTTGTCAACTCCGCTTCAAAATGGTGACTTCATTGATATTCTCACCACAAAAAATGCCCATCCAAGTTTGGATTGGCTCAATTTTGTAGCCACTCCAACGGCACGAAATCGCATTCGGCAGTGGTACAAACGCAGCCATCGTGATGAGACGATCGATCGCGGTAAAGAGCTGCTTGAACGCGAGCTTGGTCGTAGTGGTTTTGATGCTCTGCTTGGTAGTGAAGCGATGCTCAGGGTGGCTGAGCGCTGCAACTTACAAACCACGGAAGATCTGCTTGCTGGTCTTGGGTTCGGTGCTTTAACGCTGCATCAAGTACTCAATCGTCTGCGCGAAGAAATTCGTCTGCAAACGGCTGCGGTGGAGGCACCTCTGAGCAATGAGGATGTTGCCAAGCAACTGGTCAAGCAGTCCGAGCAAGCGCTCCATCGTGAACTTACGTCTGCAGGAACGGCGCCCATCCTTGGTGTTGAAGGCTTGGATCATCGCCTTGGTGGATGTTGTAGTCCGCTTCCAGGAGAACCGATCTTGGGTGCTGTGGCGCTTGGTAATCACGGCATCACCATCCATCGTCAAGACTGCGCCAATCTGGAAGCGATCCCGACGGAACGTCGCTTGCCTGTGCGATGGAATCCATCGCTGCAAGAAGCCGGGTCTCGATTCCCTGCTCACCTGCGCATTGAGGTGATTGATCGCGTTGGAATTTTGAAAGACATCCTGATGCGCTTGTCCGATGGCTCGATCAATGTCAGTGATGCGCAGGTGAGAACGGCCTATGGCAAGCCGGCTCGTATTGATTTGATGGTGGAACTGGGAAGTGCAGTGCAGTTGCAGCGCACCATGGACCAGATCCGCTCGATGGCCGATGTGATCGACATCGCGCGTACTGGCCAGAGTTGAGCAATCCGCTTTTGGCCTTGCCATTCGAACCCTCAATCGAGGGTTTGGGTGGGGCTTACTGGGATGTGGTGGAGGCTGCAGTGTTTCCTCGCACTCAGCTGCGCTTTCGCAATGAAGCATTGCTGCGTCAACTGGGGTTGGAGCCAGATGGTGTGTCGGATCAAGACTTCGAGGGAGCCTATGGCCGTTTTGAAGAGCGCGTTCCCCTGCTTGCTCTCCGCTATCACGGCTATCAGTTCGGCACCTACAACCCGCACCTTGGCGATGGCCGCGGCTTTCTCTATGGCCAGCTGCATGATCGAACCGGCCGGCTGCAAGATCTTGGCAGCAAGGGCAGTGGCACCACGCCTTGGAGCCGTGGTGGGGATGGTCGCCTCACCTTGAAAGGAGGGGTGCGCGAGGTCATTGCCTCTGAGGCATTGCATCGTCTTGGTGTGACCACGAGCCGCACGTTGTCGTTGATCGAAACGGGTGAGGAGCTTTGGCGGAGTGATGAACCATCGCCGACGCGAAGTGCGGTAATGGTTCGGATGGCACGCACCCATCTGCGTTTCGGGAGCTGTGAACGGCTGCTGTATTTGCGTGATCCCCAAGGGTTGGAGCGCTTGCTGCGCCATGTGGTGGCTGTGTATTACCCCGATGTTGCGGCAGCCCATCCCGCCCCTGATGGAGATCGCCTGGCCCTGGAGCATCAGCTGCTCGTGTTTTATGACGAGCTGGTGGAGCGCGTGGCTCGCTTGGCAGCGGAATGGATGGCAGCAGGTTTTGTGCATGGCGTGCTCAACACCGACAACATGTCGCTCGCGGGTGAAAGCTTTGACTACGGACCGTTTGCTTTTTTAGACCGTTGGGATCCGAGCTTCACGGCGGCTTATTTCGATCAGACCGGCCTGTACTCCTATGGGCGTCAGCCAGCCATCTGCCGAAAGAACTTGCAGCTTCTCCAAAACCCGTTGGCGATGTTGCTGCCTCGGCAGCCGATGGAACAGTCGCTTGAACGCTATGCAAGCACTTATCAAAATCACTATCGCTTCTGCCTGTTGAGGCGATTGGGATTGACGCCTAATCCTGATCTGGACAGTGATGAGCGCTTGGTGAGCGCAACGCTGGAGTTAATCGCGAACTGGCCCGTGGGCTATGGAGACTTTTTTGCGGGTCTGGCGTCGGTTGTTCAATCCGCTGGCCTACCCCAGGAACCTGACGGCTTGCCTGTTGTGTTGCCCGACTGTTCAGCACCTGCCAGGCAGCTGTGGCAAAACTGGCGTGACGCCTGGTGGTGGCAAACCCAGGCCAGAGAAGCGCCTGGTTCTGAGCCGGTCGCCTCAGTCTCTGAGCGGTTGAGGCGATGGAACTTGAGCCAGACGCCAACGCGGCCTTTGATTGAATCGCTTTGGGAGCCCATCTATCAAGACGACGATTGGCGGCCGCTTCAAGGATGGCTTATCTCCGCCGGCGCTCCCGATGACGAGGGTTGATGCTGCCGGCTCTTTGGGGCTGGAGGCAGTGAAGGGTGAGCCACCAGCTCAAGCCGCCAAACACAGCTCCGGTCAGGCCGGAGCCAAGCAAGAGACGGCTCATCACGTCCCACCCCGCTGTGGCGAGCAGCTCTTGATTGAGATTGTTGAGCCCTGGCCAGCCAGCGCCTTCACCGAGGAGCAGTGCCCCTAAGCGGTAGTTGAACCAAAACAGCGGCACATAGGTGAATGGGTTGCTGATCCAGGTGCCTGCGGCGGCGAGCAAATGGTTGCCGCGCACCACGCTGGCCAAGCCAATTCCCAGCAGGGTTTGAAATCCAAAGAAGGGAAAGCAGCCGCAAAACACGCCTGCTGCCAGTCCTCGGGCGCGTTGGCCTGGGGTTCCCTCCTGCTGCCAGATCCATTGCAGCCATCGGTTCAAGCGTCGCTGCAAGTTGTTCCGCAACCGCTTCATCGAAACTGCTTGCCGCCAGTGCGGCTGAGGAAGCTTCGGGATCGTAGGAAGGAGTGCGTGATGGCGGCAGGGATCAGGGAATGTCTGGGAATGGGCCAGATCAGGCGCTTTCGATCGCTGCGATCGCTACCGCTGTGGCGCCAGGGCAGGGTGGCATCGCCGTGATTCGGTTGTCGGGTCCGAGTGCTGTGCGCGCTGTTGCAGCGATCACGGTGATTCCTGGGCAACAGGAGTGGGAGAGCCACCGGGTTCTCTATGGACATGTTGTGGCTGCCGGTGGTGTGGAACGGCTCGATGAGGTGCTGGTGCTGGTGATGTTGGCGCCGCGCAGTTTCACCGGCGAAGACGTTGTGGAGATTCATTGTCACGGCGGGGTGATCGCTGTGCAGCAGGTCTTGGCACGCGTCTTGGAGCAGCCGGGCGTGCGTCGGGCCCTGCCCGGTGAATTCAGCCAACGCGCGGTGCTGAATGGCCGTCTTGATCTCACCCGGGCGGAAGCGATTGGTGATCTGGTGGGAGCGCGCAGCCAGCGGGCAGCGCAGCTGGCGATGGCTGGTCTCGATGGCGGGATCCAGAAAAAAATGGTGGTCTTGCGCGAGCGCTTGCTCGATCAGCTCAGTGAGTTGGAGGCCCGCGTGGACTTTGAAGAGGATCTGCCTCCCTTGAATGGTGAGGCGCTCTTGCAGGAGTTGCAAGCTGTTCGCCTGGAGTTGCTCACGCTCGTGGCCGATGCTGAGCGGGGATCGGTTGTGCGCCATGGATTGAGGGTGGCGCTGGTGGGCCGGCCCAACGTGGGCAAAAGCTCCTTGCTCAACCTGTTGAGTCGCCGGGAGCGGGCGATCGTGACCGACTTGCCAGGCACCACAAGAGATTTGCTGGAAAGTGAGATCGTGCTGGATGGCGTTCCGATCACCCTGCTTGACACCGCAGGGATCAGGGCCACCAGGGATGCCGTGGAGCAGTTGGGGATTGCGCGCAGCCGCGATGCCCTGGCCAGTGCCGATCTGGTGCTGCTGTTGTTTGATCTCGCCCAGGGGTGGTCGGAGGAGGATCAAGCCCTGTTTGCCCAGATCCCTGACGGTGTTCCCTGCCTACGGGTCGGCAATAAAGCAGACCTTCGGCTTGACGTTGATGTGGAGGCTGCGTCGGTTGCCGATGTGCGCCTCAGCGCCGTCACTGGAGAGGGGGAGCAGGATCTCGTCCGTGCGGTGTTGGAGCGTTGTGGAGGCTTGAGCGAGCAGCCTCTGCTCTTGGCCTTGAATCAGCGTCAATCCGATTTGGCTGCCACTGCGGCTGAGGCCCTGGTCCGCAGTGAGCAGGTGGCGGCCGATGGCCTTCCTTGGGATTTTTGGACGATTGACTTGCGTCAGGCGATTCGCAGCCTGGGTGAGATCACCGGGGAGCAACTCACGGAGTCGGTGTTGGACCGGATCTTTTCTCGCTTCTGCATCGGCAAGTGATCACTGTTCCTGCGGCTGTTGCGGTAGGCGCCGGGCGATTAACACCAACACGGTGATCCCCGCATAGGCGATGGCCCAGGGCTGACCGGTTCCCCAACCCAGATTCACAACGGTGTCTCCCGTTGAAAATTGCCAGGCGTGAATCACGCCAAACCAGGCGAGGACCGCTGCTACTCCACTGCAGGTTGCAGCGGCGAGGAATCGACCTTCAATCGCAAACACGAGCAAGGCCGCCAGCAGCATGGCGGTGATGATTTGACCCTGTTCCAGGGCAAAGGCACCTGCTGCCCAGACATCTCCGCTGGCGAGCTGCTGCACCATGTGTTGATTGAAGGGGCGCTCTGGGGTGCCAAGTCCGCCCGTGCGTAAACCGGCTTTCAGCAATTGGGCTCCCCAGCCAGCCAGGCCAGGAAGCAGTCCGAGCACCACTGCGGGGGCGTGGTGCAAGGGTGTGGCTTGAAATGCTTGCGCGGTCATCGCGATGCCGACGTAAAGCACGATCGCCATGCCGGCATCGATCGGGATCAAGAGCGCCAGCAACTCGAATAAACCAAAGAAGCAGGCTGCAGACATCACCACCCCGTTCAGCCAGGAATAACCCGAGCGGGCCCCCATGTCTTTGAAGCCTGAATGGCCGATGTAGATCGTGGTGGGGAAGCAGGAGCCGAGCGCTGCAGCTGCGAGTGTCCCCACACCGTCGATCAGTAGACATGTGCGGGTGGCGTAGCGATCACCCGCGGCTTCCGCACTCTCGAGGTTTTGCAGGGACCCAATCACATTGAAAAGGCCCATCGGAATGATCACCCCGAGCCAGGGCAAGAGGTCGGATCGGTTCTCCCAAAGAATCTGCAGCTGAAGGGTCGGCGGATGCCAGCGGATGGTGCTGATGCTGTTCTGCCAGGCGTCTGCACTGGGAGCGATCAGGCCGCTACTCCAGGCGAGAACCATGCCCAGAAGCACGGCCATCAGGCCGGTGGGTAATGGCCAGCGCACCTTGGCGTAATAGCCGAGAACGATCACAGCCAAGCTCGTCAGGCCAACCAGCGGGTGGGCATAGGTTCGCAGCAGGAATCCCAGCGCGATGTAGCCAAGGGCAATCCCGGCAAGGGTGGAGAGCAGCGCGGCTCGCGGAAGCCAGCGTCGTAAACGGTCGGCACTGAAGGCTCCGACCATTTCGATCAGACCCGATCCCATGCAGGCCACCATCCCCGCATGCCAAGAGCGGCTGATGGCTTCAGCCTCTGTCATCCCTCCATTCAGTGCTGCGAGCTTCACGGGAAGCATCACCAGAAAGATGTAGGCAAACAAGCTGACCGTGTTGATGCCATAGGGCATGGCGGTGCAGTCCTCACGGTGCTCGCTGGCTGCGAGTTGTCTTGCCAAGCGGGTATAGGCCAGGTTCCCCACCAAAAGACTCACCCCAGCCGCAGGCAGGATCTGGCCGAACAGCAGTGCCTGCGGATAGCCAAGAACACTGCGGCAGAGGCTGATGATCAGCAGGATCTGGATCAGGTTGTTGAGCCCCAGGGCCAGAAACCCATCCAGGTCTCCTGGCCGCCAAGGACCGATGAGGCGCTGTACCGAACGAGGCATGGTGGGCTGAAACTGGCGCCATCATCAGATGTCCTGACCTGCTCTTTCAGCCTTGGTACAGCCTCTCCTTGCTCAAGCCGATGGTTAGACGTCAGCATGACGGCATGACATCCCAGCTCCTCAGCCTCAACACCGAGGCTTCCTTTCAGTGTTTGCCCCTCACCGCCGAGCTCCGACGCTTTGTGCAGGTGGCATGGTGAACGGGATGGTGCCGTGGTCGTGTCAGGCCAGCACACCACCACTGCTGTGATCATCAATGAAATGGAGGAACGGCTGCTGATGGATCTCAAGCGTTGGTTGAGCCAGCAGGTCCCTCCAGGAGCGAACTGGAAGCATGACGATCTGGAACTGAGGCACGGCATTCCGGATGATGAACCGCGTAATGCCCATGCTCATCTGCAGGCTCTGATGCTTGGCAATGAGGTCACCGTGAATGTCAGCAATGGAGAGTTGCAAATGGGGCAGTATCAAGAGGTGATGCTGGTGGAGCTTGACGGACCACGCCAGCGCAGGGTGTCTCTGCAGTGGCTTTCGGCCTGAAGCCAGGAATTAACTTTTAGCTGCAGGCATCATGGGTTTCTGCACAATGCCGTTTCAATATTGATCAGGCGAACCCCATATTTGATGCCAGTCAAAGGCTGCAATCAGTAGAGGAGAGGTGATAGCGAAAGCCTTGGCAAAGAAGAGTAAGGACATATGTTCTGAGGGCCGCTCTGTTGCAGGGAGCCCAGTGAAGGCTCACAACAACCAGTGATCGCCCCAACAGGCCACGCCGGCGCGGCTTCACCCTAGGGCCTTCCATTGCCGTGAAGCTTCAGGTTGTATCTGCATGGATGAGCTGGGTGATCAACCTCCGCCGTGGCTTGACGGTTCTGTTTTTTTGGCATCTCAGGTAGGTGCGGCAGAGAACCCTCCTGGTGGCTCTTTTTAATAGTGCTGCGGGTGATCAGGCGCGCCTGAAGGGCGACGCTCCACAAAAACCCCGGGGCTGATTAAACCTTAGGGTTGATCATGCTGATGCCTCAGTTGCAGTCGCTCCGCTTGGTGTAGGTGATCGACTGATAACGGCCGTCGGTGGTGCGAATCGTCACGCAGTTGTTCGTGGAGGGCTGCTCCCAGTAGGTGAAGGAACTGTCGGCCAGCTTGGTGCCACCGCGGTAGGTGTAGCCCTTCGATGTCAGGGTTCCTTCGGCCTGCCCCCCCCTGGCGCCCACCAGCGATTGCAGATCGGACACCGGAGCACCTTCACGGGCAGGCTCCGTGGTGGTGACCGGCTTGCCTGTGATCAGGCCGCCGATCAGGGCACCTACCGCGGCACCCAGGAGCGTGCCGGTGTCAGCCTTCTGGGGGGGGTCATCGAAGCGGACATCGGGATTCTGGACCTGGTCGAGACGCACCGAGAGCCTGCGGGCTTCGCCATCGTTCCAGCTGAAGACCTCATGATCCGCCTGAGCCTTGTGCTTCACGTTGCGGACACCGGCGTAGGTCTGCACGCTCAGGGCCTGCACGCCTGGGCCGGAGAAGTTGAAATCCGTGCCGTCATCGAGCTTGACGACGTAGGCATCGGTGTTGCCTGCCTTTTTGTGCTTGAAGGTGCAGTGCCCATTGAAGGCTTCGTAGCCACCGCTCATCAGCTTGCAACGGCCCTGGGCCCTGACCAGCACTTCGGCCATGGCCGCTGGGGCGAAAAGCCCCGCCAGAAGAAGGCCTGCGCCGAGGGCTGCGGAGGTCTGACGAAGGCTGCGAATCATGAGGTAAGGCTGAAATCGGAACTCGGATCAGATCGCCTCACTGAGCGAGTCAAATCCCTTACTCATCAAACCATTTCCGGCTCACTTATCCCGATCCCCCCCATCCATCGCACCGTTTGAGAGCGATCGCGCACCTGATCAACCCGTACAGCGTGAGCGTGCATAGCAGCGGCCAGATCAGCAGCAGATCGACCTTGATGCGTAGAGCGTAGGCATGAAACGGGGCTTTTGGACGGGACGGCCGGAGCGGCCGTCGTGCTGAGTGATGCGCTTCTCCATCCCGATTGCATAGGCAGCTGCAAAGGCCAGGGCAGAGAACCCGTCCAGGGCAAGCAAATGCAGAAGCGATGACTTACTCCCCGTCTCCCAAGAAGATCAGTGAATCCCGGTTCACCCACAGCACCCGGCCGCTCTGGCCGGGGTAGCCCACCCGGCACCAGGTGCCCTGGTTTTTAGAGGTGCACGCCAGCTTGTCGAGCGTTTCGCCCGACACCCCCATCCCCGCGATCGCGGCGCCGTAGTTGGGCTTGGCGTACAGGG
>ERZ887942.2384-NODE-2384-length-11705-cov-6.022661_pt1 | contig 11705 bp, 7 predicted proteins | sample MGYA00521099_ERZ887942 | MGnify/ENA primary metagenome ERZ887942 (study PRJEB32303, sample SAMEA104408605) | aquatic metagenome | biome: Brackish water; feature: Pelagic; material: water | place: Baltic Sea | collected 2014-06-07T06:48:00 | depth 16,251 m ... | reverse complement strand
TCCATTCATAGAGTACAAGCTTTTTCTTTGAGGAATTTAAAAACACTCCCTAGTCGTAATTCTCAAACTGTCTATGAGCAACTGGTCATCCGCAGTCCTTTGCCAACGCCGAACAACATCAATAGTCTGCGATATGGGAACGGAAAATTTCTTGGCACCGTGGACGTTGGAGGATTGGTTCTCAGCAGTGATGATGGAGTTTCCTTGGAATCCCATGAAACCGGTTGGACGGGAACGATTGATGATATTGCTTACGGGAACGGAATTTATATCGCTGCGAGCGGCGGTAGTGGGCCGGCCTTCTTGAGCTCCGATTTGGAAAACTGGACCCAGATTGGCAGCAGCAATCTCCCGGCAAACAGCGACAATGTCTATTTCCACAACGGCGTCTTCTATTTTGGAGGGGTGCAGTTTAAGAACAACGAAGGAGTAATTACGGCTTATGGAATAACTACCACTACCGATGGAGTGAACTTTACAAATGTGGAGATTCCGGGCGAAAGCACGGTTCGGGATATTCTTTTTGCCAACAACCAGTTTGTCTCAGTCGGCGATAATTTGGAAATAATGACGAGTCCCAATGGGACTGATTGGACGGTTCAGACGGTGGATGTAGGAATCCCCGATGGTAATTTGGGAGAAGGATTACTTCATGTGAATTATCTGAACGCCATGTATGTGGTCGGAGGTAAACAGAACACTATTCTCACTAGCGCTGATGGAGTTTCGTGGACCAAACGCGGCTTTTCAGAAGACACGAGTTGGTTTTTCAACAGCTATTATGAGGGTGGCACTTACTATTTCCCGGGCAGGCAGGGCAAATTGTGGTCTACGACTGACTGGGTCACCTGGACGGCGATTGAGACGGGAGCGTCCGATACGATTCACAGCATCGTGAAGGAAGAGGGAATTGCTTTAGTCGTTGGCCGGGGAGGTGCTATTTTCTCGTCAGTTAATCTGAGCACCTGGACGGATAGAAAAACAGGATTCTCGCAAGGCTTTGCCGCCATTGCTTATGGAGGAGGCTCGGGGAGTGAAGTGTTCCTCATTACTGATTTTGACGGAAATATCATCAAAAGTACGAATGGCATTAACTGGGAGGCATCATTTACACCGGGAATTGATCTGAGCATGCAGTTTCTGTTGTTTGAGGATAACAAGTTTGTGGCCATGACGAGTCAGGGTGAATGGATCTTGAGTGTAGATGGCAATCTATGGTCGTTGCCTACGGACGGTTTTGAAGGCTTCCCAGGTATAGATGCCTTGAAATACCTTAACAACGTGTGGTGGGTTGTGGGGCGTGATGGATTTCTGCGCAGTAGTACTAATCTTACCAATTGGAATATCCATGATGTTACGACTACCGAGGATTTAAGGGATATCACTTTGGGAGACGGCACCTATGTTGCGGTGGGAACGACCGGCACTATTTATAGTAGCCCCGAGGGGACTGCGTGGACAGAACGGACGAGTGGCGTCACTGGCCGCTTTGACGGGATTAGCTATGGCAACGGTCTGTTTGTTGCGGTTGGTTCCTCAAGTACGGTTGTTACAAGCACTGACGGAACAACCTGGACGGAAGAGGGACAGGTAGGGAAACCATTCAATGGACAAAAGATAACGTTTCGAGATGGACAATTTGAGGTTCTTGAATCGTTTGGTCGCGTGTACCTCAGTAGTAACGGACTAAGCTGGTCACAAGTGAGCGCTGGCGTCGCGCAAAATATTCGCGATACCGCCGTGAGTGATGCTATCATGGTCGCCGTTGGAAACAACGGACTCATTATGACGGGTGACTCACCGCCGCCAAAGAAGCTAACGGTCCTCGTTGAGGGGGATGAAGGAAGCGTGGATATCAGTCCCAATCAAGCGGAATACCCTCATCTCTCTATGGTGACGCTGACGGCGAATGGAACGGCAGACTTTGCGTTTTCAAACTGGTCAGGCGACGCGTCCGGCAACACGAATCCTTTGGTGGTAACCATGGATGCGGACAAAACAATCACCGCTAGATTTGTCCTCGCTCTTACCGGCTATGAGCTTTGGCGCTACATCAATTTTACGACCCTAGAACGGGCTGACGATGAACAAAGTGGGCCGGATGCCGACTACGATGTGGACGGATTAACCAACAATGACGAGTACGAGCTTGGAACTAATCCGAAGGAGAAGAACGGGCCTTATACGCTCACCGTTGACATTTTCGGTGAAGGTTCGGTTGAGCTCAGTCCAGCGGGAGGCGGCCCCTATGCTTATTTATCCGAGGTGACCGTAACAACTACGGGTACCAGTGAGTTCGCTTTTACCGGATGGTCGGGGGACGCAACGGGTAGTAGCAATCCACTAGTTGTCACTATGGATGCTGACAAATCCATAACGGCGCAATTTTCTTTAGACCTAGATGGCTTTTCTCTATTCCGTTACTCTGAGTTTAATCCAGAAGAACGCGTCATCGAAACCCTCGCCGGACCTCAAGCCGATTACGATCTGGATGGATTAACGAACCTTGAGGAATACCTGCTCGGTACGAATCCGAAAGTAGTCGATATAGGAAAAGGACTTACTATGGGAACAGTTGAAATAGGCGACCTGCAATACCTGACGATCACCTACAACCGGTCCAAAGACATTTCTGGAGTTTCTCAATCGGTTGAAGTCGGTAGTGACTTGGGAAACTGGCTATCGGGTCCAAGCTATGCAGAAGCGTATGAGGTGAATGACAATGGCGATGGCACGGAAGCAGTGACTATGCGCATCCTAGACCCTATAGGTTCACTACCTAGCTGGTTTGCCCGACTGGTATTGGAAGAAGGATAGCTTGGTAATCCAGCTTTGAATTTGAAGGACCGCTACCGTGGCCAATTCATGTATAGGGAATTGGTTCCAAAGAAGCGAAGCGTCTGACCAACAGTATAATTCTTGCTGGGCCTTTAAGTCAGGTTTAGTCGGTTATCGATAGTAGCAAAAAGCCGTCCCGAAGGACGGCTCTCATCGATGCGAAAAAGATGACCCACACATTCTGTGCGTTTTGCTGTTGTTCAGAATTTGTAGACCGCACCAATGCTATATAGGTAAGGGTCGAGTTGTGCGTTCGTTAAAGTTGCTCCGGGAGCTTTTACATCGGAGTTTAAGTCGATCCATTTAACACTTACATCCAGGTCCCATTTTTCATCGAGCCGGTAGGCGAAGCCAGCACCTAAGGCTAAACCGACGCTCCATTCATCGAGATCCAAATCGATATCGGCGACTGTGAGTCTGTCTTTGATGATATAGGTGAAGTTTACACCCGCAGTCACGTAGGGTGTGAAGGGGCTGTTGGTATCGAACTCGTATACCAAACTAAGCGTAGGAGGTAGGTGTTCGAGGTAGCCGATGTCACCGACGCCAGCGAGTGTTACGTCGTGTTTCTGTGGAAGGGTAAGCACTAATTCAGCTAACAGATTTTCTGTAAACGCGTAAGTGACGTCCAGTTCAGGAATCCACTTATCTTCGACTGAGATCGCATTCTTCGGAAAATCGATTTCCAGTGCTGTGAATGGATCTGATTTATCGGCTGTCTGTAAATAAGCCGCCCTGATCTTTACTTCCCAAGATCCTGGTGTGGCAGCTTGTGATGAAGCAGCCATCGTTAATAGTAAGCCTAGGCAGGTGATGTATAGTCTTTTCATAAAAAGTCGTGAGATGAGGTTGATGGTTGTAGTTGAGGCAATTTTTTAGGTTATTACGGAACCCTGAATTCCTCAATTCCAGCGAAGGAAAATAGACTTGGTATTTAGTCAACTAATACACTCCATTAACTTAATTTCAGAATCGTCATGAAGTTTAAATCCACGCCGCCGACATAGGTATCAGGGGAAGTTTCTGAATCGTAATCGCGGAGCGATCGTCTTGGAAATCGCCGAATATTCGGGTGAGTTGAGACCTCTCAATCGTTCGTTTCTCTTACGGCTTGAAGATCAAGTCGTCCATGGAGACGGCAGCTGTCAGCAGGTCGAACTCCAATAGTAAATCTTGCATGGCCTTCCACTTGTCTGCTGAGACCCATGGCATGATGTCGCCACCTGCAGGTCGAACAAGTCCTTCAATCTTGGCCAGTGATCCCAGTTGGTAGTCGCGGTTTAATTCGGGGGTCCATTTTTCCAGAATGAGGGCCACGGTTTCCGGTTGATGATCAAGTGCGTAGGCCCAGCCCTTGCGACAGGCTTCCATGATTTGGAATACGACCTCACGATGATTACCGATGACGGATTCAGAGGTGAAAAGAACTTGCGAGTAAGCGAGGTAGCCATTCTCTCCGGCCAGGAGTATCTTACCTCTTCCATTAGTCAGGCGTTGGAGCTCGACGAACTCATCGATTACATACGCTTGCATCAAATCGATATCACCATTGACGAGAATTGATGGGTCGTAGCCCACATCGACGAAGGTGATATCTTTCAGGTTCAAACCAGCCTGTGCGAGTGCAATCTCCAGTATCTTTTCGCCATCACCGTGTATGCCGACGCGCTTTCCTTTAAAATCATTTACGGATTCGATGCCGGTTTCTGGCAGAGACATCCAACCCATGGGGGTAGTTTGAAACATCGGTGCTAGTGCCACCACGGGTTGACCTTTTAATCGTTCAACGAGTAGCACACTGCTTTCTGAGCTTCCAAAGATAATGGCGTCATCGTCAACAACTGCTTCAATGACCCCTATGCTTTTGGGTGCCTTTATCAGTTCAACCTCGAGATCGTGCTCCGCGAAGTAACCTTGCTCAATAGCTTGGTAGAGTCCGGAAAATTGAGCATTGTAGATCCAGTCCAACTGAATTTTTACTTGGGTGGCCGCATAGCCCTCAGTGGCAGCCAAAATGGCGATAAGCAGGAAGGTCGAAAGTCGTTTCATAACTTCGATTGAACGCAGTTCCTATGCCAATGCTTCGATTTCTTGAACACCTCGCACCGCCCAGGGGGTATTCGAGTGAATCCATCTTCATCTCTAATAGATTCATTACGTTTTCCTAAAAATCTGTGGTGCAATAACGGATACGGCTGGATATTATGGTATGTCATTCAGGGGAAGTAGGCGTTCGATGCGAGAGTCTCGGCCTTCGTTTGAATGTCGGAACGACAAACCCGGGATGTGCTTTCTTTGAGGTCTGAAGCCGTTGTCCAGGCCTAGGTGGCTGATACTCTTATCAGTCTTAAATCAAAAGCTATCGCGGATGTCGAGGAAAGGAGGTTTTGCACCTGCTGTTAGGGGTAAAAGAAAGGCTAGGTCTTTCCTTCATCTTTCTGGAGGCATTGCCCGTTGAATAGGACCCAGTTTCATTGGGCGGTGTAACCACCATCGACCAGCCAATTGGCGCCTGTGACAAAAGATGCTTCCTCAGATGCCAAAAATGCAATGACGGCCGCAATTTCCTTGGCTTCGCCTAAACGCCCCATCGGATGAAGTTCGGTCATCGTTTTATGGGTAGTGGGATTTTGGGTCACATTTTCGGTCAGGCTTGTGTAGACAAATCCAGGGCAGACGGCATTCACGCGAATCCCTTCCGACGCTAGGCGTACGCCCAAGTCTTTGGTGAATTGCGCGATGGCACCTTTACTACTGGGGTAGGGGTTGAAGCCATCCGTAAAGGGAAGGGTGGTCGGGTAACCGACTGATCCCATGATTGAACCGAGATTGATGATCGAGCCGCTTCCTGCTTTCCGCATCGCTTCAACCGCCGCATGCGACATCAGCATGGTCCCTTTCAGGTTTACTTCGATCACGGCATCCCAGCGTTCTTCTAGCGTCGCGTCCGGGCCTACGTTACGCGGTGTGATCCCAGCTGAATTTACGAGTATGTCCAACGTGCCAACTGCATCGATTGCTGCTTCGACGATGCGTTGAGTATCGGCCAAGTGGGCGACATTGCCTACTACAGTCTTTATAGTCGGATGAACCGTCTTTAATTCGTCCAGAGAAAACTCGTTAATATCGGTCGCAACCACGTGAGCCCCTTCTTCAATGAACTTCACAACACAGGCTTTTCCGATACCCGAAGCAGCTCCTGTTATGATCGCAACTTTGTCCTTCAATCTCATGTAGTAAGTTAGACCACGATCCACGATCCTCTGCGAATCAAAATTCGCGTGGCATCCTGGGAACCGTAATCCTGGTCTTAATAGAAAAACGTCAGGTAAAACGGATAACGATTACGACGACGATCAAAATCAAGATCAAGATTTGGTGAGCAGTCCCTTACAGTCCGCTACCACTCAAGGTGAGTGCCGTGCCGGTCACTCTCCACCGCAGTTTCAGGGAATCGTTATCCTAGTCGTTATCGTAATCTTGATCGAAAAACGTCAGGTAAAACGGATAACGATTACGACGACGATTGTTTATACGGTCTCCCGTCTCTCTAGTCTCTTCAGGTTCGAAAATCTGCTTGTTAATCGAATATCAGGCAATCAGGAGTCCAGGGGGGTGTGCAGGTTACGATCAACCGTAGTTCTTCTTCCGTATCGTTGCGGATACTGTGTCGTTCCCCTGGTCGTACGACGATAGCGTCGCCTTTCACGACGCGTTTCTCTTTGCCATCGATAAACATGATACCGCTCCCGTCGCTGATAAAATAGATCTCCTCGATCACTTCATGGTAATGAGGCCTTACCGATACACCGGCTGGGATCTTAATATCAGCAATACTCAGCTCCTGGGCGCGGGAGTTCCTCGGGCTGGCGATCTCTCTGGCTACGGCTCTGTCTTCGGCTTCATACCAAGTTTGCTCCTCGAGTTTAACCACTTCGATGGCATCGTCAGGGTCCGTTTGGGTGTTGTGATGTTTGGCGAGAGCCCAAGTGCTTGCTCCGATGATGACTAGGGAGGATATGATAAATGTTCTCATATTATAGGCTTAGCATGGATTGTGCCTCGCTTTCAATAGACAGAGGCTTTCCAATGACAGTTTTGTGATAGCGGTGATATGAGTTCCAAATGGATACTTCGCTTTGGTTGCCTCGGTCAGATTGCGGCGTTGGGGATTCTTTGGGTATTCGAAGCGGTTCGCATGAAGGACCTTGGGATTGGAGAGACGACGATTGGTCTGATTCTGGGTTTTAGTAGCGGGGTGACGATCGTCGGCTCACTCTTCTGGGCCCGTTTGGCAGATCGTCATCATGCACATAGACGTGTAGTTATCTGGGGGTCTATCTGTTTTGCCGTGGTTATGTGGTACTTTTCGTTCTGCACGCAAGTGTGGCACTTCGTGCTTTACGCCTCCATTAAGTCGTTTGTTGCACCTATGGTGATGGGGGTCATGCCTGCGATGGCGGTGAAGGCATTTGAGGGGGCTCAGCGTGGGCGAAGTTTTGGTATCTACCGGGCGTTCGGGTCTATGGGGTTCATGATCGGTTCCATGGTTCTTCCGCTGGTCTTGAATGACATCGTGCGGGTGGCGCAAGTGGGTTCGCTCCTTATACTCGCGTCGGTGTTACTGGTGCGGCAATTGCCGGAACCAGATATCAAGCCTGCGAAGTTGGCGCCGTTGAAGTTTCGCGACGTGAATCCGATCATTAAACTATTTTTGCTGTCGTTCTTTTTCATCGCGATGTCCGAGCCAGCTGTCCATGGCTTTTTCTCAGCCTACGCACGTCAGCTCGGTGGCAGCACACGCCTTCTGGGCATGCTGTCTGGATTTATGGGACTGGTGGCCTTGTTATCGCTTCCGCTGATCGGTAAGTGGATCGATCGAATAAATCCGACTCATATATTAACCGCGTCGTTTTTAGCTCAGGCGATTCGGGTGATGATTAACTCCACGATTGGTGAAGTGGAGTTTCTTTGGATACCGATCTTACTGCATGGGCTCTGTTGGGGTGGTGTCGAAGTGGCTGCTGTGGTCTATCTATCTTCTCTGGCCAGCGAAGGGCATAAAGCGACGGTGCTTTCTTATTATTTGTCCGTGAGAATGCTGGGTCAGCTTTTCGGTTCGGGATTGAGTGGCTACTTGGCCGAACATGCGGGCTATATCGTGATGTTTCGAACGATGTCAGCGATTGCATTTTTAGGAACTCTGATTTTTGTCCTCGGTAGTTACAGATCTCGCACAAAGAGCGTGGCTCAGTCTTGAATCATTTGGAGTCACGATTGCGGGACCGAAACCGAACGCTACTTGGTAGCGGAGGACTAACTCTTTCAACTATGCTTAAATCCCTATTAGTTTGTATATCAATTTTCACGGTCAGTGGGTTGCTTGAGTCCGTCGCTCAGGGAGAACCAACGTTCGTCCGCGAATGGGAATTCAAAGTGCTTCTCAACGACAAAGAAGTGGGCACCCATATCTTTCGTGTGACGGACGAAGGCGAGTCCACCACTGTGAAAAGCGATGCGGCCTTCGATGTAAAGATACTCTTTTTCAATGCGTACAGCTACCGCCACTCCTGTGTCGAAATCTGGGACGAGCTTGGCTTGGTAAGTATCGAGTCCTCCACCGATGCCAACGGCGATGACTTTAAGGTCAATGGAAAGCGATTGGATGACCATTTTCTGGTATCGAATCGCGACGGTGAATCTAAGCTTGCGGCTCAGCCCTACAGCTTTGCCTATTGGAATCCCGAGATTCTGACAAAAACGCAGCTCGTCAACGCCCAGACCGGTGAATATGAAGTTGTTGAGGTCACAGAAGCTCCCAGTCAGCCCGTCGACTACCAAGGAAATCAACTCGAGGCAAAACGCTACGACATCCTCGTAAAAGACCAAATCATCTCCGTCTGGTATGGTGCCGATGATATGCGTTGGTTAGCCTTGGAATCTCCGGCCAAGGGCGGACGAGTGATCCGGTATGAACCGGTTCGGTTACCGGAGGTACCTGAGCCTGAGCCAGGTGATCAGGTAAAGTTGAATACCGATGCCGGTTCTGTTCTGCTGGATATCTATGACGACCGTGCACCTTTGACAGCAGCTAATTTTTTGAAGTATGTCGATGAAGGGCGGTTCGAAGGGGCGACGTTTTACCGGGTGGTTACGCTGACCAACCAACCGGACAATGATGTTAAAATAGAGGTGATTCAGGGTGGGTTGAGTTTTTCGGGCGAGCATCCTAATAATCGTGCACCCATAAGGCACGAAACTACGGAAGAGACGGGTATCCTGCATAAGGATGGCGTGATTTCGATGGCGCGGGTTGAACCTGGGACTGCGGCAGGAGAGTTCTTCATTTGTATCGGTGATCAGCCGGAATTGGACTATGGCGGTAAGCGGAATCCAGACGGACAGGGATTTGCGGCGTTCGGTCGCGTGGTAGAGGGCATGGATGTCGTTCGGAAGATTCAGCAGCAGCCTGAAGCAGACCAAATGCTGATTGAGCCGGTGAAAATTCTGTCGGTGGTTCGGGTTGAATGGGGTTCGTATCGTAGGACTTGGATAATCGACTTTAATAAGTAGGATCGTTCTCTAACGGTTAGCTGTAATTTGTTCCGCTGGAGTCCATCCTCGGCAGACGACTTTTACGGTGGGATCGGATCTTGTTGACGAGGAACTAAGGCTTGTCGTTGATTGCTGTGAGATTGAGTCCTTCAGTATGGGGAATCGATTCAATACATGAGTAAGGCGAAGTTACTATCAAAGCGTTTTTTCGATAAATGGGTGTTGAGTTCGAGAGGACGATTACTCGTTTATTTGGGGTTCCTTTGCTTTTTTGTATGGGCCCTCTTTCCGTTTGATTGGGATCCACCCAGGAAGCTTGAAAATAGGGCCAAGTTCCTGTCAGACGGAACCCTTTCCTTTCAAGAACCCGGTATCTACACGAGCAAGGGAGCTCATGAGTGGTTCCCAAAAGTTCAGGCTGCCGGCGAATTTGTTGTCTCCATGAAGGTGCGTTCGCTTGCTCTAAACCAGACCGGTCCGGCACGGGTTCTTACGTTTGGGATCGACCATCACTTGAGAAATATCACGCTTGGGCAGAGTGAGGATTCTCTCTCAATTGTAGTACGGACGAAGAGCGATACCGGCTTTGCAGGACCCGAATATTTAGTACCTGGCTTCTTTTCAGACAATGCATGGCGTGAAGCTTTGATCAGAGTGAGTTCAGAGCGTATCCGAGTGGAATCCTTGGGTGAGGTAATATATGATGCTCCTATTGATGCAGACGGGGTAGTAGAATCCTGGGATCCATTGTATGCACTGTCCTTTGGAAACGAATTGACGGGAAAACGGCCCTGGTTGGGTGAAATTGCCAAGGTAAGTGTTGAAGTGGGTTCCGAAAGTTTTGATTTGCTGGATTCAGAGAAAATGGAACTGGCACCTACCTATTGGTCCGCTCGTTACGGTCCCCGTTTCATATCCATGGTTACCACGAAGCTGGGTCCAAAGCTTGTGTTGGATTATTTCTCAAATTTTGTATGCTTTATCCCACTTGGCTTTTTCGTAGTCCTGCGTTGTGGAAGTTTCTTGCCCATTGTGAGAACGATTGTGCTATGTGGCTCTGTCAGCTTGGGCGTGGAGGTTGCACAAATATTTTTCGCACAGAGTTTTCCGTCTATTTACGATTGGATTCTAAATACCGCGGGGGCTGCTGCTGGCGCTATTCTGGGTTTGCGAGCCTACCGAGATGCCATTCTTGCAGAGTAGATCGCCTATTGGTGAGTTGGATTTGGCAACTCCCTACTGTTGAATTCAAGAAGTAGCTCGTAAAGGCGCTTAAATCTGGTCAAGCGGTGGCGTTATGGGTTATTTCATTTTATTATGAAAACAATCCTGTCAATACTACTCTTATCTTCGATTTCGCTGACGCTTTCCGCCAATTTAAAACGCGATGCAGAGCGGGCTCTTGAACGAGGAGCAAAGTATTTTAGCTCCATTAACGTTCAGGGAGGATATGTGTGGTTTGTTACTCCCGACCTTACGGAACGTTGGGGTGAAGGCGTTGTGGATGATCAGACGATAGAAGTTCAATCACCCGGTACTCCTTTGGTCGGTCAGACGTTTTTACGGGCGTATAATGTGACCCAATACAATCCTGCGATGCGAGCAGCCAAGGAAGCCGCTAATGCGTTGATTCTTGGTCAGAATGAGCTCGGCGGGTGGGGGCATACGATTCGTTTCGACAGGGCAAAGCCGAGGACAGTGAGTTTCGATGATGACCAAACGCAGTCGGCGATCAGTTTTCTCATGGCCATAGAGCACAAATTTGCCGCCGACGAGTATTCGGGAGCGGTTGAGAAGGCCTTAAATCTAATGGCGGTATCTCAGTTGAGTCATGGCGGTTGGCCTCACCAATACCCGAAACAGTTCAACTACCATGATTATGCGACGTTCAATGATGAAGGCATCAATGACTGTATCCGGGTTATGATTGAGGCTGACGGTTATTACCGTAATTCGCAGATTCGAAATAGTCTAGTGAGAGCCGCCCGATTCTTGATGATGTCTCAGTTGGTTCCTCCACAACCGGGCTGGGCTCAGCAGTACAATGATTATCTGCAGCCTGCATGGGCGCGAAGTTTCGAACCGCCTTCGGTATGCCCTCAGGCAACGATAAATAATATCGAATCGCTCATGGACCTAGCGGTACATTTTAAGAATCCGGAGTACCTGGAGCCACTTCATGATGCATTGGCCTGGTTAGATGAGGCTAGACTTGAAAGCGGTCTTTGGCCTCGCTTTATCGAAATCGGGACGGGCAAAGCCCTGTATTATGATCGAGGTCGTATCCGTGTGAATAGTACCGAAGAACTCAG